>Ga0114931_10005832_pt1 | contig 15228 bp, 18 predicted proteins | sample 2SBtaG_FD_89579 | JGI IMG/M metagenome (GOLD analysis project Ga0114931, IMG submission 89579) | Deep subsurface microbial communities from Kolumbo volcano to uncover new lineages of life (NeLLi) - 2SBTROV14_V59a metaG | ecosystem: Environmental > Aquatic > Marine > Volcanic | place: Kolumbo...
AGAGAAAAAGGCAGAAGATAAATTGATTTATGAGAAATGGAGGAAAAATGATTATTCATCCTGAAGTGATTGTGACCCCGGATCGCCCAACAGTTCGATTCAGAGAGTCAAAAGCACAAGTTGACCTGGATATTGAGATCCCCAGAATCCTTCATTCTCAGGGTTGGGGATGTGGCACTTATTTCAATGTTCAATTCATGAATCATGAAAAGACAAAATTACTTTCATCGGCTACTTTTGTAGTCAGTGAAAGACAGGAAGTATCTCATACCAATGAGTCGAATCCTTATCAACCGATGACCAAAACCTTATCCAAACGCAAGGCAGAAATAATTGGTGATTGGATATCTTTTGGTGAAGAGGAAAAACCAAAGAAAGAAACCAATCAGGCTCAAATCCATTGGAATCCCGGCAAGAAAGTTCATCAGTTGAAAATAGATGATGAAGTGATTTATGAAAATGCTGATAAAGAACAAGTACTTAAGGTTGCCGGAGCTTAAATGCCAGGTGAAACCGATGTGATTAATATCGGGCTTCGAAGGATCGGAGCCACACCGATTGTCTCATTATCTGATGGGTCTCCTTCTGCTAATACAGTTGGGGATGTTTATACTGAAATACGGGATAACTTGCTTCGAGAACATCCGTGGAATTTTGCCACTAAACGCCTAAAGCTTGCTCAATCAACAACAACACCAGTATTTGAATTTGATTATGGTTATGCCTTACCGTCTGATTGGTTGAGGACGATTTCAGTACATGATGATGATGCCGGTCACGGGACCGTTCTCTATCGTATGGAACAGATCAATAATCAAAACTCGATCGTGACTTCAAGTGATCAAATTTGGTTGCGATATGTCTCTCAAGTTACCGATCCCAATTTAATGACCGCTGATTTCAGGACAGCATTGGCCTTTTTGATAGCAAGAGATATGTCTATTCCTTTGGCATCATCAAATACACTTCATGAAGTTATGGATAAAAAGTCCTTAAAGGCAATAGCTAGGGCGCGTTCAACTGATTCAATGGGTGGATTTCCTGAGCTTCGCCCCAGGGGGTCATGGGCTAGTTCTCGTGGTGGGTTCCATAAAGATGATTTCTTGAGTGACTGATGCCAAGAATTGCGGAACTTCAACCATCGTTTAATGCGGGCGAACTCAGCCCTCGTCTTGCTGCCAGACTAGACTTTGTAAAATATCGTGCTGGCGTAGAAACTTCTGAAAACCTAATTCCCCTGTCAGAAGGTGGATTAATGCGCCGGTCGGGCAGTCGATACGTCGCCGAATTAAAGTCCAGTTCTGTCAAAGGCAGATTGAAACGGTTTAGATTTTCCACGACACAAGCCTATATCCTTGAGATGGGTAATCTTGCTATGAGATTTTACCGTCATCAAGGTCAAATTGTTGTCGCTACGACAGATGCCGCCATTACCAATGGAACTTTCACCGCTAATATTGCTGGATGGGATGACCGATCTACAGGGGGTGGGTCAATTGCCCATGATGCCACTAATGGAAGATTATCACTTATTCCTGGGGGTACTGCTGGGACTGATATAGGTTGGGCCGGTCAAACTGAAACGACAACCAGCACGAATGTTGAACATGTGATTAAGTTTCGTGTGCTAGGAGCCCCTGGAGATAAGATTGAATTTCAGGTCGGCACCACGATTACCGGGACAGAGATACTCTCTGCTGTTGAAAAAGAAGTAGGCTATCATTGTGTGGCCTTTACTCCGACAGCTTCGCCGTTTTATATCCAATTCCGCAATCTTGGCAGTTTTCGCAATAAGACCGTCCAGATAGACGATGTATCAATAATTAGTAACGATGCTGTTGAAATCGATACTCCCTGGCTAGAATCAGAATTATTTAATGTCACAGGACCGCAAAGTGCTGATATTCTTTATTTATTCCATGACTCCCATCCCACTTATAAATTATTGAGATTAGGCAATACAACATGGTCTTTGGTCGAGGTGGGGTGGCAAGACGGGCCTTATCTTGATGAGAATGTTACAGCCACGACTTTATTGCCTTCAGCCAATACTGGCATTGGGATTACTCTTACACTTTCCTCTACAACCGGGGTTAATGATGACCAAGGATGGTTATCTACCGATGTAGGAAGGCTGGTCCGTTATAAGAAAACGACTACCTGGGGTTGGGCTATTATTACGTCTATTACATCGACAACCATCGCTGTTGCTGATGTTAGACAAGATTTTGAGGCCACACCAACGGCGGTAACGACTTGGCGGGTAGGTTCATGGTCTGAGACAGACGGTTATCCTCAAACTGCTGGATTCTTTGAACAACGGCTTTATATAGCGGCGACTGATAATCTACCTCAGACATTTTGGGCATCCCAAACGGCTGATTTCGAGAACTTCAAACCGGATAATGATGCGGGAACTATTGAAGCAGATGATGCACTTAATTTCACACTTTCAGCGGATGATGTCAATGCGATCTATTGGATATCTTCAGGAGAGAACACCCTTTCAATCGGCACAGAAGGGGGTGTGTGGCTTCCTCAAGCCAGCGGTGTAGTAATTACTCCCCTTGATATTACGGTCCGTAGGCAGCCGACTACTGGCTCTGCTCGCATCCAGCCTACCCGTATCGGGAGTGTCGTTTTATTCCCACAACGGGCAAAACATAGAATCCAAGAATTGGTTTATTCATTCGAGAACAATGGATTTGTTGCTAGAGATTTAACCCGGCTTGCTTCTCATATTACTCATCAATCTGAGGATACTGGCGGGATTATCGAGATGGATTTTGCTCAGGAGTCCGAATCTATCTTGTGGGTTGTTAGGAATGATGGTCAATTACTTTCAATGACATTTAGAAGGGATGAAGATGTTGTTGGCTGGTCCAGACATATTCTAGGTGGATCATTTCAAGGCTTAGACTCTGTTGTTGAATCTGTCGCGACTATTCCGGGGGCTAATGGATCAGGACAAACCAAAGATTCAACTAAACGTGATGAGGTCTGGGTAATAGTTAAAAGGACGATTAATGGCGCAACAAAACGCTATATTGAATTTTTCGAGCGTGATTTCGACGTAGGAGATTCACAAGAAGATGCTTATTATTCTGATTCATTGATTACCCTGGATAACCCCACAACGATTTCAGGTGCTACTAAAGCCAATCCAGTTGTGCTGACAATCACCGCTCATGGGTATGCTAATGGCGATGTGATCAGGGTAACAGACGTCAAAGGAATGACGGAATTAAACGGGAATAGTTATACTGTCGCCAACAAAACAACAAATACTGTCGAACTCACTTCGCCAGATGATGCATCAAACATCAATGGAACCGCATTTACCACTTATATCTCAGGAGGTAAAGCCAATCTAAAAGTAACGGCCATATCCGGTCTGGGGCATCTTGAAGGGGAAACTGTCAAGATATGGGCTGATGGAGCTATCCAGGCGGATAAGACGGTAGCAAGCTCACAAATCACTCTTGATAATGCAGCCTCAGTTGTCCAGATCGGCCTGGGTTATACCCATAAAGTTAAAACACTCAAGATCTCATCAGGGAACCCAGCAGGAACGGCATTAGGGAAAACCAAACGGATCTATGGATTGACATTTGCCCTATTGAATAGCCATACACTGAAATTTGGCCCAGATGAAAGCAATCTAATTACCAAAGATTTCAGGATTGTTGCCAATCCAATGGATTCCGCCGCACCATTATTCACGGGAGAACAATTTATAGAATTTAGCGGAGACTGGGCAACTGATGGGCGGATAATAATTGAGGGTGATGATCCTGCGCCTTTCACAGTGTTGGCACTTGCTCCTGAATTTAATTTGAATCCGCTCCGATGAATGTCAGAAATGCAACTGAATTGGATATACCCGCTCTTTTGAAAATGGGCATTTTAATGCATAATGAGAGCAGATATAGGAAGTTCGACTATAATACTGATAAAGTTGAACAATTGATTCGTCATTTGATAGAAGAAGGGATCGTTTTGGTGGTGGAAAGCAAGACTAAGATTATCGGCGGATTTATCGGGATGATTGGTCAACATTATTTTGGTTCCGATAAAATGTCGGCGGATCTTGCTTTATTTGTGAACCCCGACAGCAGAGGCACAAAAGCTGCTATCTTATTGATTAAAGAGTATATTCGGCAAGCTAAAGAATATGGAGTTGTCGATATCGGAATTGGGAATTCGACTGGGAATGTCGGTGGGCTTTATGAAAAGACGGGATTTACCCAAGTTGGCGGGAATTATCGCCTAGAAGGGATTAATTAATGTGTACTGGCGCTGAATTGTTGATAATTTCTTCTGCTGTGACTGCTGCTTCTTCTATATCACAAGGAGCTGTGGTTAAGCAACAGTCTGATTTTCAGGAAAAAATCGACAGACAACAAGCAGACCGCCTAAAACAAATCAGTGCTATTCAAGAAGAAGATTTCCGTCGCAGACAATCCAGGGTATTAGCAGAACGCCGGGCGGCATTAGGTAGTGCCGGGGTAAAACAAGATACAGGGACTTCTTTGCTCGCTGCTAAAGACTTTGCCGCAGAAACGGAATTACAGGCGCTCAGGGTCCGAGCAGGCGGTGAGAATCAAGCGACACGATTAGAACAGCAGGCACAATTAACTCGGGCAGGAGGACGTTCAGCACAGAATAGAGGGTTTCTTCGTGCTGGATCTTCGTTGCTTTCTGGATTTAGCCGATTCAAAACAGGATAATTAAATGCCAAGATTACCTTCATCAGCAGATGTCCCGACAGTAACACCAGCCAGTGACCCTGGAGTGCAAGCCCCTTCTGGGGTATTTCAATCACCGCTTGGCGTCGCTGCACAAGAACTGGCCCCGGCTGTTAGTCAAATAGCAAATACAAAAGTGCGCCAAGAGGTATTGCAAAATAAGAAATTTGCGGAAATCGCCCAGCGACAACAAGATCAGCAAGATGCTATTGCTAAGTCAAGGGCTGTCAATAAGCTAAATGCAGAAAACCATCAAGAATTAACCGGACTTAGTACATCAGATAAACCTGAAGATGATTTATCCAATCATCAGACATTAGATCGTTATGGCGCTTCAATGGCTCAAAGAGCTCAAGATATCCTTGATAATTTCTCTGGATCTGATGCTGCAAAGGCGAAGTTGCAGGTACGATTGCAAGATATCAATGCGAGCTTTGCTGGAAAAGCGGGGGCCTTATCCACAAAGATAGCTGGTGAACATATCGACCAATCTTTACAGGAAGGCATGGCCCCCTTGCTTTCGAGCGCAGAATCAGATCCTTCTCCTGAGAATATAAACAAGATTATTGACCAAGATATCCCAACCTTATTGGATGATTTTCGTGGTGGAATAAGTCAAGTGGATGAAGGGCCAAAAGAGAAGGCACTTCAACAGGATGTTGCTTTAGCTGCTATTGATAAATTGATTATTTCTGGGAATGCCGAAAAAGCTGAAAGTCTTTTAGTGGATAGTGGCCTCAATAACTTCCTGACCTCTGAAAATCAGCGGGCAAAACAACGGCAAATTGAAGAAGTATTCAAACATAGAAATGATGCCCAGGAAGAAGCCAATACAGCATTTTTAGTTGAACAGGCAAAACTTCGTGCCAGAAGGGAAAATATGAATATTATCCTTCAAGGTGTCCCATCATTAACGCCTGAAGGAACTGATAATACAATAGATACCCCCGCTATTACCGCCCCTTTTGGTGAAGGTCAAGAACCCAGTGATGATATGAAATCTGCCCTTCGTTTATTCACAACTTCTCGACGGCTTCTATTAACTGGTGATCCAAATATGGCAAGAACGGCGACTGGTTTAATATCAGAAGCGCGTTTCATCATAGAGAACAGCCCAGCTATTCAACGCGATAGAGATCTTGATAAACCAATATCACCGGATTTGGCTAGAGAATTTGGTGTTCCAGTAGGGACTACATTACGCAGTGTTGCAAGTGCTATTCCTAGTTCTCCTGAACAATTAGCGGTCGCCAAATCAAGGGGTGCAGCTTTAGGCAGAGGGCAAGTAAAAGGCAAAGAACAACTCGCATTTATCGGCGAGGCAAAGACATTAATTAATGATCTGAATAGTGAATTAGCCAAAGATCCTAAATTAGTGGGTACTGTTGGTGGATTGAGAGCTGCCGGACAAACTACCATTGGTGTTTTGAAAGATCTTGGGGCAGATAAGATTGTTGAGACTGCTAAAAATATTGCATTGGAAAGCGGGTTGAGTATTGATGATCAGGAAGGATTTTTCGATAACAAAACCTTATCCGTTCTAAGTCTTATTGAAAATAGTCTCGGTATGATCTTCGCCAAACTTCAGACGCCGCAAGGCCAAAGAATACCTGTAGAGGTAATTAAACGATCGATAAGTGATGTTAAATTGACAGGGTTGAGGGGGGCTAAACAGGTTCAGAATAGATTGGATTTTATTATGAAACGTCTTAATCAGCGTGAATCATCTATTCAAAAAACATTCAATCTGCCTTCCCAACAACAATCAACCTCTAGATTTCGGATTGAGAATGGGAAGTTGGTTCCTGTCGCCGGTGAATGATTATGGGCGCTATTAATGTTGAAGGTATCGGGATTGTTGAAATAAAGGGAGATACTCCTGATATCCAAGAACAAGCCGCTATTATTAACTCTCTTCCCAAAAAAGAAGTTATTCCAATAGAGCCAAAAGAGAAACCTGTAGCTTCAGCTAATATCCCACCAAAGGCCCCGCAATCTGGACCTTTAGAAGTAGTCCAACCACAAACAAGAGAAAATGTGCGAAAAGCCGTCGAAGAACAACCTGGCTTAGCTCAATTTTTTATTGAAGCAGGGCCAGCTATTGCTGGAGCTGCCGCTGGCGCTGCTGCTGGCGCTCCGTTTTTCCCACCTGTTGGCCCAATAATTGGCGCTATTGCGGGCGGAGTTGGCGGAGAATTATTGGCGCAAGAAACAGGAATTGCTCCAGAAAGTGGGCTTAATGTCGCACTTTCTGCGGCTGGGCCTCTTATTGGTCCAACAGTAGGCACAGTCTTTCGTGGTAGTCGTCGAGTGACTGGAGCAGCAATTACCCATTTCCCTGGAGCACGCGTAGCAAGAGCTAAGAATCAGATCGCAGCAGCAGCAGAAGAATTTGAAAGTATAGGTACTAAAATATTAAGCAAACAAAAGGGATTGCAAACTAGATCGGCAAGCGAACTTTATGAAGCAGTAAGACGTTCAGGTATAAAAATACCTAATACTTCCTTGAACAATACCATTGATTCTATTAATGGATTAATCAATGAAATGGACGCAATAAAGGCTTTTCCTGAAGTTCGCCAATCTATCAATGTATTAAGGCAAACGTTACAGACTTTGCGTCCAGAAACTCAAATAGGTATTGGTGCAATGCTAAGAGGCGATAAAACAATAACCAATGTTTCATTGGATACCATTGTTAATGCCAGACAACAAATAGGTATTGCAGTAAGAAAAGCGCAAACTGCTGGTGGAATAAAATTAGGATCTGCAAAAAAGGTATTCAAATCAATAAGTAATGACCTGGACAAAATATCAATAGGGTCATCATTAAAAGGTGGCGCTCCTCGCGCCGCACGGCTTGCTAAATCAGCAATTAAACGCGCTAAATTAGAGTTCTCCATTAAAGATATGGAAGCAGGGGTAGCTAGATTCGTTAAAGATACAGACAAAGGAAAAACTATAAATATCACTGGATTCCAAAAATGGTTTGCGGATTTAACTAATCCTAAAAGTAAAAAGTTTAATAAGAATTTCACTGCTGCACTTAAAGACGAAATACCTACAATAAACGAAAGGTTATCGTCACTTTTGAAGATTGTTGAAAAAACCAAAGGATTTGGTGGTGGTGGATTGGTCATTCGTGGGCAATTAGCAAAGGCGGGTGGATTTATTATTGGTGGACTTTTGGGATTTCTTGGGGGAGGCCCTCTCGGTGGTGGTATTGGCGCTTTAGCTGGAGCAAGACTTCCAGAAACCATGACGGCAATCTTTATGTCAAAAGCAGGCGCCGCATTTCTTGAAAGAGCAGCTAAATTAGGAAAGGGGTCCATTAATTTAAAAACATGGATCACTGCCGGAGAAATAGCGGCTAGAGCTGCTGGTGAAGGAAAAGAAACACCATTCACCCCAAAAGAATTTAATTTACCCCCAGGAGTATCCGAACAATGACAATCTCAACTGAAGCCGCCGCACTTTCTTATAATGGTGACGGAGCTACAACAGCTTTTTCAATAACTTGGGTATATTTCGCTAAAGCTGATGTAGTGGCTACTCATCGCTCTTCTGCCGGGGTAGAGACTATATGGGTGCTGGATACTGATTATACACTTACAACAGCAGGGGTTAGCTCTGGCGGCACATTAACGGCCACTACCGCCCCTGCTACGGGTGAAACTCTAGTTATCACGCTTGAACCTGCTAATACGCAGACCAAAAGCCTTCCTTTGGGTGGTCCTTTCCCCTCTCCCAGTGTTGAAGATGGCCTGGATCTGGCTGCACAACGAGACAGTAAACTTCAGGATATACTCAATCGGGCCTTATTGGTCCCCAAAACAGATACCCAAACTGTAAGTTTGCTGGATCTTCCAATCGACAGTTCCAGGGCAGATAAGTTCCTATCGTTTGATTCCAATGGAAAACCTATTGCTGCCGCAGGTACATCGGCTAATCTAGGGCCTGTATCTGCCTTTATCGACACTTTGCTCGACGATGCTGATCCTGGTACGGCTATGGCGACTCTGTTCGTTAAAGGGGCTGATATTGCCTCTGCTGCTACTTTGGTTGTAGGGACTGACGGTAATTATCTGGATGTGACCGGCACCACAGGAATTACCGCCATGACTGTCGCTGCCGGACGATTCTTTATACTTCAATTCGATGGGGCGGTTACATTAACCCATCACGCAACTAATCTGAATTTACCAGGTGGAGTCGATTTTACAACGGTTGCAGGTGAACGGCTTATCTGTTTTTCCACTGCTGCTAATCAAGTGCATGTTATCAGTATTTCCGGTAGTGGACCAAGAGGCGCTGCCGTTAGAAAAAGTGCGAGTCAATCTATTCCTGATTCGGCTAATACATTTTTAACATTTGATACTGAAGATTTCGATACCGATTCTATACATGATACTGTTACTAATAATTCAAGACTAACAGTACCTAGTGGAATCCCTTATGTTAAAGTTGCTGCGACAGTGCAATTCAATAATAATGTAACAGGGCAGCGAAGCATTGAAATAACACAAAATACTAGCACTGGCGGAATACTACCTGCCGCAGCTATTAATGCTGTAGGAGGTTCTTTTAATTCGGATATAAATATTGCATCAGGATTAATTCCTGTAAGTCCAGGAGATTATTTTGAGGTAAGAGTCTTTCAAAATTCAGGTGGTGCATTAAATGTTAATTTTGGAAGAACTGAATTTTCTATTGAATTATTGACATGACTTTATCCTCAACATTAGTTAAGAACTCCTATAATGGCGATGGCGCTACAGCGACTTTTGCTGTCACCTTTGTATTTTGGGATGAAGATGATCTACAAGTTGTCTTGACTGATGCTAATGATGTAGAAACAATATGGACTAGAGGAACACAATATACCGTAACAAAAGATTCTCCTACCGGAGCGACGACAGGCAATGTAGTGATCGTCACGACACCCACTGATTATACCCCTGCTTCCGGCACAACATTGACTATTATCTCTAACCTTTCTGATGTTCAGAATACCTCATTACCTTTGGGTGGTCAGTTTCCTTCTCCTTCTGTTGAACAGCAACTAGATAAAGCCACCAGGCTTATCCAGCAGAGATCCGAGGAACTAGATAGAACGCCGAAATTTCCAGTAAATGAGACTTCCTCATCAATTGGAGATTTGCCTTCGTTGACAAATAGGATAGGCAAGTTTCTTGTGTTTGATGCTGCTGGCAAACCTACTGCATCAGTTGGGAGTGGTACTGATACTGGATTAAGGACTGATTTAGCTGCTTCTAGCGGATCAGCGCTGATTGGATACAACCAAGGCGGCACTGGTGCTGTATCTCGTACTCAAGAAAGTAAGAATCAGGATATTGTTAGTGTAAAAGATTTTGGTGCTGTTGGTGATGGTGTTACGGATGATACAACAGCAATTCAAGCAGCACATGATGCCACTCAAGGGCAAACATTATTCTTTCCTAAAGGAAAATATTTGATTAGTTCTTCAATAACCAATACAGCAACTATGAATCATTGGTTGGGTGAATATGGAGGACGAGATCATGAAGGTGGAACCGAATTATCTTTCTCGGGAACGGGTGGTGTCTTTGAGAATGGCACAGATAATGGTTTTAATTGGGGGGGGAGTTATTTTGATGGTCCTCAAGATCAGTTTTTTGAGAATTTATGGTTTAGTCATTCAGCACCAGATACAACTCTAAATTATGATGTCGCACAAAAATATAAAGCTGGGGCTTCTGGTATTAGAGACTGGCGCGGTGGTGGAATAAAGTTACGCAACATTGGGTTCGAGCGTTTTGAATATAATTTTTTTGGCGTTCAATCTGACATTAATCGTTTTTATGATATCACCAGTCTTTATTCAAAATATGGGATTTACCTTGGCCCACGCACTGACCAATTCACGATGCACGATTTATATTCTTTTTCTTGTGATCATGCAATTACTATTGATACACAAGCTACAGATTCCAAGATTGTCAATCCTGTTATTGTTGGATGTGGGTCGGCAACTGATCATGCAATATTAATTAAGCAAGGTGCGGGTTTTGTTGTTATTGAGAATCCTTGGCTAGAGCATTTATCAGGTTATTCTGGGACAGATCAAATAGCATTTATTGGAATTGGTACTGAGGCAGGATATTCGCTCAGTCCATATACAACGGATTCTGTAAAGGGCGTGAGAATAACGAATCCTTTTGCTTATACTACTGCAGCTTCTACTGCTTATCACACCAAATATCTAGCTGAAATAGGGAAAGGGTTAGATGTGCATATATATGATCCGCAAACAGAACAAGGTAGTGGGGAAAATCTTGACTATTTCATTGCATTTCAATCTGGTACTGCCTATTTAGGCTCTGACACCTATGTAAAATTCAGAGTCCATAATGATTTTGCTTCTAAAGTATATATCAATAATGGAACTGGAACGCCAGACATTATGTATGAATTGTGGGGTGCGGGTGCTAATAAGCTTGTATCTACTAATGGGAGATTATTTCTTAATAAAGCTGGTGCAGCAGCAGGTGCAGATGAACTTCAAATTGGTCAAGAAGGGATAGTTGGTGGTATTTCTATGGAAATAACCAACGCCCCTAGCAGTGGACAAACAAATAGATTTCTCTTGCGGCAAGCATTTCAACAGAAAACCGCAATGCCAACTTCAGGAAACTATGAGATAGGTGATTTTGTAATGAATATTACGCCTGCGGAAACGGGAACAGCTGGATCAAAATATATTATATTAGGGTGGTCACGTGTTACTACTGGTTCAGGTAATGTATTAAATACGGACTGGTTTGAAATGCGCTGTCTAACTGGTAATTAAATAATGACTGAAATAAAACGAAGAAAAAGCGACGTTGAGATTCTTCTGGTCAAACAGGAATTAACCGCTCTTAACGAAAACCTAACGAAAGCAATTTCTGATATGGCAGAGATACTTCACAGGCATGATAAGGAGATATTCGGTGATCAGGAATATCTCGGACAAAAGGGAGAGATTGGTATTCTCAAGGATTCAGGTAAAAAACGAATCGTGCGAGAACGTTTATTGTTTAGTGGTATAATTGGCCTCATCATTGAGGCAATTATCGAATTATTTAAGGCGAAAGGACACCCCTAATGACCGCATCAAAATGGAGGCACTTTACGCTTGAAGAACTGACTTGTCACTGTGGCTGTGGCCGCATGGAAATGGATGACACATTCATGGCAAATCTGGTTCATCTCAGGGATGTAATGAGAATGCCGCTTAAACTTTCGTCGGCTTATCGGTGTCCAGAGTATAATGCACACGTTAGCCATACAGGCTTAACAGGGCCACATACGACCGGCAAGGCGGTAGATATACTAATCATGGGGGGTAATGTTAATAATCTATTAAATCTCGTCACAGGGCTTGATATCACCGGTATAGGGATTAATCAGAAAGGTGCGGCAAAGAATAGGTTTGTGCATATAGACAGTCTACCGAATGGCCCGGATCGTCCGAGACCCTGGGTGTGGACATATTGAGGTGTATTATATGAAATGGTGGCAATCGAAAAACGATCACAAAGGATTCTTAGGCGTTACCCATGCAATCGTCAATATCCTGACTGAAGCATTGAGGATTGTATTTGATAAGTTTGGCTTGCATTACGAAATCAAAGGTCATGATCTAGCGTACTGGGTGAGTCATATCATCTGGATAGGGTTTGGGATATACCTGCTATACGTCATCCTAGAAGGTACTGGGCATCCTATCCAGTCGATTCAATGAACTGGAAGTCTATCGTTAAGTCAGTAGCTCCCGCCTTGGGTTCTGCTCTTGGTGGCCCTGCTGGTGGTATGGCTGTGAAATTCATCGCTGATAAGATTCTCGGCAATTCTGAAGCCACAGAGTCAGAAGTCGCTGATTATGTGGCTGGCGCATCTCCTGCAGATATGCTCAAGATTAAGCAATCTGACCATGACTTTGCTGTTGCTATGAGAGAGCTGGACATTGATCTTGAGAAACTCGAAGTCGATGACCGTAAGAGCGCCAGGGACTTGGGAATAAAAACCAGCCTTATACCTCAAATCATCCTCGCTTGTATCTATGTCCTCGCGTTCTCGGCTACGCTTTATGCCGTCTTTACCGGGCAGGTGAAGATGGACTCGATGCAGACCACGATGGCAAATTATCTCCTGGGTATCCTGTCCGCCGGGCTGATGCAGATCATGAATTTCTTTTTCGGATCTAGCAAATCCAGTCATGACAAGAATAAGATGTTGGCAAAATGATCTTTCGTATATTCTTCGCCATATTCTTCGTCGCTGCCTATATCATCGGGGTAGCGACTGGGATGGCGGTCATGGGCAGATAATAACCACCATTGACTATTATATATCAATACCATCATTGGTGGCTCTAATGGCACAGACTTCGATAAGTTTTTTTGTTGACATGTTCATTCTCCTTTAGATTTACTACAACTTGGCATTAGAACCACAAAATATCTTCTCATAGTTCTTTTTGATTGGCTTGATATATGGCGTCATCTTAACTTCCATGCGCTGGATCTTCCCATATCGTTCTCGGATCCCTTGGGGTTTATGTTTGTATGTGACTTTCGTATGTGGTGAGAGCTGCAAAGCGCACACCGTGTAGATATAGAAGGAATCACATGCGAGTCTTTCAGCAGCACATTTTCCCTTCATGTGGCAATTAAATACCTTGCAAGGCGGATCTTCCGTGTCATTTACAACAATCTGAAACTCCAGCAATCGCTTTCTCATGGATGATAGTTTATGGCTCATTGTGCTTCTACTAAGGATTTTTTTATTTCACGTAAAGCCCATTTTGTACAATTGTTTGAAAGTCTTCTTGGCGCGCCTGGTTTTATTTTTATCCATTTTGCCCCTAAGCCATCAATTGATTGATAAACAGGTGATATGCCAAGTTGGTTATATGCAACCCTAGACATACCAAGTGTCATGGATTACGCAACTTTTCTGCATCGCTTTGCTTGTTTTCCGTTCATTTCTTCCTCCTAGAATAGTCGATATTTCACATACAGCACATTATCTATTTCAGATCAATGTTAGGAACAATTGCCGAAGGCTTGAAGATAATCCTGTAATGATATGGGCTAACTTTTGCCGATTATAGCTATCAGGGCCGGTTTTACATGTTACAGCGAGCTTATTTGTTAATTGCTCTGTGGAACACAGACCTTCCATTGAAAGCATATATTCCCCTGTGATCCCATTGTAGAAGACAATACGGCGGGCAATCTCAAATTGTTCGGCGGCTTTTGATAGATTGCGGGAAGCAATAGAGGCATCAGTGCATCCTGTGGATAACAGCACGCCCCAGGCAATCGTAACAATCATGGTGATTTTCATTAAATATTTCATGGTATCTTTCCTCTTTGGTTGAATTTGTGTCTCATATTTTGGATTTAACGAGGTATACCAATAACAATAACCACCTCATGACAGCCACCAGATCACCAGTGCCCACAGCGAGAGATTCCCTACCAGCACCGCAATCAGCAGCCAATCCAAACATCCGCAGTCGTCTGTGTGTCTATTCATTGTTTTCTCCTTTAGAATTAGTGCCGCACTCTCGCAGCGGATCTCGGCATGATCACGTAAGGAGAAGGCCACTGCGACCATCAGCAGTGCCTAGAGCAACGCTCATGCTGCGGGTGTTATTAATCCCCACCGCCCGCTGGGGTATCACATTCATTAAGTGCCCCGTTTTGGCCGGGACCACACCGCTAGGATGTTATTTGGTCGCTGGCAGCGTTCAACCTAGCATGACTCTCAGTTGTTTAAGTTTCTCTTTCATTTCTGTAATGAACTCAGCCACATATACTTCAAGCTGTGTAATCAGATCCTCATCACGTTTCACCCTCTCGACTTTCATCTGCAATTCCATCGGCAGCCGGGGATCGAAAGCTACATAGTCGCACCATTGGCGCTCGGTACAGGCCATTTGCCACTGCATCTGTTTAACATACTTCAGCGGGATTTTCCCAGATAACAAATATTCAATGTGAGTGGCGGTATTCTGGCATTTTATCTCGATGAGACCCTCGCCGACTACGCCATCGGGACTTGCGCCAGTCCATTCGATTGTCGGATGCGGAATAAATCCCATTTCCTCTACTTCGACATCGTTCAGGAAGCAATAGGCATCTCGGGCCTGGGGTTCTGTATCTATGCCGTGCTGCATGGCTGGTGTGGTAAATGATGGCGCAGATTCCCCCGTTAGACGCTCGCAGATCAATTGAGCCATAATATTCGCCCGAGATGCACCCCAACCGTTCTTTGTTCTGGCCGTGGCGTCAGCGATGCGAGAGGCTCCCAGACAGCCACGCCGGGCGGCAAACCATTCAGGTGAGAGTTGTTTCATTTCCGTTTCCTCTCAAGTGCCTTCACCGCGTCGTCGTAGCAGGCCGCTTGAATATGCTCGATACTTTCGGCCTTCATGTACTTCAGGAAG
>Ga0114931_10005833_pt1 | contig 15227 bp, 11 predicted proteins | sample 2SBtaG_FD_89579 | JGI IMG/M metagenome (GOLD analysis project Ga0114931, IMG submission 89579) | Deep subsurface microbial communities from Kolumbo volcano to uncover new lineages of life (NeLLi) - 2SBTROV14_V59a metaG | ecosystem: Environmental > Aquatic > Marine > Volcanic | place: Kolumbo...
ACCCAGGTTGTGCGTTGAGACTGCTATGTGACAACAGGGGCCGCATCGCAATAACATCGCCGCGAGTTGTGTAGATGTTTTTCTGACATCGGCCCCCGTAAGAATCGTCATCGCGATGTGACCCGGGCATGACGACTAGCGGCCCGTTTTCGTCGGTAACCGTGTCCAAATGGATCCGTAGCGTGAGCATCGACTCCAAAAGTGAGCGCGGCGCGACCACATGCGGGACGCCAGCCTTCCTTGTGGGATTGGTGAAGTGAGTCGTCGGCAGGTCGTTCCGTTTCACGGCGATCGTAAGATCCTTGCGCCACGGCAGTGACCAACTTTTCTCCGGAGGCTTGTCGAAGAACAATGCCCGTACGAGCCCGAAATCCTCACCCAGCACTTCGCGCAACAGCCTCACAAGCGGTGCCCTCTGCCAGACATTTTCCGTTTCCGGAAATAGCGAGAGTACATTCCTTGCTGCATACACATGCCCCCCGCGACCGCGAATCGCTCCGACATCTTCAGGCGTTTCAATTGCCGCCGTCAATGCATCAAGCAACGTGTCAATATCCTCGCCTGAATACACGCCATGCAGTAGCGAGTATCCGTCGTTCTCAAGCTGCCGTTGCCAAGTTGCATCCATATCGAGTTCGCCCCGCTACAGTTCTCCCCAATCCTCACGCTTTCAACTGCTCGTAGTGCCGCATCAGGCTTGGCGGCTGGTCGGCTTGGTGGACATTGGCTAGCGACGCCTTGGCACCGGCGTGTTGTTCCACGTCGTTGTCTTCCCATTCGATGGAAAGCGCTCCGGAGTAACCGGCGCGGTTGAGTTCGACAACCAGTTCCTCGGTGTTCGTGGCATCGCGAACGGTGCCCGCGGTGACAAAGTTCCAGCCATTATCACGATCGCCCATTGGCTGATGACCGCCGAGCAGTCCGTTGCGAGTGAAACGGGGCACGACTTGCACACCCTTGAGATGGACGCAGTGAATCCGCTCGCCATACGCACGGATGAAGTCAACTCCGGAAACGCCTTGCCACTGCATGTGCGAACAATCGAAGTTAAATCCGGCGGCTTTTTCAAACCCCGCCGCGTCGACGGCGTCCAGATATTCGCCCGCGCTGGTGATGTCACCCATCGCCCGTTCACTAGGGTGGCATTCCAAATCGTAGGTTGTGCCATAGTCGAGGCAGGCCTGGAACACTGGCGAAAACCGCTCGACCATCAGCTCCAGACTCACTTGATACACGTTTACAATGGAGTGCCCGCCCAACGAATCGGGAAGTGGCGGGAACAAGAACCAATGGCTCCAACAATGCGCCGGCGAACCGACGAAGCCAGAGACAGGCACGACGCGGTCTTGAAGCTTGCCAACAAAGTGCGCCAGGCGGATCGTGTTAACTAACGCTGTCGTCGCTTGGCGCCGCGCGATGTCGGCCACCTCTGGAGGAACGTAAAATGGGTCGGTTCGAGGGGGCTCATTACCGGCTGCCCGCCATGCCGCATACGCCTCGACCGACTCGCCGCCGAGAAACTGAAGCGTCTTGGCGCTTGGCTCGTCGCCCAACGCTTGACCCTGTAGATGAGCAGCCAGCGAAAAGATTTCCAGCCCGCGATCCTTGGCCAACGCCACGCGCTCCCGTGCATACGCTTCAGCCCCGTTGTCGTCGGCAGCCCGAGCCAAGTCCAACTCCCACGAGGCTTCCTCCCAACCGTCGAACCCGGTCTCGGCGATCCAGTCGAGCCATTGACTCTCCGACACGTTGCCGAATTGCCCACGGACGAGCCCGATTTGATGGTATGAATGTTTTCCCGACCGATGGTCCCGTGTCTGGTGATGGCCCAAGGCAATGCTCCCTCTGAAGATGCTTCGTTCGTCCGTGTGACGACGATTGAATTGGTCGCTACTCGGCGCGGAGCGGTGGTGCAAGGGTTCCACATTTCCCCGCGATGGTGCGACGCATCTTAGGTGATGCCAGGCGGATTGCAAACAAGCCACGACGCGCGCAATGGGTGCCGAGAAGCACCCAGGAATCGTCCGTCCTAACCAGCACGACGATGTTCGGAATCGTGGTACGACATGTCGGAGTCGCCATCCACGTCGAGCGCCCCTTCGCCAGACGGTCGCTTGACGGGAAAGAAGACTTCGGCCGCGGCGAAGAACAAGCAATAATCGCCCTTGGGCTTCTCGGCGTTGAGCCACTGCACGATCTCACGCACAAGTGCCTGTCCCTCGGGCCAGCGGACCTGTGGGATGGCTGCCACGTCGGCCAACATCTGATACACCCGTGCTCTGGTGAGGCCGAGTCGATCGGCGACCTGACGCACGCTTTGTTCTTCTCCGTTGAGTCCGATGCGTAGCTCGACGAGTTCCGCCATCGACTCGCCGGTATCGATTCGCGTTTGTGCGACAAGCGGCAGGACAAAATGCTCGTGCAAGTCAGCAGGTTTCGGAGGTACTTCCGAGGCGAGCGACGACGCGATCCACGCTTCAAGTTGACTGGCAAATCGTGGACGGATGGTGACGGTCAACTCGGTTTGTGGCCCAATCATGGAGACAATGCGATGCAGGTCGTGAAAAATTTCCAACAACACATGCACACGCTTTTCGCCATGTGTTTTTAGGCGGCGAATTTCACCGAGTGTCAACTCCGTGTAGGTTCCAAGTTGCGTTTGCCAAAGCACTTTGGGAAGATCGAGCAATGAACGGGCGAACCGCCCCAGGGGAGCGTTCTCCAGTTCGTTGCGTTTGATCGACTCGCGCCATTCGGCCCACGTCGATTCCGACACGCTTGAGGGATCGAAGTTGCCGCTCTCCGGTTGATCCTGTTTGACGGGGGGCGCGGGCACCTTACGCATCGGCTCGTCGGACACGGCCCGCTGGAGCAGTTCGACCATCGAGCGGATCTTTTTTTGACCCACGCCGGGGGTGGCGTGCAACTCGTCGAAAGGAGTATCGAGCAATTGGCGAATCGGGCGATCCATGAAAGCCAGCGGTAGGCGGCGGTCATTCGGCAAAGCCCAGTAAGCCAGGGGCCGCTCCCAATGTGGGGCGAATCGCTCTTCGCTCAGTAAATCACGTAGACGTTGGAACCGTGCCAACAGTTGAAAATCCACCACTGTCGATGTCCTATCCAGCTTCATGATCGCCTCCCGCGACCTGCAAACTGAAGCTCCACGAGCGCAAGCGCGCGCGAAGCCGGGGTCACTGTAGTCAAATCGGACAACCCACCCCGAGTTGAGCGACGTTCCAGGCCGCTCAGGGGGACGCCCGAGCCTCTTCGCTTCGAAACTACAGCCCTTCGTGTGGACGGATACCTGCCTCAAACTTCCTTGCGATGTCTAATGCTTTGCCACGATCAAAGGGTGAGCCGCCTCTTGCGGACCGTTTCTGTCTACATGCTTATACGCACGAAATGTGTCTTTGTTTCACATTTCACTTGAATCACGCCAATTGGTTACCTTGTGAGGATCAAACCAAAATCAAGCCCGAGAACCATAACCTATTTCTAAAACACGAGTTACATTAAAAAATCTAGTTTTACAGGCTAGATCAACAACCAGAAAGTGGGCAAACACCCTGACCACTTTTATCGACTTCCCTGGTGGGTGTCAAGGCCAATGCGCCGTTTTTTTGCTGGAAGAAGGTGTACCGCGACGCGATATTTTGTGGGAGCGACATTGTTGCCGCTTGGGCTATTTGCTAGAGTTCCGACCCCATTCTCGCGGCTATCGTCTTCTCGCGTTTTTCCGCTGTCTCACCGATTCTCCGTGGCTTTGCAAGAGTGCCTGGCCGCGGGTGGTCGATTGATATTGCCGATGCAATCTTGCTGGCCTACAGATCGAAATCCGCGCGACCTTCGGCGGAAGTGCTGGCGTGGTACGATGTCTTTGTTGCTAGTGATCGCGGTGGCCACGGGATGTCAAAGCCCACGATTCGGCGGTGCGGCTCCCAAGTCGCTGATCGAGTCTCGACAGCTATCGCAGCGTGGCGTAAATGCGATCGAACGAAACGATTGGGAATCTGCCGAGAAGCTATTGGTCCAGGCAGTCGATCGCTGTCCAATCTGTCCCGAAGCCCGACGCAACTACGCCAAAACACTGTGGCAACGAGGGCAATCAACCGAAGCTCTCGCACAGATGGACGAGGCGCTGCGACTTTCGGTCGACGATCCAACACTGCTGGTCGACGCGGCTGCGATGCGGTTCACCGTTGGCGATCTCGATCGGGCAACGCAGCATGTGCAACGGGCGCTACAACTGGATCATCATTTCGCCGCGGCGTGGACTCTGCGAGGTCGCATCTCGCAACAGCAAGGCCAGCTCACGGAAGCTTTGGCCGACTATCAGCGGGCGTTGCAATATGACCCGAATTCCCCGGAAACCCTCATCTTGGTCGCCCAGCTATATACCCAAGTGGGACGTCCCTATCGCGCACTGGCGAATCTCCGATACTTGCAAGACCAATACACTCCAGGAACCGAACCACAACAACTGCTGAACCTGCAAGCGGTCAACTATTCGGCCACTGCCCGCTATAACGATGCGGCCGTGTGTTTGCGTCAAGCGACGAGACAAGGTCCGGCGACACCCGAAACGTTATCTCGCTTGGCTCAGGTCGAGATGCAATCAGGGCACCTTGTCGAGGCCCGCGAAGCGGCAACCCGGGCATTATCCCTCGATCCCAACCATGTCGCGTCACGAACGATCCTGCAACAGGTCGAAATTGCCTCGCGTTCCGGCGTTCAAAATCAGCGTCGCTAAGGGCACGCTAAAAGACGACGCGGGATAATCTATCCCGATCGCGATGTGGCGCGTATCGGTTGTGTCGGTCGCATGGATGGATCTCGCACATAGCCGCACGGGCCGTCTTTTGGTCTGTTCGTTTGCCCGGATAACATCGGCGACCTATGTTTTCTTGACGCATCGCGCGTCATGTCCAGGTTCGGCAGCCCATTACAATCGAGCAAGAAACCTGTACGAGGGAACCACGCCATGTCGCAGGCAGAAACAGCGATCGACACCTTTACCGACCGACGCATCCCAGACGCCACGGTTCCGCAGGCGGTCGAGCGCCGACAGTTTGTCGACGGCTACGACGAACTCTCGCCAGAAGCCGGTGAGCTTGCACGGGCGATCGATGGTTACAAGCTTCGTCACCGACGTCGATTCATCGACTTTGAAGAGATGCTCTCCGTGATCAAGTCGCTGGGGTACCATCGCTAACCCGAAAGATTCATGACGAAACCTGGGGGACAAGCTCTACACTCCTCCGCGCATCAGTCGATCGACCAAATCGTCCACCAACACCACGCCGCGTGTCTGCCGCTGGGGACCGACGATCAACGCGATATCCTCGCCCGCGGTCTGCATCTGTCGCAACGCTCCGATGAGTGATTCATCCCCGCGAATTTCCAGCAGTGGTCGCACGGCAACCCGCGCGACATTCTTACCCAGCGCGACATTAATCGCACGAGCGTAACCAAGCGGCTTGGACTTCGAGCGAGCTTCTTCAATCAACAGCAGTGGCACGCGTCTCACGGCGGCTTGCCGTAGGGCAGTCGCGTTGGAAGTATCCGGCGTAACGCGAGGAAACTGATTCGTTGTCTTGACGCAACTCAACACGGAGTGGTTTGACAGGGCGAATAGGCCCTGTACGAGTTGTCGTTGGGCTGGAAAAAGTACCCCCACGACGTGGCCTTCCTCGAAAACCTGCTGTAACTCGCGGCGTGCCAGGGTCGAACCGATGCGTTGTCGTGACGCACCGGCCACTTTTTCGAGGAGTTTACTGACGGCCCAAAGTAATCCGCTGACGGGGGTGAATGCGACGGCGAACGCGAGCAGTGGAACCCCGACCCAACGGAGCATGCTGTTGGGGGCAAGGTAAAACACGTGCTTGGGTAGCAGTTCACCATAGACGAACAGAAACGGCGACATCACCAACGGCCCCAGCAGCGGTTGCAGCGAACTACCGACCCACAGGGAATCTCCCGCGAGCACCAAGGCAAGTGACACTAAATAGTTCGCCAAGTTGTTTCCCACCAACACCGTTGCAACAAACAGCGACGGGCGATTGATCAAGACCATCAAGCCTCGAGCAACCCGATCACCACCGCGGGCGTCGAGCATGAACCGGATTGGGGATTGACGATAGAACCCCGTCTCGGCTCCGCTAAACAGCGCGCTGAGCATCACTCCGGTCAATACCATTAGGATCGACAACCAGATCATGTCTTGGGTTGGCTCCCGGTCTGACGGCGCATTTCGACGATCATTCGACCTTGATGTGGCGCATCGAGCACTTTGAATTCAAAGTCACCCCAGGTGCAAGTATCGCCGGGCTCGGGTAGGCGTTTGAGGAGGTCGTGAACCAATCCGGACACCGAGGTACTTCTAGTCTCCGGGCGAGGGATATGAAAGTAACGGCACAATCTGCGGAGACTCGTCACGCCGTGGACATGCCAAACATTGTCGGCAACGGGTCGGATTGGATGGTCATCGAAGACGCGCCCGGCGCGGCTGGCGCCTTCGGCGAACATTGTTTCGAGCAGGTCTTCCCAGGTGACCACGCCAATGGTTTCACCAAGTTCGTTCACCACGGCGACGACGTGCAACTCGCGTCGGTGCAAGGCATCCAGCGCCGAAGCGGCGGTCGCGCACCACGGTACGTAGATTACTTCCTCCGCTTGAAGCTCCAGGGGCGAGGATTGAAAGTCGGCAATCTTTCCTAGAGGAACGGCCGCGGTGATCTCGTCTTCGTCGGCTTCGGTAATCAAAACGTAACCGCTAGGCGGCGCGTCGCCCCGTAAATCAGACAGCGTGACCGGCGGACGAAACGATTGGAATTGCGTTCTTGGACGCATGATTTCGTCAACACGAGCGTCGGATAGCCCGACAATGTTTTCAAGCGTGGCCCGTTCATGCACGATCAAGGCCGCGTCGTCACTCGACGCCCCGACGGCGCGTTCAAGGTCGGCTACCTCTAGATAAGGTTCGACGGTGAGCCGAGGGAAGAGCACCCGGCGTGATATTCGATTGGCGGTCTCGAACAGCGGCAACAGGGGCCCCAACAGCCGGACCAGCGCCGCCATGGGTAGCGCGACACTGCTGGCCATGAGCCGCGTCCGCGCCACGGCCAGACTTTTCGGGATCATTTCGCTGAGGAAGATCATCGTCAACAGCGAACCAAGCCCGAAGACAACGACCGCCGTTTGATCGCCCTGCCGCTTGAGGTGTATTCCGACAATGGATGCCAAGGCGAAATAGACAAGGTTCACGACCAGATTCATGAACAACACGGCAGTCAGCAGGCGGTCGGGCTTCTCCAGCAACAGCGCGGCGGCCCGTTGAGCCGGGTTTCCCCGCGCGAACTCACGTCGGTCCTTGGGCGGAAGATAGAACAGGGCCGCTTCGCTTGCCGAACAAAACGCCGACATGCACAACAGGCAAGCCATCGTAATCAGTTCGGGGGCGAACGGAAGCATGTGCGACACGAACTACTCCCAGCCATCAAGTGCCGGTGAAATCGATCACCCTTCGCCCGCCTGGGTACGCCCGGTGGCGACGTCAAATTCATACACTGCCGGAACCAGCAGGGCGGCGGTGGTGAACCCATAGGTGCCGACCACCACGAGAAACACACCGAGAGTGAAATCTAGCATGAAACTAGTGATCGCATAGAAGGTGGCGACCGGACAGATGATGGAGGCCAATAGAATCGCCGTCGAGGGATTTCGAGCCCCCAGCGACACATACAACCCCACGACACCGCCGATCATGAAGAAGCTGAACGGCGCCAACTGCATTTGAAACGAACCGCTGAAGGATACCATCAATCGCATGCAGGTCGCGATGCCGACGAACAAAAAGAAGACGGTGCCCATGCTGGTGCCGATGGCCGCGCGAGAATTGTCGTAGCTCATCCCGGCATGCACGCCCAACATGGCGATGAACATATTCATCACCAAATAGCCGCCGGTGATGTAGGCCAAGTTTTCCAGACTCAAGATGTCAACGGTCCACAGATAGAAGCACAACACCAAGGGTAGAAGGATGAATTCCTTGCAGTTGAAAAAGATGCCTCCCAGCTTCCCGAAAACGAATTCGCTTGGCGTGATATCGGTCACCAGGAGCAGGTCGAGCGCTTTGGTATCTCGTTCGGTGGTCAACGCGGTGACCGCCTGGGTGTTGACCAAAACCAGGCTAACGACGAACAGCGGGACCAACGCCAGCGTGATGCTCTCCTTGGTGGGGTCCATGCCCTGTAGCAAACCAAAGGCAAGCAACCCAAGCAGCAGATAGGCGATTCGGATTACCAACACGCGTCGACCGTAGGCCCAGGTTCGCACTTCACGCCACAGAATCGGGTTATCCCAAACGCGTCGACTGGCGTGGCGCGCGGGTGTGCTGGTTTCGCGGGGACGACCTCCCTCGACCGCGCGACGACGTTCCAAGATCGCGGAAATCGACTCCACCGCCTCTCGAGTATTGGCCGGTTCACGCGGTAGTGCCACGGGTGCCGCATCAACTTCGGCGCTGAAGATGCTCACCTTTTCGGCAGCCTCTTCCTCTCGCGGTCGAGCCTCGCGCGAGGGGTTCCAAACGCGGATTCGCCACACCGCCACGGCGTTTAACGCCAGCGAGGCAAGCACGGCGACGATTAAGAACCCCAGCAGCGGTGCCATGTCCCGAGCGGTTGAGTCCATCGGTCGAGCGGCTGCCAGAATCGCCTGCCAGGGACTGAGGCTGATTGTCCAGGCGTACGTGCTGGCTCCAGCCAATTGGGCATCGGGAACCAACATCCTGACGCCTTCAGCACCGACAAGCCACAACACCATCACCAAGGACGTCATGGCCAGTGATTGGAACGTTTTCTCCCGCCACAGCCCGATGGTTGACCCCAGGCTGCCCGCTGCCAACGCGCTGACGGAAGTCACGGCGAACACCAGGGCGACCTGGGCAATGGAGACTCCCCCCAACAACAGCAGAATCATGAAAAGCGGCAGCACCGCGGTGAGCAAGGTGACCACTTGCAACAGACTGGCCAGCAGTTTTCCGACGACCAGTTCCAGGCTCGACAAGTCGGTCAGCAACAGCAACACCAACGTTCGGCGATCCTTTTCGATGGCCACCGAACTGGCCGACCACATTGCCGAGAAGAAAAGGGTCAACGCGAGCTGCATGGGCGCGAGAATTTGAAACATTGTCGCGCCGAATCGGGCCAGATCGCCGATGTTACGCACCACCTGCGTGCCTGCAAGTACCATCCAAGCCGTCATCACCAGCGCGAGCATCGCCGCGACGTAACCCGCGCGCGTAACATAAAACCGCGGTTGGCGCGGCCCGGTTAGCGCCTCTCGGTTGAACACGGGCCCTACGATCAATCGAATCCTCCGCGGACGCCGGCCTCTTCTGAAGACCGTTTTGGCATGCCGATAACAAGACCTGAAATGGCCCGGCGTGGCACGTTCCTGGTTTCAAACCCGGGGAAGGACTCCCGTTTCCGCCCAAGGTTGAAGGACCGCCACCGGGACTAGCCCCTACTATATCTGGCGCTGGCCGTTCTGGCACTCCCCAGGGCATGAATCGCTTCGTCGGGGGGCGTTCGGCACGAAAACGCGCCACGAGGTGATTTTCGCTAGAAATGACCGCTGGTGTCGCGGAGGTGTCGAGGATATGTCAACGATTTCGGTCGGTTCTTCGTCATTACAACCGCTATCAGTACCCGGGGTGGTTCCGCGGCAAGGGGTTGGAACGGCAGACACCGTGGTGCTCCAGCTCAGCCCTCCCTGGCCAAGCCGGAGACCAACGAACTATTCGGAGTCTTCACTTCGGGCCGCGGCACGTTCCGCGCGACGCTGCTTCGCTTCGGCACGCAACTTTTTAAGGCGTGCGACTTGTTTGGGTGTCAAAACCGACTTGATTTCTGATTGCATTTTGTTTCGCAATTCGACCAACTGTTCGACCAGGGCGTCCATCTCCGGAGCATATTTGGCCTGAATTGCGTAAATCTCCTCGCGCTGATCGCCACTGACGACTTTCGAGTAGAAGACCGGCAACCGGCCCTTGGGCTTCTTTTGCTTCTTCGGAGTGGTGGCCTTTTTGTTCTGCGTGTCCGAGGATTGGTTCGCTCCAGGTTCTTGAGCACCAAGCATGGCTTGGCCGGGCATCCACAACAGGCCCGCAAACACCAAGACAAACAAAATTCCCAACGGTATCGTCGACGATCGTGACATAAGTTGCGCTCCAGTTTCTCTTGCCATAGTTGCCGAACTTTTCATTGCTGAACGAAACCGTAATGTATCGTGGCCGAAGTGGTGACCAAAGCAATTTCTGTCATAGTTCTCGAAATAATTCGTCTGGCTTTCCGACCGCTTGGCCCGCTGGCGGATCGTCGACATAATCGACGTTCCGCCGTGGCGAATAGCTATAAGGTCGATGGTTGAATGGTGCCAACGATAGGGGGGGCCTTGGGAGCCGGGATTTCATGCGATTGGAAAACGTCCATCCGGCGGCTCTGCCGGCTGAAAAACTGCTCCGCCAGTGTGATGTAACGCGAACACGACGACAGGGACCCGGGGGACAACATCGTAACAAAGTGGAAACGGCAATCGTACTGGTGCATCGTCCAACGGGCGTGAGAAGCGAGGCGAATGAGCGGCGTTCTCAGCGTGAAAACCACCGCGTCGCATTGGGCCGCCTACGGGTGAATCTCGCGTTGGCGGTCCGCGGCGAGCGAGCATCCGCCGGATCTTCCGAAAACGCCCCAAGCACCAGCCCTAGCCAACGGTGGCGCGCCCGCCTTGTCGGGAAACGCATCGTGATCAGCCCGGGGCACGACGATTTTCCCGCGCTGTTGGCAGAGACGCTCGACGCGATTCAAGAGCATCAATTCGATGTCGCGTCGACAGCCGACGATCTTGCGGTCAGCACGTCGCAGTTAGTGAAGTTGCTGCGAGTTGAACCCCGCGCGCTCGAGCAAGTCAACCATCACAGAGCCGCGCTTGGTTTGAAAGCGCTGCGTTAGACTGAATAATCCGGGCTTGTCTGGATGGTGGCGAGAAATGATTAAAAGGTCATGGCAATCGGTCCATCGATTGCCATGACCTCTATCCTGATACGGGACCGAAGTCCCGCCCTCCCGATCAGTTGGTACACATCGTATCGGATACTCAGCACGGATCTCTCAAGGGGATTTTCCGTCTTGTGGCGAACATTGCGAATCGCTGGCGCAAGGGTTTCCCTAACCGTTAAACTCACCGATACATTGTAAGAAATACGCCACTTGAGACCGTGACTTGGGACGACTGCGGCAAACTCAAACCCTGGCAAGGGGCATCTCGGCGGACGGAATAAAAAATGGCACTGGTGAACCGGCACCAGTGCCATTGAAAAGCGTTTTGAATTTCGGGCTACTTACGATGCAGCGCCTGCGTCTTGTTCGTATGAAGCCGGCAAGACCGTACTGCCGCTGCCTTCGGACGCGTTCGACGCAGGACTGGTCGACGAGGTACTTGGCATGGGGTAGCTACCCGTTCCGCCTGGGCGATAGGCACCCGACGCACCTGGATAGTAATTCGTGTCGGCACTGGGGCTTTGAGGGCTCTGATAAGCTGGAGCCGGTGAGGTGTAGGGTTGGACGCCGGCGGGAGTGTAGCCCGAGCCAGGCGTATAGCCCGACTGCCCTGGGACATAAGCGTTGGACGATCGGCTTGCCGACCCCTGTGGCGGAAGCGTTGCGGTCGCCTGAGGCATGGTCGAGGTTGCTGCTGGCGTGGTTGCTTGGGGCATGGTCGAGGTCGCCGGTGCGATTACCTGAGGCATCGCTGCCGGAGGGGTCACCGCCGCCGGGTAGGCAGCCGCCCCGGGCGAAGCACTGCCATTTGGCGCGACATACGGATTGACCGTTGCCGAGGTGGGACTTGCATAGCCCCCCGAGGGGCTCGCGGCGCTGGACGTTGTTCCATAGGACGTGCCCCCATAACCGGAACCACCGTAGCTGCTGGGGCTTTCCTGTGTATAACCTGCCGGTGCGGTGGCTGTGTAAGCCGAGGCGCCGTAGGGCGTTGCCGGGGGCGGCGTTGCCGCTGGGGCTGTTGTAGTGGGAGTGCCCCAGTTGCTGCCCGCGCTGTAGTAGCCACTTTGTGGTGCCATGGCAGTTGGAGCTGAGCTTTGTGGAGCGGTCGTCGGTTGATAGCCATAGCTGGAGCCACTATTACCGGCGTTATAGGTGTTGCTGTTGTAAGCTGCCGCGGTTTGCGTCGAGTTCGAAGGCGTTGCCGCGGGAGCTTGATAACCGCCCGGCGCGGGGAACGGGTTCGTGGTGCCCGAGCCGGCGTTTACGGCGTTGTACGGATAGCCCGTGGTGCCCGCCACCGTTGATGAGCCCGGTTGAACGGTTGCCGAAGGAAGCGTCGGCTTATAAGGCGGAGCGGTGCCTGCGATCGCGGACGACGCTTTGTCCTTCTTCCAGAACTTCCAGCTATTGCTGCTCAGCTTGTTCTGAGTACTGCTGCACCCGGTGGCAACCAGTACCACGATGCCTAAAACAACGACCAGCGGCGTTCTAGCTCGCATGGCACACGCTCCCTCTAAAATTGCTTGTGGGTTGTTCACGTCTCCCAGCACGCCCAAGCGACGGGATCCGTGTACTGATTTAGCCCTGACGACGATGGATTGAATGCGGAAAATACAGGACATCGCGACGATCGCGGTAATCCTATCCTTATGGGTTATTCGGACGATAAGAGTTGCGCGTCCACACAAAGAAAGCAACTTGCCTGCAAATCGCTCTCCCCGCACCTTTGGGATGAGAGGCGGGACTATACGAACCCGCCTTTCAAGGGTCAATTCCAGATTCAGTGGGGCACTCAGTAGAGGGGATGCACTTTGTCCGTGGGTGCGTGGAAGTGGTAGCGGGATTTGTCTGTCAGAACGGTGTTTACAGCGCGAAGCTGAAAAATCGGAAGAGCCTGGGATGACGACTACCAGGAATGTGAAGCGGCGGCTACGGGCGTTCGCGGATCAGAGGTGCTTGGAATTGGGGGAGGTTTCTGTAGCGGACGAAGAGTGCTAGCCTGAATGAATCATCCCGGTTCAAGCTCACCGGGGATCATCTCCGCAATTCCGACGCTCTTGACCGTTTCTGGAGCCACCGCCACCAAGACCTGCAATCCATGCGACGCTACCGCACTGCCGTTTGAATCCTGTTTGGCGCGGGGTGCAACTTTTTGCCGATATCTCGCATCCAGCGAAGTGGCGTGAACTTAACGGCGACTTTCCGTCGAATGTCGGCGCCGCCGAATGATGACGCCGCCCCCGATACACAGAACGAGCAGACTTGTCACTCCGGCGGCGGTCACGGCGCCGGCGACACTCCACGAGTCTGTGTGATAGCGGCGGATGTCCGTGCCACCGCTGGCAGCCACGTCTTGGTTCGCCGGCGCGATTGCCAACGCACCAATCATCATCTCTTCCCACGTTTGATCGCCCCAATGAACCGAGACCGTGGGATCGGGGTTCGCCAGATTGTCCTCTGAATTGTCGAAGTGCGCAACGCAAAGCATTCGTGTGCCCTTGGGCATCGGCTTGGGATCAACCAACTGATAATCGGTCTGCCAATTGAAGTCGAAGTTGGGCACGTCGAGCAGAATTTCGCGGGTGCCGCCGGGATAAATGGCCTCGAAGCGGAAGGCATTACCCCGTAAGTGCATGTGGTGGCTCATGGCGTACAACAGCGAATCTTCATCGAACGTGTAACTAGCTTCCACCCGATGGGACTCGACAAGCGGCGGAATCTCGAACTCGGTGTTGGCGATGACGACCACCGAGAGTTGCTTCTTTACTTCTTCCGGCTTGGCGAACACGAGCGCGACCGAACTTCGATCGGTCTGCAACGTGCCGTTGGGAGTGTAGTGCATCTCGAAAATCAGCTTCGTGCCCGCCGGAAGAAAGCGGGCCATGCCCTGCCAACCGGAGTGTTCAACAGGCCGCTTTCCAGGCGAAAAACCACCGAGCATGTTGATCCGATCGCCTAGTTTCAGGTTCCACGTCAACAACCCCGGCGGCTTGTAGTACACCGTCACATGATGCACGACCGCGGAGTTTCCGGGCCGACATTCAACCGCCTTGATCCATTTATCTTCGGTGAAGCCGGGATCGACTTCAAACCATTGGTATTCGATGATCCCCTCGGGCGGAACCGTGAAGGGTTCGTCACGCATGTAGATGATTTGATCTGGATTGGGAATCTGCCATCCCTCGACGAACTTCCGTGGTGGGGGTAACCGCGATGGATCACCCTCGGGCTGCCCATCGGCTACCCAACGGTAAACAAGTTCCTGTTCCTCTTCGGTCATGCGGGCGTCGTTGATGAACTTTCCATACCGAGGATCGGCGTGCCAAGGGGGCATCCGCCGCTGCGAGATCACCTCGTGGATCATGTCTCCCCAACCAAGCACATCGTTGTAGGTAAGCAGCGGAAACGGACCGATTTGACCCGGGCGGTGACAGGATTGACAGTGCTTTTGAAAGATCCGAACGACTTGGTTCGACCAAGTCACCTCGGCGTCGGGATTGATTTCCCGCACGCGGCCAATCCAACAACCGGGGGCTTCGGTCAAGGGGATACTCACCGTCTGATCAGCGAGCAACGCGTCGATCGCGCTCTTGAGATAATAGCGATTGGCATGATCCCGAGTGACGCCGACACCATATTGGTCGTCGATTCCTCCGCGATAGCGAATCACGCGATCATGGTCGAGTACAAACACCTCCGGGGTACGTTCAGCCCCGAACGCATCGGCCACTTTGTTGCCAACGTCCTTGAGCACCGGAAAATTGATTTCATAGACGCGGCAATAGTGCAAGATTTCGGTGTTCGAGTCCTGACGGTTGGAGTTGATGCCGATCAGTACGACCCCATGACCGCGATACTCCTCGACCAGTCGAGCAAGTCGCGGAGCGTAGATCTTCGCCAAGGGGCAATCCGTGCCCAAGAAAATTACCACCGCAACCTTGGCATCGGTGGTCAATGCGTCGTACGAATGTTCGGTGCCACGGAAGTCGCGGAGCAAGAAATCGTCGACCTGACGACCAATGCCGGCAGCGGCAGGGTCGCGCTGGTCGGCCGCGCGGGCGATGCCGCAGACGATCACCGTGAGGAACGCCACGGATGCCCATGCGATCATCGAGGGGTTATTGAATGTTCGACGTTGACAGTCACGCTCGGACATTGAAGGTG
>Ga0114931_10005834_pt1 | contig 15225 bp, 8 predicted proteins | sample 2SBtaG_FD_89579 | JGI IMG/M metagenome (GOLD analysis project Ga0114931, IMG submission 89579) | Deep subsurface microbial communities from Kolumbo volcano to uncover new lineages of life (NeLLi) - 2SBTROV14_V59a metaG | ecosystem: Environmental > Aquatic > Marine > Volcanic | place: Kolumbo...
CATTTGTTAATTCTGCATTAAAATAAAATTGTTCACCAAGAGAATTTAATGAATTTTTTTGATCTGGATATTTTACCCAAATTGCTTTATCATCAATAAGAATTGGTTTAAAATTAAGTTCCGGAGTTTGACCTTTTTTGATGAAATCTATTTTAAATTCATTAGATAATGAATCAGAAATTTCTACATTTATTTCAGGATAAATTTTTCTTTTTACGTCTCCAAATTCTGATAATTTAAAAGCCCAAAATTCATCAATTTTAGCATCTAAAAATTTTCTTGAATTAATAAATGCTTTAACGGCAGAAACTGTTCCTTTTGATTGAATTAAACCTTTCCAAAAAATAAATTGTGATTTTGAATTAATATTTAAATGATCTAAATATTCTTTTTGTCCCGTATATCCTAAGCCTTTTCTGGCTAATGTAGTCATATTATCGGTTTCAGCAGTAGAATAAGTATCATATGCATGTTGAAGATTTACGATATTAGTTTCCATATTATCTAATAATTGTGTATTATTAGATAAAAATTGTCCACCGACATTTGGTCTTAATATAAATTCTGGTTGACCTTCAAATATTAAATCAAATCTTCCTGTATTTAATCCAATATATGGATCATAAATTAAAAATCCATCTGATGAATAATTTTCAAAAAATATAACATGTTCATATCCATCAACAAATATATGGAATCCACCAAAATGGATAGAATCAGTAGTATTAGTTAATTCTACATCATTAATTCCTCTATCTATTAAACAGATTTTAGAAATTTTATCTTGTCTAATTACATTTAAATCATTACTATTTACTAATCGACCATATTGATCATATACTGTTTGTTCTGATCTGATATCTAAAAATGGTCCATTCAATACATTAGATAAAATACCTTGTGGTGTTTCATGCCAAATACCAAATTTAAATGGATTAAGTTCAAATGTTGGAAATGATTTTTTTTCTTTAAATTTAGTAATAAAAATATCATTACCAGTCGTTAATAAATCAATATTATTCCCAGTTTTAGAACCATCAATAGTTAATGATAACTGAAAATTCTTTTTATTATTAGGATCTCTAATAAGAAAATATGGAACATTTTTTATTAAAGGTTCAGGTATATCATTTTCTGACGATAATATAACTTTTGTTCCGGTTTTCCATCCTGGGATAAATGGTGTAAATTCTAATATATCAGTTATTGGATCAGCAATAGCTCCAAATATATCAACCGCATTAAATTTATCTATTTGAATAGTAAATAATTTATCAATAAATTTTTCAATTTCAAATTGCCAGTTAACAACTCTTCCTAATTCTTGATCTACATCAAGTTTATCAAAATTATATCTCCAATAATCATCTTTTGTATATTCTTCATAACCATAAATAAAATCTATTAAATGTTGAACTCCATTAATTTGGAATTGTGTATTAAATTTTTTAATTTTAGTTTTATCAATCGTATATTTTTTCCAAAAATCCCTAGAATTTCTTCCACTAATTGCCTGAAATGTACTATCTATCTGACCTATAAATAATTGTCCAGTACCTAAAGTATTGAATGGTATAGCATTTCCAAGAAAAGCATTATTTCTATTTCTTGCTAATTTAAATGAACTTGAACTTTCTTTTATAAGGAAATAGGATTCATTTTCTGCAAAAGGTCTAGGCATAATTTTATCTGAAGTAAGTCTTACTTCATCACCGGTATTCCAACTAAAGGTTTTATAATTACTTACTAATGAACCTATATCATTTGAATTTGGGATAGTTTCAATTACCTTGATAATAGTTTGATTTAATATAACATCATATTTTACACTAGATACTGTATAGGTTCCATTATTTGCAAATGAACCTACTATTTCTAATTGAATAGGATCCAAAGATTCGATTTGATCAAATTCTGTAGTAAATATAGTTACCCAATTATTATCGATACTAAATGTATTATCAATAACATTTACATTTGATAATGTAAATTTATAAATTGTTGCAACATTTGTATTTAAATCTACTTGTATAGGATATTTTTGAATTTCATAATATAATACATCTCTTCCAGAAATACCTGGTATTTCTACATTGAATTTCCAATCAGCTTCTGTATTATATTTTATTAATTTTGGTGGTGTTTTTAATAAAGTTATAACTAATGAATCAAGCCAATTATCACGAATTCCAAGTGTATGTTTCATTGTTAAAGTATAATCATTTTCTACCAAATCATAATTAGGATTTGTTATACCAAGATTTCTAGAATCGATAAATGTAGATAATTGATATGTTAACGGAGTTAGCCAATCTACCCATAAACTTTGAAAATCGCTAGAATTAGTATCAAATCCTGTAAATCTATTATAATTTGTATACCATTGATTTAATCCTTGAATTAAAAATAATTCTGTATTATTTAACACATCTCCATGAAATAATGTATCTTTATGAGAATATACTTTATTGGTATCTTTATTTAATTGTAAATCATCAATTGTTACATAATCAATTCCAATAGCAGAATGCATATATTTTTGTGGTTGTAATCTAAATGCTATTAATTGTAAATCATAAATATATTGTAAAGAATGTCTCCAAATCCATTCATTTGTGCCGATATCATTAAAATTATAATCTAAATTAGGTTGAACAATTTGCATACTAAAATCATTAAATAATGATCTAATAATTCCAGTATAAGTATTTCCAAAAATAGGTTTATGATCCCAAAATGGCGGCAATAAATCATCTGGATTATATCCATCAACCTGGCTATCATCAACCATTACTGACATATAAGAATAAGCTTTTACTTCGCCCGGAATTCCAAGTGAAATTGATCCATTTGGTAATTGGAATCCTATTGGAACTAATCCTATTCTGATATTTTCCCACATTCCAGTTGTTGTAGCATGATTATAAATCCATCTTCTATTTCCTGATGTATTTAAATATTGTGAATCCCACCATTGTGGTTTATCTTTATATGATTGTAATACCCACGGTTCTAAATGAGGATATGCAGTTCCATAAGTTTTATAATATAAATCTTGCCATGCTCCGCCAATTCCAATACCAGTAGGACAAGTATTACACGGAGCAATTATCAAATTAGAATTTTTATAATTCCATGTAAATGGATCTTGTAAATCAAATATTCCTTGAAGCGAATTTGGTAAATCTATTTCTTGTTTTTTTGTATATAAATTATATAATTTTAATTCATTTTTAGCTACATCAGCTGGATAATCATTTTTTAATTTCTCAAAATCAAATCTTTTAATTACAACATCAGGTAAAGCAGCAAATAATCTGTTTTCTACTTCTAATACAATTTTAGCAGCAATTTCATTTAAATCAAATTCTTGCCATGCTGCAGTGATAATACCATCACCAACAGAAGTAACCGGATCCCAATTATTGGTCCCATTTTTAATACGTAGTGTTCCAGTTAAAGAATCATACCAATAAGAACCATCCTTAAATGAATCTAATGGCATAACTGGTAATCCAGAAACTATATTTAATTTATATAATATTCTATCATTTAATGTAGAGAACCAATATTTTACAGGAAATATTTCTGTTGCATTATAGGCTGTTAAAAAATCTCCAATAGTATTAGGTCTTGGAGTGGTAAATTGATTACTAGGATTACCATAAAATGGTCCTGCATTGGTTCTTATATCAGGTGTAAGTAATAAATTTCTAATTATATTTTCTCTAATAGAATCTTGAATTTCTATTTGGGAATAATGGCCATCATGATGAAAAATTTTATTTATTTTATGTATTGGATCCTTAATATAATTAGGTTTAAATTTTTCAGATAATCCAAAAAATGGTGCGGTAGCTATCCAATTTTTGATACCTAATCCGGTATTTTCGTTATAAGTTGGACTATCATTATACAATAATTCATTAAGATCATTTTGTTCATATTGTAAAATAACCTGATCTATAATTACTTTATTAATATCTTTAATAGATTCATCAGAAGAATCTATTAATAATGTATTTGCATCTTTTGTAAAAAATTCAATTAATGATTTTATTGCACTTAAATATTGATCGTGGGCAAAATTTATTAATTGAATTGGAGTTAATGTATCTATAAAAATAGAAGATAATAATGTATCAAATCCATCATTATATTCTCTAATTGTTCCACCTAATCCATAATTAGGTGAAGAATTCATAAAAAATTGTTGAGCTGGAGTTCCTAAAAAACCAGGCAATTTTGGTTGTTCATCTAAAATAGTATTAAAATGAGTTAATATTTCAGATAATTTTATACAAACTTTATTTTCATGATGAACATTATAATAAAGCGGATCTGGCATTTCCCAAGCACCTAATTCATCACCAATATTTATTGGAGTTCTATTAGCATCAACATATAATGGTTCATATTTTTCTTTATTTAATCCTGGTTTCCAAATTGTTTTTAATGATAAATCTACTGGAGTATAATCAAAATTAGTTATTACGAAATTAGTTCCATCATATTGATATAATGTTTTATTTGATGTATTAAACCAAAGTTGGCCAACTAATAAATATTGTGATTCTGTTGGCTGTAATTCAGATACAATTGTATGTAAATAAAAATTATCAGTTAAAACTCTGGTATCCCAAGATTGATCTTGATAAATATTTATTTCATTGGTAAATGAATTAACATATTTTGGAAAAAATGTAGAAGCATAACTTCTATATGCAAATATTGGTCCATTATCTTCTTTTAATAATTGTTGTGAAAATTCATATTCTGATTCGGTATTAACTATTCTTAAATTAACACCAAAATTAATTTCGGCTTCTTGATCTTCTTTAAATACAAAAATACTTGAAACCTCATTGGCAGGATTTCCAACAACATCATACATATCAAATAATGGATATTGATTTAATTGCAATTTTCGTTGTTCTACTTTTCTATATTTTATTAATGGAATTGTAGAAGAATTAGCACTTGGATTTAAATCATAAATATTATCATCTATTTCTGTTCTAACTAATACTGATTCATAACCAAAATCTTTTATAGAAGCAACACCAACTTCTATCACAACATTACTAAATTGTTTAATTGGTGTTAAACTAGGAAATGCAATACCTATCACATAAATATCATCACCTGACCCTGTTAAATCAAATTCTGAAAATTCATCATAATTACCATATTGTCTTAATAAAGTTTGATCAGTTAAACTTTGTGAATAAACTCTTACACTATTTTCACCTTTTTTTGCTATTTTTTGAAGCATAGGGTGTAATTCAAATGATGATATTCCTGTTAAAGTTTTAATACTAAATAATTGAGTATTAATATTAACAGAATATTCAAAATCATTTAAATTGTATTGAGAATGTCCATATGTTGAATCTACTTTTTGTATTGATAACGAATTTAAATTTGTATATGGATTAACTGTTTGATGATTTATTGGTACAGTATCATTAGCCTTATTAAAAGCCCATTGAATTCCATATCCTTCCCAATTATCGCCTTGAGAAGTTAATATTGGTTGGAATTTTGAATTATCAGAAATATCTTGAATCAATGTTCCATTTGATCCAGTCCCCACATTTATATCTTCCAATACTACTATTCTTGTTCTAAATTTTGAAATAGATAATGTTCCAAATACAGAAAAAACACTAGTTAATTGTTCTTTAACAATAATAGTTGTTGTATTAATACCAGCATTATATGACATTGATAATATTGTCCAAACACCGTTATTATCAGATGCATTTTTAATAAAAAATGCATTATCAAAATTGAAATCAGCTGTTAAATTTCCATTTATATCTATTGTATTGGCGCCTGCATTAACACCAATAATTGTATAATCATTTGATATATTTTCAAATAATGAATAATCAACTGTATATACGCCATTATTAGAAGTAAATATTTCAGCACCAGTAAATAATAAAGTGGTAATAGTTTCAGTAGCAATTACGGTAATTGTGGTTTCATTAGTAAACGAATTATAAATTATAGAATCAATTGTCCAATCTGCATCTAATAAACCTGCTGGAGAATTTCTAACGCTAAATATATAAGGCAAATTTTGTAAATTAACAATATCTGATTGTGTTGTATAATCTTTTGTTGCATCACCAGTAACAACAAATGAACTATTTACACCAGCAGTTACTCCTATAACCGGATAATTTGATCCAAATGAATCTTTTATTGTATAAGTATAATCTTTAACAAAAGTTGTTGTTAAATCACCATATTTAGAATGAAGAATAAATGATTTTCTATTATCTATATCATAGGTATCAATTTCAACTAATTCAAATAAAGATGGTTTTTCTGTTGTTTTTGTAAATTCTATTAATCCATTTTTACGATAATACCAATCATATGTTGTAAAAGTCCATTCATTTAATTCTATGAATGGATCATATTCTATAATAGGTAATTGTGCTTGTTTTGCTATAGAAAAATTTGGAACAACACTTTTATGTAACCATTTATTTTGATCAATCCATTCATTTTTTGGTGTTGTACACATTGAAGATAAATCCCAAAAATGTGTTCCTTCAGTTCTTGCTAAAATCATAGAAAATGTTCTATGAATTTCTTTCCAATTAACTTCATCGGTAAATGGTAATGTACCTGTCCATTGTTTTAAAGAATCTGTTGATGTATCATACCAAATATCATATCCAGTAGGAGTTGTTGGATCATTAGGATTAGATACCCAAGCCGCTAATGTTGAATGTGTTATCGCATTTATAACTGTTTCATTCCAAATCATTTCTCCTATTTGGTTATCATCCCAAAGAACTTTATCCCAGCCAAAAGATCCATTACAAATACAATCTTGGGTAGTTAATAAATCATCTCTGAATTCTGTTAATGAGATAGAACCATTTATTGTAGAATCTGTAAATGTTTGTTTTATTGTAATATATGTTTTATTTTCATCGCTTTTATATTCTGATGAAGCAGTTGTCCAAAATTGATTATCTAAATCTGTATTAAGACTGTCTCCAATAAAAAATACAAAATTTTCACAAAATAATTCAGTTAAATTATCATTTATGATAATTATATTATTTATTGGATCTAATCCGATTATTAAAAATGATGAACCAAATGTTGCTAATGTTTTATCATATGAGGTTACTCTTGACATTGCAATAGTACATAAATTTTTAATTGTTATATATTGTGGACGAGAAGCAGGATTATCAGGATCATACCAAAAATAATTTCTAAAATGTATTAATTTATCTATATCTATTGGCGGAATCCAGTTAAATTTTTGCGGATTATTCCATTCTTTATTTTTTGTTATATCAACTCCTAAACGTTCTAATTCAGATAGAATATTTTCATAAGTTGCCATATGTTCAACTGTCCCTATTTTATCATATAACATAGGTTGTAATTGATATGCTTGGCGATCCGGTGTTGGTTCTTTTAAATTTCTTTCAGGATCCACTTGAGATACTCCAATAAAACCATCTTTATGAATTAATTCTGGTTTTGTTAGATATCTGTTAAATAAATTTGAAAATAATGCATTATTAACAGGTGTTTGTTTAACTTCTGGTAATAAATCATACAAATTTGTAAAAGGTTTTTTATAATCTGAATTATTTGCCACTATATTATGATCCTTATTTCTTTTCTTTTTAAATATTTATCATTATTACATAGTAATAAAAAAGTGATACTTTATTAACAGTTTTTTAAATAATAATTGTACATTTATTCATAATATGGTATAATAGTTACTTCTTCAGAAATTCATAATGTTGTGTTAGAACCTATACAAATAGAAACTTGTCCTACAACTTTTAGAAAAACTGTTACTTTTAAATGTAAAATTGTCTTATATGAATCTTTATTAGATGCACTTATGTTACAAGATGGTATTTATACTCCTAAAAAATGCAGTTAAAAGATTATTGTAAATAATTGTAATGAATCTTTATAATTATCATAAAAATAAAGAATGTTTAGATTTATTTAATTCTTGTATTTATGGTAAAAATAATCAATCAACTTTTTTTCTTTTAAAAGGATATTTTCATAGAAATAATAATTTACCAGCTGTAATTTATTCAAATGATTATCAAGTTGAATATTGGGTAAATGGTCATTTACATCGGGAAGATGGACCAGCTAAAATAGGTAATATATTAATTGAATATTGGGTAAATGGAGAAAAACACCGAAAAAATGGGAAACCTGCTATTCAATGGAGAGATGGACATGAGGAATATTGGGTAAATGGTCAATTACATCGAGAAAGTGGACCTGCAGTAATTTATTCAAATGGTAAAACAGAATATTGGATAAATGGAAAACAAATTATTTCTTATTAAATTTACCTATCCAATAAGCATCTGCAATATCATACAATCCTGTTGATTTTTTAAATCCTTTATCTAGTATTTTCGTTATAAAATCATTTGGTAATGCTTCAACCATTTCTTGTTTAGAAGCTTTGCCATTTCCTGTTGCAAATTTTTTGATAGAAAGTGGTGCAAATATATTACATTCGATATTAAATTGTTCTAAAATTCGGCAAATAATTACACCTTGAAGTGCTGCTAGATCTCTAGTAACATTACTTCTAGTATTAAAAGGTAATCCTTCAATATTAACTTTATTTACTTTATATTGATTAATTAAATTGGTTATTTGTTTTGATATTGATAAACAACGAAAGAATAAATTTCCATGTTCTTTCGTTGTTTTTATGCAATTAAAATGTATTATTTGATCATTTTTAAATATACAAATTCCACTACATGATAAACTCTGATCGATTCCAATAGTAATCATTTAAACTATACCTTATTTTAATCTTATTTATAAGATTAAATAAAGGTATAATTTTTACTTATTTACCATCGTATTTTTTATAATGTTTTTTGATCATCATATTTAAGAAATTTTTATATTGTGGAAATTTTGACAAATAGTCAATGTCTGATTTTGATATTGGATTATCCTGTTCATCCATTACTTGATTAGATTCATAATGGAATTGAAATTTTCTTGGATCGGATCCAGCCCCAGCTAAAATAACATACAATGGTCCTTGTTTACTATGTGAATTAAATTGAGAGTTATCATCTCTAGAAGCAGTACACCATTTTGTATTTGCACCATATAAACAATTTGCTTCATGTGTTTTTGTATGTATTACTTTAAAATCTGGAGTTTTAATAACATATTCAGCACCTTCGGCTTTTTTCATTTTATCAAGTTCTTTATTAGATAAAACTTCTGTATCTTCAAATGGAGCAACAATAGCTGATATTTGGCCTATTGTTTTATATTGATTAATATCTCGTTGTTCTAGTTTTGGTTTAACTTTATCAAATATTTTTAATGAATCCGTTAATTTATAAAAATCTTCAAGTTTTTCACCATTAAGATATATACGTGTCATCCATTGAGTATATTTCTTTTTCGGTGTTGGATCATAATTGGCAAATAAGTTAACCAAATCTGTAGCAACATCATCACCTATTTTTGATTTAATATTAGCAGGAATATTAGTATCTTTTGAATATCTATCTTCAAGCTTTTTCTTATTTTGATTAATTATAAATGGAATTTTATTTTCAAATAATTTAATATAAAAATTATCTGATAATTCTGTATCTAATAACTCAGTTAATAACATTTTAAAATCCTTAATTTAACAGTTTGTATTATTTATAATTTATTTATAATTTTTTTAAAAAATTGACCCATTTTATATAAAGATGTTTACATTTTGGGCAGAATGTCATAGTTGGTTTTTCTTGTTCCCATTTATGACCACATTTTAAACATTGATATTGTGCATTCACATTAATTATATGATTCTATTTTAGAAAAATTATTATCTATAGATATTTTAATAATATTATCAAATATATTATCTATTTCTGATCTATGGGTAATAACATAAATAGCTACTTTTTCATCTTTAGCTTTCTTTTTCAATAATTTAACAACGGATTCCGTTCCTATTGGATCTAATCCTTTATCCAATATTTCATCTAATACACATATATTTATTTGGCCATGAATAGTTTGCAACATATCTTTAAAAGATAATGATAATGCTATATTAACCCTAGCTCGTTGTCCATTAGATAAATTTCCAAAATCTAGTGTTTTTCCCATTTTTTTGATATTAGCAGTTAAATCATGTGAAAATTTAACGGTATAATCAAGTTCCATAGCTTTTAAATATTCATTTAATCTTATATTTAAATAAGGGATATGCTTATTAAGTAATGATTTCCTTATAAATGAATTTTTATTTGTTAATAATTTATACAAAAATTTTTGATGTTCTATGTTATCTATTAATTCATTAGTAATTTTATAATCTATAGGTGTATCAACTCTAGTAGATATTTCATCATATGCTTCTATATGAGGATTTTCATTTTTTTCTGTAGTTGTTATAAGATCATTTATAGTATTTTTTTCTAAAATTATGGTATCTAATTCATTAATATCTAATATAGTTAATTCAGTTTTAGTTTTTTCTAATTTTGTTGCTATAATATCAGTTTTATTAGTTTCTTCTTCAATTTTTTCTGTAATTTCTAATAATAATTTTTCAAATATTTTAATTGCAGATTTAATTTTATCTATTTTTAAATCATCTTCTTTAAAATATTGTTTACAATATGGACATTTATTATCTGCTAATGATTCTAATTCATTAGTTAATTTTGTTTTATTATTTTCATAAGAAGTCCTATTAGATATTAATTCATCTAATTTATGTTCTATTTTTGATAAATGTTCATTTAATTCTTGTAATTTTGTATGGATTTCTTTTTCATTTTCTAAATCTAAATCAACCTCATTAAGACTTTTTGCTTTATCTTTAAGGTTTTTTAATTCTAGTTTATGGTTTTTATACCATGCAATTACTCGTTGTTTTGCTTTTTCTTTATCGTTTTTTAATAATTCTTTATTACGTTCAATTTGTTCAATTTTGGCTTGTTCTATTTGTAATTGTATACTATTTTCTTTTGTTTGTAACTTTAATTTTTCTGCATTGTCAGCTAATTCTAATAATTGAAACAATTCTTCTATTATCATAGATTGGCTTACAGACCCAGATCTAGGTGATAATTCAAAAAATGGAATATGATTAGCCGAAAAAATAACAATTCTAATAAATAATTCATAAGATATATTAATAATTTCTGCAATTTTTTTATTAGTATGTGTAATGCTATCTAATGAAATTTCTTCAGAATTTTTAAATATTTTTACAAAATTTCCATTATCTGTTTTTCTTCCTCTATTAATTCTATATATGTTGTTATCTTTTTCAAATTCTACCTCTACTTCTAATCCAGATTCATTAATATTATTAATAAGTTTATCATCTTTGATACCAGATAATGATTTACCATAACATCCATATACTACAGCTTCAATTATTGAAGATTTGCCAACACCATTTTCTCCACAAATTAAAAATGTTTCTGAATTTTCGAACTTAAATTTTGTCCATACATTACCATATGACATAAAATTTTTAAATTTAACATATCTAAAATTAAGCATTTTGTATTTCTTTATATATTTTAATTAATTTTTTATTATCAATTTTTTCATTATCGATATTTTCTAACATTTTTAATACTAATTCATTTAATACCGGCGATTCATCACTTAAATCCAATTCTATAGTATCTGTAGTATCTTCTAACGCATCTTTTAAATTAATAGATTCTTCAAAATTAACAAGACGTAAATCATAGCTATCACTAAGTAATTGTTTTATTTTAATATATTTTTCATAACTTAATTGTAAATCTATAATACATCTTATTGATACTTTGGATGGTAATATTAAATCTTTTTTTGCTATTTGTTGAAGCATATCAGATAATGATATTTGAATAAATTTAGGGCCATCATCATAATTAATAAAATTACAATTTTTAGTTTTATGATCAAATATACACATGCCTTTATCAAAATCTTCTATATCTGAAAAATCATATCCAAATGGACTTCCAATATAAATTATATTTTCATATGATTGTCGTTTATGAAAATGACCAGTAAATATAAATTCAGGACCTTTCAATAAATCTGGATTTATAGCATGTTCCATTATAACTTTATGATATCCGGTTATATAAAAATTATTTAATTCTAAATGACCAAACCAAACATTATATTTTTTATATTTGTCCAAGTTAACATATTCATATTTAAATAAAAATGGTAATAATACACTTCCTTTTTCACCTATTTCTTTTCTAAGTTGTGGTTCTTCTATTATTATTATATTATTATATTCTTTAAAAATGTTAGATGAATGAATATCTCTAGAATGTTTATTATATAAATCATGATTACCAACTATTATATAAATTGGAATATTTAATTCATTTAAAAGATCACATGCAGTTTGTGCAAATTTTATTGTATGTTGATCTATTGCACTTCTTGTTTCGAACCAATCACCTAAAAATATAATATGATCTATTTTAGGATCTAATTTAACTTGTTTAATAAACCAAATTATAAAATCAAGACAATCTTGATTATGTTGTTCACTATTATTTTTTCTTCCAAAATGAATATCAGTAAACATTGCTGATTTATACAAATGTTTCATATTCTTTTCCATATTTGATTCCCACAATCAAAAATCTTTCTAAATCCATTATTATACATATTCTCAGATTCTGTTAATTTCAAATTAAAATTTTCTAATTTATCTTTCAATTTATGTTTTTGGTATTGAATTCTTGATTGTAACACTAAATTATGTTTCCAGTAAAAATAATTTGGTTTACTTTCATGACTCAATTTAAATCCTAAATTTTTATATAAATTACCAATACTATATCGTTTATCTGCATAACTAATCACCGAATCATCATATTTTTTAACAAAGTATTTAAATAAACGAGATGCTCCTCCAATAACTAAATAATTAATTTTATTACAAAATCTTAATAATTCCCAAGCAACTTTTTTATTAAATCTAGATTTACCAAATGTCATTAATGATACTAATTTACTTTCATAATATAATCCAATATTAATAGAACTTAGGCAACTTCCTTGTAAATGATTATTATTTAAGAATATTTTAGAATCTTTTGATGATACTTCTTTTATTTCACATTTTCTGGCAAATATTTTTTGAGATTTACCTAATTTATTTCTGATTATAGATTTCCAAATTTCTCGTTTTTGAGGATTTTCCCATTCATTTTCAAAAATATGAAATAATTGTATACCTTTTTCTTTACATAAATTTGTCTTATTTAAATGGCGATTTTTATCTTCAGATTCTAATGAATAAGAACTATGCCAGAATAAACCATCATATTCTATTGCTAAATTATGGTTTGGTATATAAATATCAAGTTATAAAGGTTTAATTATTTGTCGATTACCTGAAATTATATTAGGAGATAAAGATTGGCAAAATTCTAAAATTTCATTTTCAGCTACTGATTTATTATAAGGATAACACTTAAGACATCGAATATAAGGCCAATATGATTCTCGTATTTCTCCACAATTATGTTTATATTTTAATATGTTAGACTTAGAATTTATAAATTCTTTTTCTGATGTTAACAGGTTATAATTTATTGGAAATTTTTTAATTTTTTCTTGTATAGATTTTTTTCTTTTTGTAAATTTAGCTTTTATTGATATTTCTTTATTTCTAGTTAAACCAGTTTTTGGATTAATTTTATTTCTAGTTGATTTTTGTTTTTTAGCATTTTCTTTATATTTAGTTAATCCAGTATTAATATCTTTTTTTAACATAGATTTAACTTGATTTATAGATATTTCTTGTGCTTTAGATAAACCAGTTATTGGGTTTATGGCATTAAGTGTATTAGATAATTTATTAGATATTTCTTGTCTTTTAGTTAAGCCAGTTTTTGGATTAATTTTTGATTTTAATATTTCTCTTTTTTCTAATTGTTCTTTTAGATACGTTTTATTAGTTTTTGGATTAATAGAATTTAATTTTAAAGAAAGTTTTTTACCTATTTCTTTTGCTCTAGTTAATCCTGTTTTTGGATTAATTTTATTTCTTTGTATTTTAAGTTTTTTACTTATTTGTTCTTTTTTAGATAAACCACTTTTAGGATCAACTCTATTATTAGCGCATTTTGTAGAACAAGCTTTTATTTTATTATTACGTAAATCAATACTTGAATTATTTATTTTACAAATTGGGCATTTTACTTGTTCATATATATTATTTCTAATATACCATGCTCTAACACTAAATAATGTATCTATAGGTAAAAATGATGTATCTTTATAAAATATATCAGATAATTCAATATTATTTTTTATATATCTAGATGAAACAACATTATTATGCTTATTAAATAATTCAATAATTTTTTTAGAAAACATTATTTTTTCTGATGATTTTCTGCTAAATAATTAATAGTTTCATCTTGTCGATTATCATCTATTATATCTTCTGATAATCCACTAATAGTCTGTTTACTTGAATTTTCTTCCATATATTTAAATGATGGATTATGCCCATTTTCAACAAGTAATGCATCCCTTACATTTCTATGCCTTTTTTCTGAATTTAAATATTGTAAATATGAATTATGTATACATTGGGTATAAAATGCAAAAGCATTTTGGTATTTTAATGTATCAAATTTGTGCCATCCGCTTTTAACTAAATTTAATAAGGCAAAACTTTTCATATCTTCAAAATATGAGTAATTGGTGAAATTAGCCCTTCTTACCCTATTAGCTCTATATTTGTCACATAATAAAATTAACATTTTACCTAATTTTTCTGTCATTTTTCCATCTTTTTGACTTTTTTTAGTTTCTTCTAATAAATCCGAATTATTTAAAAAATTTACTTTTTTCTTTTTCTTTTTATGATGTGCTGTCATTATTTATATTCCTTATTATTATATTATTATTATATTCTTTATTTTATATATCGTAAATCCAAACTTGGTTTCCACAATCATATATTTTTCTATATCCATTATTATACATATTTTCAGATTCTGTTAATTTTGGATCAAATTCCTCTAATTTATTTTTTAATTTATGTTTTTGATATTTAATTCTCGATTTTAATTTAAAAGTATTATTTTTAAAATACCAATAATTAGGACTACTTATATGACTAAATTCAAATCCTAAATTCTTATATAATTTTCCAGTACTATATCTCATATC
>Ga0114931_10005835_pt1 | contig 15225 bp, 10 predicted proteins | sample 2SBtaG_FD_89579 | JGI IMG/M metagenome (GOLD analysis project Ga0114931, IMG submission 89579) | Deep subsurface microbial communities from Kolumbo volcano to uncover new lineages of life (NeLLi) - 2SBTROV14_V59a metaG | ecosystem: Environmental > Aquatic > Marine > Volcanic | place: Kolumbo...
CCCACGCAACGTACGTTGCGTGGGGTCCCCGTTCGTTCCTTCGCTGAGCAGCGTAAGCCCGGGGCACCCGCGCCCGCAGGGCGTGGGTCGCGCGGCCCACTGTAATACTCGGACAGGCTCCTATGCGCAGACTCGTGGATTGGATCAGATCATTCGGAGCGGAGCTGCGCCGGCGGCGGGTCCCGCGCGTGACCGCCATCTATCTGACCGCCGTCTTCGTCGTTCTACAGGCGACCGACCTCGTCTTTCCGGCGCTCGGGATTCCCGACTCGGCTCAGACGATCCTGGTGCTGGCAAGTATCCTCGGCTTTCCCGTGGCCGCCGCCTGCGCCTGGGCTTTCGAGCTGACGCGCGACGGCTTCCAGCCCACGATGGAGGCGGGCGAGGTGGTCCGCCGCCGGGCGCTCACGCGGATCTTCGCCGCGCTGGTCGTGACGGTGACGGTGGTGCTCGCCGGGGTGGCCTGGCTGGTGTGGCTCACGCCGTCGCCGGCCAGCGTGCAGACGGCGTCCGGTCCGGAAGAGCTCGACCGGGCCCGCATCGCCGTTCTCTACTTCGACGATCACTCGCCGGACGGGAGCCTGAAGTACCTCTCGGACGGGCTCACGGAGGGATTGATCCACGAGCTGAGCCGCGTCGAGGGAATCAAGGTCGTGTCGCGCAACGGCGTCAAGCCGTACCGTGACTCACCCGCGACCCTCGACAGCATCGTCCGGGCGCTCGAGGTCGGCAGCCTCGTCGAAGGAAGTATCACGCGCTCGGGCGACCGCCTGAAGCTGACGGTTCAACTCATCTACGGTGTCACGGGGCTCCACCTCGACAGCCGGGTGTTCGTGCATCATATCGGCGAGCTGTTCGCGCTACAGGACAGCCTCGCCGACCAAGTCGCCCGCGTGCTGAGGAGGCGTCTCGGTCAGGAGATCCGCCGCACGGCCCGCCGGAGTCGTGCGGGAAGCGTCGAAGCATGGACGCTCATGCAGCGGGCCGGAGAGCTGAAGGAGGACTTCGACGCACTCATCAGCACCGACAGCGCCGCGGCGCGGCGCGCGTTGCTGCACGCCGATACTCTGCTGGCGCAGGCCGAGCGGCTGGATCCCGGATGGGTGGACGTACCCATCCGGCGGGGATGGGTGGCGTATGCGCTCGCCAACGCCCCCGACTTCGCACCCGGTAGGTATGACGAAGGTTGGTCCCGCACCGCACTGGCGCATGCCGCGCGCGCGCTGGCGATGGATCCCGAGTCGGCGGAGGCCCTGGAGCTGCGAGGCACCCTGCGCGCCGGCCGTGCGGTGGGGGCCCCACCCGAGCAGGCCACCGCGCTCCGCACCGAGGCGGAAGTCGATCTGCGGCACGCGTTGGATCTGGACAGCGGCAGGGCCCTGGCGTGGTGGGCGCTATCGAGGCTGTTGCTCGACTCGGGACGATTCGCCGAAGCCGACCAGGCTGCGACCCGAGCCCTCGCGACGGACGCCTACCTCGAGGTTACCGCCGAGTCCATCCATCAGTTGTACTACACGGCAATCAACCTGGAGAAGCTGAACGAGGCGACGCGCTGGTGCCAGGAAGGACGGGTAAGGTATCCGGCGCGCAGCGAGTTTGCCCTCTGCGAGCTCTTTCTCATGGTGTCGAGGCCCACGCCGCCTCCTTCGCCGGAGAGGGCCTGGGCCGTGGCGGACAGCCTGCTCGCAGTGGTGGGGTCGCAACAGCGGGCCCGGTACCGCCAGTACGCCGACTTGCAGGTGGCCAAAGTCCTCGCGCTCGCCGGGCTGGCAGACAGCGCCCGCTCCGTCATCGCGCGCGTGACCGGTGACGAGACGCCCGGCTGGCTCGCCTACGACGCGGCACATGCCCGCCTGCTCCTGGGCGAGCGCGAGCGGGCCCTCTCCCTCCTGCGACTCCACTTGAAGTTCGATCCGGCGGGCGCCGCGTTCCTGGCCGATGACTGGTGGTTCCGGCCGCTGTGGGACGATCCCGGCTTCAAGGCCCTGACCGGAGTCGGCAGGAAACAGGGGGCCGGCTGAGAGACCCCTACGGTGACAGGCCCCTACTGCTTGATCATGATGCGGGGATCCTTGATCTTCAGATCGCCGTTCGCGTCCTCGTAGACCACCCAGTAGCTGTAGCTGCTCCCCTTCCTGGCCCCTGCCTTGATGTTCTTCCTGGAGCTCTTGACCTTCCCTTTTCCGGTCACCGTCTTCCGCCCGTTCGCGAACGGCGTCTTGCCGTCCTTCATGATCACTGCCCAGGGGCAATTGGCGTCGGAACCCACGAACTGAACGGATCCCTTCTTCGACACCCTGGCCGGATTGGGCGACGCCTTCGGACCTCCGGCACCCATGCTGAGCGTGATGACGGTGGGTGCGGGTGTGGCCTGAGTCGGTGTTGCGGGGGTGGCGGCAAGCTTGGGCATCGTGTACTCCTCTGACTGCGGTGGCGGCCGCGGGTCGCCAGGGCCCGGGCAGGTTACTCGCATCACAACCTACACGCAGCGTCCGTGAACGCCAGACCTTTCTGACGGCCTACCGTTCGCTCTCTACGTCGACGAACCGCAACATCACCGTCAACGGGCCCTGACCATCGTGGTGCCACCAGGGCGGTGGAAACGGCATCGAGTCCAGCGGCGCCACCCGCACGGCACCGGCGCGGCCGAGCGCATCGGCCAGCTCGCCGAGCCTGTCTCCGACCCCGGCAACACCGATCGTCTGAAGGTGTCGAGCGAACGGGCGCACCAGCTCCGCGACCTGCGACAGATCGTCGACCGGCTTGACCCGGATCGTACGGTTGAGGCACGAGGTCTCGAAGGACGGATCCGCCTCGAAGATCACCGTCCAGAGATCCGCACCGCCGTGATGCAGCTCCACGTCGGGTCCTGCGGCCGCCCGCATCTCCGCCGCGCCTCGGAGTTGCTGGAGTCGGGCAGCCTCGAGCGGCTCGGCGACGCCGCCCGGAAGGGTCTCCTCGAGGCTCGCGAGCGCCCCGGCCAGCCGTGTGGCGAAGGCTCGCCCGTCGACGCCTCCGCCCTCCTCCACGTACACCACATGCGGAGAGACGCACCCGTGCTGGTCGAAGAACGCCACCGCGCCTGCCACGTCCACCACGGCCCGGTCCACGGCGTCGACGCTCAGGGCCTCGCGCCCGACCACGGCCAGACTCACGCGGTGGTGGTAGGCCACGAACCGCGCGCTGACGGGCGTGCGGGCGCGCACGGCGCGCACCGTCTCGTCGCTGCCGTAGACGGCGACGAAGTCGGCCGCCAGGAGCGCGGCGTCTTCCGGCTCGGACCGACCTCCGGGCCAGTACACGACGGCGCAGGCGGCCGCCAGATCCGGCGCCGCCTTGCCCAATGCCCGCACCGCCAGGGCCGGCAGCACGATGTCTCCCCGACCCGCCTTGATGAGCACGGGAGACTTGACGAGGAGGCTGCGCAGGAGTGCCGTCGTCCCCACGCCCGGCACGCTCCCGGCCAGCACCTGAACCGCCAGCGCCGGGCCGAAGGCCTTCACCCGGCGGGGACCATCGGGAATGAAGCGGTCCAATAGCCCCGGCTCGCCCAGCTCTCGCTCCAGCAGAGCGCGTAGCCTGTTTGCGGTCCAGTCGGCGGCCATCCCGTCGAGCACGGCGGCCGCCATCGGCTCCGACATCCCCGACGTGCTCGGCAGGAAACGCAGCGCCTCACGACGCAGGGAATCGTCCGGATCGAGCAGCCGCTCGCCCACCGTGCCCAGCGCGTCGGCGATCGCGCCCGTGCTCCGCCCGGCCAGCCGTGCACCGGCTGCACGCAGAGTATCCGCCAGGTCGCGCACCCACTGCGGGTCGGCTTCAAGATACCGGACCCGGACGCCTCCGGTGTCGAAGAAGGCCGGAGGGATCCGGGGAATTGCGAAGTCCGGTGGAAGCGCCCAGGCGTCGAAGGTGGGAAGCGCTGCGCCGTCCGCGGCCGCCGCGTCTCCCGAGTTCCCTGCCTGTGCGTCGCCGGAGCCCGCCACTTGCTCGGTCATCCGCCCCTCCCCTCGGCCGCGCTCATGATCTCGTCCATCGCCCGGGAGCAGCCTCGGGGTTCCGCCGCCGGCACGCGCCCCCGCAGCCTGACGCCTTCCGAGGTGACGGCGCCCAGATCTTCGGTCAGCACGTGGCAGACCGAACCCGCGTTGGCCAGATCGAAGAAGCACAGGAGCCCCTCGCGGCCCTCCTCGAGAGGGTCCAGAGTCACGGGATCGAGCGCCCGCACACGGAGCCACGGCGGAGCAACGTGCACCCCACGACCGGCGACCGCCTCCACCTCTTCGTCCGGCCCCGGCCTCGCGTCGGCACGGTCGCGCCGCGTCAGAACCGGTTCGTAGAGCTGGCTCAGCAGCTCGGTCATCCCGTACTCGTTGACCACATGGTGTCGGGGTACCCCCAGCAACTCCTCGATCGCTCCGTACAGCGCCTCGCGCGGAACCGAACGCGCGCGTCCCTTGAAGCCTCCCGTTTCCATGATCCGCGAGCCGGCCGGAAGCGCCGCACCACACCCCTCCGCCCTCAGGACGTCGATCAGGTGGACGAAAGAGAACGCGGTTCCCGTGACCAGGAGCGCGCCCGCCGCGCCGCCGTACTCCGCGGCCGCGGCGCGGAAGCCCTTCACGTCGAGACGCCCCCGCCCGTCCACCAGCCAGGCGGCCGGACCCGCCAGCTCCTCCGCCACCGTCCCGATCATGAACGACAGCGATGAGGTCGGCGCCTCAGCGGGCGCCGGAATCAGCGACAGTAGCGGGGGCCGCTCGACGTCGGGCAGGACGTGCGCCCTGAAGTTCGGCAGCAGCGAAGCGCGGTAGAGGTCGAGGTCGAGCACGAAGTGCCTGCCCCGGATTCCGGAAGACGACGTCGTGCCGCTGGTCACGAAGACGCGCTCCGCGTCACGTGGGGCGCCGGCGACGAGATCGAGCCGCTTGAACGCCTCGGCGGGCACGGCCGGAATCTCCTCCCAGGTGACCACCGCTCCGGGATCCACGCCTCGACCCCGGCAGAAGGCCCGATAGGCGGGCGAGGCGTCGAATTGGATCTCGAAGGCGCGGCACGCGAGCGCGTCGAAGTCCGCGTCGGAGAGCGGGCGCCCGACCCCCTGCCGGAAACGCACCTTCAACTCCTCGGCAAGCGCCGCGAACGCTCCGCCGGCCCGGCCCGCCTCGGACGGTAGTCCGCCTCCGCCACCGACCATGGCAGCCACCCCTACATGAACCTGCGGGGGTTCAACAGCTCCCCGCCCGGTACCGGGTCGCCCTCGGCGATGATCGAGGCGATGAGTCGCCCCGCCTCGAAGGCGAACGGCAGACCCCCGCCGCTGAATCCCGAGATGACCAGCTCGCCCGTGCGGCCGGGTAGCGGCCCGACCAGCGGCAGATAGTCCGCGGTCCATCCGAAGATGCCGCTCCACCGGTCGGCGACGCGCAGCGGGGCGTCGTCGGGAAACGCCCCCTCGAACCACCGCTGCAGGTCGTGCTGGAGTCGGTCGTCCAGCGCCGGGCGCGACCTGTGGTACGAGCGGCCCCAGGCGTCGTGCCTCCACCCGCCGAGAACCGTGCGTCCCTCCGGGTCGCTCCTCCACACATTGAGCTTCCAGTGCGTGGAGTAGGCTCCCTTGAAGGTCCGGCCGCCCGGCTCGGTGACCATCCCCTGGCCCCGGATCGGCACGATCTCGTCGCCGAGGAACCTGGAGAACCGCCGGGTATCCACGTGGGTAGCGTAGACCACCATCTCGCAGCGGACGTCTCCCGCCGTGGTGCGGCACACAAAGCTGCCATCGCGGCGCACCACGTCCGTGACCTGCACGTGCTCCGTGACCGTCGCTCCCGCGTGAATCGCCGCGCGCGCCACCGCCCGGGCAGCCGGACCGGCGTCGAGCGCGCCCAGACCGTCGATGCGGTAGCCCCCGCCGAAGCCACGGCCACCCGTGAGCCTGCCCACCTCCTCGGCCGTCAGCCACTCCACCGGAAGGCCGGCCTCCTCGAGCGCGGCACACGACGCCTCCACCTCATGCTCGGTGTGGGGCTGGGCCAACACGTACCCGCCGGACAGATCGAGGCCGGCGCCCACCGCCTCGCCTCGCCCTTCGAGCAGGATGCCGAGGCTGCGTACCGACCGCAGCGCGAACTCCCAGATGGCGCGTGCCTCGTTCAGGCTCCGGAAGTGTACGGTCTCGTGGAAAGGCTGGCGCATCGGAGGAGACAGCACGCCCACCGCGGCCGACGTGGCGCCGCCCCCGACACGGCCTCGCTCGAGCAGGGCAACCTCCACGTTCTCGCACGCGATATGGTACGCCGCGGACGTTCCCGCGATGCCTCCACCCACCACCACGATGGACACCTCGGACGGTACTTCCCGCTGAAAGTGCGTTGCCGGCTCCGCTGCTCTGTCCCGTCTCATACCTGCAATCTACGGCCGCCGGGCATCGCCCGCTGCGCGGGTTTGTAGCCATGGCCCCGCACCCCGCGTCCGTTGAGACGGCCCGTGTGCTCGCCGTCGCGGATCGTCACCACCCCGCCGACCACCACGAGCGGTATGCCCACCGGGTACCGGTGCGGGTCCTCGAAGGTGGCCCGGTCCGCCACCACGTCGGGATCGAAAGCCACGAGGTCGGCGACGGCGCCCGGCGCGATGCGCCCGCGGTCGGGCATGCGCAGCTTGGCCGCAGGCATCCCCGTCGCCTTGTGCACGGCCGTCGCGAGATCCAGCGCGCGGACCTCACGCACGTAGTGGCCGAGCAGCCGGGGAAAGGTCCCGTAACCACGCGGATGCGGGGAGCCCGCCGAGAGCGGGCCATAGGGCGCGTACGCGCCGCCGTCGGAGCACACCATTCCCAAGGGATGCGCCAGAATACGGGCCGTGTTCTCCTCGGACATTCCGTGGCCGATCATCCCCACGCCGCCTTCGTTGGCGCGCAGCAGCTCCACGGTCAGCGCGTACGGGTCGACTCCGCGCTCGGCGGCCAGGTCGCCCAACCGCCGACCACGCGCCCACGCGGTGCGCTCGTTGGTGCTCGTGATCTGCACCGCATTCCAATCTCCGAGAAGCGCCACCTTGCCTCGCGCGTACCGCTCGAGCGCCGGCCGCACCTCGGGATCGTCCAGCCGCCGGAGCAGCGCCCGGGTGCCCCCGTCCTTCGCCCACGAGGGAAAGAGGTTGGTCAGCCCCGTGGAGTACGCCGTATAGGGATAGCGGTCGAAGTTGACGTCGACGCCCGCGGCGCGCGCGTCCTCGATGATCCGCAGCGCCGCGTCGGCCTTCCAGTAGTTGCGGTGGCCCTGCGCCTTGAGGTGCGACACCTCGACCGGGACGCGGGCCATGCGCCCCACCTGAATGCACTCCTCGAGGGCGGCGAGCACCCGGTCGTCCTCGTTGCGCATGTGCGACGCGTACGGGTATCCGGTGCCCTGGAGTACCGACGCCAGCTCAATCAGCTCGTCGGTGTCGGCGAATCCGCTGGGCACATACTCCAGGCCGGACGAGAGACCCACGCATCCCCCTTCGATGGCACGGCGCACGAGCGCCTTCATCCTCTCCATCTCCCGGGGGGACGCGGGCCGGTCCTCGGCACCGATGACGTAGCCCCGCACCGTACCGTTGCCCACCATCGTCGCCACGTTGACCGCCGGTCGTTCCCGGTCGATCCGGTCGAGGAATCCCGGGGGGTCGCGGAAGTCGATGTCCACCCCATAGCGTTTCCGGTACCGCTCCTTCGTGGCCTGGAACGTGTCCTCCGACCACGGCCCCACCGATCCCCCATCCTGGCCGACGACTTCCAGCGTCACGCCCTGGCGGATCCTGCTCTCGGCCCGCCGGTTGACGAGCAGCGACAGGTCCGCGTGCGAGTGGATGTCGATGAAGCCGGGCGCGAGCGCCATTCCCCGCAGATCGATCTCCTCGGCGCCGGCCGGCAGCTTCGAACCGACGGCGCTGATCCGATCGTCCCTGAGCGCCACGTCCATTTCCCGTCCGGGCGCGCCGGTGCCGTCGAAGACCGTGGCGCCGCGGAGCACGAGGTCGAAGGGCCCGCCGCCCGTGGAGGCGCCCGCGAGCCCTGAGCCGGCGGACGCGGCACCGACAGACGCGGCACCGGCGGGGGCCACGCCGGTGCGTGCAGCCCCCCTCGGTGCGGCATCCACCCGGGCCAGCGCGGAGAGAAGATCCGCGGGCGCCAGCGCGCCGACGCCCACGAGCGTGGAGGTGCGAACGAAGGTACGACGCTTCATGATACTCGGCTCCGTCTGATTGGCAGACGACGAATCCTATCGTCTCGACCGTACCATAGAACAGGAAGGGTGCGATGGACGCCCGCCCGGTGGCGGAGCGCCGTACGGCGGCTCCTCTCCAAACCAGGACTCCGGCCATGACCGAACGACGCTTCGACGACACGGAAGTCTCGCTGATCCTTGCGCACGCGCTCGACACCGGCGTGCCCGCAGAGGACGACGGCGGCGGCCTCACGCTGGCGGAGCTCGAACGCATCGCCGTGGAGGTCGGGATCGATCCCGCACGCATCCAGGCGACCGCGCGGGCGCTGGCCACCGGCGTCCTCGGGCCCGCCCCGACCGGACGCAGCACCACGTTGACCCCCCGCTACGAGGTAACGCTCGAGCGCCGGATCACGGAGGACCGTTACGCGGAGCTGTTGGCCACGATCCGCGACGCCATGGGACGGCAAGGGATCGCCACCTCGGAGTACGGCGCCCTCGAGTGGCGCGCCCGCGACGCCATCGGAGGGCGCTACGTGTCGATCCGCACGCAGGGCGAGGCGACCCGCATCCGCGCTTTTGCCAACCTCAGGGACGGCGCGTTCCTGAGCGCGGCGGGAGGCGGCGCCGCCGGAGCGTTGCTGACGTTCGCCGCGCTCGGCGCGACGGGCGCCCTGGCGGCGATCGGCGCCGTGGCCATTCCCCTCGTCGCCGCCGGGGCGTGCGTCCCCGCTTGGTGGATCTGGCGTCGCTGGTTCCGTCTGGAGGACGCGGCGCTGAGGCGCACGGTCACGGAGTTGATGGAGCGCGTGGGAGGTGCGCCGGCGGTCGATGTGCGGAAGCTGGAAGAAGGGCGTTCTACGAACCGCGGCGCACCCGACCCGGCTCGAGACCCCCCGCGTGCAGGATCTTCTCCTGCAGCCGCCCGGCCTCCTCGTCGGTGAAGTCCAGGATCCGGCGCGCGGCATCCGATACCTCGCCGTAGGCCGCAGCCGGAAAGTCCTTGCCCTCCGCGTGGCGTAGCGCGCCCCGGAGCGCCTCGAGCTCGCGCTCCACCTTCTCGGCGGCACGACGGAGGCGGTTCAGCGCCTTGCGGGCTTCGGAGGTTGCTGCGTCCATACGCTCGACGTTGTGGCAGGGCGGGTCGAGACGCAATGTCGGACGCTCCCCCGGAGTCTGCAACACGCGGCGGCCGGAGCCGTGCGGCCTCCGGCGCCCGGGGGGGGGCGAGCGGCGGCCCATGGCCGATGCCGACGACGACGCTTCCCGCACCCGAGTCCCCACCTCGCGCGCGCGGCGGCGCGCCGTTCCATCCAGACGTCGCGCGCGCGGCGGCGCACCGTCCCGCCTCACCTGCACCACACCACCGTGGAACCCCGTCCCGGTTCGGGGTACGCACCGCCCATGAACGACCCATACGACCTGATCATTGTGGGCGCGGGCCCATGCGGCATCGCCGCGGGCGCCGCGGCGAGGAACGCGGGGCTCTCGTGCGTGCTCTTCGACAAGGGCGCGATCACCAGCTCGCTGCTCGGCTACCCGCGCTACATGACGTTCTTCAGCACGGCGGACCTTCTCGAGGTGGGCGGTGTGCCCTTCACGATCGCCGAGGACAAGCCCACGCGCCGGCAAGCGCTTGCCTACTACCGGCACGTGGTCCGCTTCTGGGGGCTCGACGTTCACCAGTACGAGGCGGTGGAGACGGTCACGGGCTCTGCGGGCGACTTCACCGTGCACACCCGCCGGCGCGACGGCGGCGAGGGCGCGTACCGCACCGCCGCGGTGGTGATCGCGACCGGGTACTTCCAGACACCCAACTACCTCGGTGTGCCCGGAGAGGACCTTGCCAAGGTCCATCATCACTACACCGAGCCGTACCCGTATTTCGACCAGGACGTGATCGTCGTGGGCGCGGGCAACTCCGCGGTGGAGGCCGCGCTCGACCTGTACCGCAACGACGCGCGCGTCAGCCTCGTGCATTTCCTCGACACCATCGACGCGGGCGTGAAGCCGTGGGTCGTGCCCGACATCCGGAACCGCCTCGACAAGGGAGAGATTCCCGCGTACTGGCGGCATCGGGTGGCGCGTATCACCCCGACGGCGGTGGTATTGCGTCACGAAGACACGGGCGCCGAGACGGAGATCGCCAACGACTTCGTCCTGGCGCTGACCGGGTGGCGCTCCAACCACGAGCCGCTGCGCGCGCTCGGCGTCGACGTTGACGAGGAGAGCGGCATTCCCTCGCACGATCCCACGACGATGGAAACCAACGTCCCCGGCATCTATATCGCCGGCGTCATCGCCGCCGGGCATAACGCCAACAAGATCTTCATCGAGAACGGGCGCGAGCACGGCGTGCTGATCGCGCGGGATCTGACGGGGGCGTAACCTGCGCCGGGATCGATCGCCCCCCACCCCCCGGGCGCCCGCACCGCCCACGGCCGTCCGGCCGGCGTCCGGTACCCGTGGGAGCCCCCGCCTCGTGACCCGTCCTGCCGCCCCCGCCCCATTGCGCCAATCCCCGCGACGCTGAATGATGGAAGACGTCATCTGACGGGTCTCTTCCGCCATCCTGTGCGGCTCCAAACACGGAGGCGTTTGCCATGTCGCCCTCCCCCTCTCTCCGCCCGCTGCGACTCCTCTCCCTGACCCTCCTGGCGGCGCTGGCCCTTGCGCCCACCGCCCGCGCGCAGACTCCGCTCGCTCAGCTCGCTCCCGGCACGTGGGCGCAGCTCCGCTACCGGCACATCGGCCCCGAGGGCAACCGCGTCAGCTCCGTGGCCGGCGTTCCGGGAGACCGCACCACGTATTACGCGGGCGCGGCGGCCGGCGGCATCTGGAAGACCACCGACGGCGGCGCGCACTGGAAGCCGATCTTCGACGCGCAGGACGTGCAGTCGGTCGGTGCGCTCGTGGTGGCGCCATCCGACCCCAACGTCGTGTGGGCCGGCACGGGCGAACCCTTCATCCGAAGTCACATCTCGATCGGCAACGGCGTCTACCGCTCGACCGACGCCGGCGCCACCTGGCAGCGGATGGGGCTGGAGGCCACGGGGCGCATCGCCCGGATCGTCATCGACCCCGCGAACCCCGACATCGTGCTCGTAGCCGCCATGGGCCACTCGTACGGCCCGCAACCCGAGCGGGGGGTCTTTCGCACCACGGACGGCGGGCGGAGCTGGAGCAAGGTGCTCTTCGTCAACGACAGCACCGGCGCGAGCGACGTCGTCATGGACCCCTCGAACCCACGCATCCTCTACGCCGCCACCTGGCAGCTCGAGATCCACACCTGGGGCCGCGAGAGCGGAGGCGCGGGGAGCGGGATCTGGAAGTCGACGGACGGCGGCGAGACGTGGACCCGCCTCGAAGGCCACGGCCTGCCCGACTGGCCGGTGGGCAAGATCGGTCTGGCGATCTCGCGCGCGAACCCCGACCGCGTCTACGCGCTTATCGAGGCCGGGGACGGCGTGCCCTGGCACGGACGGCCCACGAAGCCGGGCAAGCTGTGGCGCTCGGACAACGGTGGGCGCTCGTGGCGCATGGTCAGCGCCGACCGCGAGCTGGGAGGACGTGGCGCGTACTACACGCGCATGGCCGTCTCACCCGACGACCCCGACGAGGCGTACTTCCTGACCTCGTCGTTCACCAAGACGCTGGACGGTGGAGCGCACACCGTGGACCTGCCTTTCCGGCAGCAGCCCGGCGGCGACCATCACGACATCTGGATCGATCCCACCAACGGCGACCGGATGATCGTCTCGCACGACGGCGGCGTGTCGATCACGGAGAACCGCGGGCGCACGTGGCAGCGCGTGACGCTGCCGGTGGCGCAGATGTACCACGTGACCGTGGACAACCGCGTGCCGTACTGGGTGTTCGGCAACCGCCAGGACGGCCCCTCGGTCATGGGACCGAGCAACAACCGCAGCGCCGGCTTCTTCGGGCCGCCGATGATCGGCCGGGGCGAGTGGCGCACCGTGGGCGGCGGCGAGAGCGGATGGGCCACGCCGGACACGGTGGACGACAACATCATCTGGTCGAGCGCCTCGGGCTTCGGCAGCGTCAGCGGCATCGTCACGCGCTACGACCGCCGGACCGGGCAGGTGCACAACGTCGAGATCTGGCCGCTGGCCAGCATCGGCCGGCCGGCCAAGGACGTGCGGTACCGCTTCGTCTGGAACTTTCCGCTGACGATCTCGCCCCACAACCACAACCGGGTCTACGTGGGCAGCCAGTACGTGCACGTGACCGAGGACGGGGGCAGGACATGGAGGGAGATCAGCCCGGACCTCACCCGCAACGACACCACACGGATGGGCGTCTCCGGCGGGCTCACGCCCGACAACATCGGGGTGGAGTACGCGGGCGTGGTCTTCGCCATCGCCGAGAGCCCCGTGCAGGAAGGCGTGCTCTGGGCCGGCACCAACGACGGACTGGTTCACGTGACGCAGGACGGCGGACGCACATGGACCGATGTCACGGCCAACCTGAAGGGGCTGCCCGAGTGGCTCACGATCAGCCACATCGAGCCTTCGCACACCGAGCCCGGCGCGGCGTACGTCGCCATCGACGGCCATCAGGCCGACAACCGTGACCCGTGGGTCTACCGGACGAAGGATTTCGGAAGGAGCTGGAAGAAGATCGTCGACGGCATTCCCCCGAGCCCGCTCAGCTACGCGCACATCATCCGGGAGGATCCGTCCCGGCCGGGCCTGCTGTACCTCGGCACGGAGAACGCGCTGTACGTCTCGTTCGACGACGGCGACCACTGGCAGCCGCTGCAGAGCAATCTGCCCCATGCGCCCGTGTACGGGATGGTCGTGCAGCCGCACTACAACGACCTCGTGGTGGGTAGGTACGGCCGCGGCTTCTGGATCCTCGACGACATCACGCCGATCCAGCAGATGACGCCCGAGGTCGCGGCCTCGGACGTGCACGTCTTCCGGCCCCGGCCCGCGTGGCGCCTGCGCACCGCGGAGCCCGCGATGGCCAACCCGGACGATCCCAACATCGGGCAGGATCCCCCGTACGGTACGCCGCTCAACTACTGGTTGAAGAGCGCGGCGGACGACTCGGTGACGCTGCGGGTGGCCGACGCCTCGGGCAGGACCGTGCGCACGATGAAGGGGCCCGCCAAGGCCGGCATCAACCGCGTGTGGTGGAACCTCCAGACCGATCCGACACACGAAGCCCGCATGCGAACGAGCCCGCTCTACGCCCCGCAGGTCCGCGTCGGGCCGAAGGGATGGAGGCCCGCGCCCGACATCGGCCGCGTGTCGATCCTCGCGCCGCCGGGCACCTACACCGTCACGCTCGTGGCCGGCGGCCAGGAGAACTCGCAGTCGGTCGAGGTGCGCAAGGACCCGGAGTCCGGCGGCACGCTCGCCGACATCCAGGCGCAGACCGCGTTCATGGAGAAGCTGACCGACGACCTGAACCGGGCCGTGGACATCGTCAACGGGCTGGAGCTCGTGCGCGCGCAGCTCCAGGAGCTCTCGCGCACGCTCGCCGCCGACAGCACCGCGGCCGCCGCGCCGGACGGCGGCAACGCCGACCTCCGAGCCGCCGCCGACTCACTGCAGAAGAAGGCCACGCGCCTCGAGGAAAAGCTCGCGCAGCTCAAGCAGACCGGGCGAGGGCAGGACGTGATCCGCTGGCCGATGATGCTCGCGGGCCGACTCGTCTACCTGGCGCAGCAGGTCGGCGGCTCGGATTACCGTCCGACCCAGCCTCAGCGCGACGCCTACCAGGTGCTGCACGACGAGCTCGCGACGCACCGGGCGGCGTACGAGCACCTGCTGAGCACGGACATCCCGGCGCTGAACCGGAAGCTGCGGGAAAGGGGGGCGGGAGGGGTGGTGCCGCCGGGAAGGGGCGATCGCTTGGACGGCTGATGCGAGGGCTCGGGATTGAACGCTCTCCGGCGGGGCGAGGTCCAGGAGCCCGTGGTAGAAGTACGGCGGGCCTCACGCAAAGGCCCTCGGTACGCTCCAGGAGACGTTCCGGGAGTGATCACATCTCAGGCAAGTACCGTCTCACGAGGCCGTTGATGTTCTCCGAAGCGCCTCGCTTCCCGGAGTGGGTGTCTTCCACCGCACGATCGAGCGCACCTCAACCCCGCAGTGCCCCGGCATGGCTCAACGAGCCACCCCCACGATCGCCGCCACCACCCTGCGTTCCAGGGGGATGACGCCCAGGGGCACGCGCTCGACGCTCCGGAGCTGCTCGGTGCTCAGGGGCTCGTCGATGAGGGTCTTTCGGATCGAACGCAGTAGCGCGGGCTTGCGGCCCCGGCGGCTCACGAGGAAGGCGTACCATACCGGCCGGACGAGCTCCAGCCACCATTCGGCCAGCCGGTCGAGGGCCACATCCCCCGTTCGGCGCACCGGATCGGCCAGCGCCAGCAGCCCGTCGACGACCGCCACGCGCTCGCCGTCATCCGCCTTGCGGGCGTCGGCGCGGTAGCGCATCAGCACGCGCCGCATCTCGTCCAGCGCCCTTCGCTTGCGTCGCGGCAGAAGCGTGACCTCCGCGCCCGACACCACCTCGATGGCCTCCCTGAGCAGCTCGGTGGCGTTCCGGTCGAAGTCCGCGTCCGCACCCTCCTCGGCCAGCCGCGCGCGCAACGCCTCCGCCACGGCGTCCAGGCTCCTCAGAGGGGCGGGCGGCGTCTTCCCTTCGCCGGAAAGGTCCACGAGCGTCCATCGGGGCACGCCCCGATCCGCCGCCCCGATCGCGAGAAAGACCCAGGGGCGGCGAGCCCGGACCACGGCCACCGCCGAGAGCACCCGCGCCTCGGAGCGCCGCAGCGCCTCGTACACGTCGTCGGGCACCAGCGCGCGGCGGCCCTGAACCAGCGCGCGCACCGGCGCGAAGGCGTCGGAGAGCGTCAGCCGGGCCACGGGCTGCACCTCGCCACGCTCGACCGCGTCGATCACCTCGCGCACCGGCACCGGCTCGCCCGTGCCCGACAGCGCGTCGCGGAGCTCCTCGGGCAGGGGCACGTTGGAGCCCA
>Ga0114931_10005836_pt1 | contig 15221 bp, 12 predicted proteins | sample 2SBtaG_FD_89579 | JGI IMG/M metagenome (GOLD analysis project Ga0114931, IMG submission 89579) | Deep subsurface microbial communities from Kolumbo volcano to uncover new lineages of life (NeLLi) - 2SBTROV14_V59a metaG | ecosystem: Environmental > Aquatic > Marine > Volcanic | place: Kolumbo...
GCCGTCGTCGCGCAGTCGCCGTCGGCGGCGCACCCCTGGCCCGCGCCGCAGGGCCCGCACACCGTGCCCCCGCAGTTCAGGTCGGTCTCGTCCTGGTGCACCGCGGTGTCGGCACAGGTCGGCTGGGCCGCCAGCGGCGCGATGCTCACGAGGCTCGGACGCGCGACGGTCCGTCCCGCGGCCGGGTTCAGGTACCAGGTCTCCTGCACGCAGTCGACGCCCGGCGTACACCCACCCGCGACCGACGCCACCCAGGTGAGGAAGTCCGGGTACGCGGTGGAGATCGCCACCCGCTCGCGCGGGACCTCCCAGTCCGCGGGCACGCGCACCACGAGCGGCTCGTTCGAGCCCTCCCGGGTCGAGGAACCGTCGATGGCCACGCCCGTTCGGACCACCACGAAATCGGGCTCCGCGCAGGTGCCCGGGGCGTGGCTCGCGCCCGCGGCGTAGTCTGCCCGGACCACGATGGGCAAGCCCGACGACACCGTGCGCGCCGGGTCGGTGTTCACGAAGGCGGCGGGCGTCGCGAAGCCGTCGCGGACGCTCGCGAGGACCTCGATCTCGTCGCTCCCGTCCGGGGTGACGGACGTGGGCGTCCCGGCGCCGATCTGCACGGTCACGCCCGTCGGCGTCGCGGGCAGGCGGAGGTGCAGGGCGTTGTCCTGCGCCGCCACCTGGTCGGCGACGTACACGTTGGAGCGCGTGGCCGCGTGGGCCGTGGCACCGAGCCACAACCCCACGCTCAGCGCGCCGAATGGACGGCGGCGGCGCCCACGGCGCGCGCGAAGGAACTGGCGGCCCGGCTCCGGGCGGGTGAGGGTGGCCCCATGCAGGTTTCCGCCGTCCAGTTCAAGCCCCGCCGCGGCCAGAAGGCCGCCGCCCTCCAGGCGCTCGGCGCCCTCGTCGATCAGGCGGCGCCCGGGGCCGATCTGGTCGTGCTCCCCGAGATGGCGGCCATCGGGTACCTCTTCCGCACCCCGGCTGCCGCCCGGGCAGTCGCCGAGGCGCCGGAGGGGCCCACATTCCAGGCCCTCGCGCCCCTCGCGAAGGCCCACCGCGCCTGGCTCGTCGCCGGCTTCGCCGAGGACGCCGGCCCCCGCCTGTACAACAGCGCGCTGGTGATCGATCCGGACGGCGCCGTCGCCGGCGTGTATCGCAAGACCCTGCTCTTTCCGCCCGACTACTGGTGGGCCGAGCCCGGCGACAGCGGCTACCTCGCCTTCGACACCGATGCCGGGCGGTTCGGCGTGGGGATCTGCATGGATCTCAACGACGATCGCTTCGTCACCTGGGCGCGCAGCGCCCGGCTCGACGCCCTCGCCTTCCCCACCAACTGGGTCCAGGAGGACGGTGACGTGTGGGGCTACTGGCGAGCCCGCCTGCACGGGGTGGACGGTGCGCTCGTCGCCGCCAACACCTACGGTCCCGAGGGCCCGATCGCCTTTCGCGGGCTGTCCGCGATCCTTCGCCGCGGCGAGGTGCTCGCGAGCGCCCCGGCGACGGGCGACGCGGTGATCCGCGCCGCCCTGTGAGGCTCGGAAGCCACCCACGAAGCGGGTGTCGAGGCCACCGCCCTGTCCGGACCCGTTCACCCCGTCGTAGTCGTCGTGACCGAGGCTGGTGCGCCGCGCCTCGACGGGCGCGCTCGCGGTGCCGGTGCTCGTGACCGTGAGGGTGCACGGCGAGGCGCTGCACTCGGCCTGATCTGCCCGTAGTAGCTCCCGGTGGCGTTCGGATCCCAGGTGTCGGACTCGGTCCACGAGCGGGTCGAGGTCGCCACGAGGTCCATGCTGGTCGTTCGTCCGGGCGAACACCCACTTGCCGTCCTGCTGGTTGCCGAGCATGGCGCGCCCCCTGGGTGCCGGCGACGTTGATGTAGGCGATGTCGATGTGCCCGTGGTCGAGGGGGGCGAGGGGTTGCACGAAGCCGGTCCCCTTGCGTGAAGGGCTGCGGTTCCAGCGGTCGAGGCGCCCGTCGGCCTCGAGCACGCGGTAGACCGAGCAGGGGCTAGCGGCGACCACATCCTGGTCTAGCATCATGAAGGTGAGGCGGTGGTAGCCCTCCAGCGGGTGGTGGTGGTGGAACTCCAGGATGGCCGACTTCTCGGCGTCGGTGAGCCAGTGGTCCCGCGGGATCTCGGTGTTGTGCTCGTTCAGCTTCCCGTATCGCTTCTTCCAGTCGTGAGCTCGGCCAGGTCCGAGACGAAGCCGACGACCGCGTCCGGCCGGTCGTGGGGAACCCATTGGCCGTGCAGGGCTCCCCAAGCTCTTTTTTTAGCTCGACCTACTCCTCGGAGATCTGGGCGATGACGTGGTCCTTCTTGGCCAGCTTCGCCTCGAGCCGCTCGACCTTGCGCTCGAGTTCCTTCGTCCGCTTGGTGTCGGTCGGCCGAAGATCGACGTCACGGCCCACGCGCACCTCGCAGTGGATTCGATCTCCGGGGCGGGATCGACGATGGCAGATCTGGGAACGGTCATCGGCCATCGAGGGGATGTCCCCCACCTACGCCAACTCCCGGTGGGCCTGGCCGACGGGCACCCGCCCGCAGATGTGCCTGAACAACGACGGGAACAACTTGGAGTACGGCCCCGGCCTGTACGTCGGGAACTGGACCGCGGACTACCCCGACGGCGCCTACATCAACTACAGCGCGAACCCCGCGGCCGATGGCGGCGACATGCCGTACGAGCTGTGGGTGCGCTGATCGGCGGATCGCCCACGGACCGCCCGTTCGCGGGGCAAACCGAGACGGAACACGACAGGCGCTCCGAAATCTCCCGGCTACCTTAACGGTAGTGAGCCAGAAGGGAGGGTCCGGGCATGAAATGGGCCAGTGCAGTCGTTCGGTGGTCGGCCCTGCCGGGCGTGCTCCTCGGCTCCCTGACGCTCGCCTGGCTGGGCCACACCCACGGCTTCGACGATCGCCTCGTGGTGGTGGTCGTGACCGGGGGCGCGCTGATGCTGCTCCTGCTGCTGCAGCGGCTGCTGCCGGCGATCCCTGGCTGGCGGTACTGGCGGCACGATGCCGGGGTGGACCTGCTCCACGTGATCTTCTCGTCGACTGGCGGGGCCCTGCTCGGCCGCGCCCTGTTCACCGGGATCCTGTTCGCCGCGGCGGCCGCCATCTCCCGCGACGATCCGCGCCTGTGGCCGACGACGTGGCCGCTCCCGCTGCAGGTGGCGCTCGCGTTGCTCCTCGGTGACCTGCCCGCGTACTGGTGGCACCGGCTCAGCCACGCATGGGAGCCCCTGTGGCGCCTGCACGCACTGCACCACAGCTCCGAGCGGCTGTACCTGCTGTCCTCGGCGCGCAGCCACCCGCTGCACGTGGCGGTGACCTACGCCTCCCAGGTCGCGCCGCTCGTGCTCCTGGGGGCGCCGGCCGAGGTGCTGCTGCTCGTGAGCGTGTTCACCCCCGTGCACGGCTTCCTGTAGCACGCGAACATCGACCTGATCCCGTGGCCGTTCAACTGGGTGCTCTCGACCTGCGACCTGCACCGGTGGCACCACTCGACGGTGCTGCGCGAGGAGAACACGAACTTCGGGAACAACCTGATCCTGTGGGACATCGTGTTCGGCACCCGCTACCTGCCGGCCGACCGCGACGCGCCCGAGGCGGTGGGGCTCGGGGACATGCCGAACTTCCCGACGGACTACTTCGGACAGCTCGCGAGCCCATTCACCTGGGGCCGCCTGCGCCGCGAGGCCGCTCAGTCCAGCACGTAGGTGTAGGTGTAGCTGACGTCGGTGCCCGTGCCGCTGCTCGCGGCGTCGTACCAGCGGACCTCCACCTCGGCGGCCGAGGGCGAGGCGCCGCGCGTCTGGTAGCCGACCGCGTCGGTGGGCGACGAGGTGCTGCTCGCGTTCGACATGCCCGACGCGACGCCGAACACGTCGTTCGCGCCGAAGGCGGTGCTCCGCTGGATGGGGACCTCGATGAACGCGATCTTATCGCCGGGGCGGGTGGAGATCCCGCCGAGGGTGCCGGAGACGTGGACGATGTTCCCGATCCGGAACCACAGCGCCGGGGTGGCCTGGATCGACGTCACGTTCTGGTAGGCCTGGACGGTCGGGGCGGTCAGGACGCCGCTGTCGAGGAGCTGCGCGACGTTCGCCTGGCAGTCCGCGGCGTCGCAGGTGCCGCTGCCGTCGAGGTCCTCGCCGTTGTCGCAGGCATGGTCGCCGTTGGTGTCCCAGCAGTCGAGACCGCCGGAGCCGGCGACCCCGGGGGACCCCTGCGGACCGATGTCGCCCGGCACGCCCTGCGGACCGATGTCGCCCGGCACGCCCTGCGGACCCTGCTCGCCCTGTGGGCCCCGGCAGTCGAGCACGTCGCAGGCGCCGTCCGCGTTCTTGTCCTCCGTGTCCGGGTCGCACGCGCCGTTGCGGTTCAGATCCCAGCACGCGAGCCCGGCCGGCCCGGTCGTACCCGCGGCGCCGGTCGCGCCGGCCGGGCCCTGGCAGTCCTGCGCGCCACAGGCCCCGTCGCCGTTCACGTCCTCGGTGCCGGTATCGCAGGCACCGTTGCCGTCCAGATCCCAGCAGGACAGCCCATTCGCACCGGCCGAGCCCGCTGGACCCTGCGAGCCGGTGGGCCCCTGCGGACCGGCCGGACCCTCGGCGCCCGCCGGCCCCACGTCGCCCAGCGGACCCTGCGGACCGGCCGGGCCCTGCGGCGCGCAGCCGCCCACCCCGAGCAGGACCACCAGGATCCCCCCCCCGCAGCCATCCGAGTCCGCCCATGCCTCGCGGGTATCGCATCCCCGACCCCCTCCGGGGCAACATGCACCGCGAGTCCGGCCCGATTGCACCCTCGCCTGCTGCATGGAGTCCTCGCAGTCCGCCCGCCCGGTCCGTTTCGGGGGGTGAACCGCGACCTCCCCCGAGGCGCCTGCAGGGGCGAGGGAGATCGGCCGGCTGACGGACGCGATCGCGGATCCATCCAGGACGGGGAGGGAAAGAAGCATTAGAACCTGCCAGGCCCAAGCCTACCGGGCCGAGGGCAGCACTGGCGACCCGCGACGGGGTCAGGGCGCCTCCGGCGCCCAGACCGGGGCGGGCCCTTGGGGCTGAAAGAGGCGTTTTTCGGCCGGTAGTTGCCTGATCCGGAGCATCCAGGCGCACGGGTCCACGCCAACCGAGCAGGGCTCCGCGGCTCCGCGGCTCCGCGAACTCTGGCCACGCGGGGGGGCGCTCGGGGCTGGCCGGCGGCCACCGTGCGGTCCAGGCTCTCGAGAACTTCCAGCGTTGCAGGCGGGCGAACGACGGCGTGGAGAACAAGGCGACCGCCGCACCCGCACGCCAACCCGTCGATCTCGAACACTCGCCAGAGCCGATCCGCCCACAGGTGCCACCGCGAGCGCTTGACCTTCGGGGCTTTCGTCAGCGCGGGCCTCGGGTCCGTCTCGGCCGGGGGCTCTGGGATCACGTCGTTTCGGAAGCGGTGCCTCGGGGACGCGCGATGCCGGTCATCGGGCAGGTGTTCGGCGGCATGCAGATCACCGCCCACCCGGTCCGCCTCTACCTCCAGCTCAACCTGGGGATCCCCGCCGGCGTCGGGGCCCATGGCGGCCTGCGCGTCGCCTTCTGACTCACGCCCACGGGCGCGGCAGGCTGCGCACCTTCCCGACCCGCCGCCGCCACCAGATGCCGACCGCGCCGTCCGCTGCGAGCAGGCCGGGCCCGAGCACGAGCACCAGGATCGCCATGAACCAGTAGGGGAACGGCGCCGAGAGCACCACGCAGTCGCCCAGCTTCGTGCCCTCGTAGCACCAGAAGTCCGTCGACAGCGTGTGGAACACCCCGACGTCGGAGGTGAGGAACGCCACCGTCATCGTGATCAGCACCGCGAGCGCGGCCGGACGGCTCGCGAGGCCGATCACGAGGAGCCCGCCGCCGATGGCCTCGGTGCCGGCGGCCATCCAAGCGTTCACCGTGGGGAAGGGGATGTGCAGGTCGTGGCCGAACCACTGCGCGATCTGCGCGATGTGGTGCATCTTGCCCCAGCCGTCGATCATCAGCGACCAGCCCCAGTACACGCGGATCGCGAGCAGGAGCGGGTGCTGTAGCCACAGCAGCGCACGCGCCGCCGTCCCGTACCAGGCCCCCAGGCGTTCCAGGTTCATTGCTGCACCCCGCGGCGAGCCCAGCGGCCCTCGGGAAAGCTCGATCCATCAGGTCGGCCGATCGGAATCGGCGAACCGACGAAAAGGTAGGTTGCAGGCTACCCTTGTGCGTGTGATCGCTGCAGTGCCACCCACAAGAACCGCACCCACAGCGGCGCCACCCACCTGATCACCCGTTTGGGAGCAGATGGCAAGCGCTATCGAAGCGCACATGCCCCTGAAGGTCTCCCCACAGCACTCCTTGTTCGATCCGCAGGCCGTCTCACCGGGGTGTGATCGCGACCTTCGGCCGAGGCGGGCCACGTAGGGGTTGCGGAGACGGTGGTAGGCGGACACCCGAGGTTGTTCAACCCGCCGCCGCGCAGACCAAGGGGGCCCGCCGTGAAGGACGTGGTGGACGGTCTCGTGGAACGTGTGAGTCGAGGTGTCCTGCGACTCGAGGCCGCGCTGCAGAGCGAAGAAGCCTGGGGCGTGCTGGTCGAGATGGACGGGTGCGAGATCCGAACGCCAGAGATCGGTCCGCTGGAGGGGGCGGAGCGGACGCCCGTGCGCGACCTGCCCAGGCGGCAGCGGTTCCAGCGCGTGCTCGCAGAGGTGGAAGCCACCCTGCGGAAGCGCTGGCACCGGCCCATCCCGGAGATCTGTGGAGGGGGCTGTGGGCGACCACGGGTCCTACTCCGACTGGAGAGCGGACACCGTAGCGTGGCAGGAAGCCGAGATGCTCACCGTCGCCATCGTCGGCCTCGGAACCGCCGGCGCGGCGGCTGCCTGCGCCGAGCGCGGGCTGCGCGTATTGGGCCTGGAGCGCCGCTCGCTCGAGCAGGCGGGGGCGCGCTGGGTGAACGGGGTCCCGCCCTGGGCCTTCGACGAGGCCGGGCTGCCACTGCCGGAGGGAGCCGAGCACCGCGGTGGCCAGGCGAGGGCGCACCTGCGGGCCGGGTGGGGGCCGGAGTGGGTCGCGCTGAAGGGCCTGATGCAGGTGGACATGAGCCACCCTCCTCCGGGGGGTCACGGATATTCACCTTCCGTGCAGTCGAATCGTCAAGCACGAGGCCGGCGTGCGGTGTGCGGGCCGGACCCCACGAGACAACGTGCCCCCGGGAGGGTTCCCCAGCGATCAGTAGGTGTTCGCCCAGACGGTCATCACGTCCGAGTCGTCGTAGCTGTCGTAGGCGACGAAGTCGACGCTGTAGTCCGAGTACCAGCAGTCCAGCCCCGTGCTCTGGGCGGGGTAGTCCGTGTACCAGGTGTAGGCGTCGTCAGTCGGGTACAGCTCGAAGGACTGAACCAGCGAGCCGTCCCACTCGTCGTAGACGTAGGCCCACATGTCGACCACGTCGTACACGCCGTCCGGATCGTCCGCCGAAGCCTGGAAGTACCACCGGTCCTGGCCGGTCGTGCTGTCCCAGTAGCAGCCCGCATCGGCGCCGTACACGGACGGCGGCGAGTTGACGAAGACGGGCGGCGCGCTCGAGCCGTGAGGCGGTGGCGCGGGGCCGTCGGAGTAGACGACGCAGCCGGTGAACAAGCTCAACAACGCGGCGGTGACGGCGAGCTTCTGCATGGGGGTCTCCTGCGATTGCAGAGGACCAAACAGACGCGCCCGCCGCCCCGCTATTCGATCTCGGTTGCAGATCATCCAGCGATCGACGAACGTCCCCGACCTGTACGTCGTCGTCGAGGTCGCGGGGACGCCGCTGGTCAAGCTCGGGCCGAACGAGGGCTACGACGTCGTCGAGGCCGTCGAGGCCGTCGCGCCCGAGCTGGAGCAGGGCCGGCAGGACGGGGGGTACGACCTGGTGGTGATCGGCGCCGGACCCGCGGGGTTCGGCGCGATGGTGCACGCCCGGGAGCGCGGGCTGCACGCGGTGTGCCTGGAGGCGGACCGCCTTGCCTCCACCGTGGTCAACATGTACAAGCGCAAGCTGCTCTTCGCCTTGCCCACGAGCCTGGAGCTGAAGGGCAGCGTGTGGTTCGAGGAGTGCCGCCGCGAGGAGCTGCTGGAGCGGTGGCGAGCCCGGTGGAAGCGCAACGGGCTCGACATCCGCGAGCACGAGAAGGTGATCGACATCCAGCGCCTCGACGGCCGGCTGGAGGTCGTCTCCGAGAAGGGCCGCTACCCCGCGCGGGAGGTGATCCTGGCGATCGGCAAGGCCGGCAACCCGCGCGAGGCCGGTGTCCCCGGCGAGGCGGAGCACGCCGAGCGCGTGCACCACGGGTTTCGGACTCGGAGTCGGTCCGTGACCAGCGAGTGCTGATCTACGGCGGTGGCGACGTCGCCCTGGAGGCGGCGCGGTGGCGGAAGGCGAGGCGGAGCTGCACCTGCAGACCTCGCTCGAGGCCCTCCACCCCGACCACACCGTGCTGGAGGGCCCCGACGGGACCTTCGAGCGCCCCGCCGACCTCGTGTTCGAGATGATCGGCGCGGAGCTGCCGCTGGGGCTGTTCGAGCGCGTCGGGATCCGCCTGCGCTCGCAGTGGACCTGGGCCCGGCGCCTGTCGATGGCCGGGCTGCTCGTCGCCGTCTACATGCTGTACCCGGTGAAGAACAGCGTCCCCGTGTTCCCGTGTTCCCCTTCACCCTCGACGCCAAGGGCACGACGGGCAGCCTGTGGTCGTGGCTGTACGGCTACGGCGGCACGAGCCCCACCCAGCAGGCAAGGGCGACCCCTTCTGGCTGAAGGCGTTCTTCATCGGCTCGGGGCTGTTCCTGACCTTCGTGGCGATCCCGCTCTTCGTTCTTGCACACCCACGACGAGAACGAGGTGTGGCAGACCTGCGCCTAGGTCGTCGACTTCTGGCTCGTGGCGGTGCTGCCCGTCGGGTTCTACCCGTTCTGTGGACGTGCTCTCCTTCGAGCGCAAGGGCGAGAAGATCCCCCCGACGATCCCCTGAACCGACGTCACAGGCGGGGAATGTCGTCGCCCAGCCGGGACAACGCGACGGCGCGCACGCCCTCGGCCAGCGGCCAGGTCTTCTCGCCGGCGTGGACCACGTCGAGCCGATCGAGGCGCAGGTCGGCCAGCGCGATCCGCATCGAGCGCGTGATCCGGGGCGCCTCGCTGCGCTTGAACTCGAAGCCGAGGCGCTGGTTGCCGTGGATCACGAGCAGATCCAGCTCGGCGCCACCATGGGTCGCCCAGAAGAAGCACTCCTCGGGACGCACGCCGAGGTGGCTCGTGACCTGCCGCAGCGCGAACCCTTCGAAGCTGGCGCCCACCTTCGGATGCCCCTGCAGCGCCTCCCAGGTCCCGAGGCCCAGCAGGGCGTGCAGCAGCCCGCTGTCGGTCAGGTAGACCTTCGGCGAGCGCACCTGCCGCTTGCTCAGGTTCTCGAACCAGGGCTGGAGCGCCCGGACCACGAAGGTGGCCTCGAGGTGGTCGAGATAGCGGCGCACGGTCTTGTTCGACACCCCGAAGGCGCGCGCCAGCTCGGCGCCGTTCCAGGTCTGCCCGTGGTAGTGCGCGAGCATCGTCCAGAAGCGCCGCATGGTGGTCGCGGCGACCCCGATCCCGAGCTGGGGCAGGTCCCGCTCGAGGAAGGTGCGGACGAACTGCTCGCGCCACGACAAGGAGTGCGCGTCGTCGCTCGCCAGGAACGAACGGGGAAACCCTCCACGCAGCCACAGGTCGGACAGCGCATCGGTGCCCACCTCGTCCAGCGTCAGCCCGCCGAGGTCGTGGAACGCGACCCGTCCCGCCAGCGTCTCGGAGGTCGTGCGCAGCAGCGCCGGAGACGCGCTCCCGAGCAGGAGGAACCGTGCCGGCTGGTCGGGTCGATCCGCGAGCACCCGCAGCAACGGGAAGAGATCGGGGAGTCGCTGGATCTCGTCGAGCACCACGAGCCCCTTCAGCGGACGCAGGGCGAACCCGGGATCCTCCAGCCGGCGCAGATCGACGGGGTCCTCGAGATCGAACCGGGTCACCGGCCCGGACCACGCCGCGGAGACCTGGTGGGCGAGGGTGGTCTTGCCGACCTGCCGCGGCCCGAGAAGCTCCACGATGGGGTTGTGTGCCAGGGCGTCGAGGACCGCGGCGAGGTGTCGCGAACGAGGAATCATGACAGGGCTCTACCATGAAATCCTGGCATGTGACTCCAAGATTTCAAGCCAGACAACTACCCCGCGGACGGCTGACCGCTCACCGCTGATGCCCTGACGGCGGCTCCCGGCTCCCGGCGGAACCCGCGGGCCAGCGCCTCGCCGGTCGGGGTGCCGGCGACTCGAACCGCCTCGGGGGTGCCCTCGGCCACGACGCGCCCGCCCTCGGCGCCGCCCTCCAGGCCGAGGTCGATCAGCCAGTCGGCCTGGTCGAGCACGTCGAGGTGGTGCTCGATGGTGATCACCGTGTGCCCGGCGTCGACGAGCCGGTGCAGCACCTCGACGAGGCGAGCGACGTCCGCGAGGTGCAGGCCCGTGGTCGGCTCGTCGAGGATGTAGACCGCGTGGCCCCGGCGGCTTGTCAGCTCGCTCGCGAGCTTCACCCGCTGCGCCTCGCCGCCGGACAGGGTGGTCGCCGGCTGGCCGAGGGTCAGGTAGCCGAGCCCCACGTCGGCGAGCGCCTTCAGGGGGCGGCGGATCCGCTTGTGGTGCGTGAACAGCTCCAGGGCCTCGTCCACCCGCATGTTCAGCACGTCGCTGATCGAGTGGCCCTTCCACCGCACCGCCAGGGTGTCCTGGTTGAACCGCCGCCCGCGGCAGCTGGGGCAGAGCACCCACACGTCGGGGAGGAAGTGCATCTCCACCAGGGTCGCCCCGCGCCCCTCGCACAGCTCGCACCGGCCGCCCTTGCTGTTGAAGGAGAACCGCCCCTTCTTCCACCCGCGCGCCCGGGCGCCCGAGGTCTTCGCGAACAGGGCGCGCAGCGGGTCCATCACCTTGGTGTAGGTCGCGGGGGTCGAGCGCGGCGTGCGGCCGATGGGCGACTGGTCCACGAGCACGAGCCGATCGATCGGCTCGCCCACCTCGAGCCCCCCGTGGGGCAGCGGCGCGGCCTCCTGATCGAGGTGCGCCTGGAGCGCCGGGGCGAGGGTGTCCATGATCAGGGTCGACTTGCCCGAGCCGCTCACCCCCGACACCCCGACCCACACGCCGGTCGGAACGCGGACGTCTTCGCCGCACAGGTTGTTCCCGGTCGGGGCGCGCAGGGTCAGCCACGCCCGCGGGTCGCGCCGCGCCCCCCGCGCCGGGATCCGCGTCGCGCCCGAGAGCCAGCGACCGGTCACCGAGTCCGGGTTCGCGGCGATCTCGGCGGGGGTGCCGCTCGCGACGACCCGCCCGCCGTGCCGCCCGGCACCCGGCCCGAGGTCGAGCACGTGGTCGGCACGCCAGATCGAGTCCGGGTCGTGCTCCACCACGATCACCGTGTTCCCCTGGTCGCGCAGGCCCTCCAAGGTGCCCAGCAGCCGGTCGGTGTCCCGCGGGTGCAGCCCGATGGTCGGCTCGTCGAGGACGTAGATCACCCCGGTCAGCCCGCCGCCGAGCTGCGACGCGAGACGGATCCGCTGCGCCTCGCCCCCGGACAGGCTCCGCGCGGGGCGCTCCAGCTCCAGGTACCCGAGCCCCACGTCCCGGAGGAACTTCAGGCGGCGGGTCAGCTCCAGCAGTGGGCGCTCGGCGATCGCCGCGCGCTCGCCCTCCAGGGTCCACGCCGCCACCGCCTCGGCCGCGTCGTCGATGCACATCCGGGTGAGCTGGTGGATGCCGAGCCCGCCGATGCACACCGAGAGCAGCTCCGGACGCAGACGGCCGCCCCCGCACCGAGGGCACTCCCGCTCCACCGTGATCCACTCGAGGCGGCTGTTCCACCCCTCGAGGATGTGGAACAAGCCCGGCCAGGCGCGTTCCTCCTCGACGGTTCGCTTGGTGGCGCCCCAGTCCTGGCTCCAGGTGAGGTCGAAGGTCTCCGCGCTCCCCTCCAGCAGCACCGCCCACTGCTCCTCGGTCCATGCGGCCGCGGGCGTGTCCTCGGACAGCCCGAGGTGCCCGAGCACCGCGGCGACCAGGGTCCGCTTGCGCGGCGAGCGCACGAGCACCGAGCGGACCCGCGGGTCCATGGCGTCCCAGAAGCCCTCGCCAGGCTGGGGGAACAGCTTGTCGGGGTCGATCCGCCGGGCGATCCCGAGGCCCTCGCACCGCGAGCACGCGCCGAGGCGCGAGTTGAAGGAGAAGTGCCGCGGGGTGAGCGCCTCGGGGAGCACTTCGCCGTGGACCGGGCAGGTGGGCCGCGCGGTGAGGATCGCCCCCTCGCCCTTGCGCGGCACCAGCTCCGCCTCGCCGGCACCGAGCGCGTACGCGGCGGCGACCGCCTCGGAGACCCGCGCCAGGGAAGAGCGCTTGGGGTTGAACCGGTCGCACACGATGCGCGCGCCCTCTTCGAGCAGCGCGTTCGCCGCGTCGTCCTCGAGCCGGACCTCGACGTCGTCCGGGCCGAGCAGCCGGGTCCACCCGTCCTCCATCAGCCCCTTGCGCCGCTCGTCGGCGTGCTCGGCCCGGCGCAGGCGGGTGATCAGCCAGCCCGCCCCCAGGTCGACCTCCTGCAGCCACCGCGCCGCCTCGGACGGGCTCCACCCGCGCACCTCGCGCCCGCACCGCGCGCAGTGGGGCACGCCGACCCGCGCGTACAGGATCCGGAGCACGTCGTGGATCTCGGTGACCGTCGCGACCGTCGAGCGCGGGTTGTGCGAGGCGTTGCGCTGGTCGATGGCGATGGCGGGCGCCAGCCCCTCGACGTGGTCGAGCGGCGCCCGGTCCATCCGCCCGAGGAACCGGCGCGCGTAGGTCGACAGACTCTCGACGTACTGCCGCTGCCCCTCGCTGAAGATCGTGTCGAAGGCGAGCGAGGTCTTGCCCGAGCCGCTCACCCCGGTGATCACCGTCATCTGGCCGTGGGGGATCCGCACGTCGACGCCGTGCAGGTTGTGCTTGCGCGCCCCCTCGATGACCAGCTCCCGCGGGCCACCGTCACGACGGGACCGGTAGCGGGGCGCTGGCGCCTCGGCGGCCGCGGCGACCGGCGCCCCCCCCAGATCGGGGAGCACGGCGAGCGCGCGACCGGTGGGGGTGTCGAGCTTCGCCACCGCCTCGGGTAGCCCCTCGCCCACGACCTGCCCGCCACCGGCCCCGCCCTCGGGCCCCAGATCGACGAGGTGGTCGGCGCACTTGATCACGTCGGTGTGGTGCTCGATGACCACCACGGTGTTCCCGGCCTCGACGAGCTGGTCGAGGGCGCGCAGCAGCTTGGCGACGTCGTGGAAGTGCAGCCCGGTCGTAGGCTCGTCGAGCAGGTAGATCGTCTTGCCGGTGGCTGGACGGTGCAGCTCGCTCGCGAGCTTCATCCGCTGGGCCTCGCCGCCGGACACGGTGGTCGAGGGCTGCCCCAAGGGCACGTAGTCGAGGCCGACCTCCTCCAGGGTGCCGAGGATCCGGTCGAGCTTCGGGATGTGCTTGAACACCTCGTGGGCCTCGGCGACGGTCATCGCGAGCACGTCGGCGATGGTGTGGCCCTTGAAGGTGATCTCCAGGGTTTCCCGGTTGAACCGCCGCCCGTCGCACACGTCGCACGGCACGTCCACGCTCGGGAGGAACTGCATCTCGACGGTCTTGACCCCGGCGCCCTGGCACGCCTCGCACCGCCCCCCGACCACGTTGAAGGAGAACCGCCCCTTCTTGTACCCGCGGGCCCGCGCCTCGGGTGTCTTCGCGAACAGGTCGCGGATCACGTCGAAGGCGCCGGTGTAGGTGGCGGGGTTGGACCGCGGCGTGCGCCCGATGGGCTGCTGGGAGATGCGGATCACCTTGTCGACGTGCTTCAGCCCGTCGACCCGGGAGCAGGGCGCGTGGCTGGCACGGTGCGCGACGTGGGCGGTCAGTGCCTCTTCGAGCACCTCGAAGACCAGGCTCGACTTGCCCGAGCCCGACACCCCGGTGACCACGGTGAAGGTCCCGAGGGGGAAGGCGACGTCGACGTCCTTCAGGTTGTGGGCCCGCGCCCCGCGCACCACGAGCTGCTTGCCGCTGCCCTTCCGCCGGGTCTCGGGCACCTGGATCGTGATCTCGCCGCGCAGGTAGCGAGCGGTGAGGTTCGCGGTGTGCCGGAAGCGCCCCGCGGTGGTGGCCGCCGTGATCTCGCCCCCCTCCCGACCCGCGCCGGGCCCGACGTCGATCACCCAGTCCGCCGCCTCGATGGTCTCGGCGTCGTGCTCGACCACGAGGACGCTGTTCCCCCGGTCGCGCAGGCGGCGCAGGGTGGTGAGCAGCCGCTGGTTGTCCCGCGGGTGCAGCCCGATGGACGGCTCGTCGAGCACGTAGGTCACGCCCTGGAGCGCCGAGCCGACCTGCGCCGCGAGGCGGATCCGCTGCGCCTCGCCGCCCGACAGGGTCGCTGCGCTCCGGTCCAGGGACAGGTAGCCGAGCCCTACCTCGTGCAGGAACTGCAACCGGTCGCGGATCTCGGCGACGAGCAGCTCTCCGACCTCGAGCTCGTCGCCCTCCAGCGCCAGGCCCGAGAAGAACTCGTGCGCGTCCGAGACGTTCATCGTGGAGAAGTCCACGATGTTCCGGCCACGGAAGTCGACCGCCCGTGCGATGGCGTTGACCCGCTGCCCGCCGCACTCGGGACAGAGCACCCGCTCGCGGAACTGCTTGAGGCGGCGGTAGCCGGTGTAGCGCCAGATCCGCTCGACCATGGGGACCAGGCCACGCCACGGGCGGCGCCGTCGATCGACCTTCCCGTCGTCGTCGACCCGCTCGATGGTGATCACGAGCTTCGGATCGCCGTCGAGCAGCCGCTCCCGGCGCTTCGGCGGCCACGCCCCCACCGGCTTGTCCGGGTCGCCGCCCAGGGCGTCGATCACCCGCGCCAGCGCCGCCCGGTCGAAGTGGCCGAAGGGGATCCGACCCTCGGCGTTGAAGGCCCGAAAGGCATCGATCGCCGGCGCCTCGGGGTCGACGAGGCGCTCCTCGACGAAGCCCTCGATGTGCCCGAGCCCCTCGCAGGCGGGGCACGCGCCCTGGGGCGCGTTGAAGGAGAACAGCCGCGGCTCCAGCTCGGGCAGGGAGACGTCGGGGTGGTTCGGGCAGGCCCGCTCCGCGGCGA
>Ga0114931_10005837_pt1 | contig 15221 bp, 9 predicted proteins | sample 2SBtaG_FD_89579 | JGI IMG/M metagenome (GOLD analysis project Ga0114931, IMG submission 89579) | Deep subsurface microbial communities from Kolumbo volcano to uncover new lineages of life (NeLLi) - 2SBTROV14_V59a metaG | ecosystem: Environmental > Aquatic > Marine > Volcanic | place: Kolumbo...
CAAGGTCCACACCATTCTGCCCAATAGTCGACCAAAACAGGCTGTTCGTTGTTTAGAACTTCATCTTCAAAATTGTCATCGGTGAGAACGTTAATCTTATCACTCATTTACTTATTTCCTCGTGTGATCAAAATTCATGCGTGCAATAAACTTCTGATTGGTTTTTGGATAAGTTATAGCATGAAGTGTAATAATTCAGCCAGCCCAGAAGTCCTGAGTTTTAATTCTCTGACAGTTTCGGGTTCTTCGTCAAGTAGCTTCGATCAATTATTCCAATAGTTTCTTCACCATAGGTTCAATCCACTGCCTTACTTCTTCAGTAATCTGATCAGCATCTTTGCTTTTGGGATCAATCGCCGGACCAATCACCATGTCAATCATCCCTGGTCTTTTCAGAAAACCATTCCTCGGCCAGCAAAGCCCTGCATTATGAGCGACGGGAACAATAAGGGCACCTGTTTTTTCTGCCAGGAATCCACCCCCTTTACCATAGCGACGAGTCTTTCCTGGTGCGATGCGGGTTCCTTCAGGAAAAATTGTCACCCATATCCCTTTCCCCAACCGTTCTTTGCCCTGCTCTATCACCTGCTTCACTGCCTCCCTGCCAGATTTTCGATCAATCGCTATCGGCCTTAAAGTGGCTAGTCCCCAGCCAAAGATTGGTATCCATAACAATTCTCTTTTCAGAACCCAAACCTGTGGTGGGAAAATAAACTGTAGTGTCAGGGTCTCCCAGGCAGACTGGTGGTTACACATGATAATAGAAGCTTCAGATGGGATATTTTCTTCACCCTGGATTCGGTAATTGATTCCACAGATGACCTTCAACAACCAGACATTAATTCTGGCCCAGCCAGAAATGATTTTATACCGCAACGGGAATGGTAAGATACTGATCAAGAGGCTTAATAAGACAAAAAAAATCGTCAGCGGAATAAGCAAAATAAAATAGATCACTGAACGAAAAAGTACCATTAATTTTTCTCATTCACCAGAGCTTCAATGCAGGAAGCCAGATCAGGATAAATCGATACTCCAGTAAGATCATTATCGGCGGCCAGCGTCTTCTCCCCTTTACCGGTACGCACCAGTACAGGCACCGCATCTGCAGACCTTGCTGCCTGAATATCCGCGAAAGTGTCTCCAACAAACCAGACTTTTTCCAGAGAGATATTTAAACGATCACGGATCTCGTTTAGCATTCCTGGTTTTGGTTTTCGACAATCACAACCTTCATCAGGTGCATGTGGACAAAAAAAGATGGCCTCAATTCGCCCACCCAATCGTGCTATTTTCTGATTCATTTTCTTATGAATGGCATTGAGTGTATTGATGTCAAAGTAGCCTCTCGCCAAACCGGATTGATTCGTCACAACAATTACATGAAAGCCTGCGCGGTTGGCTATGGCAATGGCTTCCAGGCTGCCGGGAAGAGGTAACCATTCTTCAGGACTCTTTATATAGTCATCTGAATCATGGTTGATTACACCATCACGATCGAGGATAAGATAGGCCATCAGCTTTGCAGCCTGGAAATATCTGCAATTTCCATAAACAATGAACGTAGCTGGGAAAGTAGAGCCAAGCGATTGTTTTTCACATTCTCATCATCACACATCACCATTACCTTATCAAAAAAGATATCAACAGATCCACGCAAGACCGCCATACCTGCCAATGCTTCTTTGTATTCATGTTTCCGTAGATGCCCACTGATATTTTCTTTGACTGTACATAATGCCTGGACGAGATCTTTTTCCGCAGCTTCCTGAAGCAAACCCGGATTTATCTCTGCTGGTGGCTGGTTATCGAGTTTTTTCAGGATATTACGAATTCGCTTATTGGCGGCAGCCAGTGTCTCAGCCTCAGGCAGCTCCCGAAAGGCCTGCACAGCCTGAATGCGACGATCAAAATCATATGGTTTCTCAGGCTGCCTGGAGACAACAGCATCATAGACGTCCGACGAAACTTTCTGATCAAGATAGTAACCTTTTAATCTTTCTAGCATATAGTTGAAGACCTGATCGACGACATCATTCTCAGAGAGACTACCAGTATAATTATCGGACGCTTTCTGTAAAAGATCTTTCAGATTCAGATCAAGTTTTGCTTCGATCATGATCCGCAAACAACCTAATGCTGCCCGACGCAATGCATAGGGATCTTTGACACCGGTGGGAGGTTGTCCGATACCGAATATTCCAACCAGTGTATCCAGTTTATCAGCAATAGCCACGGCCTGACCTGTTATTGTTACAGGGATTTCATCACCGGCAAAACGGGGTAAGTACTGTTCTTCGAGAGCTATAGCAACTTCGGCGGGTTCTTGATGATGCTCCGCATAATACTGCCCTATCACTCCTTGCAGATCGGGAAACTCACCGACCATATCACTTACCAGATCGCACTTGCTAATCAGGCTCGCCCGTATTGCCCATTCTGTATTTCCACCGAGAGAAGTGGCAATTTCTGCAGCCAGTTGGGAAACACGTTTTGATTTATCAGCAATCGTCCCCAGTTTTTCCTGGAAAACCACTTTTTCAAGGCTTTGCTGCCAGATTGAGAAATCCGTCTGAAGATCCATTTTCCAGAAATGTGCTGAATCACTCAAACGTGGTCTAATCACTCTTTCATTGCCGTGTTTAACAACAGCGGGGTTCTTACTTTCAATATTACTGACCGTAATAAAAAAAGGCATCAGCTTGCCTTTATTATCGATCACGTGGAAATATTTCTGATGACTGGCCATTGTTGATATCAGAACTTCATCCGGCAACTCCAAAAACGTCTGATCAATCTCGCCAGACAATGCGACTGGCCATTCCACCATACTCGTTACTTCATCCAGCAATGCCGATTCAACTACTGCTTCCCCACCAATCTCTTTTGCAATCTTTTCAATTTGTTCCGAGATAAGCTCACGGCGTTTATCAAAATTAGCAATCACAAAGGCATTTTTTAACTGTTGTTCATATTGTTCAGGATCATAAATTATGATGGCATCAGTAGAATGAAAACGATGACCATAGGTATTATTGCCAGGTTTAATACCCAGGATCGTTGCATCCAGAATCTGATCACCATATAACATGACTATCCAGTGAACCGGACGTACAAAAGCTGCATCACCATCGCCCCATCGCATGCGCTTTTGTATCGGAAGCTTATTCAAGGCATTATTAACAATCTCTGGAACAAGTTCATTTACAGGTTTTCCTGATTTAATGACCTTGTAGATCAGCCAGGTTCCTTTGTCCGTTTCCATCTGTTCAAGATCACTAACTTCTACACCACAGGAGCTGGCAAAACCCGTCGCTGCAGATGTAGGCTCACCATTTTCATCATAAGCAGCTTTTAGGGCGGGACCGCGTCGTTCAACTTCTTTATCAGCCTGCTGATAATCCAGTCCTGAGACCGGCACAGCCAAACGCCTGGGGGTGGCAAAAGTCTTTAGATCAGTAAAAGTCAATTCCTGATCTTTAAGTCCGACTTCTACTTCCTGACCAAAAGCCTCACTCAATTTTTTCAGTGATTTAGGGGGGAGTTCTTCCGTCCCGATCTCAACTAATAGTGTTTTTTTGATCATGTTTTGCCAGCCTTTTGCAACAGTGGGAACCCAAGCGCTTCACGTTTTTCAAAATAAGCAGAGGCAACGGCTCGTGCCAGTGTCCTGATCCGTAGGATAAAACGTTGTCTTTCTGTGACGGAAATCGCATGACGTGCATCGAGCAGGTTAAAACTATGCGAGGCTTTCATGACTTGTTCATAAGCGGGCAAAGGTAGATCATGCTCGATCAGTTTCTGGCTTTCCTTTTCGCAAACATTAAACCAGTTGAATAACGATTCTGTGTCAGCATGCTCAAAATTATAGGCCGACATTTCGACTTCATTCTGATGGAAGATTTGCCCATAGGTAACATCACCATCTGGAGTTTTTGCCCAGACGAGATCATAAATACTGTCGACATTCTGTAAATACATGGCGATCCGTTCCAGACCATAGGTGATCTCACCAGATACCGGACGGCAATCCAGACCACCAACCTGCTGAAAATAGGTAAACTGACTGACTTCCATACCATTCAACCAGACTTCCCAGCCCAGCCCCCAGGCTCCCAGTGTTGGCGACTCCCAGTTATCCTCGACAAATCGGATATCGTGCTCCAGAGGATCTATTCCGAGGTATTTGAGCGATCCCAGATAGATTTCCTGGATGTCCGGGGGTGATGGTTTCAGCAACACCTGAAACTGTGAAAACCGCTGTAATCGGTTTGGATTCTCTCCGTAACGGCCATCAGTTGGACGACGTGATGTCTGCACATAGGCCGAACGCCAGGGTTCAGGTCCAATAGCCCGTAAAAAGGTGGAAGGATGAAAGGTTCCAGCACCCATTTCCATATCGTAGTTTTGCTCTATTACACAACCCTGTAGAGCCCAGTAGTCCTGAAGTTCTCTGATCAGTCCCTGGAAAGTATCGATCTGTTGTGACATCTATTCTCTGGTTTTAAAGACAAAAACGGCGTGAATTATAGCCTTTCAATGATTACTTGTGTATTTAATTCATTGCTCAAAACACTAAAGCTTCACCTCTTTCCGCCGCTCAATACCAGTACACACAAACTTTATTGATTACTTCAAGGACGGAATTATGAGTCACGTTATGTTACACACACCTGATACTGCCTTATGGCACGCTCTGATCGGCGAAGCACAAGCTGTGGCTGGATACACGCTTGGCCAGGAAACGGAAGGCTATTTAGTCACAACTTTAATGCGATTCATGGGCAACGTGGGGCAAGGTGCTCCGGAGCATAATAGTTCTATGGATCTGCTGGATGATTTCCTTGATTCTGGAAGGATCCAGTATGGAAATATGCAGGATGTAGCCGATCAATGCTTGCTGTTTGCAGGTCTGTTTCCCGATTATGCCGGACAAAAACAAATCTCCATCAATTATTTTGTCGAATTGGGTCAAGGCACTTATGCAGAACTTGCTGCAGGTAAATACGATAATGTTTATGCAAATATGAGTCGTGACTTTGTAAAGTTGATGGATATCTTGCAAAGCCTGCGAGAAATCGATGATGGGTATAGTTGTCTGGAACCCATTCAGGCACATGAACTCTGGGCAGGTACTGGTAGCCAAAATGCAAAAAAAACGCTGGAAAGAATGACTGGCTCAACATTCATTGTCCATGGAACAAATTCCATTCATTAAGAAAATAATAACGGAGTAGAAGAAATGACTGAGGATACAATTGACTCAAATACAGAGGATCCTGAAAATCATTTTGTAGATGATGAACTAGTATTTAAAACAGCAAGTTTCATCCAGAATGATCTACTGCTCTCTCTGATTTTTTTGGGACTCATTATTTTTGTTCCATTAATCGTCTGGAATCACGTAGATCATTATCTAATCTTTACCTGGCAGGGATGCATGATTGCAATTTCTACCACCCGTTGGCTGTGCAGGTACACTTTTGTGTCTCAGAAAGATTGGGGCTCATTAACGGGTTTCTGGAGTGGAATATTAATCTTCCTGACGCTGCTTGATGGGTTGGGATGGGGAATCTCAGGAGCACTTTTCTTTCCTGCAGATTCAACACTGACAATGAGCTTGATCGCGCTGCTTCTGATCGGTGTGGGTGGTGTGGGGGCAGTTTCCTATTCGGCAAGAATGCTGGTCGCAATCCCTTATCTCTTTTGTGTAGTTTCGCCTTTTGTGGCACGTCTGTATTTCACAGGAGGTAATGATGAATTCATGATTGCCAGTGCACTTGTTTTATTAACTGCCATATTCTGTTTTGCAGCTGATCGGTTAAATCTCACATTGTCCTCGGCACTTGAAATTGATAACCAGGATGATGAAGTAATCCTGGCTCTTGAGGAAAAGAATCAACAACTAAAGAATGCCATTCAAAGAGAAACCAATCGATCTAAAAATCTTGAAGTTAAGATGGCAAGTAACTTACATGAACTGGAAGAAGTTCATAACCTCATCGCTCAATATAACGGAGAACTTCATCTTCTTGCTGGTAAATCCATCAATCTGTTGAATGATCTTGCATCGTTAAAACAGACTGATATGAATCATAAGCAAAACCAGTTACTTTTGAGCATCGAAGAAAATGTCATGCATTTATCGAATATTCTCAATGAAGATGATGAGGATAATGGTGAACAATTCCCAATTGACATAACAGATAATCATCAAGATCAAATTGAGCCTGCTGGTCCAGAAATAAAAAATGTCCTCATTGTTGATGATGACAAAGGTGAGTGTCAAAGAATTGAATCCTGTTTGCGTACTATTAATAATCTGTATTACAAAACTGTTGATAATGTTTCTGCCGCATTAACTGTTCTTTGCGAAGCAGAATCTAGTAATTCTCATTTTGATCTCGTAATAGCCAAGATGTGGATGCCAGAGATGGATGGTCTTGGTTTTGCGGAATGCCTGCAAGACGATGCTGAATTCCGGGATATTAAATTTATCCTGATTAGCTCTGGAGAGGTACCGAGCGAAAAACAATTACAGAAAATTGGTGTTAGTAAAATTATCGGGAAACCACTAAATACTGCTGAATTATCACGATCTATTCTTGGTCTGATCTATGGAGATGAACCATCGGGTCTTCCAACCTCGATAGAAATAATGATTGAAAATGCCGTCCAGACTTCATTGCATCATGATGAACAGAATGAACAAGAAAAAACACCAACTCCAATCATCGATCAATATGTCATAGAAGGTCTTCGTTCATCTACGACCATAAACTTTATTGAAACAGTTAATGATTTTCTGGAAGATGCTCCCATTCTTATTGAACAGGCAAAAAATGCTTATATGGAAAAAAGCAATGCTGAGATTAAAAATATCATAAGAGAGTTTGGTAGTCGAAGTCTTCATATGGGTGCATTTGGGCTTGTCGAGTCCGCTAAAGAAATTGAAGCAACCATCAATGATGGAGGTACTGAAAGAATTATAAGTATGCTTCAGTCTATCGATGTTGAATTTATTCAGGTTGAATCTGCTTTATTAGTTGAATTAACAGAAGGTATGCTGCTTTCGAATGAAATCAAACACTAAATCACACTATCACAAAAATGTTAATCAAAAGAATATTTCATCTGATCTGTTGCTAAAAGATGCATTATCACGAAACACTACGATGTATTTCGTTTTATCTGCACTGGTTGCTCTCTTTTTGTATACCGCTTTGCAGAACGATCATGAAAATTCATTATTACAACTCTGGACAATGATTATTGAGGCCAATACGACAATATTGGCTATATTCCAATACGTTTGCAACCGGAAGGATGTCAACCCCTTTAAAAATATTTTTTTTACAGGCGGGTTCATTTTTAACGGATTAGTCTGGGGATCATTAGGTGGGATATTTTTATCTCGAATTTCAGCTGAAAGCCATGTGCTGATTATAATGTCACTGGTCGCTATCGTTACACTCGGAGTTCCTTTATTTGCATCTTCATCTCGTCTTGTTGCAATGTTTTCTTCAATTGTTTTATTACCACCTGCTTATTATTATTTATCAGAAATGACGGTGGTATCTATCGGGAAATGTCTTGTTATTGCATCTTTAATACCCGTGATAATAAGAGTCGCCTCAATCAGCCGTAATTTTCAAAGCCGATCTGATTCTCTAAGAATCAAACATCAACGTCTGATTGATCAACTCAACGAGGCAGTTGAAAGAACAGAAACTGCCAATGTTGAATTAAAGAAAGAAATCAATGAAAAAAAACTAACAGAAATAGCCTTAATAAAGGCCAGAGATGATGCAGAATCTGCTGTAAAAGCAAAAAGTGAATTTTTGGCAACCATGAGTCATGAGATTCGTACTCCGATGAACGGTGTACTGGGTATGGCTGAGTTATTGATCAATACTGAGCTCACCAGTAAACAAAAACGATTTGCAGAAACCATTCACAAATCCGGAAGTGCCTTATTAACTATCATCAATGACATTCTCGATTTTTCGAAAATTGAAGCTGGAAAACTCGAGTTACATAAAACTGCTTTTGATCTAAAACAACTCATTGAAGAACTTGGTGTAATGTTTGCAAACCAGGCACATCAAAAAGGGCTGGAGCTCACCTGTATCTATCCTGCTGATGGCCATGCTATGTTTCGAGGTGACGCAGAAAGAATAAGACAGATCCTTGTTAATCTGATCGGTAATTCACTTAAGTTTACCGAAAAGGGAGAAGTCCTGTTAGAGGTTGAGTTATTCGAAAAGAAAGACGATATGTATCTGGTTAGATTCAGGATCCGTGATACTGGGATAGGTATAGAACCACTTGCCCAGGAAAAAATATTTGATTCTTTTTCACAGGCAGATGGTTCGACAACACGAAATTTTGGTGGTACCGGATTAGGTTTAACTATCTGTAAAAAACTAACCGAATTAATGGGTGGAAAAATCGGTATAAAAAGTTTGATTGGAGAAGGTTCGACCTTCTGGTTTGTGATCCCCTTAAAAAAAGAAGTTGCAATAAAGCAATCTCTTGCTACTTCTGGTTCTAATATTTTTAAGAATTATCGTGTGCTTATTGCAGATAAAAATAAGGCAAACCGTAAATTGCTTGAACAACAATTTATGGCCTGGGGTATGGATTATTATTCTGTAGATAATGGTAAAAGTGCACTCCGGGCAATACAGGATGCTGCTCAACTAGGGAATCCATTTTCTCTGACAATTCTTGAAAACCAATTAAATGGTATTGATGGAATAACGCTTGCCAGAAAAATAAAAAATAATACTGATACTTCTGATATCAAGATCATCATGCTCAGTTCAGTTGGCAATATGGAAGAAACCGGCCAGTGGTTAATGGCGGGTATTGAAAGCTACCTTAGCAAGCCTGTTCGACAAAAAGAACTCTATGAATCAATTGTTAAAGCACTTGATTCTGGCGAAGAAGAAGTAGATCTCTTTGAAAATACTGAAGCCAGTCCTCTGGAAGAAAAAACGCTCAGACTTAAAGGGCATATCCTGGTCGCAGAAGATAATATAGTTAATCAGGAACTGGCCAGAGAAATGATCTCCAGGTTGGGCTGCTCCGTCGAGATTGTTGATAACGGTCGACAGGCATTTGAAGCGATATCTGAACATCTTCTGGACAATCGTCAGCAACCTTATGATCTAATCCTTATGGATTGTCAGATGCCAGAAATGGATGGTTTTGAAGCTACTCAAAAGCTACGTGAATGGGAAGGACAGCAAAATGTTCTCGAACGCATTCCTATTATCGCGCTCACTGCGAATGCAATGGAAGGTGATCGAGATAAATGTATTACAGCAGGCATGGATGACTATATGACCAAACCTTTCACACTTGTACAACTGGGTGCTTTATTACATCGTTGGCTGCCAGTTTTAGCTAAAGAGAATAAGAGTGAATATGCCCGTCAGATTGAAGAGTCTGATCACTCAGAGCATGACAGTGAGCCGGAAAATCACCAGGGAAATACCCTGCTAGAAGAGGCTGCTATTGAGAAAATTCGTAAGCTTCAACGTGATGGCCAACCAAATATTGTGATTAAAGTCATTGAACTATTTTTTGAGAACACCAAGAAAATAATTTTTGCTTTAGAGTCAGCAATATCCAATGGTGATAATGCCAACCTGCAACGATCAGCCTATAGTCTCAAATCGAGTTGTTCTACTGTTGGGGCTACCAACCTTGCCCAACTATGTTCAGAACTTGAAAACCTCGGTAGAACCGGCAAAGCAGAACAGGCTCAGTCACGATTGAGCGTGCTCGAATACGAATACGATGCGGTCTGTACAGCCTTGCAAAATATTATTGAAGCAGAAAAGGAAGCAGCCTGAATAGCTCAAGCGAGGCTCACATCTGCCGATAATACTCATGGTTGACATGAATAACTGAAAATGGATTTTATATGCTTACCTACAGCGAAGATCAACATAGCTCAATAATACTCGTCATTGATGACGATGTTACGATCCGTTTTATGGTGAAAGAATCACTTGAACAACTTGGATTTGTTGTGGAAGAGGCAGAGAATGGGCTACAGGGTATCGAACGGGCCAGGGAGTTAAAACCAGAGATTATTCTTCTGGATGTAATGATGCCCGAAATGGATGGTTTTACTGCTTGTCCTTTGATCAGAGAACTCCCGGAGTGTAGACATACACCGATCCTGATGATGACAGGGCTGGACGACATTGAATCTATCAATATATCTTATCAGGTTGGCGCAACTGATTTCACAACAAAACCCATCAACTATACATTGTTATCACATCGTCTTTTCTATATGTTGCGTTCCAAACAAACTGCAGACGATCTACGGGTAAATCAGGAGCGACTTGTCCAAACCCAGCGCCTGGCAAAAGTGGGTTATTGGGAGTGGGACTTTAATAATCTCATGAGCTGGTCAGAACAGGTGGCCGAAACATTCTGGTTACCACAGGATAAACTTTTCGGAGATACTACCTATTTTTTTCAAAACCTGCACAAACAGGATTTTGAAAAAGTAAAATCTGCACTAAAACTGGCCAGAGACAAACAACAAAATTTCAGTATTGAATATCGTTTAAAAAACAAATCTGGACAATCTAGGATAGTTTTTCACGAAGTGGGGGTTAAATATAACGATTCAGGAAAACCCATCAGCCTCATTGGAACTATTCAGGATATTACCGATCGTAAAAGAGCTGAACTTAAGATTCAGAGACTGGTGAATCATGATAAGGTCACGGGTCTTCCAAATCGTATTTCACTAAGAAAAAAACTTGAAAAAATTACCACTCAAAAATATTCCAACGATCACCTTACAGCAATCTTAACACTCGATTTGGATCACTTTAAACGGCTGAATGATACTCTGGGTCATAATCGTGGTGATGAACTCCTGCGAAAAATTACATCTCGATTGATTCTTTGTATCGAAGAATATGAAAATAAAACTGATAATGATTTATCATCAACCATAATACACAAACATAAATCATCTCTTGAAAATACCTTGGCTCATTTCGGTGGAGATGAATTTGTTGTCATGATGGACGGGATCAAAGCGGTCGAAGATGCTGCAACCATGGCTCGGAAAATCAATGCGATTATCTCAAAACCTGCAGACATTAATGGTGATGAGATTTCTGTTACTGCGAGTATTGGGATAAGTGTTTTTCCTGAAGATGGAAGTGATGTAGATACTTTATTGAAACAAAGTGGTACCGCTCTCTATCATGCGAAAAGAGAAGGTAGAAATTGCTACAAGTTCTTTACTGCCAGAATGAACGCCCGTGCCTTTGAACGATTATCTCTGGAGGTGAATCTACGAAAGGCATTAGAAAACGATCAGTTTCTTTTATTTTATCAGCCAAAAGTTGATGCTATGTCTGGTCAGATTCTTGGGATGGAAGCACTGATCCGTTGGAAACATCCGGAACTAGGCATGATCTCACCAGCAGAATTTATTCCTGTTGCTGAACAAACCGGGTTGATCGTACCAATGGGGCAATGGATCTTTGAAGAATCATGCCGGTTTATTAAAACTCTGCAGGAACAGGGACTGTCTTCATTAACCATTGCTATAAATTTATCCGGATTACAATTTAGTCAGACCAACCTTCTATCAACTCTATCTGACACGGTTAAAGAAGCTGGCATCAATCCACAGCAAATAGAACTGGAAATCACTGAAAGCTTGATCATGAATGATGTAGATCAAGCCATAGTTACACTAAACTGCTTTAAAGACTTTGGATTTTCTATAGCGATTGATGATTTTGGAACCGGTTATTCATCCCTTGCCTATTTAAAAAAATTCCCAATCAGTACATTAAAAATTGATCAATCTTTTGTACGGGGGGTTCATAAGGATCCAGATGACAGAGCAATTATTCAAGCAGTGATTACTCTGGCGCATAGTTTAAGCTTAAAAGTCGTTGCGGAAGGAATAGAAGAGAAAGAACAACTCAGTGTTCTTAAAGAACAGGGCTGCGATATCATTCAGGGGTATTATTTCAGTCAACCACTCTGTGGGGAGGAATTCATCGAATGGGCAAAACAACATAATGAAGATCCTGTTGATGATCTTGAAGCAACGATGGTTGTTTCATGATTCCTGGTCTGATTATTAATCAAATTCCATCGTCATGTTTTAGTTTATTTTGGAGGCATTCCTCCTTGACCTGAACCTTGCATCATACCTTCCAACATATCTGGAGTGATTCCTGGCGGTAATTTAGGAGGGGTTTTATCAGGGGCTGTTTTCGCGGATGTAGATTTTTTCTCTCCTTCCTTAATAATTAAATCAGCTAAAGGGCGGGTAAGCATCTTGCCTTTATAGGAAGGTAATGCAAACACCCAGCCTTTAGTTTTAGCATTCAGGTTCTCCACTTGCTGTTTAACCGATAGTTTTTCTGATTTGCTATCTTTGTCGACCTTGGCAGGTTTTTCCTTTCCCTCAAACTCAAAACTGAATTCTGCCCAGATCTGATCATCAATTATTGCAGATTTAACCTTCATAACAAGGCCATCAAAAGTTTTGTAAACGCTGCTCAGGGTTCCATCTGGCCATTTAAATGATGCAGAATTATTAACATCATTAAAACGCAATTCTTCGACGACTGAAGCGAGACTGTTAATGGTTGTCTGAGATTTGATCTGATACCATTCAGGTATATCCTGTAGCTCATAATTGACTGCATCTTTATTTTTACGACTAACCTGGACGGTCTTATTACCTCCATGATCGATGGTAATACTCTTTAATCGTTCCGAGGACAGATCAATTAAACTATTATCCATCCATTCAACCGGATCGACAGGAAAAGTAACATTTCCTTTAACCAGATAAGATTGCTTTTCACCTGACTTGCGTACATAAAGCGAATCTGCAGTACCATCTGATCGATTCTTCCGCTCTTTGCCCACCAGCAAAGAGGCCATTGTTTTACCTTTTGCATCCTGTAATATCACCTGTTTTGATTTGGCTTTTTCAATTGAGACATCTTCAACCTGAAGTCTGGGATACAACTCGGGATTGGCTGTTTTCGCTTCTCGTATTTTCAGTTTACTGATGGCGATCACCAATGGTTTGAGGCGATTGACTTTGGCTGGATACCCACCATGATTCAAAACCACCCATTGACCATCTTTTTCTGCCAGAAGAATTTCGTTTTCCCTGGTTTTGATGTCAACTTTAGCAATATTCTGGATCTGATCGGCCAATCCGGGAAAAAGTGACACTTTCTCTACGACAGTTTCCGGGGAGTGCTGCAGGACGGAAAACCATGCTGCGATCACAAACAACAAAGTAATAATGGCGAATAAAGGTAGTGATTTTTTCATAGTCATTTTTTAGCTTTGCGTTTCATATTAAATAATGCAGTTCCTAAGGCTAACAAACCAATCAAGATCGGGATAAAACCAATATTTATAAACTTCAATTTATTCCCGAGTTGTTCAATATTCTTATTCAGATCATGTTGAACATTGCGTAATTCTTTTCGGGTTTTTAGCTGATCCTGTTGATAACTCTCAATCGCTTTACGTTGTTCTGTACTCAACAATGCATCACTACCTTCCTTATTCTGTGATTGCAATTGCTGAATTTTATCTTCCGTTTCCTGTAATCTGGCCTGAAGAGCCTGCTCACGGGCACGAAACTTCTTCTCTGCCTCAAGTTTCAAATTCTGAACCCGAGTAAACGGACGAGAATACTGTCCCCGGCTACGCAAACTGACCAGATCAGCATTACCACCCAGTATGTCAATACTATTCAATATAAACTTGGCATTATCGGCAAAAGGTTGTGGCACCCTGGTGCCCATGAAATTCTGGAATTGCACCCAGAAGCGATCAGCCAGAATATCGGTATCTGCGATCACGATTAGATTAATATCTCCTTTTGACCCACTAACAAACGTCGGATCTTTATCATCCCCTTCCTTTGAGACCGGTCGACCTTCAGGAAAGGCTGTTTTGACTTTGCCATTGATCCGTGCGGCGATCACCAACGGCTTACCACCAGCTTTAAACTGATCGAGTAACACCGAAGGATCGCGAACAAAGATGACAGCATCCCGCTTATAGGGCATAGAATTTTTGCTGGTAAAAATTAGTGGTGTAAATGATGTCGTTGCACCTTTCACTGGCTCAAGATAACCCGCAGTGCCGAGATTGATCACTTTAAGCTGATTAGTAGAAAAATCTTCCTGATTAAAATTATCAGGTCCCAGGCGCATCCATGGCATATAGGCAATTTCTTTTGGACCTCGTGGGTTGCGTGATTGAACTCTGATCGCTGCTCCAAGATCACCAGCCACCTTCTCGGTATCAAAGCTAATCCCCCACTTATCAAATAGTGTGGGCATAGCAGAATACCGTTCAGGCATAACCATCTTCCTGTCAGGAGGTGGCATAGACTTATCAGACTCCGACATGGGATCAACAAAGACAATGGCTTTACCACCCTTCAAAACAAACTGATCGATAGCGTATAAGGTTTTATCTTTAAGTGACTTGGGATGAATAACTAATAAGGTATCAATCTCAGGATCTATATAACCCGTTTGAACACCCAGATCACGCACCTGATATTCACTGCGCAGCACATCCATCACAGCCCAGGCTCGTGATGCTGTGCCTCCACCAGGAGCGCTTTGACCAAAGACTGGCAGGCTGCTGATCACACCGATGATCCGGTCTTTCGGATGAGCGAGATCATAGACCATTTTTGTCAGGTCATATTCCATTGTCTGTTCTTTGGTAGGTTGAAAAAGGGGAACTGTGATTTCATCATCGGTCGTATTAGTACCTGAAAGACCAAAATAGGCATTTTCTCCACTACCGCCAATGGGAATAGGGCGCAAACCATAACTGACGGCTTCATCTTCCAGTTCGGAGAATGGGTCCGGATCGATGATGATCAACTTGATCTTGCCATGTGCCTTTTTCTCATATTCCTCCAGCATGTCCCGAACACGGGTACCATAATTCATCAGATTAGGAACATTGCCCAACAATTTCTTTGAAAAATAGTAGCGTAACGTGATGGGTTCTTTCAGATCATCGAGGATATTCAGTGTTCCTTTGGATAGTGTAAAAAGCTTGTTTTCCGTCATATCCAGGCGCCAGGAGGTCAACGTACCATTTGCCAGAATATTGATCGCTAGAAACAGCGCGATGGCGAGACCCAAACTAGTTATTGTCAG
>Ga0114931_10005838_pt1 | contig 15220 bp, 14 predicted proteins | sample 2SBtaG_FD_89579 | JGI IMG/M metagenome (GOLD analysis project Ga0114931, IMG submission 89579) | Deep subsurface microbial communities from Kolumbo volcano to uncover new lineages of life (NeLLi) - 2SBTROV14_V59a metaG | ecosystem: Environmental > Aquatic > Marine > Volcanic | place: Kolumbo...
AGACGACCCCGTTCGATTCCCTGGGGATCGCCCCGGGATCCTAGAGTCAGACGCGGATCGACTACGGCGGAACGGCGGACTACCAGGTCGACCTCATGGGCAGCACGACGTTCCGCCCGACCGTGAACTTCTCGGCGAGCACGTTCAAGTCCAAGGACACGGGCGGCAGATTCGTCAAAGCGCCCACGCGGCTGCGGGTCGGCGCGACGCTCTCGTCGGACCTGTATGCGTTCCTCCCGGGTTTCGGCCCTTTCCAGAGGATCCGCCACAAGATCTCGCCGCGTTTCGACTATTCGTACTCTCCGGCGGTCACGGCTTCGGACTCGATGCTGATGATTCCGGGATTCCCGATTACCAACGTGCTGGCAGAGAACAGACTCCGCGTCACGATCAACCAGACGTTCGAAGCGAAACTGAGAGGCGACGTCGAACTCGAGGAGCGGGAGAAGGCGTTGCTGGAGGGGCGCGAGCCGGTGGAAGACTCCGTGTCCTTGCCACGGGTCGGGGAGGCTCCTCCGGACTCGCTGGAGGTGGCCGTTCCGGATTCGCTCGCGGCGGCGTCCGACTCGCTCGCGGTGACATCCGACTCGCTGGCGACGGCACCAGACTCGGTCGCTTCCGCCGCGACCGGCCGCCCGACTCCGGGGCGCCGTCGTAACCGGGCCCGCCCCCCTCCCAAGCAGCGAAACGTGGTCTTGTTGGGCATCAATTCGAGCTCGCTCGACTTCGACTTCGCCAAGAAGGGCGAACCGGTGCTGGTCACCGATCGTTGGAACCACCGGATCAACTCGGATCTGCTTCGCGGGCTGTCACTGAATCTCTCTCTGGATCTGTTCGACGGGTTCGGGGCCGACCGAAAGTTTTCGCCCATCCTCTCCAGCCTGACGGGTGCTTTTACGTTCAGTTCCGCGCGAGGCCTGGGGGGGTTGTTGGGGCTCGGTTCCGGACAGAGTCCCCGGCGGCGCAACGATCCTCGTGACCGGCTGCGGTCGGGCGTGGATTCCCGCTACAACCTGCAAACCTTCAGGGAGAATCCGGACCCGAGCGATCCGGGGCTCCGCGGCGCCGGGCCCTGGAATCTCGCCGTCACCTATTCCCTCCAGCGTCGCCGCGCGAGCGAGGGTCAGGGGAATCAACAGTCACTGGGGGCCACGCTCTCGCTCGCCCCGACGCCGAACTGGCGGCTCACCTGGCGGACCAACTACAACCTCGAGCAGAAGGAATTCGGCCAGCATCTCGTGACGCTCGACCGGGATCTTCACCGCTGGATGGCTTCCTTCGTGTTCTCTCGCGCGCCCAACGGGAATTTCATCTTCCAGATGAGCGTGAACCTTCGCGACGCACCCGATCTAAAGTTCGACTACGATCAGCGAAGCTTGAGTCCCTAAAGGGTTTCCGGCGTTTGCTGGCCGGCTCTTTGCCCCTGAGTAGCGTCGTTCGCGACGACGAAACGCGCACTGGCACTCAGAGGGGGACGGGGAGTTCATGGCGAACATTCGCAAATGGATTGCGGATGCCAGAGAGTTGGAAGAGGAGGGAGACCTCCCGGGCGCTCTGACCACGTACCGCAAAGCCCTTGTCGCACAAGAGGAAACGTCGGGGTTCGCCGACCTGAGCCTCTACAACGGTCTGGGCGACCTCCACCTCCGGGCGGGAGATCCCTCGGAGGCCGTCGAGGCGTACGAGCGCGCGGCGGCGCAGTGCGAGGAGCAAGAACTCTACGCGAACGGGATTGCACTCTGCAAGAAGATTTTGCGCAACGCGCCCGGCCATTTCGCTACCTACCGCCGGGTCGGAAGACTCCTGGCGCTGTCGGGTCTCGAGTCGGAAGCTCGAACGAATATTCGAACCTACGCGCGGCACCTCTTGGAGCGTGGCGAGGAGGAAGAGGCGCTGGCCGCCCTGCGCGAGCTCGTGGAATTGACGGGAGATGAAGAAGTCGCCGCGGAGCTCGCCGACGAGATCGTCTCCCGGGGCCGTATCGATGAGGCCCTCGAGATGCTGCGGTTCGCGCGCGATCGTCGAAAGCGGGCCGGGCGTGGCTTCGTGACACTCGTACGGAAGATCCAGGAGCTCCAGCAACGCCCTTCATCCGTGGAGGCAGCCGACGCCGGGGCGCCTTCACCCCGGGCGGAGCGTGTCGATGGCGTAGTCGACACCGACTCACTCACCAGCGAGTTAAACCGGGTCCTCTCGCAGCTTGAGGGGGATGAGCGGTTCCGCCGCGCGCTGCCAATCGTCGAACATCTCCTGGAGATGCAGCCAGGGCGCTTCGAGCTTCTCCACCGCAAGCTCGCTTACGCATTCGCGCTGGGGGAGGAAGAGGCTGCCGTGTCGGCCTACCTCGCCCTGGGTGAATGCCTGGACCGTGAACTCGCAACGTTTCAGCTCCGATCGTTGTCGACCGTGACGCCGGCCGGTGCGGTCACGGCGGCGGTGAGTATGGAGCCGGTGTCCGATCTGGAGACCGAGGTGACCGGCCGGGAGACACACTCTTGTCCAACGTAAGCCAGCTCAAGAACAAGGCGCGGCGTGAGGAGCAGCGCGAGAACTGGTCGCACGCGATCGAACTCTACACCGAGGCCCTCGAAGCGAGCCGCCAGGGGGGCGAGGCGTTCGCCGACCTGTCTCTGTACAACCGCATTGGGGATATATACCTGCGTATTGGCCAGAAGAATACGGCCGTACGCTATTACGAGCAGGCGATCGAGCGCTATGCGGGGCAGGATCTCCACACGAGCGCAATCGCCTTGTGCAACAAGGTCCTGCGCATCCACCCGGAACGGTCCACGATCTTCCTCCAACTGGGGCGATTGCACCTCGCGACAAGCCTGATCGCGGACGGTCGGGCGCATTACCACAAATATGCAGAATCGATGCGCGAACGCGGCAACGACAAAGCCGCGCTCGAGGCCCTCGAAGAGTTGATCGATGAGACCGGCGACCAGCAGACGCTCGACTTGTGGTTGTCATGGCTCATGGACCTCGCCGAACATGACGCCGTGCTGGGGCGCATCGACGACGTTCGCAACCGGTTGATCTCGCACGGGATCAACCCCGATCAGGTACTGGAGAGGGTTGCGGGGCGCGCGGATGCTGTGCCTGCCGACGTCCCCTCGGTCGACGCCGTGGCCGACCCTCTCGCCGGCGCGTTCCTGTCGATTCCGGAGACGGACGGCGTGGAGCAGGCTGCCCGCCTCGCGGTGCCCGACGGTGCGGAAGAGGCCGGGGGTGCCCTGGAACTCGTCTCGGCGGCCGCGGAGGTCGCGATCCCCGAGCCGGCACCAATCGAGTTCGGCTCGGCGCAGTGGGACGATGAGGCCGAGGAACTCCTCTCCGAGTTGAACCAGCCTATCGAGGCGACGTGGGCCGCGTACGAGGAAGAACACTCGGCTCCGTCCATGCCTTCCGATGCTTCTGGCGATGCCTCCTCGGAACCTGCGTGGCCGATCGATGTGCCGGAGGAACGCTCGATTCCCGCCGCCGGCGAGGGCGCGTGGAGCGCCCCGGCTCTCGATGCGGATCAGGAGGCGGAGGATGATCTGCGCAGCATCGCCAGTTCCGAAGATAAACCGGAGCTCGAGGAGATCGAGGTCATCTTCCCCGCCCACAGGCACACGTTCGAACCGCCGCCGACGAATCTAGAACAAAGCGAAACCAATACCGTGAGCGACGGAGTCGAACGGGCACCCGACCCAGATGGGTTCGAGGATCTGGAGTTCGGAGAAGAAGATCCGTGGTTCCTTTCGGGGGAGCCGGCATTCCCGGCCGAGCCGCCGCTCACCGCGGATGACGCACCTGAGCCCGCGGGAGAGGAGCCGGTCGAACTCGATGTCGATCCGTCGCGGTTCGCTACTGGCTCTACGGGTCCCGCCGAGGTCACGATCGAGGACGAGGAAGAGGGGAACGAGGAACCGGCTGCCGCCACAGACAATGGATTCGCCGCAACCGATGGCATCGCGTTGGAGTTTTCAGAGGAGACGTCGATCGAGTCCGACGCCGATGGCACCCAGATCGGCCGTTCGACGATCGAGACCTTCGAAGTGGACGAAAGTCTGCTGGACGGTGACGACGACTGGGTCGAAGATGCTCGCTCGGTGCTGGTCGAGGGGAGTGCGGCGTCGAAGATCACCGTGAGGCCGACCCCGGACCCGGATTCTTCAGAGGCCGTCGAGGTCGCCGTCGAGCGAAACGGGTCGATCGAGAGCCTCGATGGAGAGGTGACGAGGGCCGGAGAGGTGACGAGTGCCGCCCCGTCGGAATCGCGCGTCCTTATCGAGGATGACCCCGACGACGCCTTCCGGGACTGGGTACGATCGGCGACGACCGGTGTCTTGCGGCGCGCCCTTCCGGAGCTTGAAAACCGTTCGGAGATGGACCGGGCTCTCCTCGTCCTGCAGCGGCTCATTGATGATGAAGACTCCGGGGTCGAATACCGGAGGAGACTCGTGGATCATCTCGAGAGTCTCGGGCGAATCGAGCCGGCGGTAGAGGCTTGCCTCGCTCTGGCGACGGCCCTCGAACTCGAGTCCCGTCCTTCCGAAGCGCGAGAAGCCTATCTGCGCGTGCTTCGCCTCGCGCCCCGGCATGCAGGCGCGCGGGCCGCGCTGGAACGGTTCGAGACCGTACCCCGCGAGGAACACGACGCACCCCTCCCGGATGGATCGACGCCGTACCTGGATGGGCCGACGCCGTACCTGCCGGATCATGTGACGACCACCGATCTCGAGCCCATTTCGATTTCCACGTCTCCCATGTCCGTTCCGGGCGCCGTCCGGGGTGAGCCAGGCTCGCGGCCATACACGGGTGTCTCCGGCGGAGCCGACGCGGGCACCGACCTCGAACAGCTGCTTACGGAGTTCAGGGCTGAACTCCATCAGACCCCCGGTCAGGGATCGTGCTCGCATACGGAGCTGGGGGCGAGCCTCAAGCAGATGGGCCGTCTGGATGACGCGATTCGGGAGTTGCAGGCCGCGATCCGTGAACCGTATCCGCCGCCGCTGGCCTTCGAGTTGCTCGGGGAAGTTTTTCTCGAGAAAGGACAGGGGCGGATCGCCACCCGGCTACTCGAGAAGGCCGTGGGGTCGCTCGCCCAATCGGACCGGGAGATCCTCGGCGTCCTCTATCAGCTCGGAATGGCATATGAGTCGCTGACGGATACCGCGGCGGCCCTGGGATGCTACGAACGGATCTTCAGCGTGGACATCGATTATCGCGACATCCAGGAGCGGATCGTTTGTTGTTCGACCTGACCGAGGTGGCAGAGAGGTGGGTGTTCGGAGGACGCGATTCGCTTTGACATTCCGTCGGCCCGGGCCGACATTCTCCCCGCGAATTCGGCCTCGCTCCGGGGAGAAGAAGTGCTTTCGACCGCGTCCGTCCAGCTCGAAGAGATCCGCGATCCGGTGAAGGAGCAGCTCGAAGAGGTCGAGCGTGTCCTCATCGGGATGATTCCATCCGGTTTCGACCATATGGATCAGGTCGGTCGCTACCTTTTCGCGCGCAGCGGAAAACTGTTCCGCCCGACCCTCCTCCTTCTCACGAACGCCGTCAACGGCCGGACGTCGGAAGACGCGGTGCGGCTGGGCGCCATCGTCGAGCTGATGCACGTCGCCACGCTCGTTCACGATGACGCGGTTGACCACTCGGCAAAGCGGCGCGGCAGGCCGACTGTGAACGACCGATGGACGCACCAGGTGGCCATCATCGCCGGCGATTACCTCTATTCGCGAGCCGTCATCGAGGTCACGGCCCTCGGCAGGCTCGAACCCATCGCGCTTCTCGCGAACACCGCGAACCAGATGACGATCGGTGAGATGCGTCAGCTCGTACTGCACGATGGGCTGGACTTCACTCGAGACGACTACGATTGTCTGTGTGAGTACAAGACAGCATCGCTCATCGCGGCGGCCTGCGAACTCGGGGCCATGGTCGGCGCGCCCGAACATCGCGGGGCGCTGCGCGCGTACGGGTTTCATCTGGGCATGGCCTTCCAGATGGTCGATGACCTGCTTGACTACGCGGCTCCCGCGGCGATGACCGGCAAGCCGAGCGGTCAGGACCTGCATGAACACAAGGTCACCCTGCCGCTGATCGCGGCCCTGGCGCGGATGGACAGGGAAGAGGAGGCAATGGTGGAAGCACTCTTCGCGGATCCCGAGCCCGCAGAGGCGGACGTGGAGGCCGTCGTAGAGCTCGTGGATAGGAACGGAGGGCTGGATGAGGCCCGAGACCACGCCCGCGAGCAGGCCGACCGGGCCCGTGACTGTCTGAAGGGGCTCCCGGAGGGTGAACCCCTCGAGGCCCTGCGTCTCGCCGTGGACTACGTGGCGGAACGGGTCCGGTAGGTGGCCGACCTGGGTCCCGGGCCGCAGAGGTCGCCCCGCAGGACGGCGCTGGTGCTTGCCAGCGGTCTCGTTCTCGGCGCCCTGCTCACGGAGTTGATGGCGGTGACACTACCTCCCTCCGCGGCAAGGCAGTTCTTCATCACGACGGTTGCGGCATCGCTGGGCCCGTTGAGTGTGGACCTGAACGTGATCGCCCTGACGATCGGACCCTTGATCCTGAGGGCGAACTTTCTCAGCATCGTCGGGATATTACTCGTAGCCTGGTTTGCCCGGTCGCTCCTGTAAACGCTTCGGCGTCGCGAACCCGGGACAGGCGAAGAAGGAGGAGGGTGCGATGTTTGGCATGGGCCCCTGGGAAATGGTCGGCGTGTTTCTCGTGATTCTCCTGCTATTCGGGGCGAAGAGACTCCCCGAAATCGGAGGCTCGCTTGGGAAGGGAATCCGTGAGTTCAAGGATTCGATCAAGGACGTGGAGGGCGAGGTCCGTCGCGAAATCGCCGGTCCATCAGAGCCCCCGTCCCCCCCGGCCGAGAAAGAGGCGGCTCCGGCGGCGCAGACGCATACCGACACGTAGGGACTGCGCCACCGCTCCCGTCAGAAAGAGTTCGATCCCTGCTGCAGCCTCGCGCGGTCGTCCTCGACCGTCGCGTTTTTGCGGAGTGCCAGGAGCCACTGCTGCACATAGTCCCGGGTCCGCTCGCTCTTGAGTTGATCCAGCAGGGCCCCCTTGACCTGGTCGAACCCCTCTCGCGTGGCGTCTTCGCGGTCGACCACCTGTAGCACCGCCACCGCATCCCCCGGATCCACGACCCCGGATACGCTACCGACGGGGGTGCCGAACGCTGCGCCGATCGCCTCTGTGCCCTGGCCGAGTCCCGGGACGAAGTCACCGCGCCTGAAGGTCTCGGACTCCTGCACGTTCCAGCCGAGCCTTCCGGCGGCCTCGTCAAGCGAGGCGCCGGAAGCGATCGCCGTGGTAATGTTCGCAGCGATCCGGGCAGCCTCCGCCTTCTTCTTCCGGGCGAGGAGGATCTGACGGATGCTGGGTTCGACATCCTCGATCGCCGCGATGCTCCCTTCCTGTCGGCCGAGCAGCTCGAAGACGTGGAAGCCGGTGGGATTCTCGAAGAACGGCGACAGCTCCCCGATCTCGGTCTCCGGATCGAACGCCCAGTCCGGCGCCACACCCAGGGCGCCCGCACCGGGAATGAAGTCGCTGTTGTCCGACAGGACGATGTCGGTACGCACGGGAATGCCCAACGAATCCGCCGCCGCCAGCAACGTCGTCCGGAGTGCGATCCCCTCGAGTTCGTCCATGAGACTGAACACCGAGTCCTCGGTCGTGCCGGAGACGTCGACAGGAACGAGGATCTGGTGCAGTGCCACCGAATCACCCCAGCGCCTGTCGACCTGTAGCACGTGGAACCCGAAAGAGGTCTCTATGGGTCCGGTGGGCCGTCCGATGCGTGCTTTCGAGGCTGCCTCGGCCAGCACCGGGTCGAGATCCGATCTGGCCTGTGGGCCCATATCGCCCCCGTTCGCCGCCGTGGCGGGATCGCCGGACTCCGCTGTGGCTACATCGGTGAAGGCCTCGCCCCCCAGTATACGGTCTCGCAAGGCGGCCGCGCGCTCGCGGGCCGCCGCGGTGTCTGCCGCCGTGGGTTGCAGCGCGAGGCTCACCATGTTCGTGCGCGCCGTCGCCGGCACCTTGAAATCGTCCTCGTGATCCGCGTAGTAGGCACGGACCTCGGCCCGGGTGACGGCCACCGCCGAGTCGGGCACGGTCGTCAGCGGGTCGACCCGGACGAACCTCACGCGAGCGGTTTCGTTCGTATCGCGATAGAATCGCCAGGCGTCTTGCTCGGACACATAGGTTCCCCCCTCGACGAGCCCTTGAAGCTTTTGCCGGGGCAAGAGCGAACGGTAATAGGCCTCGATCTGGAGGAGGGTGTTTTCGTCCGTCGAAGGATCCGTGAAGAACCGGCGATATTTTTCGATGTCGAACTTCCCGTCGGTCTGAAACGCGGGATGTGAGAGCAGCTCCGGGGGTGGCTGGTTCAGGAACGCCTCACGGATCTCGCTGTCGGTGATCTCGATGCCGAGGCGCTCCAGTTCGGCCTCGAGCAACGTGGAGCTGACCAGGCTCTCCCACGCGCGGTCCGTCACGACCCGCACCTCCTCGTCGGTAAGGCTCCGGTCGCCCTGCCGGGCCACCGTAAGTTGATTCTGGAGGTAGGGGTTCCATTCGCTGTAGTGAATGTCCTTACCCGCGACCGTGCCTACCACCGGATTGAGCTGGCTCCCTCCGCCTCCCGTCCGTATATCGTTGATGCCGCTGAGTACGAGCCATCCCACGAAGGCGACGGTCAGGATCCCCATGACGTACTTTGCGCTTCCGCGCATCTGCTTCATAAACATGCGGTGAGAAACGGCTCCCTTGTGTGGATACCAGAAATGCCAAGCGGCCGTTTCCGGCCGCGGTCAGATCTTTCACGAGAACCTCAAAAGCTACGTTCGGGCCCCTGGCGGAGCAACGTGGCGCCTGACGCTTCGGTCGCGTTGACAGTAAAAAAAAGGCGTGGGTATGTTCCCTTATGCCTCGATCGGTTGCGCCCCCAGCCTCCGTCGGGAAGTGAGTGTGAGGTCACCTTCCGGCCATCTCGAAGAGATCCGGCGTCTCCTGGAACGGAGCGCGCGCGATCCCCGCACGCACACGTTTGCGCACCTCGCCGATCTCTACCGCGAGACGGGACAGCTCCCGCGAGCGCTGGAGGTGGTCGAAGCCGGCCTCGAGCATCATCCGCACTACGTAAACGCGCGGCTCGTGCATGCGCGTATTCTCGAGGAGATGGGGAGGAATGAGGAGGCCGTGCGCGCGTTCGAGCGTATCCTCGAGATCGATCCCGAGAACCGGCGGGCGAGGGAGTCGCTGGCGAGCCTGACCGACGGGGGCGTCGCATGCGGGGACGAGGTAGAAGATGACGAGCCCGCCCGCAGAGCAGCCGGTTGGCTCGCCCGCCTCGATGCGGAGTGGCGACACGAAGAGCCGGCCGAAACCCCCTCGAGCGCCGTCCCCACGCCTCCGGAAGCGCCGGCTTCGCCTCCGGAAACGCCGGCTTCGTCGCCGGAGACGCCGGCACCGGATGCGGGGACTCCGCGGGGCGCTGATCTTGAGACGGCGACGCTCGCCGCACTGTACATGCGGCAGGGGCTCGCGGAACAGGCCATCGGGATTTACGAGCGGCTGCTGGCCCGAGACCCGTACAACGCACGGTTGGCGGCGGGGCTCGAATCGGCGCGGCAGCGCGGCAGGGCGCGAGCGGTTCCGAACCCGCCACCAGATCCCGAGCCTCCCACGGAGCCTCGGCCAGTGCCGGAACCGGTGGGAGCGGCACCCGTGAGCGACGAGTCCATTGGAGAGTTTCTGGACGCGCTGCTCGAGGGGAGAGCCCCCGTGGAAGATCCGAATGGACGACGGGCGGACTGGCCCCGCTGGCTGACCGAACTGGGCCGGGACGGCACGTGAGCGTGCGCCTGGGGGTCCTGAACGGGCCCAACCTGAACCTCCTCGGAGAGCGCGACCCCGAGCACTACGGGACACTCTCGCTGGCGGAGATCGAGGGGCGTCTACTCGAGTTGGCCGGCGCTCGCGACGCTGCCCTCGAGTTCTTCCAGTCCAACGACGAGGGTGAGATCGTCGACTGGATTCAGGATCGGAGTCCGCACGTCGTCGGCTGGTTGGTCAACGCGGCGGCACTGACCCACACGAGTGTCGCGCTGCGCGACGCACTCGCCGCATCCGGGCATCCCTTCGTCGAGGTGCACCTCTCGAACATCTACGCGCGGGAGCCATTCCGGCATACCTCGATGCTGTCGGACCTGGCCCTCGGCGTCATAGCCGGGTTTCGGTTCTCGAGCTATGCCTTCGGCCTCGAAGCGCTGATCGACCACGTGGAGTCGACGGAGCGCGGCTGAGGGTGGTCGGTGCGCACGGCACGCGCCGGTGGGCAGCCTTCGAGCGCGTGCTCGAGGACGCGACGCTCGACGCGGCGCTCGTCACGCACCTCCCGAGCGTCCGCTATCTGACTGGCTTCTCCGGATCCTCGGGAGTGGTGCTCCACTCCCGACTCGGTAGTCCCGCGCTCATCACGGATTTCCGCTATGAGGAGCAAGCGGCGGCCGAAGTGGCCGAGCCGATCCGCGTTCACATCGCCCGCGAGGGGTGGCTCGCCGGATTGGGTGAGATCGTGGAAGAGGGCGGAATCGAGCGGGCGGGATTCGAGCCGGAGTACCTCACGGTCCTCGACAGGGACCGCCTCTCCGCCAGGGTACCTGAGATCGAGTGGGTTCCCGCGCCCGGGCTCATGACCGGCCTCCGCACCGTCAAGGATCGAGACGAGATCGAACGGATCCGGATGGCGGCCACCGTCGCGGAGGGCGCGCTGGAGCGACTCATCGCCGCCATCGATTGGTCGGCGGGGCCCACGGAGATGGCGGTCGCCGCCCACCTCGAGTTCGAGTTGCGGAGCGGAGGGTCGGGTCCGCTGCCCTTCGAGCCGATCGTGGCGGGCGGACCTCGCACCTCGCTTCCTCACGCGACGCCATCCGGCCGGGCGATCGGGCCCGGAGACCTGTTGTTGCTCGATTTTGGCGCGACGGTCGAAGGCTATTGCAGCGACCTGACCCGAACGTTCGTGATCGGGTCGGCCGCCGACTGGCAAACGGACGCCCACGCGCAGGTCCTCGCAGCCCAGTCCGAAGCCATCGAGGCCATCCGCCCCGGTGCGTCCGCGGCCACCGTCGACCGGACCGCGCGACAGGTCCTCGCGTCCGCGGAGATGGACGTCTTCTTCGGACACGGTCTCGGTCACGGCTTGGGCCTGGAGGTGCATGAAGCGCCACGGTTGTCTGCGCGATCCGACGACGTCCTGGAACCCGGAAACGTGGTGACGGTGGAACCGGGCGTGTATCTTCCCGGCCGAGGAGGCGTTCGCATCGAAGACGACGTCGCGGTCACCCGGACCGGATGCCGAGTCCTCACTTCTGCGCCCCGAGATCTGATCGCGCTGTAATCTCGGGGCGTTCACGACAGCATACACGAGTGGACATGGCCGATACATCGGATTTCCGCAACGGGATGGTCATCGAAATGGATGGCACCCTGTATCAGATCACGTACTTCCAGCATGTCAAACCGGGCAAAGGGGGGGCATTCGTCCGCACCAAGCTCAAGGATGTGATGGCGGGTGGTGTGAAGGACAAGACGTTCCGCGCCGGAGAAAAAGTTGAAGAGGTGCGGCTCGAGCGTCGGCCGATCCAGTACAGTTACACCGACGGGACACTCTACTATTTCATGAACATGGAGACGTTCGAACTCGTCCCGCTCGCGGCGGAGGCGATCGGTGAGGAGCAACTGCAATACCTGCTCGAGAACATGGAGTGCGAGGCGCTCCAGCGGGATGGTCATGTCCTGGCGGTCGAGTTGCCACAATTCGTCGAGTTGGAAATCGTAGAGACCGATCCAGGGGTCCGCGGCGACACCGCTCAGGGAGGGACCAAGCCCGCCACGCTCGCCACGGGGGCCGTCGTGCAGGTGCCGCTGTTCGTCGAAGTGGGCGAAGTGGTCCGCGTAGATCGAACCGAGCACAAATACGTCACCCGGGTGTCCACATGATCGATATGGAGTGGCTGAGAGGCCTCATCCGCCTCGTGGAGGAATCGGACATTGATTCTCTCGACGTGGAGCGGCTGACGACGCGCGTGCGGATCCGGAAGTCGCCGCCGGCGGCGGGCCAGGGTCCGGCGGGCCTGCATGTGATCGAAGCGCATGCCCCATCGGCGCCGGCCGTGTCCTCCGGTGTGTCCGACACGGAGGAAGGGGAGGAGAATGCCGCCGCGACGGATGGGTGGTTCGAGGTCAATTCGCCGATGGTTGGCACATTCTACCGGGCCCCTTCGCCGGAATCGGATGCGTTCGTCTCACTCGGCGACTCCGTCGAGGTCGGACAGACCCTGTGCATTCTCGAGGCCATGAAGCTCATGAACGAGCTCAAGTCGGAGATTGCGGGAGTGGTTCGGGAGATCGCGGCCGAAAACGCGGAGCCGGTCGAGTTCGGCCAGACCCTGTTCCGCATCGATCCGGTCTAGACCTCTGGTGTTTAAAAAGATCCTCATCGCCAACCGGGGGGAGATCGCGCTCCGGATCCTGCGCGCCTGCCGGGCCCTCGACATTCGGACCGTGGCCGTCTACTCCGAAGCGGATCGCGACTCGCTGCACGTGCGGTTCTCCGATGAGGACATCTGCATCGGACCACCACCTGGCCGGGAAAGCTACCTCAACGTCCCCCGAATCCTCGCCGTCGCCGAGATCACGGGAGCCGATGCCATCCATCCCGGCTACGGCTTCCTGGCCGAAAACGCCGAGTTCGCGGAGATCTGCGAGCGTAGTGGGCTCGTTTTCATCGGGCCCACGGCCGAGCAGATCCGGCGTATGGGAGATAAGGCGGAGGCGAGACGCACGATGATCGAGGCCGGCGTGCCGGTCGTACCCGGCTCCGATGGCCTCGTCGACGACGAAGAAACGGCGCTAGCCGTGGCCCGCGACATCGGATTCCCCGTGATGATCAAAGCGACCGCGGGGGGGGGTGGAAAGGGGATGCGCCCCGCACTCGATGAGGAGTCGTTTCTCCCCCAGTTTCGAATCGCACGAAATGAAGCGGAGCTCAACTTCGGCAACCCGGCCGTCTACCTCGAGAAGCTGATCGAGCGCCCCCGGCACGTGGAGATTCAGATCCTGGGAGATCGGCATGGAAACCTCGTGCATCTCGGTGAGCGGGATTGTTCCATCCAGCGGCGTCACCAGAAACTGATCGAGGAGGCGCCGAGCCCGGCGGTTACCCCCGAGCTGCGGGCCGCGATGGGAGACGCCGCGATTCGGGGGGCGCGCGAGATCGGCTACCGGGGGGCGGGCACGGTCGAGTTCCTGCTCGGTGCCGATGGCGAGTTCTATTTCATGGAGATGAACACGCGGATACAGGTCGAGCACCCCGTGACGGAGATGGTCACCTTCACCGACCTCATCAAGGAACAGGTCCGGGTGGCGGCGGGCGAAAGGCTCGCGTGGGCGGAGCCTCCGCCGCTCGAGGGTCATGCGATCGAATGTCGCATCAACGCCGAGGATCCCGATCATGAGTTCCGACCTTCCCCCGGTCGAATCACGGCGTTTCACGCGCCCGGAGGACCGGGGGTACGCGTGGACACTCACGTCTACGCCGGGTATGTGGTGCCGCCCCACTACGACTCGTTGCTCGCGAAGCTCATCGTACGTGGTAAGACGAGGGAAGAGGCCCGGATCCGCGCCTATCAGGCGCTGGAGGAGTTTATCCTCGAGGGTGTACATACGACCATCCCGTTCCTGCGCAGGGTGCTCGTCGATCGGGAGTTTGCGGCCGGCGAGGTCGACACGTCCTTCGTCGAGCGCGTGATGTCCCGGGAGTGAACTCCACGCTGGACGTCGCATGGCTCCCGGCGGAACTCGCGAAGGCGGAGGTCCGCGGCGGGTCGGCGATCGTCGTCGATGTCGTGCGCGCCACCACGAGTATCACGACCGCGCTGGCGTCGGGAGCGCGACGCGTCGTCCCCGCCGTCAGAGTGGACGAAGCCCGCGAGGTGGCCGCGGCGAACGGCGCCTGGCTCTGCGGGGAACGCGGAGGGGTGCCTCCCGACGGCTTCGACCTGGGTAACTCTCCGTCGGGCTTCACGAAGGAGCGCATCGCGGGCCGAACGCTCGTATTCACGTCCACGAACGGTACGGCGGCGATGCGGTCCGCGCTCGCTGTGGGGCCCCGGACGCTCCGGCTCGCCTGCTTCCGAAACCTCGGATCCGTGGCGGAGGCGGTCTGGAGCGAGCACGGTTCGGAGGGAAACGGCGGGGTGCTCGTCGTGTGTTCGGGAAGAAAGGGACGGGTGAGCATGGACGACGGGTGGTGCGCGGGTCATCTTGTGAGGAGGTTGCTTCACTTCGGACCGGGCTTCGAACTGAGCGACGGGGCGGCGGCGGCGCGGGAGCTGGCTGTGGGACTCGGTGCCCCGACGGCCGCTGGGCTGGCTCGGATGGCGGCCGGACGAGCGCTCGGCAAACTGGGCCTGGCGGAGGACCTCGCGGACTGCGCGCGCACGGATGATTTACGCGTCGTGCCCATCTGGCGGGACGGGGCGTTCGTGTCGGGTGGGGAGGGGGAGGAGAATGGCTGATGCTCGATGATCGACAGCGTCGCGAGGCGCTCGGGGTCGGACTCATCGTGTTGGGCCTGCTGGTGGCGCTGGCCCTCGTGTCACCCGGCGTCACTGGCGACGGACGCAACTGGATAGGCCCGGCGGGTCGCCTGCTCCATCGCGGCCTCTCGGCCGTCGTCGGCCCTCTCGGGCCGCTGCTGGCCCTCACGCCACTTATCTGGGGGGTTCACCTTCTGGGCTCGGGCGAGCGCGGCCGCGCCCTGCGTTGGTCGCTGCTTCCCGTCGGACTGGTCCTCGTCCTCCCGACGTTCCTCTGGCTGGTGCGCGCCCGGCAGGCGGGAGAGGTGGAAGGCGTGGGATGGCTCGGATCCATCCTCGGAGGGGCGCTCCACGCGGCGTTCGGCTGGCTCGGGGCGTTGCTCATCTCCGCGGCGCTTCTGGCCATCACTCTGGTGCTCACGCTGGGGTGGTCGCTCGCGGGGACGGCGGCCGGGAGCGGTCGCATAGCGCGCCGCGGATGGAAGGCAGGCACGGGCGCTGCCCGCCGGATGCGGAAGATCGTGGCCGAGCTCTACCACACACCGCCTCCGGCGCCCGACGCGGTGCCCTGGGACGCGTCGCCGGAGGAGATCGAGGAG
>Ga0114931_10005839_pt1 | contig 15220 bp, 11 predicted proteins | sample 2SBtaG_FD_89579 | JGI IMG/M metagenome (GOLD analysis project Ga0114931, IMG submission 89579) | Deep subsurface microbial communities from Kolumbo volcano to uncover new lineages of life (NeLLi) - 2SBTROV14_V59a metaG | ecosystem: Environmental > Aquatic > Marine > Volcanic | place: Kolumbo...
GTACCCGCGTCCGCCAGCGTCTTCGTGATCGCAGCCGTCAACGTCGTCTTTCCATGGTCAATGTGACCAATCGTTCCGATGTTGCAGTGCGGCTTCGTTCGCTCGAACTTCTCCTTCGCCATCTCGTTTTCCTCCCGCGCCCTAAAGATCCACTACGCCGCGCCGTTGCGCCCGATGATCTCTTCCGAAATCGCCTGCGGCACCGGGTCGTAATGAGAGAACTGCATGGTATAGGTTGCGCGCCCCTGGGTCGCCGAGCGCAGGTCGGTGGCGTAACCGAACATCTCCTTCAACGGGACGTTGGCATTGATCACCTGCGCAGTGGCACGCTGCTCGGTGCCCTGCACCTGGCCACGCCGGCTCGAAAGATCGCCGATCACGTCGCCCATGTACTCCTCGGGCGAAACCACCTCGACGCCCATGACGGGCTCGAGAATGATCGCATCCGCCTTGCGCGCCGCGGCCTTGACCGCCATCGACCCAGCGATCTTGAAGGCCATCTCCGAGGAATCGACCTCGTGGTACGACCCGTCCTTGAGAGTCACACGGATATCTACCATCGGATACCCCGCCAAGATGCCGCCCTCGAGCGCCTCGCGCGCACCGCGCTCGACTGCCGGAATGTATTCGCGGGGAATCGCCCCACCCTTGATTTTGGTACGGAATTCGAACCCACCCCCACTGCCGAGGGGCTCGACATCGATCACGACGTGCCCGTACTGTCCGCGACCACCCGTCTGTCGCTGAAACTTCGTATTCTGCTCGACGGCCTTGCCAATGGTTTCCTTGTAAGCGACCTGCGGGCGACCGACGTTGGCATCGACTTTGAACTCTCGCAGCAATCGATCAACGATCACTTCGAGGTGGAGCTCACCCATCCCCTTAATGATGGTCTGGCCCGTCTCTTCCGCCGTCTCGACACGGAACGACGGATCCTCTTCTGCCAACTTCTGCAGCGAAACCCCTAACCGTTCCTGGTCAGCCTTGGTCTTGGGCTCGATCGCGATCGAGATGACCGGATCCGGAAATTCGATGGACTCGAGAATCACCGGATTCTTGCTGTCGCATATCGTATCCCCGGTCGTCACACCCTTGAGGCCAACCGCAGCGGCGATATCGCCAGCATACACCTGCTCGATCTCTTCACGCTTGTTGGCGTGCATCTTCAGCAGACGACCGACACGACCGCTCTTGCCGCGGGTTGCATTCAGTATCGTCGTGCCCGTCGACAACATCCCCGAGTACACCCGAAAGAAGGCCAGCGTGCCCACGTAAGGGTCGGTCATGATCTTGAACGCGAGGGCCGAAAACGGCGCATCGTCAGCCGCCGCTCGCACCACTTCCCCACCTTTATCCGGGTCTTGTCCAACCACCGACGCAACGTCCACCGGCGACGGCAAGTAGTCCACGACACCGTCGAGCAGGGGCTGAACCCCCCGATTTTTGAAAGCCGTGCCGCATAACACGGGAACGATCTGCAACTCCAGAGTCGCCTTGCGAATCGCGCCGCGCACTTCCTCGGCCGAGATTTCTTGCCCCTCGAGATACTTCTCCATCAGCGACTCGTCCGAGTCAGCCACAGCCTCGAGAATGTGCTCGCGCGCCGCGCTCGCAGCCTCCAGCAACTCCGCCGGTATTTCATCGGTGCGGTAGCTGGCGCCCAGGCTCTCATCATCCCAGATGATCGCTTGCATCGCGACCAAATCGACGACGCCGATGAAAGTTTCCTCTTTGCCAATCGGCAACTGCAAGGGAACCGGATTCGCACCCAGCCGCTCACGGATCATGGAGACACCGCGATCGAAATCCGCACCGACGCGGTCCATCTTATTGATGAACGCAATACGCGGTACTTTGTACTTGTCGGCCTGGCGCCACACCGTTTCGGATTGCGGCTCGACACCACCCACGGAGCAAAACACCGCAACCGCTCCGTCCAGCACGCGCAACGATCGCTCCACCTCGATCGTGAAGTCGACGTGCCCCGGTGTATCGATGATGTTGATTCGATGATCCCGCCATTCGCAAGTGGTGGCGGCAGAGGTGATCGTAATCCCCCGCTCTTGCTCTTGAACCATCCAATCCATCGTCGCGGTGCCTTCGTGCACTTCACCAATCTTGTAGTTGATCCCGGTGTAAAACAGGATGCGTTCGGTCGTAGTCGTCTTACCCGCATCAATATGAGCCATGATGCCGATATTACGATTGCGTTCGAGTGGAACTTTCCGCGCCATAGATGATGAAAAACGCGAACGAGCGATACCGTCCGCGCCTTCCCTCCGTCAAGTGTTTCTATCGGGTTACCAGCGGTAGTGAGCGAACGCCTTATTGGCGTCAGCCATGCGGTGCGTGTCTTCTTTTTTCTTCATCGTCGACCCGCGGCCATTGGCCGCATCGACCAGCTCACCAGCCAGTCGGTCCGCCATCGACTTTTCTCCGCGCGCACGCGCGAATTGCACGATCCAACGCATCCCCAAGGAGACGCGGCGAACCGGACGCACGTCGACCGGAACCTGGTAAGTGGCACCACCGACGCGACGGGATCGAACCTCGACGTTCGGCTTGACGTTTTCCAGCGCTCGCTTGAACACGGCGAGCGGGTCTTCCTTGGTACGCTCAGCAACCATGTCGAGTGCTTTGTACAAGATGTGCTCCGCGGTACTCTTCTTGCCACCGAACATCATCGCGTTGATGAACTTGGTGACCATCCGATCGTTGAACTTCGGATCGGGCAGAATTTCTCTGCGACGAACTTCTCCCTTACGCGGCATAACAGGCCTCTCGGATTCTCTTGTGGAGCGCTACTTCGGGAACGCTACTTGGGGCGCTTGGCCCCGTACTTGGATCGCCCCTGTCGGCGCTCCTGCACTCCGATGGTATCCAACGTGCCGCGAACCACATGATAACGCACACCGGGAAGATCCTTGACACGACCACCACGGATCAGGACCACTGAGTGCTCCTGAAGATTGTGACCGATTCCCGGAATATACGAAGTGACCTCGATGCCATTGGTCAACCGAACACGCGCGACCTTGCGCAAAGCCGAGTTCGGCTTCTTCGGAGTCTGTGTATACACACGCGTGCAAACGCCCCTCTTCTGGGGAGATTTCTGCAACGCCGGGGCCGTCGTCTTGCGCCGCTGCGTCTTGCGTCCGTACTTCACGAGTTGATTGATCGTAGGCATTTCTTCTTCACTTCTGCGCCAAAAGGAAACAGCACTAAATAGCCGCCACCCCGCGGACTGTCAACTGCACCCAGTTCGACTCGCGCGGGGGGCACAAGCCGCTGGAATCGGTATCTCATCCGTCCGTTGCACCGACCACGACGGGTGCCGGCTCTTCCTCGCCAGCCTCCTCCGCACCCGGAATTCGAAGCTCCATAGAGCGATAACTCTCCAAGCCCGTCCCGGCCGGAATCAACCGGCCCATGATGACGTTTTCCTTGAGACCGACGAGCCAGTCGATTTTCCCCTTGATCGCGGCCTCTGTGAGGACCTTGGTGGTCTCTTGGAACGATGCCGCCGAGATGAAGCTCTCGGTCGAAAGGCTGGCCTTGGTAATTCCGAGCAGCAACGGCTCGGCGATCGCCGGTTCGCCGCCGCCGTCGAGGACGGCCTGGTTCTCCACCTCGAAACGCCACTTCTCGACCTGGTCGCCAACCAGAAAATCGGTTTCTCCGCAATCCTTGATACGGACACGACGCAACATCTGCCGAACGATCACCTCGATGTGCTTGTCGTTGATGCGCACACCTTGCAGTCGGTAGATCTCCTGGACTTCATCGACCAAATACTTGGCCAGCGCTTTCTCGCCGAGGATGGTGAGAATGTCGTGCGGGTTCGGCGACCCATCCATGAGAGACTCGCCTGCACGAACCGAGTCGCCCTCATGGACACCGATGTGTTTACCTTTGGGGATCAGGTAGTCGCGTGGCTCGCCAACTTCCGGCGTGACGACGACCTTGCGTTTCCCCTTGGTGTCTTTGCCAAACGCCACGATTCCATCGATTTCGGAAATGATCGCGAATTCCTTTGGCTTGCGCGCCTCGAAGAGTTCGGCAACACGCGGCAAACCACCGGTAATATCCTTCGTCTTGGTCGTTTCTCGAGGAATCTTGGCAACCACATCGCCGGCCGCGACTTGCTGGCCTTCGACTACATTGATGTGAGAGCCAACCGGAAGCGGGTAGCGGGCATACGCCTCGGACCCAGGTAGCTTGGGGGTCTTGCCGCTAGCATCCTTGATTGAAATGCGCGGGCGTTTGTCGAGGTCCTTGCAATCGATGATCACACGAGTCGACAGCCCCGTGCGCTCGTCGAACTGCTCCTCCATCGTGACGGCCTCGGCGACGTCACCGAACTTGACCGTTCCCGCCACCTCGGTGAGCATCGGAACCGTGTACGGATCCCACTCGGCGATCAGGTCACCCGATTGGACGGAATCCCCTTCGCGTTTCTTGAGTTTGGCTCCGTAAACAATCGGATAGCGCTCGCGCTCGCGCTCGCGTCCTGGCTCGGGAATTTCGACCACCGCGACCTCACCATTGCGGTTCATCACCACCAGGTCACCCTCTTGATTCTCGACCGTGTTCACGTTGATCAGCTTGAGCACTCCGTCGTTGCGAACTTCGAGGGTCGTCTGCTCGGCACGGCGACTGGCGGTACCTCCGATATGGAAGGTCCGCATGGTCAACTGCGTCCCCGGCTCACCAATCGACTGAGCCGCAATCACTCCGATCGCCTCACCGAGGTTAACCATGTGTCCACGCGCCAGGTCACGCCCGTAGCAGAGGGCACACACGCCGCGCCGAGACTGGCACGTCAACACCGACCGGATCCGGACACGCTCGAGCCCGGACTCCTCGATCTCGAGGACCTTGGCTTCGTCGATATCGCTGTTGGCCTCGACGAGAACCGCGTCGTTGTAAGGATCGCGAATGTCGTCCAAGGCCACACGGCCGAGTACACGGTCGCCGAGGCTTTCGATGATCTCACCACCCTCAACCAACGGTGTCATCTCGATTCCGTCGAGCGTCCCACAGTCCGCCTCGACGATGATCGCATCCTGCGCAACATCGACGAGGCGTCGTGTCAGATAACCGGAGTTCGCGGTCTTCAACGCCGTATCGGCGAGGCCCTTGCGCGCTCCGTGGGTGGAGATGAAGTACTGCAACACCGTCAGACCTTCGCGAAAGTTGGCGGTGATCGGCGTCTCAATGATCTCACCCGACGGCTTGGCCATCAGGCCACGCATCCCGGCGAGCTGGCGAATCTGCTGCGCGCTTCCTCGCGCCCCAGAGTCGGCCATCATGAAAACGGAGTTGAACGATGTCACTTCATACGGCTTGCCATCCGCGTCCTTGACAGTTTCCGTGGCGAGCTCGCGCATCATTTCTTCAGCGACGCGGTCGGTCACCTCGGCCCAGATATCGACGACCTTGTTGTACCGCTCGCCGTCGGTGATCAAGCCGTTGTTATACTGGTCTTCGATCTCCCGCACCGTGCCGCGCGCCTCGTCGAGCAAGGCGTTCTTACGGCGTGGAATCACCATGTCCCGGATACCGATGGAAATCCCGGCTCGAGTCGCGAACGTAAACCCGAGATCATTGAGCCGGTCGGCAAAGATCACCGTCGCCTTGTTGCCGGCCATCCGGTAGGACAGGTCGACCAGGTTGCCGAGCTCCTTCTTCTTCATCACCTTGTTGATGTCAGAGAATGGGATTTCCTCGGGGACGATCTCGTACAAGAGCACACGACCGACGGTGGTCTCCACCTTCTCGCCATCCAATCGAACGCTGATCGGCGTGTGGACACCGATCGCGTCCTGGTCGAACGCGATCCGTACTTCCTCGGGATCCGCGAACCTGCGGCCGGCATCCGGCGCATCGGTCCGCTCGCGGGTCAGAAAGTACAGGCCGAGCACCACGTCCTGCGTCGGAACGATGATCGGCTTACCGTTGGCCGGCGACAGGATGTTGTTCGTCGACATCATCAGCGTACGCGATTCAACCTGCGCCTCGACCGAGAGGGGGACGTGTACCGCCATCTGATCCCCATCGAAGTCAGCGTTGTAGGCAGCGCACACCAACGGATGCAGCTGGATCGCCTTGCCTTCGATCAACACTGGCTCGAAAGCCTGGATTCCCAATCGGTGCAGCGTCGGTGCTCGGTTGAGCAACACCGGATGTTCGCGAATCACCTCATCGAGGATGTCCCAGACCTCGGGGCGCTCTTTTTCGACCATCTTCTTGGCACTCTTGATGGTCGTCACGTGGCCACGCTCTTCGAGCTTGTTGTAGATAAAGGGCTTGAACAGCTCCAGCGCCATCTTCTTCGGCAGACCGCACTGATGGAGGCGCAGCTCCGGACCGACGACGATCACCGAACGTCCGGAATAGTCGACGCGTTTGCCAAGCAGGTTCTGGCGGAAGCGGCCGGTCTTGCCCTTGAGCATGTCGGAAAGCGACTTGAGCGCTCGTTTGTTGGGACCGGTGATCGCCCGGCCGCGGCGTCCGTTGTCACACAGAGCGTCGACAGCCTCCTGCAACATGCGCTTCTCGTTGCGGATGATGATATCGGGCGCGCTCAACTCGCTGAGACGCTTCAGTCGGTTATTACGATTGATGACGCGTCGGTAGAGGTCATTGAGATCCGAAGTCGCGAACCGGCCACCATCGAGCGGCACCAACGGACGCAGATCCGGCGGGATCACCGGGATGCACTCGAGGACCATCCATTCGGGGAGGTTCGTCGAGTTCCGGAACGCTGCCACGACCTTGAGGCGACGCGAAGTTTTCTTCCGCTTCGCCTCACTGGTTGCCTCGCGCATCTCTCGGCGCAAATCGATCGAAAGTTGCTCGATGTCGAGGTCACGCAACAGGCAGCGGATTGCCTCCGCCCCCATTTCCGCCTCGAAGCCTTCGCCGTACTCGTCTCGCGCCGTGCGGTGCTTCGCCTCGCCGAGGATCTCCTTGTACTGCAGCGGCGTCTTGCCCGGATCGGTGACGACATAGGACTCGAAGTATAGGACCTTCTCGAGTTCCTTCAACGTCATGTCGAGCAGCGCGCCGATCCAGCTCGGCAAGCTCTTGAGAAACCAGATGTGCGCGACCGGTGTGGCCAACTCGACATGCCCCATACGTTCGCGCCGGACCTTGGACTGGATGACCTCGACGCCACACTGTTCGCACACCACCCCGCGGTGGCGCATTCTCTTGTACTTACCGCAGTTGCACTCGTAGTCCTTGGTCGGTCCGAATATTTTGGCGCAAAACAGCCCATCGCGCTCCGGCTTGAACGTCCGGTAGTTGATGGTCTCCGGCTTCTTGACCTCGCCGTGCGACCAAGATCGAATCTTATCGGGAGACGCCAGCGAAATTCGCAAGGCACTGAACCGCAGTGGGTTCTTGGGTTTCTCGAACAGGGTGAAAAGATCTTCCATCTCTTCTCCTCGAGGCGAGCCTCACGCGGAGGCTTCGCCGTCCTCTTCCTCGAGCAGCTCTACATCGAGAGCAAGGCTCTGGAGTTCTTTGACCATCACGTTGAACGACTCCGGCAGTCCCGGCTCGAGTACATTCTCACCCTTGACAATCGCCTCGTACATCCGCGTTCGACCGGCGACGTCATCCGACTTCACCGTCAGCATCTCCTGCAGGCTATAGGCAGCCCCGTACGCTTCGAGTGCCCACACCTCCATTTCACCGAGTCGCTGGCCGCCGAACTGCGCCTTACCACCGAGCGGTTGTTGCGTAACCAACGAGTATGGCCCGGTCGAACGAGCATGGATTTTGTCGTCGACGAGATGATGGAGCTTCAGCAGGTACATGATGCCGACGGTGACATCGTGCGCAAACTCCACGCCCGTACGCCCGTCGGTCAGCCTGGCCTGTCCGTTTTTCGGCAAACCCGCACGCGCCACCAAGTCGAAAATCTCCGTCTCCGATGCCCCGTCGAAAACCGGCGAAGCCGTGTGGATACCGTTCTTGGCGCGACGCGCCAGCCGGGTTATATCCTCGTCCTTGAGGTGCTCGACCACATCCTTCGATTCGTCGCCAAAAATCTCACCGACAAACTCGCGAACCGACGCAACATCCGTACTGCCATTCGCCGCAACTTTCTCGGCGAGCTGGCCCCCCAGAGTCCGCGCCGCCCAACCGAGGTGCGTCTCGAGGATCTGTCCGAGATTCATTCTCGACGGCACACCCAAAGGGTTCAATACGAGGTCGACCGGCGTCCCGTCGCCAAGGTACGGCATGTCCTCTTCCGGCAAGATCCTCGACAACACACCCTTGTTGCCGTGCCGGCCCGCCATCTTGTCACCAACCTGAAGGCGACGTTTGATGGCGACGAAAACCTTCACCATCTTAATGACACCGGGCGGTAGCTCATCGCCTCCCCGCAACCGCTCCACACGCTCCTCGAACGCCATGCGGATTAGCGAAAATTGCTCCCGCATCGCTTCGCTGATGCGCGCCACCTCATCGTCGATCGCCGGATCGCCGACTTTGATTTCACCCCAGTACGTCGGCGCGACGTCTTTGAAATCGCTCTCCTCGATCACCTTGTCTTTTGGCAACAATACCTTCTTGTCGTCATCGGTAAGCCGGGTCGCCGTACTCTTCCCGATCAGCAGCTTGCGCAGCTGCTTGAGTGATGCCTCGCGGATGATCAGGATTTCGTCCGCTTGATCCTTATCGAGCTTGGCCATCACCTCTTCTTCGATGAGTCGGCTACGCTCGTCCTTGGTCACTCCCTTGCGCGAAAATACCCGAGCGTTGATGACGGTACCCTCGACACCTGGCGGCACCTTGAGCGACGTATCCCGCACCTCGCCGGCTTTCTCACCGAAAATCGCACGCAGCAACTTTTCTTCCGGAGAAAGCTGCGTCTCACCTTTGGGCGTGATCTTGCCAATCAAAATATCCCCGGAACGCACCTCGGCACCAATTCTGATGATCCCGCTCTCGTCGAGATCCCTCAACGCATCCTCACCCACATTCGGGATGTCCCGCGTGATCTCCTCGGGACCGAGTTTGGTGTCGCGGGCGACACACTCGAACTCCTCGATGTGCACCGAGGTGAAGAAGTCGTCCTTGACCACGCGTTCGCTGATCAGGATCGAGTCCTCGAAGTTGTATCCGCCCCATGGCATGAAAGCCACGAGGACGTTTCGACCAAGGGCCAGCTCCCCCATGTCGGTCGAGGATCCATCAGCGATGACCTCGCCGGCGTTGACCCAGTCGCCCTCTTCGACGATCGGCCTCTGGTTGATACAGGTGTTCTGATTCGACCGCTGGTACTTGGTCAAGTTGTAGATATCGACGCCGGCGTCCCGAATCGAGTCGGTCGGCTTGTCCGCACGGACGACGATGCGCACCGCGTCGACGTTCTGGACGACGCCATCTCGCTTAGCCACCACGGTGACACCGGAGTCCCGGGCAACGACCTTCTCCATCCCGGTACCAACCAGGGGAGCTTCGGTGCGTAGCAGTGGAACTGCCTGGCGTTGCATGTTCGCACCCATCAACGCCCGGTTCGCGTCATCGTTCTCGAGGAACGGGATCAACGACGCAGCGACGCTGACCAACTGGTTCGGCGAAACATCCATGAAGTGGATCTCGTCCGGCGGCACCATGACAAACTCGCCGCCGCTACGCGCGGAGACACGGTCCGCCGTAAACTTCCCCTTCTCGTCGACCAAGGCGTTCGCCTGGGCGATGACATACTGCTCTTCTTCGAGAGCCGACAGATAGCGCACATTCTCCGTGACACCCCCGTCGATCACCTCACGATAAGGGGTTTCGACGAAACCAAACTCGTTCACCCGAGCAAACGTCGACAACGAAGCGATGAGACCAATGTTGGGTCCCTCCGGTGTCTCGATCGGACACACACGCCCGTAATGGGTGGGGTGCACGTCGCGAACCTCGAACCCGGCGCGCTCGCGCGTCAACCCACCCGGGCCCAAGGCCGACAGTCGCCGTTTGTGGGTAATCTCGGAAAGCGGATTGGTCTGGTCCATGAACTGAGACAACTGACTCGATCCGTAGAACTCTTTCACCACTGCCGATACCGGCTTGTAGTTGATCAGCTCCTGCGGCATCAGGGTCTCGATGTCCTGCAGGCTCATTCGTTCTTTGATCGCGCGCTCCATGCGGACCAGCCCAATCCTATACTGATTCTCGACCAGCTCGCCGACAGCTCGCACACGTCGATTGCCGAGGTGGTCGATGTCGTCGGTCTGACCGACCCCGTTCTTGAGCTCCGTCAAGTAACGAACGACGTGCAGGATGTCCTCGCGGCGAAGGGTTCCCTGGTCGAGAGGGGCATCCAGTTTGAGACGGTAGTTGAGCTTCAGCCGACCTACGCGAGACAGATCGTATCGCTCCGCATTGAAGAACAGGTTGTTGAAAAATGTCGTCGCCGTCTCGATGGTGGGTGGATCCCCAGGACGCAACCTTTTGTAGATCTCGAGAATCGCATCCTCGGGCGAGCCAACTTTGTCTTGCAGCAACGTGTTGCGCAGCGAAGGACCTATGTGGACGTCATCGACCAACAACACCTCGACCTTCTTGACGCGCATTCCACGTAGTCGATCGAGGATGTCGACGTTGATTTCCTGGTTGCACTCGACGACTACTTCACCGGTCTTTTCGTCGACGATGTCGTGTGCCGAGACACGGCCTATCACTTCCTCGAGAACGACCGGAATCTCCTTGACGCCGGCCGCTTCGAGGTTGCGCAGAGCGCCCTTCGTCAGCTTGCGACCTTCCTTGACGACCACTTCGCCATCGGCGCCCCTGATGTCACGCGTCGCCCGATAGCCCGCAAGCTGGTCGGGGCGAAACACCTTCGCCATCTTCTGGCCGTCGAGCAGGATCGTGTCCGTTCGGTAGAAGTAACTCAGAAGGTCATCCGTGGTCATTCCCAGCGCGCGCAGCAGTACAGTCGCGTGGAACTTCCTCCTGCGATCGATGCGGACGAAAAGAATGTCGCGAGGGTCGAACTCGAAATCGACCCAGGAACCGCGGTATGGAATGATCCGGGCCGAGTACAGAAGCTTGCCGCTAGCATGCGTCTTGCCCTTGTCGTGATCGAAGAACACCCCGGGCGAGCGATGCAGCTGAGACACGATGACACGCTCCGTGCCATTCACCATGAACGTCCCATGCTCGGTCATCAACGGAATCTCTCCGAAGTAAACCTCTTGCTCCTTTACGTTCTTGATCGAACGCGCCCCGGTCTCCTCGTCGACGTCCCAGATGACGAGCTGAATGGTGACCTTCAGTGGCGCCGCGTAAGTCATGCCCCGCTCATGGCACTCCAAAACACTGTACTTCGGCTCACCAAAGTCGTAGCTGACAAACTCCAACGAAGCAGTCTCATTAAAGTCTTTGATCGGAAAAACCGACTTGAACACGCCCTGCAACCCGGTCTCGCGCCTGTCGTTGGGCGCCGCTTCGTGCTGGAGAAACTTCGCGTACGACAACTTCTGGATCTCGATGAGATTCGGAATATCGACGACGCGATGAATTTTCCCGAAATTCCTCCGCAAGCGGAGGTTGTGCGGCAGACGAACGCTCATTCCGCCTCCTAACTAGAAACTCGCTTCGCTCATAGACACAGGCGAGGCTGAGGGCTGTGGTCGCTTCGCGACGATCGATGACGATTTGTCATTGTGGTGGAATTTCTCATTCGAAAGATTCGGCGCACAACGGTCGTGGGGCTTGCTCGAAACTCGGGGATTCTCCCCCCGGCTTCCCCCTCGCGAACGATCGGGCTCAGCCAGTGTCCTGGCTGCGCTGACAAGCGAAGCGAGAGATTCACCATGCTACTTCAGCTCCACCGTACCCCCGGCATCTTCAATTTTCTTCTGCATCTCTTCAGCCTCCGCCTTGGCGACGTCTTCCTTCACCGCCTTGGGAGCACCGTCCACCAAATCCTTGGCCTCCTTGAGGCCCAATCCGGTAATTTCGCGCACCGCCTTGATGACCTGAATCTTCTTCTCGCCGATCGCCGTGAGCATGACCGTGAAGGAATCCTTCTCGACTTCCGCAGCCGCACCACCACCCGCCGCGGGAGCGGCAGCTACTGCGACCGCAGCCGCCGCGGCCTCGACGCCATGCACTTCCTTCAGGTAGTCGCCCAACTCCTGTGCTTTGAGGAGCGTCAAATCCATGATTTTGTCACCCAGGTCCTTGACCTCGGACGTCCAATCTCTCGCCTCTTCCGACATCGCTCTGTATCCTTTCCTCACAAGTTAATTTCTTCGATTGATTGCTGGCCCCGGGGTTCGCCACCTAGACCGCCCTACGGCCCGCCAGCTCGGCTTGAATCGCTCTGCCCTCAGGCAGCACTGCTCTCTTCGAGCTGCTCGATACGCGCCGCGACCGCGCCGGCGATCCGGGTCGTCGGCGCCACCACCTGGCTTGCGATCCGACTCGCCGGGGACTGTACCTGGCACACCAAAAGCGCCCGCAAAGTCCCCAAATCAGGCATCTTCGCCAGATTTTCGACACCTCCGGATTCGAGCACCTGCCCCTCGAACGCACCCCCTTCGATTTCGACCTTGGGGTGGCCACCCACGAAGTCCACGAGCACCTTGGCAACACCAACCGGATCGTCGAAGCCAAAGACCAGCCCCTGCGGCCCAACCAGGAACCTCGTAATGTCCGCGTACGGGGTGTCGGTCAACGCCAACTTGGCCAACGAGTGCTTGGCAACGCGCATCTCCCCGCCGACAGCGCGAATATCGCGACGCAACTGCGTCGACTCCTCGACCGACAGGCCGAGGTTGGTCGCGACCAGCGCGACGCTCGCACGCCCAAACGTGTCCCGCAACTCGCCGACGATCGTTTCTTTCTCTTGTCGATTCACGATGCCTCCAACTCGGTCGTCACGCCGCGATTACGCGAGCCGACACGGGGCTCACTCGGACGCCCGGCCCCATCGTCGAAGCGACGCCTACGCTGATCAGATAGTTCCCCTTCGCGGACGACGGCTTCGCACGATTCAGGCTCGACAAAACCGTGCTCGCGTTCGCCTCGAGCTTTTCTCGGCCAAACGAAACCTTGCCGACCGGGACATGGACGATCCCCGCCTTCTCGACGCGGTACTCGATCTTCCCCGCCTTCATCTCTTCGACCGCCTTGGCAACATCGAATGTCACCGTCCCCAGCTTCGGGTTCGGCATCAGGCCACGCGGCCCGAGAACCTTGCCAATCCGACCGACCGCGCCCATCATGTCCGGGGTCGCAATCGCGCTGTCGAATTCGAGCCATCCATCGTCCGAAATCTTTTTGACCAGGTCATCTCCACCAACGAAGTCAGCGCCGGCGTCCTGCGCCTCCTTCTCCTTGTCGCCCTTGGCGAACACCAGGACGCGAACTTCCTTGCCAGTTCCGTGCGGCAGGATCACGGTGCCACGCACGTTCTGGTCGGCCTGCCTCGGATCGACACCGAGGCGAACAGCCATTTCCACCGTCTCGTCGAACTTTGTCGCCGCCAACTTGACGACGAGATCCAGGGCATCACCGAGCTCGTACAGTCGCCCGCGGTCGACCTGTTCGGACGCCGCCTTCATTCTCTTTCCCAAACGCGCCATTCTCGTCCTCGATTAGTCCACGACGTCGAGCCCGACGCTGCGCGCCGTACCCTCCACCGTCCGCATCGCCGCCTCCACCGAAGCGGAAGTGAGGTCGGGTGCCTTCAACTCCGCGATTTCGCGAACCTGCTGTCGCGTCACCTTGCCAATCTTGTCTCGCTTGGGATCCGCCGCCCCCTTCTTCACCTTGGCCGCCTTCTTGAGCAGCACTGACGCCGGCGGCGTCTTGGTAATGAACGTGAACGAACGGTCCGCATATACCGTGATGACCACCGGAATGATCATTCCATCCTGCGACTGAGTCTTGGCGTTGAACGCCTTACAGAACTCCATGATGTTGACGCCGCGCTGGCCCAACGCCGGACCCACCGGCGGACTCGGGTTCGCCTTACCCGCCGCTATCTGGAGCTTGATCTCCCCGATCACTTTCTTTGCCACGGGATTCCTCTCCTACGCCTTTTCGACCTGAATGAAATCCAGCTCGACTGGCGTGGCTCGTCCGAAAATACTGATCAAGACGCGAACCTTCCCCTTGTCGCCCTTGACCTCCTCCACCGTACCGTTGAAGTCTGAAAACGGGCCGTCGATCACCTTCACGCTCTCACCCACATCGAACAAAATCTTCGGCTTCGGGCGCGCCGCACCATCCGCCATCTGATTGGTGACCTCACGCACTTCGTGTTCGGGAATCGGCGCCGGCTTGGTCGACCCGCCGACGAACCCCGTTACCTTGGGCGTCGACTTCACAATGTGCCAGGTCTCGTCGTTGAGATTCATCTCGACCAGGATGTAGCCGGGAAAGAACATCCGTGACGAGGTCTTCTTGCGCCCCTTGACGAGTTCGACGACCTGTTCGGCGGGCACCAACACATCTCCGAACTCGTCCTCTCGACCGAGCGCCCTGACCCGCTCCTCGAGCGCGGCCTTGGCCTTCTGCTCGTAGCCGGAATACGTATGCACGACGTACCATTGTTTGGTCATACCGTTGCTCACCGGAGAATCATCCGCACAAACTGCGAAAGAAGGAAGTCGACAACCCCTAGATACGCGGCGACAATAGCCACCAACACGAGAACCACGATCGTCGCCGCGTAGGTCTCGGCGCGCGTCGGCCAGTGGACCTTCTTCAGTTCTGCCCACACCTCCTGCACGAAGGTGACCGAGCGCGGAATGATATCGCGCACTCTACTTGCTTGTCCTTGAGCTGCCATCGGATTTCGGTCTCGCGAAGCGGGCCAGGCAGGGTTCGAACCTGCAACCCCCGGATTTGGAGTCCGGTGCTCTGCCAGTTAGAGCTACTGACCCATAAGGGGCCGCCGCGCGTCAGACCTTTGCCTCCTTGTGCAACGTATGGCTCCGACACGAGGAGCAGAATTTCTTCATCGAATACTTCTCCGTCGACTGCTTTTTGTTCCTCGAAGCAGTGTAGTTTTTCCGCTTGCACTGGTCGCACTGAAAGGAAATCAGGTCGCGCATAAGTTCCCCCGATCTACTACTCGATGATTTTGGTGACGACGCCGGCGCCGACAGTGCGGCCGCCCTCACGAATGGCGAAGCGTAGCCCCTCCTCCATCGCGATTGGCGTAATCAGCTCCACAGACAATTTCGCATTGTCA
>Ga0114931_10005840_pt1 | contig 15219 bp, 28 predicted proteins | sample 2SBtaG_FD_89579 | JGI IMG/M metagenome (GOLD analysis project Ga0114931, IMG submission 89579) | Deep subsurface microbial communities from Kolumbo volcano to uncover new lineages of life (NeLLi) - 2SBTROV14_V59a metaG | ecosystem: Environmental > Aquatic > Marine > Volcanic | place: Kolumbo...
GCCTCATCCGTCTTTAGTATGGTTGGATGCATGTATAGCCGACAATTCCGGAAACGAGTAGCCTGCTTACAGGGTATGTCTGATCACCACAATTATCTACCTGCCGATGAGACTGTTTTTTTTCCAACCACCCGCCAGTTGCCTGCAGTGGGGCAGGATTGCCCGTCTCGGTGACCCATAGCGCAATCCCGTAGCAACCGGCCGGCTGTTGCGTCCGTGGTACCGGGACATTTGGCAAGAAAAAACCGGGCAAGGCCCGGTTTTTCAGGATTCCCGCTTCCGCAGGAATGAGAAGTTGATGTTTACTCAGCCTCACCGGGTTCCGGTAGTGGCCGGTCGACCAGTTCAACATAAGCCATGGGCGCATTATCGCCCGCCCGGAAACCGGTTTTGAGTATGCGCAGGTAGCCGCCAGGACGGTCCTTGTAACGCGGTCCCAGTTCGTTGAACAGCTTGGTGACGGTATCGCGGTCACGCAGACGCGCAAAGGCCAGCCGGCGCTTGTGCACGGAATCGTTCCTGGCCAGGGTGATCAGCGGCTCGGCCACGCGCCGCAGCTCCTTGGCCTTCGGCAGGGTGGTCTTGATCACCTCGTGCCGCAACAGCGACACGGTCATGTTCTGGAACATGGCCTTGCGGTGTGAACTGGTACGGCTCAGGTGCCGTCCGGATTTGCGATGGCGCATAATGCTCTATTCCTGTTAGATGCCTGTGGCACTCACGGCTTCGCTTTCTTTCAGACCGGGTGGCGGCCAGTTTTCCAGGCGCATACCGAGTGAAAGTCCCTTGGTGGCAAGCACGTCCTTGATTTCTGTCAGGGACTTCTTGCCCAGATTCGGTGTCTTCAACAATTCGACCTCGGTCCGCTGGATCAGGTCACCAATAAAATAAATACTCTCGGCCTTGAGACAGTTGGCGGAACGCACGGTCAGCTCCAGGTCATCAACCGGCCGCAGCAGGATCGGGTCAACATCGCCGACCTCTTCCTTTGGCTGCTCTTCCGAACGGGCTTCCAGGTCGACAAATGCAGACAGCTGATCCTGCAGGATGGTCGCTGCATGCCGGATTGCTTCCTCTGGGTCTACAGTACCGTTGGTCTCGATATCGATAATCAGCTTGTCGAGGTCGGTGCGCTGTTCGACACGTGCACGATCTACGGTGTAGGACACGCGGCTAACCAGACTGAACGAGGCATCAAGCTTCAGGCGACCGATAGTCACCCCTTCGGTCTCTTCCGCTTCACGCGCCGTGGCCGGCTGATAACCACGACCCTTGGTTATCTTGAGAGACATATTAAGATTGCCTTGCTTGGTCAGATTGGCAATCACGTAGTCCGGGTTAAGAATCTCGATATCATGGTCGAGCGTGATGTCACCGGCGGTCACCGGGCCCTGGCCCTTCTTGCTCAGAGTCAGTGTGGCGTTATCACGATTGTGCATCCGCAACGCCACTTTCTTGAGATTCAGCAGAATGTCGATCACATCTTCCTGGACGCCTTCGATCGTCGAGTATTCATGCAGCACACCCTCGATCTCGGCCTCGGTAATCGCGGAACCCGGCATGGATGACAACAGGATACGACGCAGGGCATTACCCAGTGTATGACCAAAACCGCGTTCCAGCGGCTCCAGTGTGACCTTCGCGTGTTTGTCGTTGGCAACCTGGACATCCACGATACGTGGCTTCAGGAATTCGGTGACTTTTCCAAGCATGAATAACCTCTCAGGTACTTACTTCGAGTACAGTTCTACAACTAGATGTTCATTGATATCAGCGGGCAGTTCCTCGCGTTCAGGACGGGTCTTGAACAGTCCTTCCATCTTCTTGATGTCCACATCGATCCAGTCAGCGATACCACGCTGTTGTGCCAGATCAAGTGCCGACTGGATGCGGTACTGCTTGCGTGCCTTCTCGTTGATGCTGACGGTATCGTTCGGTTGCACCTGGTATGACGGAATATTGACCCGCTTGCCGTTTATGCTCACGGCATTGTGACCAACCAGCTGGCGTCCTTCGCTGCGTGACGACGAGAAGCCCATACGGTAGACCACGTTATCAAGGCGGCCTTCCAGCAACTGCAACAGGTTCTCACCGGTTGAGCCCTTGGTGCGTGCGGCGTCCTGGTAATAATTGCGGAACTGGCGTTCCAGCACGCCGTAGATCCGCCGCAGCTTCTGCTTCTCACGCAACTGGGTTGCATAATCCGACAGACGGGTGCGGCGCTGTCCATGCTGACCCGGCGGAAACGGCCGTTTTTCAATTGCGCATTTCGCGGTAAAACATTTTTCGCCCTTGAGAAACAGCTTGCCTCCTTCACGGCGGCACTGGCGACATTTGGATCCTGTGTACTTTGCCATATTTGATTCCTGTCCTAGACGCGACGCTTCTTGGGAGGACGACACCCGTTATGCGGGATCGGCGTCACATCGGTAATATTGGTAATCTGGAAGCCGGCATTGTTGAGTGCGCGCACGGCCGACTCGCGACCCGGTCCCGGGCCCTTGACCTCGACCTCGAGGTTCTTCATGCCGTATTCCTTGACGATATTGCCGACGCGCTCGGCGGCCACCTGGGCAGCAAACGGGGTACTCTTGCGCGAACCACGAAAACCCGAACCACCGGCGGTCGTCCAGGCCAGTGCATTACCCTGGCGGTCAGTGATGGTAATGATGGTGTTATTGAACGAAGCATGAATATGGGCAATCCCGTCAGAGACGTCCCTTTTCACCTTCTTGCGTGTTTGTGTTGCCGCTTTCGCCATGTTTCTGTACCCGGTTTCCCTTAAACTGTCTGTTATCTATTTACGTATCGGACGCCGCGGTCCCTTGCGGGTACGGGCGTTGGTACGTGTGCGCTGACCGCGCAACGGCAGTCCCCGGCGATGCCGAATGCCTCGATAACTGCCGAGGTCCATGAGCCGCTTGATGTTCATGGAAATCGTGCGCCGCAGGTCGCCCTCGATGGTGTATTTCGACACCTGGGCACGTACCGACTCTATTTCCGCCTCGGTCAGGTCCTTGATCTGCACGTTCGGCTGGATACCGCTGTCGCTGCAGATCTTCCGGGCCGTCGGCCGGCCTACACCGTAGATTGCCGTCAGGGCAATCTCGGCATGCTTGTTCACAGGAATGTTAATCCCGGCTATACGAGCCATTTATTTATCTCCACCGAAGAGCGCTCGCCGGGCGCCGCGAAAAGTCCGTAAGAATAGCCTTTGCCTATGAAAAAATCAATAACAAACAACGGCCTGCACGGTGCAAGCGGGTTGATCGATATGCCGATGGTGCCGGTGATATCTGTCTGATTTTCAATGTCTTGCATACTGACCGTTACCGCTCAACCCTGGCGCTGCTTGTGGCGGCCATCCTTACAGATGACCCGCACCACCCCGTTGCGCCGAATGATCTTGCAGTTACGACAGATACGCTTTACTGATGCACGTACTTTCATGTTACATCACCATCCAGTTATTAAATCCCAGTTATTCAATCAAAATACCGGGCTGTCGCCTAGCGCAACAGGCCCGTCCGGCCATGACCCTGCAGGTTGGCCTTCTTCATCAGCCCGCTGTACTGGTGCGAAACCAGGTGCGTCTGAACCTGCGCCATGAAATCCATAATAACCACAACAATAATCAGCAGCGAGGTGCCGCCAAAGTAAAACGGTACATTCCAGTAGAGAATCAGGAACTCCGGCATCAGGCAAACCAGGGTAATGTACACCGCACCAGCCGTTGTCAGGCGGGTCATGACGCCGTCGATATATTTGGCGGTCTGTTCGCCCGGACGGATGCCAGGAATAAATGCACCGGACTTCTTCAGATTATCTGCCGTATCGCGCGCATTGAACACCAGCGCCGTGTAAAAGAAACAGAAAAACACGATCGCCAGCGCGTAGAATATCACATACAGCGGTTGCCCCGGCGACAGGGTTGCCGAAATATCCCTGAGCCAGCCCATGCCTTCCTTACTGCCCACCCAGCTGCCCATCGTGGCCGGAAACAGAATAATACTGGATGCGAAGATCGGCGGGATCACACCGGACATATTCACCTTCAGCGGCAAATGGGTACTCTGCGCTGCATAGACTTTGCGGCCCTGCTGACGCTTCGCGTAATTCACGGTAATCCGGCGCTGGCCGCGTTCGACAAACACCACAAACGCCGTGACCGCAAGCACCACTGCAAACAGCATCAGGATAGTCATGATGTTCATTTCACCGGTGCGCGCCAGTTCCAGTGTACCGCCGATAGCCGCCGGCAGACCGGCGATAATGCCGGACAGGATGATCATGGAAATACCATTGCCGACACCGCGCTCCGTCACCTGCTCGCCGAGCCACATCAGGAAAATCACACCGGTAACCAGGGTCACGACAGCGGTAATTATAAACCCGGGTCCCGGGTTGACTACCAGGGCACTGCCGGCCATTGTCTGGCCCTGCAGTGCCGAGGAAATACCAAAGGCCTGCATGGTGGCAAGGCCCACGGTACCGTAACGCGTGTACTGTGTGATCTTGCGACGCCCGGCCTCTCCACCCTCCTTCTTCAGGGTCTCCAGTGACGGTACGGTCACGGTAAGCAGACTCATGATAATGGATGCCGAAATATAGGGCATGATCCCGAGCGCAAAAATGGACAGACGCTTCAGGGAACCGCCTGAAAACATATTGAACATTTCCAGAATAGTGCCGCGTTGCTGTTCAACAATTGCCGCCAGCACATGCGGGTCTATTCCCGGCAACGGGATAAATGACCCGATACGGAAAACTACAATGGCGCCAAGGACGAAAAAGAGCCGCTGCCGCAGCTCTTTCATCTGCCCGATTCCCGCGGCAGTCTCTGTGATGGATGAGCCCAGAGCCATTTAGTCCTCGATGCTGCCCCCGGCAGCCTCAATGGCGACACGCGCACCCCGGGTAACCTTGATGCCCTTGAGCTTCACGGCCTTGTCGATTTCGCCGGAGACGATCACCTTGACCTGCTTCACCCGGCGGGAAACAATGCCGGCCTCGATCAATGCCTAGGTCGATCACATCGGCATCCAGGCGACCCAGTTCGTGCAGGCGAACCTCGTCTGACAAGCGCGCCTTGCGCGAGGCAAAGCCGACCTTGGGCAGACGTCGCTGCAGCGGCATCTGGCCGCCCTCGAATCCGATCTTGTGAAAGCCGCCGGAGCGTGATTTCTGGCCCTTGTGGCCGCGCCCACAGGTCTTGCCTGACCCGGATCCAATACCACGACCAACACGCGTGGCCGCCTTCTTGCTGCCGGCTGCCGGTCTTAAAGTATTCAGACGCATTGTCTAGTCCTCAACCCTGATCATGTAGCTGATCCTGTTAATCATGCCGCGAATCTCGGGCGTATCATCCAGCTCGACAGTGTGGCGAATATGGCGCAGACCGAGCCCGCGCACGGTGTCCTTGTGACTTTGCAGACGTCCGTGAAAACTCTTCAACAGCGTTACCCTGATTTTCCTGTTTCCGGCCATGACTAATCCATGATTTCCGTGATTTTCTTGCCACGTTTTGCGGCCACATCTTCCAGCGAACGCATATCCGCCAGGCCGTTCATCGTGGCTCGCAGTACATTGATCGGGTTATTCGAACCGATGCACTTGGCCAGCACATCATGAACACCGACGACTTCAAATACGGCACGCATCGCACCGCCGGCAATAATCCCGGTGCCTTCCGAGGCCGGTTGCATGTAAACCTTTGCAGCACCGTGGCGCGCTGTGATTGCGTACTGCAGGGTGCTACCCTTCAGATTGACGCTGATCATGTTCTTGCGCGCAGCTTCCATCGCCTTCTGGATCGCAACCGGTACTTCGCGTGCCTTGCCGTAGCCAAAACCGATTTTCCCTTCGCCATCACCCACGACAGTAAGCGCAGTGAAGCCGAATTGACGGCCACCCTTGACAACCTTGGCGACACGATTGACGGTGATCAGTTTTTCAAGCAGCCCGTCACCCTGTGGTTGTGAATCTACTCTTGCCATAACTAAAACCCCTGGTCAGAACTCCAGACCGTTTTCCCGTGCCGCATCGGCAAGGGCTTTTACCCGGCCATGATACTTGAACCCGGAGCGATCAAATGCCACCTGTGTAACACCAGCCGCCCTGGCCCGTTCGGCAATCAGTTTGCCAACGGCCGATGCCGCATCGGCGTTACCGGTCTTGCTGATACCCTTGCGCAGATCACCATCCAGTGTCGATGCACTGGCAATGACCTTGTCGCCATCCGGCGCAATGACCTGGGCATACATATGCCGGGGTGTGCGATGTACACACAACCGGGAGGCGCCCAATTCGCGAATACGTGCCCGGCCTCGCCTGGCGCGTCGTAACCGTGATTGCTTCTTGTCCATAATGTTGCCTATTTCTTCTTGGCTTCTTTGCGCACTACCTGTTCACCGGAATAACGCACACCCTTGCCCTTGTACGGCTCCGGCGGGCGAAAGGCGCGAATTTCGGCGGCCACCTGGCCAACACGCTGCTTGTCGATGCCCTTGATGACAATTTCTGTCTGGCTGGGCGTCTCTGCAGTGACTCCTTCGGGCAATGCATAATCGATCGGATGTGAAAATCCCAATGTCAGGTTCACTAGCTTGCCCTTGGCCTGTGCGCGATAACCCACGCCAACCAGTTCAAGTTTTCTCTCGAACCCGTCACTGACCCCGACTACCATGTTATTGATGACGGCACGGGTCGTCCCTGCCAGGGCATTGGCCTGTTTGGAGGTATCCCGCGCACCCACCTTCAATTCACCATCCTCGCGACTCACCTGGACCAGATCATGGACACGGTGTTCCAGGGTGCCCTTCGACCCCTTTACCGTCAGTAACTGTCCGTCTTCCTTCACTTCTACGGAAACTGGGACAACAACCGGATTGTTTGCAATTCTCGACATCGTGCTTCTCCGGTCAACTGACCACGCAGAGGACTTCACCGCCCTCGCCGGCGGCCCGCGCCTGGCGGTCACTCATGACGCCGCGCGAGGTGGAAATAATGGCCACACCCAGACCGCCCTGCACTCTGGGCAACGCATCCTTGCCCTTGTACATGCGCAGGCCCGGACGACTGGCGCGCTGGATCATGTCAATCACCGGCTTGCCGTCATGGTATTTCAGGGTCACCGTGAGGACGGGCTTGCTGTCTTCATCAGTCACAGAAGAACCGGTAATGTAACCCTCGTCTTCAAGCACCTGTGCAATGGCGCATTTCAGGCGGGAAGACGGCATGGAAACCGCTACCTTGCTGGCAGTCTGCCCGTTTCGTATCCGGGTCAGTAAATCGGCTATCGGATCAGTCATCATAATCGGTCACCAGCTCGCCTTTACCAGGCCGGGAATATCACCACGCATGGCGGCTTCACGCAACTTGTTTCTGGCCAGTCCGAATTTGCGGTAATAACCGTGCGGACGCCCGGTTATACGGCAACGGTTACGCTGCCGCGATGGACTGGCATCACGCGGCTGCGACTGCAGTTTTGCCTGCGCAGCAACACGTTCTTCGTCCGAACTGTTCGGGTTATTGATAATCGCCTTGAGTTCGGCGCGCCGTGCAGCAAACCGCTTCACGGTACGGGCGCGCTTGTGTTCGCGGGCAATCATTGAGCTTTTTGCCATGGTATTACCTCAATTCCTGAACGGGAAGCTGAACGCTGCCAGCAACGCACGGCCTTCCTCGTCTGTGTTCGCCGTCGTGGTAAACGTAATATCAAGACCGCGCAACGTATCGATCTTGTCGTAATCAATTTCCGGGAAGATGATCTGTTCCTGGACACCCATGCTGTAGTTACCGCGCCCGTCGAATGCCTTCGGGCTCATACCGCGAAAGTCGCGTATTCGCGGTATGGCGATATTGATCAAGCGATCGAGAAACTCGTACATCTGGCGGCTGCGCAATGTCACCTTGCAACCAACCGGCCAGCCTTCACGCACCTTGAAACCGGCGACCGATTTGCGTGCCTTGTTAACTATCGGCTTCTGACCCGCGATACTGGTCATATCGCTGACAGCATGCTCCATCACCTTGCGGTCAGCAACGGCCTCACCAACCCCCATATTAAGGGTAATCTTGGTGATACGCGGTACCTGCATGATATTGCGATAACCAAACTGCTCTTTGAGCTGTCTGGTTACATTGTCACGGTAAAATTCCTGCAGCCTGGCCATATCTCTAATCCATCTCTCAGATGTCTACCACTTCATCGGTTGACTTGAAGTAACGTACCTTGCGACCATCTTCCAGGGTCCTGAATCCGATACGATCGCCCTTGCTGGTCTGCGGATTGAACAGCATGATGTTTGAAGGATCGATTGGCATTTCCTTTTCGATGATGCCACCGGTGACACCCTGGTTCGGGTTTGCCTTGGTGTGCCGCTTGACCATGTTGATGTCGGCAACGACGAGCCGCCCATCCGGCATAACCCGCAGAACACTGCCACGCTTGCCCTTGTCACGGCCCGCGATCACTATTACATCATCACCTTGTCTGATTCTTTGCATGATCTTTCCTACAATACTTCCGGTGCCAGCGAAATGATCTTCATGAAACGCTCACTGCGAAGTTCACGGGTTACCGGGCCGAATATCCGAGTGCCAATCGGCTGCAGCTGGGTGTTCAGCAGCACGGCAGCATTACCATCGAAGCGGATGAGTGACCCGTCCTGGCGACGGACACCCTTGCGGGTACGCACCACGACCGCGTTGTAGACCTCGCCCTTCTTGACCTTGCCGCGCGGGATGGCCTTCTTGATGCTGACCTTTATGATGTCACCGATTCCCGCATAACGGCGATGCGATCCGCCCAGCACCTTGATGCACTGCAGGCGGCGTGCGCCGCTGTTATCAGCCACATCCAGCATTGTTTGCATTTGTATCATGCTTGCATTCCGTCCGTATCGTACCTGCTACCGGGTACCCTGTTCACTGCGCTCGACCACATCAACCAGCCGCCACGATTTCGACTTCGACAGCGGCCGGCATTGCTCGACCGTCACCTTGTCGCCTTCATGGCAGGTGTTTTCCTCGTCATGGGCATGGAGTTTCGTCGAACGGCGAATATATTTTCCGTATACAGGGTGCTTTACCTTGCGCTCAACCATCACCGTTACTGTTTTATCCATCTTGTTGCTAATGACCGTCCCGGTGACCGTGCGTGCAACCTTTTTCTGTTCACTCATGACGCGTCACCTGTCTTTATCTTTTCATTAATTACCGTGTATACACGGGCAATATCCTTGCGGACCTTGCCCATCTGGTCCGGCCGTGACAACTGCCCGATACCACGCTGCATTCCGAGGTTGAATTTCTCGCGCAGCAGGTTGTGCAACTCAATACGCAATTCGCTGACCGTCTTGCTTCGCAGTTCTGTCGCGTCCATCACATCACCGTCCGTGCTATAAAAGTTGTCTTGAAAGGCAATTTGGCTGCCGCCAGCTTGAAAGCCTCGCGGGCCACATCTTCCGTCACACCCTCGATTTCATAGAGCACGCGGCCGGGCTGAATCTGTGCAATCCAGTACTCGACATTACCCTTGCCCTTGCCCTGCCTGACCTCAATGGGTTTCTTGGTAATCGGCACATCCGGGAACACGCGGATCCAGAGTTTTCCACCACGCTTTACGTGACGGGTAATCGTCCGGCGTGCCGCTTCGATCTGGCGCGCCGTCAGCCGTCCGCGCGCGGTCGCCTTGAGCGCATATTCGCCGAAACTCACCTTGCCGCCACGGATGGCAAGGCCGCGATTCCGGCCTTTCTGCTGTTTTCTGAACTTGGTTCTCTTGGGCTGTAACATGATTGTACTCCGTTAAGAGGCAGCGGCCTTCTTGCGCGGCGCTTCCACCACTTCTTCCTCGCTCCGGTCAAATACCTCGCCCTTGAAAATCCATACCTTCACACCAATCACGCCATAGGTGGTGTTGGCGTCAGCCGTTCCGTAATCGATATCGGCACGCAGGGTGTGCAGGGGCACTCGACCCTCGCGGTACCATTCGGAGCGTGCAATTTCGGCCCCGTTCAGGCGTCCGCCCACCTTGATCTTGATGCCCTCGGCGCCAATACGCATGGCGTTGCTGACGGCACGCTTCATGGCGCGCCGGAACATGATGCGGCGTTCAAGCTGCTGCGCAACACTTTCAGCGACCAGGTAGGCATCCAGTTCCGGCTTGCGGATTTCCTCGATATTGATGTTCACCGGGATACCCATACGCGTGGACACTTCCTTGCGCAGACGATCGATATCTTCACCCTTCTTGCCAATCACGATCCCGGGGCGTGCGGTATGGATCGTAATCAGGGCATTGTGTGCAGGACGGGATATCTGGACGCGGCTCACCGACGCCTGTGCGAGACGCTTCTTGATAAAGTCACGGATTTCCAGGTCCATGTTCAGGTTGTCGGCAAAGTCACTGGTATCAGCATACCAGGTGGACGTCCAGTCCTTGACTATGCCGAGCCGAATGCCCGTTGGATGTACTTTTTGTCCCATGCTGCTATTTCGCCTCTGGCTGGTTGTCAGCTGTCACCCACCGTAACGGTGATATGACTGTTGCGTTTCAGAATACGTGTGCCACGTCCCTTGGCCCGGGCACGAAAGCGTTTCATCGTGCGTCCCTCGTTGATATAGATCGCCGCCACTGTCAGCTCATCTATATCCGCCCCTTCATTGTGCTCGGCATTGGCAATTGCCGATTCCAGCACCTTGCGCACCATGCCGGCAGATTTTTTCGGGCTGAATGACAGCACATTCAACGCTTTCTCAACCGACATCCCGCGAATCTGGTCCGCGACCAGGCGGCACTTCTGCGGTGATATCCGTGCATGCTTCAATGTGGCACTGACCTGCATCCTTGACTCCTCTTACTTGGCCTTGCGGTCGGCCATGTGTCCCCTGAAGGTACGGGTCAGGGCAAATTCACCGAGCTTGTGGCCAACCATGTTTTCGTTGATCAGCACGGGTACATGCTGGCGGCCGTTGTGGACTGCAATCGTCAGACCGACCATATCCGGACTCACCATGGAACGGCGCGACCAGGTCTTGATCGGGCGCTTGCTGTTTTCGGTAACCGCTTTATCCACCTTCTTCATAAGATGAAGATCGATAAACGGACCTTTTCTGATCGATCGTGGCACTGTAAATAATCCTCTGGCAGTTACTTGCGATTACGTCGTCTTACGATCATGTTGTCGGTACGCTTGTTCTTGCGCGTCCGATATCCCTTCGCCGGTGTACCCCAGGGACTGACCGGGTGACGGCCGCCGGCCGTACGGCCCTCACCACCGCCATGAGGATGGTCCACCGGATTCATGGCAACGCCACGTACCGTCGGGCGCACGCCGCGCCAGCGGGTTGCACCGGCCTTGCCAAGCGAACGCAGGTTGTGCTCTGAATTACCAACTTCACCAATAGTGGCCATGCACACCGAAGCTACCTTGCGCATTTCACCGGAACGCAGCCGCAGTGTGGCGTGATCCCCTTCCCGTGCCACCAGCTGTACGCTGCTGCCGGCACTGCGCGCGATCTGCCCGCCCTTGCCGGCTTTCATCTCGATATTGTGTACCAGTGTGCCCACCGGAATATTGCGCAACGGCATGGCATTACCCGGCTTGATTGGCGCGTTGACACCGGAGCGCACCTCGGCGCCGGCCTGTACACCCCTGGGCGCCAGGATGTAACGACGCTCACCGTCAGCGTACAGCAGCAGGGCAATATGTGCCGAGCGATTCGGGTCATACTCGATACGCTCGACCTTTGCCGGTATCCCGGTCTTGTCGCGCTTGAAATCAATCGTACGATAGCGCTGCTTGTGGCCGCCACCGCGATGCCGCGTGGTAATCCGGCCGGCATTGTTCCTGCCGCCGGATTTTGACTTTGCGCCAACAAGCGCTGCATGCGGTTCGCCCTTGTGCAGGCCCGGCGTAACGACCTTGACGACAAAGCGTCGTCCGGCAGAAGTTGGTTTTGCTTTTACAAGTGGCATTGCTCTGTATCCCTGGCGCAGTCCCCGGTTACAACCGGTCTACTCCGCTCCCATAAAATCGATATCGTGGCCTTCCGCCAACGTGACATAGGCCTTCTTCCAGTCGGCCCGCTTGCCTTCATTTTGCCCGTGGCGCTTGATCTTTCCACGCATATTACTAATCTGTACACCGGACACCTTGACATCAAACATCAGTTCCACCGCCTTGCGTATCTCGGGCTTGCTGGCACCCGGCAATACCCTGAAAACAAACTGGCGATTTGCATCGGAAATCCGCGTGCTCTTCTCGGAGACCACTGGTGAAAGCAGTATCTTCATCAGGCGTTCCGTATTCATGCCAGCCGCTCCTCGATCTGCTTCAATGCCGCCGTGGTAACCACGATTTTCTCGAACCCGACCAGGCTGACCGGGTCTGCGCCATTGGCGTCACACACGGCAATATGCGGCAGATTGCGCGCGGCCAAGTACAGGTTGTCATCCGGGGCCTCACTGATAATCAAACCATTCTCGATGTCCAGTGCCTTCAGCTTTTCAACCAGACCCTTTGTCTTCGGCGCCTCGAGAGCAAAGCTCTCAACGGCAACCAGTCGGTCCTGCCGTACCAGTTCGGAAAGAATCGAGCACATCGCCGCACGGTACATCTTGCGATTGATCTTCTGCGAATAATCCCGTGGCCTGGCCGCAAATACCTGGCCGCCGCCACGCCATATCGGGCTGCGAATGGTCCCGGCGCGGGCACGACCGGTACCTTTCTGTCGCCATGGCTTGGTTCCACCACCGCGCACTTCCGAGCGGCTCTTTTGCCTGGCCGAACCCGAACGGGTGCTTGCCATGCAGGCAACCACTACCTGGTGAACCAGCGCTTCCCTGAAATCCTGCCCAAAGGTTTCATCCGACACCTTCACCTTGCCTGCACTACCCTGTAACTGCAGCTCCATTATCCGGCCCTCTTGCGTGCCTTGACGCCCGGACTGATGATGACATCACCACCCCTGGCGCCCGGAACCGCACCCTTGATCAACAGCAGGTTGCGCTCGACATCCACACGAACAACCTCGAGGTTCTGTGTGCTGATGCGAACATTGCCCATATGACCGGCCATCTTCTTGCCCTTGAACACCCGCCCGGGGGTCTGGCACTGGCCGATGGAACCCGGCGCACGGTGCGAGATCGAGTTGCCGTGCGTAGCATCCTGCATGTGGAAATTATGCCGTTTGACGACACCGGCAAAACCCTTGCCGATCGAGGTGCCGGTAACGTCCACGGTCTGGCCCTCTTCGAAGACATCGACCTTGATCTCATTGCCGATCTCGATGTCCTCGCCTTCACCATCACCAAGACGGAATTCCCAGAGACCACGACCCGCCTCGACACCGGCTTTTGCATAGTGCCCGGTCATCGGTTTGGTCACCCGGTGTGCACGGCGTGTCCCGGTGGAAACCTGCAGGGCGCGATAACCGTCATTCTCCAGGGTCTTGACCTGGGTCACCCGGTTCGGCTCAACAGAGATCACCGTCACCGGCACAGAGACACCATCATCCCGGAAGATGCGTGTCATGCCGGCCTTGCGACCTACGATTCCGATACTCATAACGTTTATCCAAATTTAATGGGGTCTGTCCCCGTTTAATTTAACTTGATCTGGACATCAACGCCGGCGGCAAGATCCAGCTTCATCAACGCATCAACAGTCTTGTCAGTCGGGTCCACGATATCCATGAGGCGCTTGTGTGTCCGGATCTCATACTGGTCACGCGCATCCTTGTTGACATGCGGCGAGATCAGCACGGTGAAACGCTCCATCTTGGTGGGCAACGGAATCGGACCCCTGACCTGCGCACCTGTGCGTCTTGCCGTCTCGACGATCTCGGCAGCTGACTGATCAATCAGACGATGATCGAAAGCCTTGAGACGTATCCGGATTCTTTGGTTGCTCATGTTTATCTGCTCAATTAAATAAATTAAATAAATTAAATGGGGTCAGACCCCAATTTCTCTCACCAATTTCTCTCAAAAGGAAAAAATTGGGGTCTGACCCCATTTAATTTATTCCAGAATCTTCGAGACCACCCCGGCACCTACCGTGCGGCCACCTTCACGGACCGCAAAGCGCAGCCCCTCTTCCATCGCAATCGGCGCAATCAGCGAAACCGTCATCTTCACATTATCTCCCGGCATCACCATCTCCACACCCTCCGGCAAATCACACGCACCCGTCACGTCCGTCGTCCGAAAATAAAACTGCGGACGGTAATTACTGAAAAACGGCGTATGCCGGCCACCCTCATCCTTGGACAGCACATACACCTCACATTCAAACTTCGTGTGCGGCGTGATACTCCCGGGCTTCGCCAGCACCTGACCACGCTCCACATCTTCGCGCTTGGTCCCGCGCAACAGCACACCCACGTTATCACCGGCCCGACCCTCGTCCAGCAGCTTGCGGAACATCTCCACACCCGTGCAGGTCGTCGTCGCCGTGTCCTTGATGCCCACAATCTCCAGCTCGTCTCCTACCTTCACAATACCGCGCTCAATACGTCCCGTGACCACCGTGCCACGTCCGGAAATCGAAAATACATCCTCCACCGGCATCAGGTAATCCCCGTCTATGGCCCGCTCCGGCTCCGGTATGTACTCATCCATCGCTTCCACCAGCTTCACAATCGACGGCACACCAATCTCCGAGGTGTCCCCTTCCAGCGCCTTCAGCGCCGAGCCCGTCACAATCGGGGTATCGTCCCCTGGAAAATCATAGGAATCCAGCAACTCACGGATCTCCATCTCGACCAGCTCCAGCAACTCCGCATCATCGACCTGGTCGGCCTTGTTCATGTATACCAATATATAAGGCACACCCACCTGGCGTGACAGCAGAATATGCTCACGCGTCTGCGGCATCGGGCCGTCCGCCGCACTCACCACCAGGATGGCACCGTCCATCTGGGCCGCGCCCGTGATCATGTTCTTCACATAATCCGCATGCCCCGGACAGTCTACGTGCGCATAGTGACGCTTCTCCGATTCGTACTCCACGTGCGCCGTGGCAATCGTAATTCCGCGCTCGCGTTCTTCCGGCGCATTGTCAATCTGGTCGTACGCCTTGAACTCGCCACCACGCGCTTCCGCCATCACCTTCGTGATCGCCGCCGTCAGCGTCGTCTTACCATGGTCAACATGACCAATCGTGCCTACGTTTACATGCGGCTTCGTTCGCTCAAATTTTTCCTTGGACA
>Ga0114931_10005841_pt1 | contig 15217 bp, 13 predicted proteins | sample 2SBtaG_FD_89579 | JGI IMG/M metagenome (GOLD analysis project Ga0114931, IMG submission 89579) | Deep subsurface microbial communities from Kolumbo volcano to uncover new lineages of life (NeLLi) - 2SBTROV14_V59a metaG | ecosystem: Environmental > Aquatic > Marine > Volcanic | place: Kolumbo...
GACGGCGTGCGCTACGTCGCCACGCTCGACCGCGACGGGCAGGTGGTCGCCTCCGGCGGCGCCTCCACCGCCACCGATTCGATCCCCGACGCGGCCGGCAACGCCGGCCCCGGCGTCATCACCCGGGCCGGCGCGCGCGCGCGTTACATCTTCTGGCGACAGTCGTGGCGCAAACACAGTCGCGTCGTGCCGTTCGTCATCGAGCTCGAGCCGCAGGCTGCTGGTGACCTGGTGAGCGCGGCACGCCGCACGCTGACCATCGGCGCGGTGGCGGCGGCGGCGTTCCTCCTGGTCGGCTTCGGCCTGGTCCGCTGGCTGCTCCGGCGCGAGGCGCTGGAGCGACAGTTCGAACAGGGGCGCCGGCTGGCTGCGCTGGGCGAGATGTCGGCGGTGCTGGCCCACGAGATCCGCAACCCGCTGGCATCGCTCAAGGGCAACGCCCAGCTCCTGGCCCGCTCGCTACCCGATGGCGAGAAACCGCGAAACAAGGCCAACAGAGTGGTGGACGAAGCGGTGCGGTTGGAGAGCTTGACCAACGATCTGCTCGAGTTCGCGCGATCGGGTGAGCTCCGCCTGTCGGAGGTCGACCCGGCGGCGCTGCTCCGCGAGGCCGCGGCCACCGTCGATCCCGGGCGCATCCACCTGGACATCGACGACGCCCCGGCCACCTGGCCGCTGGATCGCGACCGGCTCCGCCAGGTGCTGACCAACCTGCTGGACAACGCGGTGCAGGCCGGTCCAGACCCGGTGTCGGCGGCCGTTCGCCGCGACGGCTCGCGCCTGGTGTTCACCGTGCGCGACCGCGGCCATGGCATCCCCGAAGCCGAGCTCGGGCGCATCTTCGAGCCGTTCTTCACCCTGCGCACGACCGGGACCGGCCTCGGCCTGGCCGTGGCCAAGCGGCTGGTCGAGCTGCACGGGGGAACCGTCACCGCGACCAACGCCGACGGCGGCGGCGCGCTGTTCGAGATCGAGATCCCGAGGAGACGATGTCGCGAGTCCTGGTAGCAGACGACGAAGCGGGCATCCGCGAGTTCATGGGCGACGCCCTCGAGCTGGACGGCCACGAGGTGGCGCTGGCCGAGGATGGCGCGCGCGCGGCGAAGCTTCTGGACGAGAGCCGCTTCGACGTCCTGGTCACCGATCTGCGCATGCCCGGGATGGACGGCATCGCGCTGGTGCGCAAGGTCCGCGCCGAGCAGCCGGAGACCCAGGTGATCGTGCTGACCGCCCACGCCTCGGTCGACTCGGCGGTCGAGGCGATGAAACTGGGCGCCTTCGACTATCTGCAGAAGCCGATCAGTAGCCCCGAAGCGCTGTCCGTCCTGGTCGGCCGGGCGCTCGAGCGCCGCGGCCTGCTGGAGCTGAAGGCCCGGGTCGACCGCACCGGCAACGGGGCCCCGCGGCTGACCTACGGCGATCCGGCGATGGCGCCGGTGGTCGAGGCGATGGAAAAGGTCGCCCGCACGTCGGCCACGGTGCTGCTGCTGGGCGAGAGCGGCACCGGCAAGGAGGTCGCCGCGCGCGCCATCCACGAGATGAGCGACCGCAGGGGCAACCCGTTCATGGCGGTCAACTGCGCCGCCCTCAGCGAGACGCTGCTCGAGAGCGAGCTGTTTGGTCACGAGAAGGGCGCCTTCACCGGCGCCAACGAGCGCCGCCGCGGCCGTATCGAGCTGGCCGACAGCGGCACCTTCTTCCTCGACGAGGTCGCCGAGCTCAAGCCGGCGCTGCAGGCCAAGCTCCTGCGCGTGATCCAGGAGCGAGCGTTCGAGCGCGTCGGCGGCATCCGGACGCTGACGGTCGACGTCCGCTGGATCGCGGCGACCAACCGCGACCTGCGGCGCATGATCGAGGAGGGTAGCTTCCGCGAGGATCTGTACCACCGCCTGGCGGTCTTTCCCATCCGCTTGCCGCCGCTGCGCGAGCGCCGCGCCGACATCTTGCCGATCGCCCGCTCGCTGCTGGCGCGGATCTCCGACGAGCTCGGCCGGCGGGCCCCGGAGCTGAGCGAAGATGCCGAGCACAAGCTGTTGCAGTGGAGCTGGCCGGGCAACGTGCGCGAGCTGGCCAACTCGCTGGAGCGCGCGGCAATCCTGGCCGACAGCAACAAGCTGCGGGCCGAGCATCTGTGGCTGGAGGCGAGCTCCGGCGCCCGCGATCCGGCCGGCGAGCTCAAGTCGCTGGCCGATCTGGAACGCGACGCCATCGCGCGGGCGCTGGAAGCGGTGGGGGGAAATCGCCGGCGCGCCGCCGAGCTGCTGGGCATCGGCGAGCGGACCCTCTACGACAAGCTGCGCCGCTACGGGCTGTCGTAGATGCAGGAACCGCCGCGCCCCTGCAGATACTGCAGGAGCGTTTCTGCACCTCGCCGATCGTGCCCGGCCTGAGCCGGTTTTCCCGCGGCACGTGGCTTGCTATTAGAGTTCGTCATGGCATCTGCGCACGAAACCGGCATGGGTAGGTCGCGGCGGCGGCGGCGCATTACCGGCGTGGTCATGATGCTCGCCGTGCTGGCCGCCGGCGGCTGGTGGCTCCTGGGCCGCCTGTCCTCGACCGACGGCGCGCCGACGTACGCAACCTCCCCGGCGCAGCGCACCGACGTCATGTCGCAGGTGACCGCCACCGGCACGTTGTCGCCGGTCGTCACTGTCGAGGTTGGAAGCCAGGTGTCGGGGCGGATCAAGGAGCTGTACGCCGATTACAACTCGCACGTGAAGGCCGGCCAGGTGATCGCCACCATCGACCCGGCGATCTTCAAGAGCGCCGTATCGCAGGCCAAGGCACGGCTGGCTTCGGCGCGCGCGGGGCTGACCAAGGCCAAAGCGCAGGACGTCAACGCCAGGGACCAGTACCAGCGGACCAAGGGCCTGGCCGACAGCGGCGTGATCGCCAAGGCCGAGCTCGACTCGGCGCTGGCCAACTGGCGCTCGGCGCAGGCGCAGGTGTCCAGTGCCGTGGCCGACGTGACCCTGGCCAAGGCAGCGGGCGAGCAGGCCGAGGAAAACCTCCGCTACACCACCATCGCCTCGCCCATCGACGGCGTCGTGGTGTCGCGCAACGTCGACGTCGGCCAAACCGTGGCGGCGTCGCTGTCGGCGCCGACGCTGTTCGTCATCGCCGAGGACCTGCGCAAGATGGAGGTCCACACCAGCGTGGCCGAGTCCGACGTCGGCCAGCTGAAGGACGACATGCGCGCCGACTTCACCGTCGACGCCTATCCCGACCGGACCTTCTCCGGCACGGTCAAGCAGGTCCGCTACGAGGCGACCACCGTCTCCAACGTGGTCACCTACGACGCGGTGGTGAAGGTGGAGAACGACGACCTGGCCCTGCGTCCGGGCATGACCGCGAACGTCACCTTCGTCATTGCCGAGCGCAAGAACGTGGTGGCGGTGCCCAACAAGGCGCTGCGCTTCCGACCGGCCGGCGCTCAGGCGTCGTGGCCCAAGCGCCCGGCCAACGGCGCAGCCAGGCCGGGCGGCGAAGCCAGGCAGGGCGGCGAAGTCGAGCGTCCGAGAGAGGCCACGCCAGGGCGCCGCGGCATGGTCTGGGTACTGCGCGACGGCGAGCCGGCGCCGGTGCGCCTGCGCGTCGGCCTGACCGACGGCCAGAATACCGAGGTCATCCAGGGCGACCTCCACGACGGCGACCTGATCATCACCGGCAGCAGCGCCGGCGGGGGCGAGGCGCCACAGCGCAACCGACGCCGTCACGGCCCACCTCGGGTGCTGTGAGACGGCCATGACCGCCATCATGCAAACGCGCGGGCTGTGCAAGACCTACGGCGAGGGCGCGCTTGCCGTTCACGCCCTGCGCGACGTCGACCTGGCGATCGATACCGGCGAGTTCGTCGCCGTGATGGGCCCGTCGGGCTCGGGCAAGACCACGCTGATGAACATCCTCGGCTGTCTCGATCGCCCGTCCACCGGGTCCTACGCCCTGCTCGGGCGCGAGGTCGCCAGCCTGTCGCGCGACGAGCTGGCCGAGGTACGCAACGGCACTCTCGGGTTCGTGTTCCAGAACTACAGCCTGCTGGCGCGAACCAGCGCGTTGGACAACGTGCAGCTGCCGCTGCTCTACGCCGGCGTCGGTACCCGCGAGCGGCGCGCCCGCGCCACCGAGGCGCTCGAACAGGTCGGTCTGGCCGACCGCCTGAGCCACCACCCCGGCGAGCTGTCCGGCGGCCAGCAGCAGCGCGTCGCCATCGCCCGCGCCATCGTCAACCGGCCGCGCGTGATCCTGGCCGACGAGCCGACCGGCAACCTCGACTCGCGGACCAGCGTCGAGATCCTGTCGCTGTTTCAGGAGCTGGGCGAGGCCGGCATCACCATCGTCTACGTCACCCACGAGCCCGACATCGCCGCCTACGCCTCGCGCGTGCTCGAGGTGCGCGACGGCCGCATCGAAACCGACCACCAGCAGGAGCCGGCGCGCGCCCATGTGCCGCCGGCGCTGGAGGCCAGCGCGTGAGCCTGTGGCAGACATTGCTGGTCGCGGTCTCGGCGCTCACGCGGACCAAGACCCGATCGTTCCTGACCGTGCTCGGCGTGATCATCGGCGTCGGCGCCGTGATCGCCATGGTGTCGATCGGTGAGGGCGCCAAGGCGCGGGTATCGGCGACCTTCGAGAGCATGGGCGTCAACACCCTGTCGGTACGCTCCGGCGCGCACCGCCACGGTGGCGTCCGCGGTGGCGCCGGCTCCGAGGCCAGCCTGACCTGGGACGACCTCACCGCCATCCAGAACGAGATCGGCGTGGCCACCGGGGTGGCTCCCGAGGTCGGCACCGGCGCCCAGGTGATGAGCGAGTCGGCCAACTGGCAGACGCAAATCACCGGCAGCACCGCGGAGTGGTTCAAGGTGCGCAACTGGCACGCGACCGTCGGCGAGGAGTTCACCCACACCGACGTGACCACCAACCAGAAGGTGGCGCTGCTGGGCAAGACCGTGGTCACCAACCTGTTCGGCGCCGGCGTCGACCCGGTGGGCGAGACCATCCGCATCAACCGGATCCCGTTCCGCGTGGTCGGCGTGCTCGAGTCCAAGGGCGCCACGCCGTGGGGCTCGGACAACGACGACCGCGTGGTCGTTCCGGTGACCACCTTCAACCAGAAGATAGCCGGCGGCCTGCGCAAATACCTCAACGGCACCATCCTGGTCACCACGCCCAACCGCGACGCGACCCGCAAGGCCAAGGAGCAGGTCGAGCAGTTGCTGCGGCGCCGGCACAAGCTCCGTCCGGGACAGAACGACGACTTCCACGTCCGCGACCCGACCGAGTTCGCCGAGGCCCAGGAGGACAGCGCGCAGACCATCACCTCGCTCCTGGCGGGAGTGGCCATGGTCAGCCTGCTGGTCGGCGGCATCGGCATCATGAACATCATGCTGGTGAGCGTTACCGAGCGAACCCGCGAGATCGGCCTGCGCATGGCGGTCGGCGCCAAGCAGCGCAACGTGCTGTGGCAGTTCCTCATCGAGGCGGTGGTGTTGTCGATCGCCGGCGGCATCCTGGGCATCGCCGGGGGCATCGGCGCGGCCAAATACATGGCGTCCAAATTCGGCTTCCCGCTGCTGATCCGCGTGGACGTCGTGATCCTGGCGGTGGCGGTCAGCGCCGCAGTCGGCATCGGCTTCGGCCTCTATCCGGCGCGCAAGGCGTCGCGGCTCGACCCCATCCAGGCGCTGCGCTACGAGTGACCTACGGCTCGGCGCAGCAGCGGAAGCCGGTCGAGTAGTCCCAGTGGCTGACGTCGTGCGCCGTGGTGGCGTACAGGCAGCCCTCGCCGTTGATCGACGTGTCGACGTAGAAGCCGCCGCGGAAGGTGCCGGCCGGGTCGGCGGTCCATTCGTGGACGTTGCCCATCAGGTCGTAGACGCCGTCGTCCGAGACGCAGCCGTCGTGGCTGCCGGTCAGCGCCAGGCCGGCGGGCAGCTGGGCGATGCACGAGTTGCCCAGAGCCGACCAGATCCAGCTGGCGCTGGTCTCGAAGAACTGGATCGCCGGGTGGCAGGCGCGGGCGTCGTTGCACACGCCGGGCTGGCGGGTGTCGCCGTAGGGATAGGTATGGCCGGCGGCGCCCTGGCAGGCGCGCAGCCACTCGGCGTCGGTGCACAGCCGTTTGCCGGCTTCGCCGCAGGCGGCGGCGGCCTGGGTCTGGTTGATGTAGCCCTGGGGCACCAGGTCGGGGGCGCTGACCGCGCGCACCCGGGTGGTACCGGGGTTGAGAAACGGCGACCACGGACGATCGCCGGCGGCGCCGACCTCGACCAGCGCCGCCTCCCAGCGGTCGATGCAGAAGCTGTCGACCGCGGTCATGCCGGCGGGGCAGCCACCCAGCCCGGCCGGCTCGACCGGCACACCGTCCGGCGTCGGGCCGTCGCCGTCGGCGCAGACGATGGGTGACACCGTGCACGAGCCGGAGTCGACCACCTCGGCCACGGTCAGCTGGTAGGCGCCCGCGCGGGGCACGCCGTCGGTGCCGGCGTAGGTGTCGACCACGATCCAGCCGGCATCGGCGCCGACCATCCACTCGGCGGCGGTGTCGCCGCGGTCGTCGCAGGCGTCGCCGGACGGCGCCGACAGAATGTGCACGTCGACGTCGGCGCCGGTATCGACGGTGACCGAGGCGCGCAGCCGGATCGGCAGCGGCAGCGCCAGCCGGTAAACCACCTCGCCGCCGGACTCGTCGGTCTGTGGCGCGCAGCTGTAGCTGTCGACGGCGTCGGCCGGCGCCTCGCGGGTGTCGGCGGCGTGGGTGAATGGCAGGCCGTCGATGATGATCGGGTTGTCCCAGCTCCCCGCCGGGCCGGCCGCGTCGCCCGCAGCCGCGTCGCCCGCAGCCGCGTCGGTCGTACCGCTCGCGTCCGCGCCAACGCCGCCGCCCGAGCAGGCGGCCGCGGCGAGCACGAGGATCCAGGCGCGGCGCATGGGCCGAATGTAGCAGGAGCACCCACGCCGGTGCCGTGCGCGATCTCGCCCGCGGGTTGACGCCGGTCAATCCGGCGACCGGTCAACCGCGATTGCATGGACGGATGCGCATCGCGCTCCTCGGTCATGGGTCCCGGGGCGACGTCCAGCCGATGATCGCGCTGGGCGCAGCCCTGCGGCGGAGGGGGCACGTCGTCGTCGTTGGCGCGCCTCCCGGTTTCAGCGAAACCATCACGGCGGCCGGACTGGAAGCCCAGGAGGTGGGGCAGGCGGCCCGGGCGTACATCGAGAGCCACGCCGCCGACTACACCGCCGGCGCCCTCCGCGGCGCCGTCGCCGTACACCGGCACATGCTGGAGGAGGTAGAGGCCCAGTTCCGCCGGGTGGTCGACATCGCCCGCGGCTGTGACCTGGTGGTCGGCGCCGGCCTGCAACTGGCGGCGCGCTCGGTCGCCGAGGCGCTGTCGATTGCCTATCGCTACGTCGTCTACTGCCCGGCGCTGCTCGAGTCGCGGGCGCACTCGCCGGTGCTGTTGCCGCCGTCGCGGCTGCCGGCGTGGGCCAATCGGTTCGCCTGGCGGGCGCTGCAGATGATCTACAACCACACCGTGCTGCCGGCGCTGAACCGCGAGCGCCGCGCGCTGGGGCTGCGTCCGGTGCTCGACCTCTACCACCACGTGCTCGGCGAGCGGCCACTTTTGGCCACCGATCCGGAGCTGGCGCGGCCGCCGCGCGACTGCGCGCCCCGACCCGAGCAGACCGGCTACCTGCATCCAGACGAGGGCGCGCCGCTGCCAGGCGAACTCGAGGCGTTCCTCGCCGCCGGACCGGCGCCGGTCTACGTCGGCTTCGGCAGCATGGGCTGCCCCGCCCCGGCCACGACCACTCGCACCATCGGCGAGGCGCTGACCAGCCTGGGCGTGCGCGGCATCATCGGCAGCGGCTGGGCCGGCCTCGGCGACGACCTTCCCGACTCGTGCATCCGCGTCGACGCGGTCTCGCACCTGAGGCTGTTCCCGCGGGTCGCGGCCGCCGTGCACCACGGCGGCGCCGGCACCACGGCGGCCGCCGCCCGCGCTGGCGTGCCGCAGGTGGTCGTGCCGCACATCGCCGACCAGTTCTACTGGGGCGACCGGGTCGCGCGCGCCGGGCTCGGCGCACGCCCGGTGCCGCGGGCGCAGCTCACCGCCCGGCGGCTGGCTGACGCCATCGCCGAGGCGCTGCTGTCGCCGGAAACCCGGCGCCGGGCCCAGGCCGTGGGCGCCGCCCTCCGCCGGCGCGACGCCGCCGAGGCCACCGCGGACGCGCTGCTCGCGGCACTCGACTAGCCGGCCAGGGGGCCGCTCCGGACGGCGGGGCCACCGACAGGGTTATCCCTGAACGAAAATTGCACAACTGTGCAAAGTCTTCACACCCCCCCATGTGATGTAAGCGAGCCATCTTACTAAATCCGCGAACCAGTAAGCGTCAAGCACGGGGTTTGCACTTACTCCAGTCGCATCTTCAGTAAGGAGGAGTACGATGCACCACAGGAGCCTACTTTCTCTCACCTTCACGGCGGCCGTCCTGGTCGCGAGCCATGGGTCGGCGGAGGCAACGCCACAGCTGCAGTACGTGTGGGGCGGGAGTGGGGGGACGGTGGTGTTCATTCACGGCAAGGCCGAGTGCAGCAACTCGATGACCGACTGCAACAGCTACGACAGCATCACCGGTCCGCGCGGCTACTGGTCCAACAGCGCCAACAGCCGGGACATGCTCAACGAGGCGACCACTCGCTACACCTCGTCGGGTACGACGTACTACGAAGCGTTCACCATCGGCTACAACCTGGCCAGCCAGGGGTACTGGTACGCGGCCAACGACGTCGGCAACTGCCTCAAGGATCTCTATCAGGGGACCAACAACTCCGGCTGCAACCCGAACCGCTACCAGCGCACGTCGTTCCACATCGTGACGCACAGCGCGGGGGCGACGATCATCGATCGCCTGCTGTCGACCGGCTGGTACGGCATCAACAGCCACGTCATCGGCAACGTCAACGTCATCGCCCCGGCGCTGGCCGGCTCGCGCGCGTCCAGCGCGCTGTACGGCATCGACGGCTACTCGAACTTCTGCTCGACCCTGGTCCGCTGGCTGGCCGGCTGGGCGTTCAAGAACAACGGCGCGCAGTCGCTCACCCGCAGCGCGGTCATCGGCGAGGCCAACAAGGGCTACGCCGGCCGCTCTCCCCGCTGGCTGATGAAGGTCACCACGACCGGCGGCGACTGCTCGGCGAACAACGACAGCTGGTGGTGTGGCACCTCGGTCGACGAGCACGACAACGACAGCTCCATGGGCGCCCTGGCCGGGTGCCTCGGCTACAGCAGCCACGACGACATGGACGGGCTGCTCTACTGGTCCGACAGCGACCCAACCAACAACATAAGCGCCAACGGCTGCCCCTCGGGCGACCACAGCTGCCACTACTACTCGCAGTTCACCGGCTACTACTGGCACTGGTTCGAGACCTGGTCCAACCACAGCCACAGCCGCGACGACGCGTACACGACCCGGGGAGACTGGCAATCGACCAGCGGCTGCTTCACCCGCTCTCCCGGAACCTGCGTCGGCCAGTTCGGCCTGTAGTCGCCCATGAGCTCGCGGCCGAAATCGTCGCGTTTGAAGCTCGCGTTCGTGGTCGCTCTGGCCCTGGCCGGGCTGGCGCTGTTCATGTGGTGGACAGATCGCGGTAGCGACGAACGACTGACGGCGGCGCAGGCAGCGCCGCCGTCGGCTGCGGCTCCCCGTCACGTCGCGCCGGGTGAGCCGCCCGGGCTGGCGCCGTCCGACGACTCCGGGCCCCACCCGGACCGCGGGCCGCCCGCGGTCCCGGTCATCCCGCTGGGGCCCGATCGGCCGCCCGAGTTTCCGCCCGGCAGCCAGCCGCTCACCGAGGGCACCGACCCGGCGACCTCGATGGAGGAGAACGATCCGGTGGACTCGAACGACCCGGAGGGGTTGCGGGCGGTCTTCCGCGCCCGGCGCGACGTGGTCCATCCCCCCGATCCCCTGGTGCTGGACCTGAAACTGGTGGACGCCGCCGGCAACCGACTCGCCATCGACCACCCCTACGCGCGGTTCCGCAGCGAACGCACGACGGCGAAGAAGGGTCCGTGGTTCCGCGCCGAGTTCAGCGACGATGGCCGCGGCGCCGACCTCGCGGCCAACGACCTGCGCTATACGGTGACGTTCCGGCCCACGCCGACCCAGCGATAGCAGCTGATCGGCTTTCGCCTGTTCATCGAGGTTGGGCTTGATGCGCCGGGCGGCCTGGGACGGCGCGTCTACGGCGGCTCGATGATGTACACGGACCGGCCGCACGCCGTGCTCAACGGCGAGTTCACCGAGGCGATCACCAACGGCAGCCTGGTCGTCGGGGTCGGCGTGACGGTGAAGCAGGCGGGCCAGTACAAGGTTATCGCGTCGCTCTACGGCCCCGACAAGCAGACCGCCATCGGCTTCTCGCAGCGCTCGGTTCCCCTGGGTACGGGCGAGCAGAGCATTCCCCTGACCTTCTTCGGCAAGATCCTCTACGACCGCAAGATCGACGGGCCGTACATCCTGCGCTACATGATGCTGTTCGAGGAGCACCCGGACAGCGGAACCTACGCGCCGGGCGACACCGTTGACTTCGCGTACACGACCCACGCCTACGCGGCGACGGATTTCTCACCCGAGCCGTACCAGCCGGTGCCCGATGCGGAGCCGCAGGTCACGGCCGGGAGTCGGTCGCAGCAAAACAAGCCGCCGCCGATGTTCGGCGACGCCGATCGCGACCAGGGCAGCGTCTTCGGCGGCGACGGTACGGCGCGGAGTTCGCAGCCGGATCGCTAGTAGCCGAGGGCGCAGCCGTCGGCGCGCGGGTCGCTGCCGCCGCAGAGCACGCCGCTGTCCGGATCGCGGGTGATGATCTGGCCGCGGCCGAACAGCGCGCGGGCGTGCCCCGAGACCACGCGGACGCGGTGACCTTTGCCGCCCAGCGCGTCGGCGACCGCTTCCAGGCCGGTCTCGACGGCGACGCCGGCGTCGGGGTCACCGCCGTCGATGCAGACCCGCGGCCGGTCGAGCGCTGCCTGCGGATCGTCGCCGTCGACCAGGTTCAGCACCACCTGCACGTGCCCTTGTGGTTGCATGAAGCCGCCCATCACGCCGAGCGGCCCGTACAGCGAGCCGTCGGCTTCGCGGGTGGCCAGCGCGGGAATGATGGTGTGGTACGGCCGCTTGCCCGGCGCCAGCACGTTGGGATGCCCCGGCTGCAGCGAGAAGCAGGCGCCGCGGTTCTGCAGCGAGAAGCCGAGCCCGGCCGGCACGATGCCGGTGCCGAAGCCCATGTAGTTGGAGAAGATGAACGAGCAGGCGTTGCCGTCGCCGTCGACCGCGACCAGCTGCACGGTGTCGGAGCCGCCCAGCGGGCGGCCGGCGCGAACGTCGGCGCGCGCCCGCGCCGGATCGATCAGCGCGGCGCGCTCGGCGACGTAGTCGGCCGACAACAGCTCGGCCACCGGCACCGCGGCGCGATCGGGATCGCCGAGGTGGCGGCGGGCGTCGGCGAACGCCAGGCGCAGCGCCTCGATCGCAAGGTGCAGGCGGTCGGCGCGGTCGCCGGGGAGCTGCAGCCGGGCGAGGATCGCCAGCGCCTGCAGCGCCACCAGCCCCTGGCCGGCGGGCGGGCATTCGAACACCCGCAGGCCGCCATAGACGGTCGACAGCGGCGCCCTCCAGGTCGGTTCGTGGGCGGCCAGGTCGTCGGTGGTCATCAGCCCACCGGCAGCGCGTACGGCGCCGGCGATCCGCTCGGCGATGACGCCGGTGTAGAAGGCGCGCGCGCCGCCGCGGGCGATGGCGCGAAGAACGTCGGCCAGGTCGCGATTGCGCACCAGCTCCCCGGCTCGCGGAGCACGGCCGTCGAGCAGCAGCTGGTGTCCCCCGGGCGCATCGGCCAGGACCAGGCGCGCGCCCAGCTCCCAGTGGTAGGCGGTCACCGGCGCTACCGGGAAGCCGTCGTGGGCCAGGGCGATGGCGCTGTCGAACACCTCCGCCATCGGCAAGCGTCCGTGGCGGCGGTGCAGGGCGCAGAAGCCGCTGGTCGTGCCGGGCACAGTCACCGCGTGGGCCGACCGCGGCGGCAGGGTGGCGTGGCCGAGAACCAGCAGCGGCTCCAGCGTGAGCTCCGCCGGAGCCCGTCCCGAGGCGTCGAGGGCGGTCACCTCACCGCTGTCGGAGTCGTAGTGGAGGGCGAACGCGTCGCCGCCCAACCCACAGCTCGACGGCTCGGTGACCGCCAACACCGCCGCTGCCGCCAGCGCCGCGTCGGTGGCGTTGCCGCCGCGGCGCAAGACGTCGACGCCGGCTTCACTGGCCAGCGGCTGGCTGGTGGCGACCATTCCGTTGGCCGCGTAGACGGCTGACCGGCGCGAGTGAAACTCCATGCGCCGCCATGCTACCCCAGCCGGGACCGAGCGCTAGACCAGGAAGCCCCCGGCCGAGGTGGCCGCCTGATCGGGACCGACGCCGACCCGGCGGCAGACCTCCTCGGCGAGCATGTCGAAGAGGAAGGCGATCGGGCTGGCATCCTCGCCGGCCGCGCGCAGCGGCTGGCCGATCTCGCTGGCGCGGCCGAACGCCTCCGAGCGGGGTATGGTGGTGTCGAACAGCCGGTGGCGGTCGCCGTCGGTGCAGATGCTGTGGAACGCCTCGATCGAACCGTCTGCGCGGCCGTGGAACATGTTGACCACGACCCCGGCCAGGGCCGGACGCTGGTCCGGGGGCAGGGTTGCCAGGCCGCGGAGGAACATCGAGAACGATCGGCTCGAGAGGATCTCGGCCTGGAACACGCCGACCACGTGACTCGAGGCTCGCAGCACCGCCGAGGTGGTGTGGAACATCCCCGCCGGGCAGTCGACCAGGGTGACGTCGGCGGTGTGGCGCAGCCGGGTGAGCAGCCGCGCCCACGCCTGCGCCAGATCGGGCCGCTCGAGTGACGCCGCCGGGACGCTGGGGCCGCAGGCGGGAAGGATGCGCAGGTGCGGCTGCGCCGTCTGGCGCAGGGCGGTGACCGCGACGTCGGGGTCGTCGAGCAGGTCGAAGGCGCCGCGGTCGGCGCGGCCGCGGGCGTCGAGGCTCGACAGGATGTCGCCGTTGATGTCGGCGTCGACGATCAGCGTGTCGAGCCCGCGCTCGGCCAGGCTGAGCGCCAGGTTGAGGGTGATGGTGGTCTTGCCCACGCCGCCCTTGGGGCTGGCGACGGCGACCACGATCTTCTGCCCGCCGCCACCGGAGGCTACCGGCGGGGGCGAGGTCGGACGCTCACTGCGCCGCGCGACCACGCGCGGCACCGACGGTCCGACCGGACGCGCCGGCCGCTTGGACGGCACCACCGACGGGGCGCGCCGGCGGGGCGGGGCGGTCGGCTGCGGTGCGACCTGCGAGCCGGCGGCCATCGCGCTCGCGGCCTGCTTGGGCTTCGGCGGTGCCGGCGTGCGGTCGACGGTGGTGTCCGGCTCGCTGGCGCGGTCGGCGGCCTCGAACAGGAGCCGCACCAGCGGACCCAGCGGCGACGGATAGCTCTTGGAGTCGGGCATGCGGAAGACGTGGAACAGCTCCGGCGCCTGCTCGAACAGCTGGAAGAAGGCCGACCGGCCCTTGGACTGCCCGTGCTCGGCGGTTAGCACCTGTCCGGCCTTCATCGAGATCAGCCCGCGGCGACTGCCGTCGGCGCTGCGCAGCTCGATCACCGTGTACTGCCGGCTCAGCCCGACGACCTGGAGGACGTCGGGCAACTGGAACTCCTGCAGGGAGCCCCGCATCACCAGGGTTTCTCGTGCGACGTTGTTCATGACTTCGCTCGCAGCGCCACGACGCTGCCCTCTCCGACGGCCATGCGGCCCATCTTCATGGTCTTGGCCACCAACGTGTAGATCCGGGTCCACGCGTCGCGGACCTCGCTGGTGAACGCCTCGCCCAAGCCGTAGTCGAGGGTCCACAGCAGCGCCTGCGCCACCGTGTCGTAGGCGGCGTCGGGCACCCGGTAGAGATCGATGTGTCGCCGCCCCAGCGCCAGCACCACGAGGAACAGATCCTCCTCGCTGTCAACCGCGTCTTGCCAGGCGTCCTCCGGCCAGTCGACGGTCTTGACGATGAAGGCGAGCATGGCCAGGAGCTTGCGCTTCTGCGGCTTCAGGTCGTCGGGGAACAGGGTCCGGTACGACGGCGCCAGCTCGAACAGCCGCTGGTAGAACAGGTCGGCAGCGGTGTCGGCAATCGGCACCACCAGCTCCCAGCTGCGGCGGATCGCCGCCTTGTCCGTGCTCGTCAGCATGAGCACACGGCGCCTACGCGCCGGCCACCATGGGGCGTTCCGCTTCGGCGGCGCCCGCGAGCATGAGATCGCGAATGGCGCCGAACGCCTCGGTCCAGGCGGCGCGAACCGGCGGTCGCCAGTCCTCGCCGGCGACCTCGCCCAGGGTCATCAGCAGGCACTCGCCGACGGCGTCGTACATCTCCGACTCGACGCCGTAGCCGACGTGCTTGGCTCCCAGGGCGCCGAGCTGCCCGGCCAGCCAGTCGGGTTCCTCGAGGTGCCACAACACCGCGACCAGAGCCTCGGCCAACATTTTTTCCTGGCGACCGCGGCGGCGCGGGTCGAACAGGCGCCGCAGCTGCGGATGGGTGGCAAACAGGTTGTCGTAAAAGCGCCGCGTCAAGTGCGGCTCCCGCTGGGCGATGAGCGCAAAGCTCTCTCGCAGCAGGTCGGCGTCGATCGTCACGTCGTACCCCCTTGCTTCGATTCGGTCGAAGCGTTTCGCATTCTCAAACTAGGGCGCTGCGCGCGATTGATCAACGACGTTGTCGAACGTCAGGACTGGCACTTTCGCTGCGAATGGCGTTGTTTACGTGCCGTCCGGCGCATCACCGACACCTCGTCTGCCGACCGGGGTAGGCACCGGACAGGGTTGCGAGGCCGCTCACCAACGGTGGAGAAGGTGGTCAGAAAAGCCGCTCGCGAGTGCAACTTTCCCCACCGGAGTTGCACGCCTCGTCCGATTCGGCAAGATTACCGGTTCCCATGCCCAGCAACCTCGAACACCAGGGTGAGCTCTCTGCCGACGACGAGCTCTACAAGATCCGCCACAGCCTCGCTCACGTCCTGGCGCAGGCCGTCCTCGAGCTGCGCCCCGGCACTACGCTGGGCTTCGGCCCGCCGATCAAGGACGGCTTCTACTACGACTTCGTGCTCAGCGCGCCGATC
>Ga0114931_10005842_pt1 | contig 15214 bp, 16 predicted proteins | sample 2SBtaG_FD_89579 | JGI IMG/M metagenome (GOLD analysis project Ga0114931, IMG submission 89579) | Deep subsurface microbial communities from Kolumbo volcano to uncover new lineages of life (NeLLi) - 2SBTROV14_V59a metaG | ecosystem: Environmental > Aquatic > Marine > Volcanic | place: Kolumbo...
AAGTGATATTTGATGTCATAGCGACTGTGCGAACCCGTTCGATAGTTTTCCATTCCCCCAGTATAAGGTCCTAAAGGATTCGTCTAAAGACGAGGGTTTTAGACCCATCGTAAGGACAATAAACCAAACTCAAATGTAGTGACGACTTCGAGCCCGCCACCCTAGGAAACAAGGTGTGTTTGGAATTTACTGGGGAACTTGGGCTAGCGCCGGGTTTCCAACGGGCGCGACACAAGTTTCGAAAAAGTCTTCGATTTCTGCTTCGGGCCCCATCACGACCACGTTGTCGTCTGGGTGGAGCTCTTCGTCATCTCTGGGATTAAAAATGGTATCGCAGCCTGGTCGGCGGACCGCAACTATCATCAATTGAAATTTCTCTTCGGCTTCTCGTACCGTCCTGCCGATGTAAGCACTCTCGGCAGTGAAGGTAAACTCTTCGAGTTCAGCGTTGAGACCCGATTCGTGGCCCACGCAACGGAGCAAATCGGATGCCTCGGGTTTGACGATCATATCGGCGACACGCTCCGCTCCAATCACGGCAGGCATGACAACTTCGTTGGCGCCGGCTTGAAATAGCTTCTTCTCGGTTCGCGGATGTTCTCCCCGGGCGATAATGCGAAGCTCAGGGTTCATATTGCGAGCAGTCAGCGTCAGAAACACGTTATTCGAATCGTTTTGCAGAGCAATTACGAGAGTTGCGGCACGCTGGATTCCTGCATCGAGAAGAGCAGCCTCGTCGGTCGCGTCCCCTTCGAGGAAAAGAAATTCATGTGATTTTGCTTCAGCGATCGATTCAGCGCATGGGTCAATGATAATGAAGGGCACACGATGACGCGACAAGCGATGAGACAAGTTTTGACCAATGCGGCCAAAGCCACAAATAATCACGTGGCCTTTGAGTTTATCGATTACCTTTGTCATTCGTTTAGCTCCCAGGGCTTTGTCGAGTTGTCCCTCGACTATGGCTTGAATCAACATACCAACCGTATAGGCCATCGACAGCATGCCCACGATAATGACCACGATAGAAATAAGTTGTCTCGCTTCGCTAACTTCGAGACCAATGCCTTGCGAATAGCCGACCCCGGTAATCGTGATTACCGTCCAATACATCGACTCGAGCAGCGGCTTATCGAACCAAAGATGGTAAGAGAGAATCGAAAAAATTACGACGTAGCCAAGAATTAGTGCGCCGTGTCTCGCTCTTCCCAGTGCAGCATTCATCAGGTGTGGTAGTCGGCGTTGAGACGCACGTACTCAGTTGTGAGATCCGTGGTCCAAAATCGAGCCGAAGCAGTCCCTTCGTCCAAAAGGAGAAAAATACTTACATCGTGGTTCGATTGCATGGAGCTCGATACGGCTTCCGCATCGAAGGCCACGGGTGCTCCATGCTCGTACAGTAAAAGGCCATTGACGAGAAGGCTCACCTTGGTGGGGTCAAATGCTATACCAGCGTAGCCCGCGGCTGAGACGATTCGCCCCCAATTTGGATCATTCCCCGCCACTGCGGTCTTGACTAACGGACTGTCTGCGATGGTTCTCGCGATTATGACTGCTTCTTGGCGGGTTTTGCAGCCATGGACTTCGACGGTGATCAAATGCGAAGCACCTTCGCCATCGGCGGGAATCGACTGGGCTAAATCTTCGCAGACCTCGACCAGCGTGGCCTGAAACTTGGCGAGATCGCGGCCCTCAAGCACAGAGCCCCCAGCAGCACCATTCGCCAAAAGCAATACCGTATCGCTGGTGCTTGTATGTCCGTCAACGCTGATGCAGTTGAATGACTCGTCGGCGGCATCGGCTAGCCCTGCCTGGGCGTCGCTCTCTCGAAGTGCCGCATCGGTCATCACAACCGCCAACATGGTTGCCATGTTGGGACCGATCATCGCCGCACCTTTTGCCATACCACAGATACGGATCGGACCGTTCAGGTCGATCTCTCGACTACAAATCTTGTGTCGGGTGTCGGTCGTCATCATGCCTCTAGCTGCAGCGACGAGCGACTCTTCGCTTGAACCCAACTGCAGTGCTGCAGCTTCGATCCCATGGTTGATGTTGTCCATCGGCAGCATTTCGCCGATCACGCCGGTCGACATGACGAGTACTTGTTTGTCTCCTAAATGGCAAACCTCGGCCACTTTCGACGACATCGCCTCAGCATCGCGGTCGCCCCGCTCGCCAGTGCAAGCATTGGCGACGCCCGAATTGATGACCACAGCACGGATCGAACTATTGGGCGTAAGCTCACGGCAGAGTTTTACGGGAGCGCCACAGACAACGTTCTGGGTGTAAACTCCCGCAGCAACGGCAGGACGTTCGGAGAGGAGTAGCGAAAGGTCGAGAGTATTCGGCGTGACTTTCACACCTGAATAAACACCGGCTGCGCTAAAGCCCTGTGGAAGACGATCGGCCATAGTCCCAGCTACCTCTTTTCTCCAAAATGCGAATTCAACCGATTATGTCTACAACAGAGCCAAGGTCTCTGAAAAGCCGTACATCAAATTAAAATTCTGAACGGCAGCACCCGAGGCACCTTTCATGAGGTTGTCGATCGTACTGACGACCACTGCTTTGTCGCCTACGCAACGGGCAGTGATATCACAAAAATTCGTCTGCACAACTTCTTTCGTGCAGGGAAGATGTTCTACGACTCGAACGAATGGCTCGTTGGCATAGAACGATCTCAATACTTCCACTAAGTCCTCGGAAGAAACCTCACCCATGATATCGCCATAAGCCGTGCTTAACATACCACGGTCCATGGGCACTAAGTGCGGCGAGAAGACCACATTGGTCTCCACATCGGCCCAGGTACTCAACACTTGGTCTATCTCAGGCGTGTGACGGTGCTTGCCGATATTGTAAGCAGCGAAATTCTCGTTTGCCTCGGGAAAGTGTAAATTCGGTTTGGGAGACCGCCCTGCTCCGCTAACCCCACTCTTAGCGTCGATCACAATCCCGCGGGGTGAAATGATCCTCTGCTTCAACAACGGCGCGAGAGCCAGGATGGATGCCGTCGGATAGCAGCCGGGGTTGGCCACCAGGTCGGCACCTCGAATAGAATCTCGATACAGCTCTGGCAGCCCATAGACAGTGCCTGGCATGCGCCCGGGGTCGGGATGTTCGACTCCATACCACTCGGCGTAAACCTGCGGGTCGTTGAGTCGGTAGTCGGCACTGAAGTCGACAACACGGCAGCCGGCGCCCAACAGCTCGCTCACTGCAGCAGCGCTCGCAGCATGTGGCAGGCAGCCAAATACACAATCGGCCCGGTCGGCAACTTCTTGAAGGGGGAGATTCTCCATCACCAAATCCAAACGACCCCGAAGCGAGGGATGGACCTCGGACACTGGGAGACGTGAATCCTTACGAGTGGTCAGCGTGGTAATCTCTACCTCAGGATGCCTGAGCAAGAGGTTAAGTAACTCCCGAGCGGTGTATCCTGAAGCGCCAAGAACAGCTACACGAATCATACGACAATTGGGGGGCTAGGGACGGTCAGACGGCGGATACTTACTCCAGAGACCCATTAGTATACTGGTGCGTTGCTAGCGCCGCCATGGGATGCTGGTCCTACCGGACACACCCTAGAATGGCCCGGTTCACGAGCTTCTCTAAGCTAGTTCGATCCCTCGATGCCAGCACAAAACTGCTCCGGGATTGCCTTGGCCACGGTAACCGAGCTATAAACGTGTTACTTAGACAGCTATCGCTTTTGGGTATTGTCTGAGCAAAAGAGTTTGAAGTGGATGGAACAAACGCCAGTAAGTTGGCGATTTTTGAGAAAGGAATTGATATGTTGATGAGAAAACGACGGGGCTCTGTGCCTGTCTCCGACGAAGCGATCGCCCAGCGTGCTTATGAGCTCTGGCAATCTCGCGGCTGCCCAGAGGGCGATGGTCAGGAAGATTGGCAGGACGCCAAGGCTCAGCTTCTAGAGGAGGAAAATCGCCAACGCAAGTCATTGTTTCGGCTGTTTTCGCGCCTGCGCAATCGGGCTGCTTTGGCTTAACAGCCTGTTGAAGAAGTTCGGCTATAGGCTGATTGAACTCTGTATAAACCGGCGGCTAATATTTGTTGAGGCGGTGTGGCCTGAGTCTTAGCGTCGGTCTATCAGCACTTGCTGCACAATGGCCATGATCTTTTCTGCGACGACTGCCTTGGGGCCTGCAGCCTGTTGGAGAACCGTGCCAGCTGGATTAAGAATCTCGACCTGATTGTCGAGCGAGTGCATCGCCTCCACACCGTTGGAGACAATCAGATCGCAACACTTGCGTTCAAGTTTGGCCAAGGCACGCAAGCGGTGATCTTCTGTCTCGAGCGCAAAGCCGACGACCCACCTGCCCCCCTTCCTGGCACCAAGCGTGGCTACTACGTCTTCGGTTTCGATCAACCGGAGCATCAGCGGTTCGCCAGTCTTCGCAATTTTGCTTGGCTCGACACGCAATGGCCGATAATCGCAAGGGGCGGCTGCGCCGATCAGTCCATCGCAATCTTCAAACTGTTCGCGCGCACAAACGAGCATCTCTTCGGTTGAGACGATCGGCAGTATCGTTGCCGCGGCAGGGTACTCGACATCCACAGGCCCACTGATAACGATTACTTCATGACCAAGCGCAAGTGCTGCTTCGGCTAACGACATTCCCATTAGCCCGCTCGACGCATTGGTGAGATAACGCACCGGGTCGAGGTACTGGCGGGTCGGGCCGGAGGTGATGAGGATTCGGGCCATGAGAAGATGCTAGATAATGACCAAGGACCAATGAGCGAATGACCAATGAAATCTCGTAAGAAAATGCCTCTTGGTCAATGGTGCATTGGTCATTGGTTATTGTCCTGGAGCAGGCTTTCAATGACCTTTTTAATATTTGCCGGGTCGGCCATTCTTCCTACGCCCTTTTGCCGACAGCTGAGCCAGCCCTCGGTGGGGTCAACAATATGCAACCCGTCATCGCGTAGCTGGTTGAGATTCCGCTGCACGGCGGGCTTGTTCCACATCTGGCTATTCATCGCCGGGGCCATGAGCACCGGTCCGGTGAAGGAAAGCAGCAGGGTGCTGAGCAAATCGTCGGCTATTCCGTGGGCGGCTTGGGCCATGATGTTGGCTGTAGCAGGGGCGACGCACAATAGTTCTGCCTGTCGGGCCAACTCGATGTGCGGCCCGAGTGGATAGTCTTGCGAATCGAAGGATCGAGTCTGCACCCTTCGGCCAGTGAGTGCACGAAATGTCGCTGGCCCAATAAACTTGCCAGCCGCTCGGGTCATCACTACCGTGACGCCAAGGCCGCTTTGGACCAGATCGCTTACTAGCGCAGCTGTCTTGTAAGCGGCTATTCCACCCGACACGCCGACAATAATTTCGTGAGTCATAGGTAGTGGTTAGCGTCTAGCTAGTAGCTCAAAGTGCGGAAAGGTCCAACTCAGGAGGTCCGCCGGCGTCATCCACTTCGCCGGTTATCCTCACTTCGTTCGTGCTTTCTAAGTAAATTTTGTCTTGAAGGATTTCTTGTACGACAATTTCCATCTGGTTGTCGGACTCGAAACTCACCAACTGACGAGCTCCCGCATTGATTGCGGCAAGTCGTTTCTGAATCAGAGTAGACAGCTTAAAGCGTCCGCCAACCTTGTTGACAATTTCTTCTTCTTTCAAAGCATCAATCATTCGGAAGACCTCGGTCTTGTAGTATCTGGCAGATTTCGTCGACCGCCTCGGCGAGGGTGTCGTTCACAACTTGGTATTCGTATTGGTCAGCCAAACTTAATTCTCGCATCGCAACCGTGAGGCGACGCTGGATGGCTTCCTCGTTTTCTGTCCCGCGGGAGCGAAGCCGACGTTCCAACTCCGCTTGCGATCTGGGCCGTATGAAAATCGTCACTGCCCCAGAAACTTTGCCTAGGACCTCCTTGGCACCATCGACATCAACCTCTAAGAGTACCCAAATTCCAGCCTCAAGGCTAGGCCTGACCTCGCTCCATAACGTTCCGTACCAGTATCCCTGGCTGAATACTTCGACACATTCAAGGAAGCTCCCTTGAGCTTGTCGGGCTCGAAATTCAGAATCGCTTAGAAAATGGTAGTCTACCTCGTCCTGCTCGCCTGGGCGGGGTTCTCGGGTGGTGGCGGAGACGCTAAGCCGCAAGCGGCCGGGGTAGCGTTTGAGTACCTCAGCGACGACGGTCGATTTGCCGACGCCCGAGGGGCCTGAGATGACTACCAGTTTGCCGGACTCAGGGGTTGTCATTTCTGCTCTCGGCTCTCAACGTCTTCGTCGATTATTCGTCGTGGCCGACGGCGCAAACACTTTACTGTACGTTTTGAATCTGCTCTCGTATGCGTTCTAGTGCCGTCTTGATGTCGACGACCTGCTCCGAAATCTCGGCATCGTTTGCCTTCGAGCCAATCGTATTGGTCTCGCGGCCCATTTCCTGACAAATGAATTCCAGCTTACGGCCAGCGCTGTCGGCCAGTTCCATCGCCTTGGCAAACTGCTGCAGATGGCTGCGGAGTCGGACAATTTCTTCGGAAATGTCTGCACGATCTGCAAACAGACTTACTTCGCGAACCAAGTCGGCAGGTTCGACGGTAACGTTAAGCGATGAGAGTGCTTCGTTGACGCGATCCTGGATCCGCTTCCGGTAGTGCTGGACCACGACAGGCGTACGTTTATCGATGATCTTCAGGGCAGCTGCTACCGTGGCGCACTGCTCATTCAAATCAGCCGCCAAGGCCTTGCCTTCGACTGCACGCATCTTGCTCAGCTCTTCCAGCGAAGAGCGTAAAATAGGTTCCACTAGTGGCCAAACATGCGCTGCATCGTGCGCCGCGGTCGAGAGTTCCTCAACAACCCCTGGCAATCCGGCCAACGCTTCTAAGCTGATATCTTCGCGCAGATCTCGCTTCGAGGCGACTTCTTGCAACTGATCAACATACTGGTTGAGCACTTCAGCATTCAAGCGATAGTCGTCGGCAGCCCCTAGATGGCGAATCCGCACGTTGCAATGGATTGTCCCACGCTTCACATACTCACGAATCACAGTTTCTAGCCGCGACTCAAGCGTACCATAGCCTTCAGTCGTACGAAGATGAATCTTCAGATAGCGACTATTGACGGTGCGCACCTCCACACCGACTGAGTAGCCGTCGCGATCGTCGCGGACTTCACCAAACCCGGTCATGCTTAACAGCGACACGCGACCCTCATTCCTGCGGGGCTTCCTCAGTCGCGGCCTCGGCTGGGCTGTCGGCCGACCCTGCATCCGCTGCAGGCTGATCCGCTTCGGATTGATCGGTTTCGTCTCCACTGATTAGTTCGGGACCCTCGACCGAAGTAGAATCGGCAGACGAGGAAGCATTCACCCGACCGCTACCTGTATCGATGAGGCTTTCTTCCGAAGGACTCATCTTCGCAGCAACGATGCAAAGAAAAATCCAAAACGCGGCAGCGCCGATCGTAATCTTGGTAAACACGTCTCCCGCCTTCGCGCCGAACGCGCTCGATCCCCCCATGCCACCTAGTGCCCCGGCGAGACCGCCGCCACGACCACGCTGTACCAACACGAGTAGAATCAAAAAGATCGCTACTCCGCCTAGCAACAGCTTGATGATCGCCTGTCCCAAGGCCGCAATCAGAGGAATTGTCACAGCGAAAGCTCCGTCGTCTATTTCGAGTAATACAAATGAAAGGTTCGATTGGGCAGCAGTAGTCTAAGAGATTTTAGTGTCTTAAAAAACTTACGCCTGCCCCACTGCTTCGCCAGCCAAGGCGATGCCCATAAAGTCGTCAGCCTTCAAGCTGGCGCCGCCAATAAGAGCCCCGTCGACATTGGTTTGTCCCAGTAGCTCAGCCGCGTTGTCAGGTTTCACGCTACCTCCGTAGAGGATGCGTATTTTATCGGCAATCTCGCCATTGTAGCGTTCGGTCAGTTGCTTGCGAAGGTCGGCATGGACCTCTTCAGCCTGCTCAGGAGTAGCCACCTTCCCCGTCCCAATGGCCCAAACCGGCTCGTAGGCGAGAACCACCGATTCGATCTGTTCGGCGGTAACTCCCGCCAAAGAGCCATCAAACTGGCCTCGAATGACTGCTGAGGTCCGTCCTGCCTCGCGATCTTCGAGTAACTCGCCAACACAAACAATCGGAGTCAAACCCGCTGCCAGAGCGGCGAGAGTCTTTTTGTTGACGTTTTGATCCGACTCGCCAAAGATATGCCGCCGTTCACTGTGTCCCAGAATGACGTACTGAGCCCCAATGTCGGTCACCATCCCCGCGCTGATTTCCCCGGTGAAGGCACCTTGGGGCTCACAGCTCATGTTCTGCGCGCCTAGGGCAACCGGTGCATCGCCAATTGCATCTTTCACAAGCGCCAGGTAGACGCTCGGAGGGCAAACCAGCAGTTCGACATTTTTTGCCTCGGCGGCACGCTGTGCAATATCGCGAGCCAAGGCGGCAGCAGTGCTGCTGTCGGTGTTCATTTTCCAATTGCCGGCAATTAAGGGCGTACGCATTAAGAAAACTCCTTTGGAACGATTGCTTTCGGCTTTCCGTGTTCGGCTCTCCGCTTTCGCACCAGTCTAGCCGATTGCCTCGGCATGTGCATAGGAGCCCAACACGGTTAAACGAGTGGCTTTCTTCTTGAGCGAGGCAATGGCCCGGCGGGCACGTAAGTCGCCAGAATGGCCCTGAAATTCAACAAAAAAAAGATATCGTCCCCGCTGACCTGGCAGGGGAAACGACTCGATCCAGGTCAGATTTAGCTTGTGACGCTTGAAAATTCCCATCGAATCGGCCAAAGCTCCAGGCTGGTGGTCCAGCTCGAATACCAAAGCCGTTTTGTCATTGCCGGTCCGTTGGCCGGTTTCGGTACTAATGACTGCGAATCGTGTGACATTTTCTGGATTGTCTTCAATGTTGCAAACTAAAATCTTGAGCGAATAATTCGTAGCGGCCTGCTGGCTCGCGATAGCCGCTACTTTGGGATCCCTTGCAGCCTTCTGGGCAGCTTCGGCAGAGCTAGCAACTTCTGAAAGTTGTGCGTTAGGCATATGTTTGCCGAGCCAGTTGCGACACTGAGACAATGGCTGTGCTTTGCTGAACACTCGCTTCACTTGGTTTCGTTTGCCAATGCCTAGCAAACAGTGCCGGATGCGGAGCGGCACTTCGCCGCAAATTTTCACGCTCGAACGGGCCAGACAATCTAACGCGTCAGTGACGCGTCCATCGGTAGAATTCTCAATCGGCACGAGGCCATACTCCGAATGGCCGCGCTCTACTTCCTCGAACACCGAGGCAATCGTTCCCACGGGTGCCAGCTCGGCAGTCTGACCAAACCGCTCGATTGCCGCTAAGTGGCTATATGTGTACTCGGGACCCAAATAAGACACTCGAACGTTGCGATCGATGCCATGGCTACCACTGAGCAGCTCTCGGAAAACTGCGCGTACAGAATCATTACTCAACGGACCCTCATTTTGCCCGACGACACGTTGCAAAATCTCAGTGTCTTCGGCGAGCGGCGGCACAGTAGATTGCCTGCGTTTGGCGGCTAGCTCAGCACGCTTATTGATGAGCGCAAGGATCTCGCGATCTAGTTTTTCCAACTGGCGAATTGACGGTCGCTTCTGGGTAACGGTGCCAGCACCAGGGTCTGCCTTTTTCGTAGATTTTTTCTTTGCCATAGAGACCAGTATGCTCACCGAATATGGGACAGCCAAGGTGAGGCAGCGACGAACAGCCTATCTTGCCAAAACTGCCATTGTGGCATCGTGCCGACTAGCAGCCAGTCTTACGCAGGTCCGTCCGCTGCCAATCTGGCAGCATTCTGATTTTGGCAGACTATCCAGAGCATCTCGACACAACATGCAACACCTTACTACATAACGACTTACAACGCCACCCCTAGCTGAGCCATTCGTGGCACAATCTTTGCTTTTTAGCAGGCTACAGCAGATCAGCACTTAATCCAGTCGGTCGGCAAGTTTTTCACGCCAACAGGCCGTCAAACCACGTTATCCGCGGCATATCGACTCACTCAAGCGCAGGAAAAAACAGGAGAAATTACAATGGCTGCAGGCGAAAAAATCATCGGCATCGACTTAGGCACAACCAACTCGGTTGTAGCGGTCATGGAGGGTAAAGAGGCGAAGGTGATTCCCAATCCCGAGGGCAATCGTCTGACCCCTAGCGTAGTAGCATTCACTGACAAAGGCGAAGTGCTTGTCGGTGAACCGGCGCGACGCCAAGCAGTCACCAATCCTACAAAAACCGTCTCCTCGGTCAAACGCTTCATGGGTCGGCGCCATAACGAAGTCGCGGCCGAAGAAAAAATCGTGCCCTACGAAATCGTCGGGGGCAAAGAAGACTACGTGAAGATCAAGGCGGGCGATCAAGAGTTTACCCCCTCTGAGATCTCTGCCAAAACGCTGCGTAAGCTCAAAGAGTCGGCAGAAGCCTATCTGGGACACACGGTTAACAAGGCCGTCATCACCGTGCCGGCATATTTTAATGATGCCCAGCGTCAAGCCACCAAAGACGCTGGCCAAATCGCCGGGCTCGAAGTCGCTCGAATCATCAACGAACCGACAGCCGCCTCATTAGCTTACGGCCTAGATAAAAAGTCGCAAGAAAAAATCTGTGTCTTCGACCTGGGCGGCGGCACGTTCGACGTCTCGATCCTTGAGGTTGCCGATGGCGTGTTCCGTGTTATTTCGACCAATGGCGACACGCACCTCGGTGGCGACGATTTTGATCAAACCTTGATTAACTATGTCGCCGACGAGTTTAAGAAGGAACAAGGTATCGATCTACGCACTGATCAGATGGCGCTACAGCGTCTGCAAGAAGCATGCGAAAAAGCAAAGAAGGAACTTAGTTCGGCGCAATCGACCGACATCAATCTTCCGTTTATCACGGCCGACGCCAGTGGTCCCAAGCATTTGCAGATCAGCATTTCTCGGGCTCAATTCGAGCAATTGGTCGACAACCTGCTTGAACGCGTACGTGGCCCGGTCGTGAAAGCGATGGAAGATGCCAAGCTCAAATCGGGCGAGATCGACGAAGTTGTCCTCGTCGGCGGATCGACTCGCATTCCCAAAGTGCAAGAGCTTGTCACCGAGATTTTCGGCAAAGAGCCTCATAAAGGCGTCAATCCAGACGAAGTGGTTGCCATTGGCGCAGCGATCCAGGGTGGCGTTCTCTCTGGCGATGTGCAGGACATTTTGTTGCTTGACGTCACGCCCCTGTCGCTTGGTATCGAAACCCTCGGCGGAGTGATGACCAAACTAGTCGAGCGAAACACCACCATCCCTACCGAACGCAAGCAGGTCTTTAGCACTGCCGACGACAACCAGTCGGCCGTCACGGTCCGAGTGTTCCAGGGCGAGCGAGAAATGTGTGCCGACAACCGGCTTCTCGGAGAATTTAACCTTGATGGTCTGCCACCAGCACCGCGCGGCGTACCTCAGATTGAAGTCAAATTCGATCTCGACGCAAATGGCATCCTCAACGTTGTCGCGAAAGACCTTGGCACAGGCAAAGAGCAAACCGTGCAGATCGAGCAGTCGAGCGGTCTGAGCGAGGAAGAGATCGAAAATATGCAAAAAGATGCAGCTGCGCACGCCGAGGAGGATAAGAAAAAGCGTGGTTTGATCGAAGCCCGTAACGAGGCCGACTCTCGCTGTTATCAGTTAGAAAAATTGGTCAAGGAGCAAGGCGACAATCTCGCGGATGCCGACAAGGAATCGCTCGAAGCCGCGATCGCGAAGGTCCGTACCGCAGCCGAGGGTGAAGACACCGAGGCGATCAAAACCGCGATCAGCGAACTCGAAACTGCGTCTCACGCAATGAGCGAAGCCCTCTACAAGTCAGCCGGCGAGGCCGCTTCAGCGGCAGGGGACACACCCGAGGCCGCAACCGGCGAAACTACCGACTCCGAGTCGGACGACGACGCGATTGATGCTGAGTTTGAGGTGAAGAGTTAGCAAGGTACTGCATCTGTTGTGCATTCCGCTGCAATTTGAGAACAGAGGTACAACATGGCTTTCCGATTCGATCGTCTAACGATTAAGGCTCAAGAGGCCGTGCAGCGAGCGCAAGAGTTGGCTGCCGATGCGGGGAATCCGCAGATTGAGCCGATGCACCTACTCGCAGCGCTCATTGCTGAGCAAGAAGGCGTGGTGCGTCCGCTGCTGGAACGTATTGGCGCAAATCATCAGCAGTTGCAGGAGATCATCAGCGCTGAGCTGGGTCATTTACCCAAGGCTACTGGAGGGGCTCCGCCGCAACTGGGTACAAAACTCGGAAAAGTCCTGGAGGCAGCGCAAGACCAAGCCGAGGCGATGCACGACGAATTTGTTTCGACCGAGCATCTTTTGCTGTCGCTGGCTAAGACAAAATCTAAAGCTCAGGACGTGCTTAAACTTAACGCACTCGATGAGCAGCAGATTCTCGACGCCTTGCAAGACGTGCGGGGCAGCGCTCGGGTTACCGATCAGACGCCTGAAGACAAATTTCAGGCTCTGGAAAAATACGGCATCGATCTCGTCGCTCGCGCCGAACAGGGGAAACTCGACCCGGTGATTGGCCGTGACCAAGAGATTCGCCGAGTGATTCAGGTGCTGTCTCGACGTAAGAAAAATAACCCGGTCTTGATCGGCGAGCCTGGCGTTGGCAAAACTGCCATTGCCGAAGGGCTCGCGCTGCGCATCGTGCAGAACGATGTGCCGCAGAGTCTTAAGAACAAACGCGTTGTGGCACTTGATTTGGGTGCGTTGATTGCCGGCGCAAAGTTTCGAGGCGAGTTTGAAGAGCGGCTCAAGGCCGTTCTGCGCGAAGTCGAAGACGCTGCCGGCAGCGTGATTCTGTTTATCGACGAATTGCATACCATGGTTGGCGCTGGGGCTGCTGAAGGTGGCAACGACGCCGCCAATCTACTCAAGCCGGCGCTGGCCCGCGGTGAGTTGCGTTGCATCGGAGCGACTACGCTCGACGAGTATCGTAAGTATATTGAAAAAGATGCGGCTCTTGAACGACGTTTTCAGCCCGTCCTCGTTGGCGAGCCGAATGTTGAAGATACGATCGCGATCCTACGCGGCCTCAAATCTAGGTACGAAGCGCACCATAAAGGCGTGAAGATCAAAGATTCTGCGTTAGTCGCAGCGGCCGAGCTGTCGCATCGCTACATTGCCGATCGCTTTCTGCCCGACAAAGCCATCGACCTGATGGATGAAGCGACCAGCCGACTTGCCATGGAGCTAGAAAGTGTCCCCACCGAAATCGATGAGGTGCAACGTAAACTCACGCAGCTCGAGCTCGCTGCCCGTCAATTAGCCGACGAATCGGAAGAACACGCACAGCAGCGACTGGCAGAAGTGAACGACGAAATGAAACAGCTCCGGCGCGAGCTGGCCAATCTTCGCGAGCAATGGGAAAGCGAAAAACTTGGTGTTGGTGATGTCCATCAAGTGCGCGAACGCCTGCAACAGGCCGAGCTCGCTTACGACCAGTTGGCTGCTTCGATCAAAGATCGCCAAGCCGCCGGTGAAGTCGTCGGCGAAGGTCTGTATCAATCGCTTTACGAAGCCGACGTCGAGCGAAATAAGTTAGCCAAGCAATTGGAAGATTCTGAACAACGCCAAGCTGCCGACGAGTCTCCGGCGAGAGAGACCCATCGACTTCTTCGCCAAGAGGTCGGCCCCGACGAGATCGCGGCGGTTGTCAGTGCTTGGACGGGCATCCCCATCACTCGGATGCTGGAAACCGAACGGGCCAAGCTGCTCGTGCTCGAAGAACGACTGCACCAACGTGTGGTCGGCCAAGACCAGGCCGTCGCCGCTGTAGCCAACGCGGTGCGCCGTAGCCGGAGTGGACTGCAAGATCCGCAGCAACCGATCGGTTCGTTCCTCTTTTGCGGCCCTACCGGCGTGGGCAAAACCGAACTCTGCAAAGCGCTGGCCGAGGTGCTCTTCGACGACGAGAATGCAATGGTGCGGATCGACATGAGCGAGTTCATGGAGAAGCACACGGTCAGCCGATTGATCGGGGCCCCTCCTGGCTACGTCGGTTACGAAGAAGGAGGAAAACTTACCGAAGCTGTCCGCAGGCGCCCTTATGCCGTCGTCCTGCTCGATGAGATCGAGAAAGCACATCACGATGTTTTCAACATCCTGTTGCAAGTTCTCGACGACGGTCGTCTGACCGACAATCATGGCCACACGGTCGACTTTTCGAATACGATCGTCGTCATGACGTCGAACATCGGCAGCCAGTTGATTCAACAAATTATGGACGAGGGCGGCGCGGCGGAAGATATCCAGAAGGGACTTGAAGAAACGCTACGGGCTCATTTTCTGCCTGAGTTTCTCAACCGGATCGACGAGAAAATTGTCTTCCATCCGCTCGACGAATCTCAAGTAGCAGAAATCGTCGACATTCAATTAAGAAAATTGACCCTTCTTCTTGAGAAACAGGGGCTAGGCCTCCGCGTTACCGATGCCGCTCGGAACCAGATTGCAGCGGAAGGCTATGATCCAGTCTATGGGGCCCGTCCAGTACAACGAGTGCTCAAGCAATCGGTACAGAACCCTCTGGCGACTGAACTACTCCGCGGCAATTTTCCCGAGGGAGCGTCTGTTGAAATCGACTACGACGGAGACGCATTTACATTTGAGCGAATCGATCAAGAGCAACTGCAGACGACACCAGCCCTTTAGCGGTCGACTTCGGCGAGTTTCCACGACTCGATCAAGACCTCTGAGCCAGGCGTCATAGCGCGTAATTTGCGGATAATTTCCAGCTTCTCCGAAGCGGTGGCCTTTGCCAATCGTTTCTGCAAGTGGCCCAACTGCACCCGGCGCTTCCTTCGACGGCGAATCTCTTTCTGACGCTCGCTACACCCCACAGGGAATCTCCTTTGTGGCATTTTACCATTTTTGCTTGTGTGGTGTTTTGGTTGGGGATGTCGTGGCCGACACCGCTAACGAATCCACTTTGGGACCAAGACACTCTTGCAAACGAAAACTGGTAAAGTGCTGTAAATAACCCGCCTTGCCAGCAAGACGGTCTGGTTGGTATGAATGGGCATCGGCCCAATTCGGCATTATTGCCTAGACATCTAGGTAGAGTCAATGCGCGGCGTTACAGGCGAATGACGAATCTTGCAGTTATTAGTTATTTTCTCCGACGGACGGGTGGCAGAGTGGTCGAATGCACCGGTCTTGAAA
>Ga0114931_10005843_pt1 | contig 15213 bp, 15 predicted proteins | sample 2SBtaG_FD_89579 | JGI IMG/M metagenome (GOLD analysis project Ga0114931, IMG submission 89579) | Deep subsurface microbial communities from Kolumbo volcano to uncover new lineages of life (NeLLi) - 2SBTROV14_V59a metaG | ecosystem: Environmental > Aquatic > Marine > Volcanic | place: Kolumbo...
AGTCTTGCGGCGATGAGTGCAACAAACGCACAATTGTCCGCCCATGGTGCATGGATGTGGGTTATTCGGTGTCGTTCGGCAAGCGCGGCCAGGGAAACGGCCTGAGAAAAGACCGACTTGTCAAATCGAAAGTGTTTGGTGGCATGATAACGTCGACCGACAATGTAGAGGAACAGGCACAAATAGCGAACGGGATTTCGATGCAGGAAACGCCGCTTGAGTAGCCGTTCTTGTTCGCGGTCAACACCGGAAGTAGAAACCGCAAATCCATGCAGCTCGGGTTTGAGCTCGGCTATGTAATCATCGGTCACTGGCATCTCTGAAACAACCAAAATTTCGATGCCTGTTCGCAGAAGACTCACCACTTCCCGCTGCACGAACGTCTGGCTTGTAACGGGGTACTGCCAGATGTAGTAGGCGACCCGTGCTCTTCGGAGGCCGCTGTCCTCCGAGTGTTTGAGACGCGGCAAGGGCCATCCCCTCAACAACCACACGACGTTTCGATAGAAGAATATCGAGAGTCCGGACGTTCGGTAGCGGTAGCGCAGCATGCTCCATCTTGTTTTGGTGAATCTGTGCAGACGACCGCGGAGCCACAGATGATATATCGTCCTAATCACAATCACAGCAGGATTGAATTGAGAGTTGGACTCCCCGGTGCACTCGCCTGACTCCAAACCAAGAAGCGCCACAACTCTGGAGAGATAGTCGCTCAGGTCAATGGGGAGCCTGTCTTTAACAGGCAAGGAACCACGACAAAAACAGAGCGGTGCTGGTACCAGGTCAAACTCGAGCCTCGCCAGCACCGTCCAGACCATGTGATAATCTCGAAAGATTGGGGACTGCGGTGCAAACAATCCCAGGGTTTCAAGCGCGGCCTTCCGGTAAAGCTTGACGCCGTCAAGCAGAAAGTCCCAGTTCAGGTAGTCACTTAGCGTCGCGGTTTTGAAGCCGCCGAGCTTGTGAGCGCGTTCCCAGACGTCGTGGTAGGCACTGCGAGAAGTGTGTCCATCGTCATCGGTGGCGAAGTGCAGGCAGTGAACCATGCCGAGTTCAGGCGTACGTCTCATTCTTGCGACGAGTATGGCCAGTGCTTCGGGAACAAGGCGCTTGTGCGGTTGCAAACTCAGCAGGAAAGGCGCGGAGCTCTTTTCGGCAAGCAGACGCATCATCTCAACTCGTGTGGGCGTGTGGGCGCGTTCAACGCACTGGACTCTGGCATCATCAAACGCCATGCTGGCTACCTGAGCAGCGTTCCCGGTTACAACCACCTCGGTCTCGATACCGGTTTGGCACAACATACTTTGCACGGCCGCAACACATGCCGCTGTGTCAGCACCGCACGGGATTCCTACGGTCACCTCACACCTGGGTGCTTGGTGCCGTGGTGCGGGTGGATCAATAGTTCTTGAGGAGGTCTTTGAAGTCATCGTAAGATTTCTTTTCGTGGAACATATCGATGTTATCTTCGAATTTCAGGCTGGTTGCACGATGAATGCAGTCGACGAAGCCCGCAACACTCACCGGCTCCACAAGCAGGCGCATGTTACAAAGCTGCCAGTTACCACAGTTTTTCGATGTGATCACATTGCAGCCCATGGCCGACCCTTCAAACAGTATGCCAGGTGAGGCGTCGAAGGACGATGCGCTGGCCACGACCTTGGAGTCGCTCATAAGGGTGAACAGGGCGGCGCGGTTGCCGACAAAGTTGTGGTAGGTGACACCGGGCAGTTTTTCTCTGACTTCGCCAACGATGTGCACGGCAAGATCCTTCAGCCTGGCAATGATTTTCTTGACGAGCCGGTAGTTTTTTTCCGGACGTCCCCAATCATTAGCGATAAACAGCACATCGTTTTGCCTGTCCACAAAATCCTTGCGTCGCTGCGCATATTCCAGGGCGTCCTCATAAATCCATTCGCTGAACCAGACAACTTTGGAATAGAGCTTTGCCGCAGAGCTCGGGTAGATAGCCTTGTGCAATTGCAGAGTGATGTCGGAGTGCGTGACCACCAGATCAGCCATTTGCACGGCCTTTCGTTCCATCTCGTTTCCGCCTGCGATTCGTTCAGGGTGGTTGAGCAGTCTTTGCGCAAACGACAAGAAATCGCCCTTGGGGTGCCATTTGAGGTAACCCTTCATCCAGCCACAGCCCGTGGTTAGATAGATGAGTTTGCGTCGAGGGTCGGCCATCTTCAGAATGTACACGGCAGTCAAGCCAATGCCGATGACCAGATCCGGGTCGATGCTTTCGATCAGGTTGTGCAAATTGACTTGATGGCGGTAGTTGTTGCCTTGCAGGAAACAATTGAACACACCTTTCAGCCCGCGCGGGTTGCCGATGTCCTCGCCAAAAAGATGCTGAAAATATGCAACATCGTCCTCTCCGATGATGTTGACCAAAACTATCTGGAGACCATCGGCTTGCAACATCTGAAACAGCTTGTAAGCCGAGGTGCTGGCGCCACCCCATCCAGGCACTTCAAAGCAGGCGAGCAGGATTTTCTTTCTAGACAAGTACGCTACTTTCCGATTTCAACCGGTGGAGCGACTGGTTTCTGGCCGTCCGCAAGGTCGGGGGTGGTTGGCGCGTATCGACGAATGATCTCCTCGGTGGGCCCGAAGGTCACCAGCCTGCCTTTGTCCAGCCAAATAGTCTTGTCGCAGAATTGTTCGAGAAAAGCCATGGTGTGGCTTGCAATCACCATCGTCCGCGCGGTGTGTTTGTAGCTGTCGAAGACCTGCTCGCATTTCTTCCTGAAATCCTGATCACCGGCTGACAAGGCCTCGTCGAGAAGGTAGATGTCAGCATCGAAATATCGGGTTGTTGAAAAAGCGAGCCGCGTCTTCATGCCCGATGACAGGTGCTTGAACTTGGTATCGACAAACTCCGAAAGGCCTGCCCAGTCAACGATTTCCCGCAGGTTTTTCCGGGTCGTGGCTCTTGCTACACCATAAATCGCACCATAGAGAAAGATATTCTCAGCCACGCTCAGGTCGTCAAGCATGCCAATGCCAAAGCCAGCCAGAAAGGCGATCTCACCGTTCACCTGAATCTTGCCACAGGTCGGCTGATACAAGCCAGCGATCAGCTTCAGCAGTGAAGTCTTACCCGCGCCATTGTTGCCGATCAGTCCAACCCTCTCGCCTCGTCGGATGGTCAGGTTGACATCTCGCAAGGAAAAACGAACATCTTCCGGTTTCTTCCTTTGGACAGCACCTTTGAGTACGCTCAGGAGAGGGGCTCGTTTTCCCTCCACTTTGAAGGCTTTGCTAACGTTTGTAAGTCTAATGGCAACACCCATGTCAGACGCGCTCCGCCAACGCCGGTTCGAATTTCTTGAATGCGAGAAAGGACATACTCAAGAGCACCCCCGTGGTCACAATCGATGCCAGGAGTTGCGGTAGCAACGATCCACCACCGAGGATCGCGGCTCTGGTAAACATGATAAAGTAAGTTAACGGATTCAAGAGCGTAATCGTTCGCACGACGCCGTGTCCAAGAAACTTCAAGTCGTAGAAAATTGGTGTCAGGAAAAAGAGCATCCTCAGAAACAACTCGTAGAGATGTTCGATGTCCTTCAAGTAAAGGTAGCTGAAAGACAACATCAAGGAGAGCGTCAAAACGAAGGCTGTTTGCACCAGAATCGCCGGTACCACCAGCAGGAAAGACCATGAAGGCTGAATGCCCGTCAACAAAGCGATAGCAATGCAGACGAAAACCGATATGGCAAACTCGATGGACCGGGAAAGCACGGCGGCGACCACCAGGATCTCCTTTGGGAAAATCGTATCGGTGGTCAGAGACCTCTTGTCGTGGAAGACGCGCATGGCGGCGACGGTACAGTTTGAAAGATGGGTGTAATGGACGAGACCGACTAGCAAATAGAGGGTGTAGTTCTCGATCTGTTCGCCGATCCTGAAGCGAAAGACAACATAAAGAATGGTCAGCATGAGCAAGGGGTTCAGGAAGCTCCAGATGAGACCGAGCACGGAGCTTTGATCCCTGAGCTTGAACTCAGAAGTGACCATCTCGCGCAGGAGATTCAGGTGTTTGTGGGTGTATCGAGGCAACGGCATAACAAGAGTTCGTTCTTCCATCATTTGTAGGTGGGCCTGTACCGGGCCGGCTTTTTTGTCAAGCCCAACTTCACCAGCCAGCGGTGCATGGGTGAACGGTAGCGGCACTGTTTCAAATAACTCTCTTCTCCCGCCACGATTCGCTTTGCGATTTGCATTTCGTCCAGGCCGTGTTTTCTAAGAATCCGTGTAATTTCCTGTTTGTGGAGAGTGCGCGGCAACCCTGTTGTCAGCCGGAAGCACGCGTCGTGGTCGCGGTAGTAGTAGAGGCACTCCGGTACCGTATGGAAGCGTGCGCCATGCTCGGCCATCATCCACGGAAAATCGAAATCATCCGGACCGACCGAGTTCAAGCTTTCATCCATGCCACCGAAAGACAAAGCCAGGCGATTGCGCCAGCACAGCAGATGTTTTACGGGTGTGCGGTATTTGAATTGTTCCAGCCCGACATTTTCAGGGCTCCTGTAAACTGAGCTGATGAACGCACCATTTTCATCGATTACTCTGCGCTAGGAGTGGAAGAAGTCCACCGCCGGATGGGCTGAAATTGCTCCAGTCAGCACCCCGACGGCTTCCGGAGCCCACATGTCATCCGCCAGCAGGATCGCGACGAAATCAGTCCCGGCTTGTCGCATCCCGCTGTTGAACGCGCCGGCGAGTTTCCTGCCGCCATTGGCGACCAAGCGAACCCGTTCATCACGAAGGGGGGCCGCCAACAGTTGCCTGAATTTCCCGATGTTCGGCTTTTCTACGATAATGTTGAGTTTCCAGTTCGGTGAGGTCTGTTCCTGCACGGAACCTATTGATTTTCCTAGAAACTCAGGCAGGTAGCTCTTTACGGGCATCAATATGGTAATTCTTGGCAAATGCATGGTTAAGCTAGCTTTCTAAACGCGAACCGGGTCAGGTTTTGGCCGACAACGTCAAACTCGAAATAGTCACATAGGAGTTTCAACATCTCCACGGAGACGTATCTCCATTTGTCCAGGTCTGCTTCATACTCCCTGATTCCCCCACGGCTTTCGATCTTGTCCAGCAATTGTCTTACGTCTTGTGCATCCTGCCACCGCTTGAATTCAAGAACGGCAATTCCTCCTGGTTTGAGCACGCGTTTGATTTCGGCGAAATAAACCACAACGAGCTCGAAATCAAAGTGAAAAAAGGTCGTGAATGAGTAAACACAATCAAACCTGTTGTCGGCAAATCCCTCGAGATCATAGCCGTTGAGCAAGCGAAAGACGACGTTGTCGAATTGTCTGAGCTCATGCTTCGCCTGAGATAACGCCTCTGCCAGAATGTCTGTGCAGCATAGCTGTTTGCAATGTGAGGCAACATGCCGGCTCACTCTTCCAACCCCGCAAGCGATTTCTAGAACAACCGATTCGGGTGAGATGTAGGGCAGAACACTGGATTCCGCGGTTTTTTTGCCATCGTACCATTCCTCGTCGAGCAAGGCAACGGGTTCGATTCCGCGTTCGCGTGCGCGCTGCACGTAGTCTTCAAAATATCCGTTCCATGTCTTTGCTTTTGTCTTGTTCATTCGTCAGCGGCCCCAAGGTTGAAATTCAGACGAGGCCCGTGATTGGCCAAATCGCGGATTTCGTGTGACCCATTCGTGGGAATGAAAACGTCGCCTGATCGCCGGTTTCGGGCGGCGGTGCGGCACTCAGAAGCTTGCCGGAACAAGAGAACATATTGCTTGATATTCTTCGTAATGTCAAATCTTGCCTCTACCTTTCGTCGTGCATTTTGACCGAGGAACCTCATTCGCTCCTCGTCGGCGAGCAAATTCATAATGGCCTCCGCCAGGGCGGACTCATCCCTGGGCGGCACGAGGATGCCATCCACTCCGGGGTCGACTATTTCCGGAATGCCGGTGATGAAGGTTGAAATAACAGGTAGCTGCATGGCCATGGCCTCGATCAAGGCATTCGGGATGATATCGCGGCCGCCGTCTTTTTGAATGACGCAAGGCAAAACAAATATGGCCGCGGTCTTGTACCGTTCGAGAATCTCCGCGAAGGATTTCGGCCCCAGAAACCGCACCCGTTCGTTAAGGTCGAGGTCCCGGTGAAGCCGCAAAAGCATTTTATGATGATCCGAACCGGGCCGGTGCGGCGCACCGACTATTTCGCAAACGAACTGAACCTCCCGGTCCATCAAATAGCGGCAAGCCTTAAGCAGGTAAGTTAGTCCTTTTTGTTCCACCAGGCGGCCAACCGACAGAATCACCGGGAGTGGCGAGTTGCGGTGGCCATTCTTTTCTGGCTGCATTTGACCTAATGGCACGCCATTGTAGATTTGATGAATTTTCTCTGACTGTCGCGCAGGCAGCATTGCTTTCAGGTGCGCGTAGTTGTACCGGGTGTTGGTAATCACCAACCTGGCCTGTCTTAGCTTTTGTTGCAAGGCAAAGACATAAGGCTTTGAATGAATATCGAAAGCCCGGGCCTGCGTGGTGAAGGTGATGCCGGCTAGTTTGGCGGCGCAGATCGCAACGAATGCATCAATTGACATCCAGGGGGTGTGTAAATGACGGATCTTCCTTTCGAGTAATATCCCCGCCAGCAAAACAGACTTCACAAAGATTTGGCGGTCCTCACTCGGTGACTTAAACCTGCTGTAGCGCTGCGTGAGGATATAGGCTGACACAGCCAGTACACGCCAGGGCCGGGTTAGCAGGAGAGAGCTTAAGTAGGATTTAAGCCGGCGCCTGTCGACGGGTTCGATGTAAGTCGTGGTTTCGATATTGGTGCGCAGACCAAACAGTTCGAGCGGCTTATCCTCGGGCTGGTCGGCAATGATATCGATTGCGATCCCACCTTCCCGAATGGCTTCAATCTCCCTGCGTATGAAGGTTTCACTCAAAACCGGATAGCGCCGCAGATAGTAAGCCGTTCGGGGTTTGTTGGCATTGGACATGGCCATTACTCTATCATTACAGGTTCGAGTCTCGCCAGATTGGACGACGAATGTTGCAGCGATTTCATTTCAGCGGCGAATATCTCTCTCAATTTTTCGTAGCCGTCAATTATGCTAAAAGCGGCAGTGTCGCTGCCATTTTCAATCCCGAATCGAGCTCCTGAGCGCGCACCCAACGAAACGTACTTGCCGAACGGCTTGTGCAATCGCAAGTGGCACCATTCCCGTAAGCGCTGTTTGCGAAATGCACGCCCATCATCATTGTTGGCCCAATAGACCAGCTTCGCGCACTCTCTAAATGCACCACGCCAAGCAGTAAAAGGCGATGCATTGAAGCGAGTTATGCAACCAAGCTCGGGGATAGGCACGAAGGTCTTGGCCAGATCTATAGTCATGTCCAGGCCGTCGCTTTCATCATCAAATGCTGTCTTTGGAAAGAGCTTGATGCCGCCAAAGCCGCTGACAATACCGTTTACAGGATTGATTGACCGCCAGACAAAGACACATTCATCCAATGCTCTGGTTGTCTCGAACTGAAAATTGAAACTGTCGAGAACGGTGGCATCGCCATCGACGACAAAGAAGCTTTCAGTAGTGGCCGCGTCCGCGCACGCTTTATGCGCCCTCCAAATTCCCTTAATGCCGTGAATGTGACGCGCCCTTGGGAAACGAGCGCTCAATTTTTGCCAATTCGTCTCGCGATCTGGTTCGTCATAAGACAAAAAAAGAATGTCGAACATGCTGCTCCTGTTCCTATTCGTTGTTATTTAGTTCGGTCCGAAATCGCGTCATTTATAAGCCGAAGCGTTTCTAACCACGACAGGCGCTCCGTTCAAAATTGCGGTGCGGATACGTTGACGGAAATTATGCACCTCAACTGTCCCACTTGACGTATCAATTAGGTGGCCAAAGAGTAGGATGTTTTTGCAGGTAGCATGCTGTTCGCCGGGTTGTGGCGATAGACATGGCCATCATATGGATACCTCCGGTTCGAATTTTTCCAATTGCTACGGCAGTTGTTTGACAATGCCTGCTTCTGCCTCAAAAATTTCCCTGAGTCTTTGGTAGTCATTGATGAGATCGAGGGCAGTATGGTCACCCTTGTTACGCGTAGCGAAAATAGTTCCTGATCGTGCCCCCAGAATGGCGTATTCGCCGAACGCCTGCTCTGCTCCGACGTTGCACCATTTCCACAAACGTTGCATGCGATCGCGATACTCTTCCCGGTCGTTTGCCCAGAGAACGTGTTTCGCACATTGTCGAAAGCCACCGCGCCAGGCAGTAAATGGCGACGCGTTGAACCGAGTAATCGAAGCAACTTCCTCCATCCACACTACGGTCTTTCCCAAGCTCCTGGTCATGTCGAGGCCATGCACTTCCTGGCCAAAGGCGGACCTGGGAAAAAGTTTGATTGAGCCAAATCCGCTCACGATCTGATTCACTGGATTGACGGCACGCCATACAAAAATACAGTCGTCCAAGGTTCGCGTTGTTTGGATTTGAAAAGCAAAACTTTCAAGAATATCTGAATCGCCATCGACGAGGAAAAAGCTTTCGGTCGCTGCCGCGTCCGCGCACGCTTTATGCGCCCTCCAAATTCCTTTAAGTCCGTGAATGTGGCGCGCCCTTGGAAAACGATCGCTCAATTTTTGCCAATTCGTCTCGCGATCTGGTTCGTCATAAGACAAGAAAAAAATATCGAACATGCTGCTCCTGTTCTAATCCGTTGTTCAATGTCAGACCTATCTTAGCAACTTGACGGAGCTGCGTCTAACTCGCGCTGAATGATTTTTTCGTATGTTTTGACCCTTTGATCCCACGTGTGTCGCGCCAGGATGTATGCCATAGCTCTCTCGGAATTCCAGGTTCGCCCGACGGCATTTGCGATTTTTTTAGCCATGAGTGGCAAGTCCTCGCTCTCCGTGACATAGCCAAGCTCGGTCTCCTTGACCAGATAGTCATTCGGAAAACCGCTCTCAGTAACCACCGGTAAGCCGCAGCGTAAATAGTGATAGATCTTGCTACTCTCGTTGTTGTGCATAAATTTTCCAGCGGAGACCACAAGGCCGACATCGGCAAACTGCAAATAATTCCAGGTTTTCGTGTAAGGCACCACCCCAAGATAGCACACGTACCTCTCATCAAGCGCGGACACATCACCGGACCCAATCATAAGCAGGCGCACGCCTCGTCCATCAAGCAGCTTTCCCAGCTTGTTTAGCTTGGAGCAAAGAGCTCGATTGGCTTCAGGCTGCGAATGCTTCGTATAAATGTGTCCGGCAAAAATGCACCGACCCCAGGAGCCAGCAGGGTAAGGGTCTTCGCTAGCCGATGGAATCTCGCGGTCAACGCCACCGGGTACCAGCAGCAGGTTGCCGCGAGGGCCATGGCAATCAAGAAAAAGCTGTTCGGCAGCTTGACTCAAAACCGTGACATACTTGCTGGTGCGATGAATCTTCTCCTGCAGGGCAAACAGTCGAGCCCGTACCTCACCGTGAAAATAAATGCCCGCCATGTCACACGGACCGACGACGGATCCCAATTTGGAAATAATAAATGGATGATCAATACCGCCATACCGGGCCAGCGTCGCCATCCCGTCGTGAAAGAGAGTCTTAACCACGTCGTAGGCCCGCCAATTCACCGAGGAGAGTTCGATGAACCCCACGCTGGTGCCCCGCAACAGGGCGGAATCGACGGGCCAGGCCAGCGTGTCGTCGGGCAACGCCATGTCAACATGATGCCCCAGACGTGCCAGCGCTTCGGAAATCTTGAACCAGCGGATGTAAGACATGTCTGAAGGGACCCAGGCCGCGGCCTCCTGGTCGATGGCGCGTGGACTGTTGATATAAACCGTTATGATCTTTGCCACCTGAAATTCCCGAGGTGAATGATTTGTTATTTCAGACTAACTTTGGTGGAAATAAGAATTACTGGCAACCTCATTTAAGGTTAAAAATACCCCCAAACTACTGATTTTGCGCAAGAAGCCTCGATAGTGCGGGAGCCAGAAACCGGCGTAACAGTCGTGCAGACCCAGCGCCACGAACTGCTGCTTTTGAATTCTGTCAAGCGCTTTTCTTTCCCACTCTTCATAGGGTGTAGATTCAGCGTACAATTCAAAGTCGTCGAAATGAACCGGAATCTTGACAATCCCGTTCTCGAGTATCGGCGCTACAACGCCAAGCGAATGCGCTGAGCTTGCGAGCCACTCGAAATTGTGATAGCAAAGGGCCGCGTCCGTCAATTCTTCCGTGAGCCGTGACTGCGGCGTGCGGTAGCCTTTGATTCGATAGTCCACCGAGCGGCATGCACCGAGCTGGGGGTCCGTGAGCACGTGATTGTAGGAATGGAAAGCCACCTCATGGCCAAGCGCCTCGATCTGCTGGCGGACCTCATTCATGATACAGCCGACAATATTGTAGGTCGCGCGGATGCCCAGGCTATGTTCGATTTCCGCCATTTTGAGTAGATGGTCCATGCAGGTTCGGTCCGCGGCCCGGGCGAACTCCGGGTCGCAGTCGCGGTGGCCCAACCCACGTTCGATGTCGTGACAGATGCAGATGACTTTGTCCGCGTCAGGGATGGGTTCGCACCCCCTCGTCGGCAGGACAACACGCGCGCGATTTCGCGCGACCTCCAGCACCCACCAGCCATCTATCCGGGCAGTGTCGAAGCACGCCAGCGGGTGGTCGTACACGCGCTCAAAGAGCGGCCGTTGTACCGAGCGCTTCGGGTCGGTGTTGGCGATGGCCAGGGCCGACGTGGGCAAGAAAACACGTTTGAAGTCGTTTTCCGTAGCGTGCGCAAGAATGGCGTTGATGAGCATCCGGGGCCAACCTTTGAAACGATTCTCAATCCGAGACTTGTATTCCGGTCGCCGCGAAATGCGCTGCACCAAGTCGGAAATGTGAACCATGCTGTACAACTCGTTGTCGTGGGCACGCAAGTTTGCTGTGGCTAGTTGGCCGGGTCGGCCGAACTGCTGCTGGTGCCAGACCACATCCTCATCGAAAAACAAGTCATTCGGGAACTCGCGTACCATATCAGCACCTGCGTAGAGCACCAGCTCGGAGAGTCGATTCGGGTCGTGCTCGCCACACATGCGCTGCGCAAGCTTAAAACCATCCGGGCCGCACTTGGGCAGGTGGTAGAAACGATGCGGGAAGAAATGCCGGCCTTTGTAGCCAAGCTGCACGAACTCGGATTTCCTGCTGACGTCGATGTCATGAAAGCGCGCTTTGTGGTTCTGGCTCATAAATCAAAGTATCCGAATTTTGCCGATCCAACTATCTTGCCGCACTTTTTTCCGAGGTCAAATGTCGCCTGGCAGATGGCGCGCATACGCCGCCGTCCCACGACGGCGGCGAGATTCGTTGCAATGGCCTTGTAGCTTTCAATATTCAGGCGGCGATGACCGTGCTTCTTTGTCAGCTCCCGGCTGTCCCGCAAGCATTTCACCGCCCAGACGCCGTGCTGATAGCCTTCCCGGAAGAGCCCAAAAAGCGTGCGTTCATTGCGATGAAAAATGAGCGCATCGGGCTGATACACCAGTTTGTAGCCAAGTCGAAGGATTTTTTGCGACAAATCCACATCTTCGCAGCGCAAGTAGTCTTCGTCGAACAGCCCCGCATCCAGCAAGATTTTCCGGGGCGATGCCCAGTTCATGGTGATAGCGTAAGGCGGCTTGAAAACGGTAATGGCCTTCTCGTGGTCGTGAATTTCATCTCCGAACGCTTCGATGCGGTTGCAAGGTTTCGCTGCCTGGATTCTGCCGCCAATGATGCCGACTTTCGGTGAGTCGAGCGCAGCGGTAAGATTTCGCAGCCATGAGGCTTCGGCGGTGCAATCGCAGTCGGTGAAGGCGATGATTTCGTTGCTGGCCGCCCGGATGCCGGTATTTCTTGCCGCCGCCGGACCACGTTTTTTTTCATTCAGCACCTTGACTTGCTTAGCAAAACTTGATAGAATCCTGGCGGTGCCGTCAGTTGAGCCGTTGTTCACCACTACAACTTCGAATAGCTCGACGGGGTAATCCACGGCCAAAAGAGAGCGCACGCAAGCGGCAATACTGCTCTCACCATTTAACACGGGAACGACTACTGAAACTGTGGGCAGAGAGTTCACGGAGCCGCCTGGCCTTTCAGCTATGTCGCGAAGTGAGACGATTGCTCAAAAGCCTTGACCTCATCGGCGTTGGCGATGAAATCGGCGAGGCTGTCGGAGGTTGTTCGGGCCAACCTGGTCCGAACCTCCGCCGGTTCCAGGCCGACGTAGGCGAAGACTCGGTTTGCCGTCTCCTGGTGACGGAGGCCATCCAGTAAATCCCGTTCGTAAACGAGACACAGGTGGTCCACCTCAGACAAGAGCGCGTCGTCACGTAGCCTCTCGTGGCGCAGGTTCTCCATTCGTCGCTGCAATTCTTTAGTCTCGACGTAGAAAGTGGCTTGGCTGAAAGACCTGTCAGCGACTTTCCTGTGCCGCTTGGGCCGGTGGCGCATTGCCATAAAAGACAGGGCGTGTCGAACCGTATTGTCGCGAACAAGATAAATGACTTTCCATCCATCGGCGCGGAGCTCTTGAAGGAAATCATGTATCTCCGCCTGCCCCACCTGACGCATCAATTGGTGGTTTAAGATTTTGCACCCGAAAGCGAGCTCGGAATAATTGGCCCGCTTCGCGTTTAGAAACTTCTGGGTGAATAGCGACGGTAGAGCCAAAACCTCGCGATCACAATGTACACACGGGTGTGCATTCAATAGGTCAACCAGCAGCGTGCTGCCCGTGCGGCCGTGGCAGTAGATGATGAACTTTGTATTCGATCTCGCAGACTCACGCCGAAGCCTGCTCAAAAACCCAAAAAAGTAGACGCCCAACTCCCTCACCAGCGCGTAGGGTCGGAGCAGCCATGACTTCTCGGACGTTACGACCAAGTCGTTTACGGCGAGAGCAAAGCCGGTCAATCGGTCCAGCATGCTCATGAGCCCTCGACATTCAAAAGCGGGCGTAAAAACGCCGCTAGCTCCCGGGCCACGAAGGCGTGCCCGGATTCGTTGAGATGGTACTCCGATGAGATGAATATCGAAGTAGGGCCTTCGTCCTGCCGCAGCAGAGGAGCGTGCAAATCCAGAAACGGGACATGATTCTGCTTTGCAAAGCGCTTCACCATCTCCGAGATCCTTCCCGTTTCGTAAAGAGTAGAACCCAACGAACCATCATACTCCATCTTCGTCGGGATGACTGAAATGGCAAGACCAATGTTCCTCACCTGACATAGCTTAGTCAATTCAAAAAGTACTTTTGTGAAAAGATCCTCCGCCTGCCGCAACTCATCTGAGCGGTTTGCGAGAAAGAGAAGCTTGTCGTCGCAAAGGCTATCGGCGACGGGAAAAGTCGCCGGACTGTGTTCGAAGATATTCTCAAAGGTTCCATAAGACGCAAATCGCCCGAGCGTATGATGAGTAGACACACGCGTTTCAAAGTCTCGTTTCAAGATGTTGTCTTCATGAATTGAGCCAAAACTTTCGCATTTTGCCCGACATCCCGACCCAGTGTAATGCCATAAGTCTGAGACTGTCGTACAAGTTTGAGGGCGAGTCGAAAGCGGCGAACAATAACGAGTAGTTTGGCAAGAATTTCCCACGGCGAACTCTTGAAGATGAATTCCAACCCCTGGTAGAGTCCGACACCCACGACGGCGTCACGGACGAGCGTCCGCAGTGTGGACAGCTTGGATGCCGGCCGAATCCGCGGTTCCCCATTCAGCACGCGGCGCGAAACGAAGAGAATGGTCTTCTTCATTGGCGTCTTCTGCAACTTTTCTTCCCAGAAGGCACAATCGATGAAGTACTTTTTCCCAAATTCCATCCGATCGATTTCATAGTAGAATTTCTTCGGTATGGCTGCGATGATGTTCTGGTCGAGCGTTCCAATGTGTGTATGAAAGGGATGAACGGCGCCGTTGCTATCGAAGATGGGTTCATCGTCAGAGATCAGCCTGATGTCCTGCTCGCGCAGCAGCGAGATCGCCATGGTCGACTTGCCGCCGCCCGGGGGAACGGGCAGCAAGAATGCGGTGTCGCCACATGCGAGTGCCAGGGCATGCACCCGTAGCAGCCCAACGCTGTCAAGATGCTGACCCAGGAGTGAAATCACCAGCAGATAGAACGCTTCCTGCAAGAAATTTCTATCCTGGCTGAAGAGTGTGAAATTTCGTGCGCTTGCGGTTTCGACCACGACACCGTTGCCAAAGTAGTCGATGATCTTAGTGTCATGGTTTGCGTAGACGATGTTGCGAGGCGTTGAAAAGCTGGCCGCGATTTCCGGAAAGCTGTCCCAGGGCGGTATTTTTTCTTTTACTTCAATGGTGGTGAAATTCGAACCACCTGGTGGCCCATCTTTCAGGAAATAGCGAAATGGACGCAGCAGTTGTGCCGCGAGCCGCGCACTCGCCCCGCGGTACTTGACCACCATACCGTAAATGTCTAACGTCTGGACCTTCATTCGTGAATTTGCTTCCGCCACGACCGTTTCGGGGCGTTTCCCAAAACGGCCAGATGGGCCTGCTCTGACATGGTCTCCAGTCGTGAGTTGACGTCAAACGCAAGCCTTCTGAGAACGGCATGCGCCAGCTCAAGGTGAACATCGCCGTCATCCTCCTGGTCTCGGTGCAAGTGATGGATGTCGTCGCAGAGCTCCGGATAGATGCCTTCACTTATCTCAAGGCACCGTTCGTAGGAATCGACGATTTCCAGTTCGAGATAGAGTTTGAGCAGGAGAGCATTCCAGGCCTGACCCGCCAGGTTTACGCGCGAACCAGCCTCGGCTGTGCAGATGGCTTGGCTGCCTGGGCGCAACATGACGTTCACGGACTGGTCGAGCAGGGAGCTTGCCACCGCGGCCGAGGTCGGCGGTTTCAGCCCGGCCATGGGGTCGTCGCCAAATAGAATGTGACGATGTTGTCGCAGCGACAAATAGGTGTGCGGCCGGTAGGTTTGCACAAAGTACTCGAATAGGGCTTTCGTTAGGATAATCGGCGGAGTAGAGTTGGTCGATTGTGTCTCGCGGATGTCGGCAAGGCACTCTACCATCATCGTGCGCTCCTGCCCCTTCCTTATTATGATAAATGGCCGTGCATACGACAACACCACACTGTCGATCGCGTTCTGGTGGCGCTTCAGATGCGTGAAGTTCGAAATCTTGAACTCAATTTCC
>Ga0114931_10005844_pt1 | contig 15213 bp, 10 predicted proteins | sample 2SBtaG_FD_89579 | JGI IMG/M metagenome (GOLD analysis project Ga0114931, IMG submission 89579) | Deep subsurface microbial communities from Kolumbo volcano to uncover new lineages of life (NeLLi) - 2SBTROV14_V59a metaG | ecosystem: Environmental > Aquatic > Marine > Volcanic | place: Kolumbo...
ACTCTTGTTTTCAAAGCAAAAACTAAGAACAAAATAATCAACCCAAAAACCTCAATTTATTTATTCACCGTTCCTTAGGCATTGCCTGACTGTAAACGGCCCACCGAACTAACCCTCCAAGCCCTCATTAAGATCGAGCGCCTTCCGCCGCAATTCAAAGTTTTTACCGAGGTACAATCTCCGCACCTGCTCATCCGCGGCTAGTTCCTCCGAAGTGCCGGACATCAAAATACGGCCGTCGTACATCAGGTAGGCCCGGTCGGTGATGGAAAGGGTTTCCTGCACATTGTGGTCGGTGATGAGGATGCCGATATTTTTCGTTCTCAATTTTGAGACGATGGTTTGGATGTCTTCTACTGCGATGGGGTCAATGCCGGCAAAAGGTTCGTAGAGCAGGATGAATTTTGGGGAGGTCGTCAATGCACGGGCTATTTCCGTCCTTCTGCGCTCTCCTCCCGAAAGGGTGTCTCCGCGGTTCAGGCGGACTTTTTGCAGTCCAAATTCTTCCAGCAGGGATTCCAACTTTTCCTTTTGTTCTTCCTTGCTCAAATTGGTCATTTCCAATACGGCGGCAATATTGTCTTCCACGCTTAATTTTCTAAAAACAGAAGGTTCCTGCGGCAAATACCCAATCCCGTTTTTTGCCCGGCGGTACATGGGCAAGCGGGTAATGTTCTCTCCCTCCAAAAAGACCTTCCCGCTATTGGGTTTGATAAAACCCACCACCATGTAAAAAGTAGTCGTTTTTCCCGCTCCATTTGGGCCTAACAGCCCCACAATTTCCCCTTGGTTTACTTCAATGGAAACGTCTTCAACGACAGCTCGCTTTCCGTAAATCTTGACCAGCTTATCCGTTCTTAGAATCATGTGAATGAAAAATTCATGCAATGCGCCCCAACACCGTAGTTCCGAGTTTCCACTCGGAGAAGTAATCTGCATCACAGGGCTTCTCCGAGCGGAAGCTCGGAACTACGGTGTTGAAATACAAAAGTAACGATTATTGACTGAAGGACGCTTGCCCATTAAGGTATTCCTTTTTTGAATTGGAAATAGTGGAATACCAAAGCCCCAAAACAAATGGCCACGCCTAAAAATTCGCGCACCAACTCGATGTAAGGCGTCTCGGCTTTCATGCTGCCGACGATGGAAGGAGCGCCCATTTTCAACCAAGCGATAAAATCGGGGAATAAGGTCGCCATCCAAATCAGGCAAAGGAGCATTCCGGCAAACAATATTTTCGGGTTGTATTTTTTTTTGATGGCAAAGCCCGAAACGACGGCAAGGAAGGCGTACAGCGCAATCCAATGCACCGGGTCGGGGTCGTTGAACTGCACGGCAGCGAACAAAATGAAGAGGAAGGTGAGGAAACCATTGATGATTTTCATTCTAAAAAATTGAATTGCTGTTTTAATTGGGCAAACATAAATATTCGACCTTATCCTTCCAAGGGGTTTCAACCCCTTGTCCCTGCAACACAAGGGGTTGAAACCCCTTGGAAAGTGCGACTATTTTTACTCCCCCTTTAAAATCGAAAATCCGCCCGAAGCTGCACCGTCCTAGGAGCCACCGGAAACACGACGAAAGTAGCATCGGGATTTTGGGCGATAAAATCTTTGGTGGCTGCATTGGCATTGCTGCCAAATTCATTCGGTCCTAAAAAATTCATCAAGCCTTCCGAATTGAACAAATTATTTGCGAGCAGCGAAATGTTCCAGGTCTTATTTGCCGCTAAGGTAACACCTGCATTGAAAAGACTGAAAGAAGGCAGTTGAAAAGCGTTGGCCACGTTGGCTTCCCGCTCCCCCGTAAAGCGCCAGGTGAAAAATATTTCCAGCTTGTCGAGCTTGTAAGAGGGAGTCATTTCGAAGGCTATTTTTGGATTGTGGGGCAAATCATTGCCGGAGAAATCATTGACCTTGTCATCTGCGACATCTACGGTGCCATTGGCATCATAAACGGTGAAAGTGGTGGCATCCGTTTTCTGCAAAGTAGTCAAAAGGTGAAGGTTAAAGTTTTGAAAGGGGCTAAGGATAGCTTCCAATTCCAAACCAATGCTCGTCGTTTGGTTGAATTGAGGCGGCGTGAAAAAGAGTCCCCCGCCACCGTTTTGGTCGAAGACGAATTCCGAGAAATTTATATCGTTCAGGCGACTCCAGAAGGCGGTGGAAAAAAACGCGAAGGGGTCAGTTTTAAATTTAAAACCCAATTCGACTTGCAAAATATCCTGCACCGTGCCTTTCACATCCACCGGCAGGTTGGGGAATTTATCAAAATAATAATTCAGTTCGGGGGCTTTGTGCCCGCTCGTAAATCTTCCGAAAAGAGCCGTTTTATCATTGAAGCGATAGTTTGCCCCGGCGGAAAAAGAGAGGTAGTCGTAGGTGAAATCAAACCCATCTTTGGCGCCGGTTGCGGCCAGCACGGCATTGTCAAAAGCGGTTTCCTCTTTGCCGTCCAAGCCACCTTCGCGGGAGATGGGTTCGGAACGGTCTTTTTCGCCGTCGTGCCGCACCAATTCGTATCGAAGCCCCAAATCGAGATTTAGCTGGTCGGTCACTTTCCACACATCGTTCAAAAAAGTGGCGAATTGGGTCACGGTGGCTTCTCCTTTATTGAAAAACAAACCCGCATAATTGGCGATACCGGCGGGGTCGGAAAGCTGAATGACCGGCGCACCCGGGTTTTCAAGCGTCACCTGCAACATTCGCGGATTCGGTTCATAGGTGGCGTAGGCAAAACTCGCCTGCGTGAAGGTGGCGACATCCGAAAGGGCAAAAAAAGCGCCCGCCGTCGTCTCGTGGCTGCCGAAGGTTTTTGCCAAAGAAACTTGGTCCACAAATTCCGTCGCTTCATCAACTTTCTGCCAGGGCGCAATGCCCATCAGGGCATCATTAGGCAAGCTGCCGTTTATGTATTCAAAAGTCGGGACTTCGCCCGCGAAGGCATTCAAGGCACCGAGGTTATTTACGGTGGCGAGGGTTTCGCCGGTCTTGGCATTGCGGAAAACGACCGCTCCCCAGGGGCTGTCGAAGCCGCTCAAGAAGTAGGGCAAAAAACTTTCCAGCCCAAGCGGCTGATTGGCAATAGAGGTTTGCCAGTTGGCGCTTTTGTCGCTAAACTTGGCATTGTTTCGGAATCGCCAGCCCTTGCCAAAGGATTGTGAAAAATCAAAACCAAGGGCGACATCCTTTGCCCGCACCCCATCTGCTGTGTTGAAAGTTAGCGAACGGGAGGGGTCGTTCCGAACAAAACGGCCGTCGGCGATGGTGGTTTTCAATTTGGGCAGCAACAAGGCGGTGGTATTGAAGTCCTGCCCAAACGCGGCTTTGGGGTCCTTCCAATTTTTAGCTGCCAACCCCGTCCAACGGTTGGTTTTGTCGTTCAAATATTTTCCATAAAATTTGAGGTAGCCCGAACGATGGGTTTTGACGACATTGAATTTCAGTTGACCCCCGCTACTCCAATTGAAATCTATATTTCTTGCGCCCTCATCGAAGCGATAAAAACCACCCAAATTGTAGGTCCAACCCTTGCCGGAAATGGGCCCGCCGAAGTCGCCATCCACCCGGAAATAGGCATTGCCATCGCCCTCCAAAGCTCCCGTCAAAGCCAATTCGCCCTTATAATCCGGCCCACCTGTTTTGGAAATAAAATTGAAAATACCCCCCGGCGCGTTGTTATTGGTAATCGAGGCGATGCCTCCCCGGATGGCTTCCAAGCGCTTGACGGTCAAGTCTGCCCGGTAAAATAAATCGGGGCTGTAATAAACGTGCTGCGTCGCATTGACCGGCAGCCCATCTTCCTGCAAGGACTCATAAAACCACCCGATGTCGTCCTCGGCGGAAGCCGAAATACCTCTGGAATAGACCCGGGTAAAAACTTCTCCGGCAGAGGCGTCGGCATAGATGCCGGGGATAGCTTTCAGCAAATCAGCCGCTCCCCGAGTTGCCCGCAGCGCCATTTCCCGCTCAGAAAGCGTCGTGATGGCAACCGAGGATTCGAGTTTGGACCGCTCATCGAAAGTGCCGGTGACGATGACACTACTCAATTCCAATGGGTCAGGGGCAAGGGAGAAGTTCACCTCCACCGGCGAGGAAGCAGTTTCGGATGAAAGCTCGATTTCCGTGCTCTTGGTTTCAAACCCCAAAAAAGAAACGGTCAATTTATAGGCTCCCGGCGGCGCTTTTTCAAAAGAGTAAACTCCGTTTTCATCGGTAAGCGTCTGCAATCGGGCTTCTTCCAAAGTTACCACCGCCCCTTCGAGCGCCTCGCCCGCGTCGTCCAAAATTTTGCCGGAAACGATGCCTTGACCCATCGCTGAATTAATGGAAAATAAAAAAAGTAAGGCGGCGGCAATACCGCTATTTTTTAGGAAAGAAAAATAGTTGCCGGCATATCCAAAATAGAGCTTTTTCATTTTTTTGGGTTCGGTTGAAAAGAGGCGCTAAATTAAGAAATGAAAAGTAATAACTGTTGGGGCGAAAAGCAGCCCAAAAGAAAGGATGGATTCGAGGGGTAATTAATTTCAGCCAGTGCGGCGGCCTCTTCCAAAAGTTAGTTGGGAGGGGATTCTCATTCTGATGGGACATCTTTTGGTGTATTTGTTGAGAAGGCGGGGTACCTTTGGCAGGTGTTTCCAGCCATTGTTTGTGTCTGTTGAGTTGGCTAATTTAACCTTATCGCTTTCCATCCCCATTCGTTTTTCTTTTTGTTGAAAGATAAAATGGCTTTCCCTTCAATTTCCATGTTGTCCTCTAAATTATTGTCGCTTATTGTATAAGGAGGGATAAAAACATCATCTGCAAAACCGAAATTTTGAGGCGGAATTATCTTCAATCTCCCTTTGAAACCCCGGATGGCGGGAGAGTCATTATTTTCACTTGCTTTTTTGGCAGTCAGAACTTTGTAGAATCCTTCCTGCCCATCTCCACAAAAACGTACTTTAAGAATTTCTCCAATTTCGGGCTTTTCCAACTGACCCGTGTAATTGAAAAAACCATATTTGGTTTTGTCTTTTACAAAATAAAGAATATTTTTATATGTATTGACAAACTCAATTACGACAACTTCTTCAGGGATGTCTTGATAGAGAATTTCTTCAGCTTTTTTTAAATGTTTTTCATATAAGACAGAATTATCCGATTTTGATTTGGCTGTTTTAAACCAATCTTGTTCAGTCCATTGAGTTACCTGATTCGGTAATTTCCATTTATTTTTTGAGCGAGTGGCAATTAATTTTTTAATGTCCGTCTTTGCCTCAGGGTACATTTGTTTGTCAACAAGCATGGAGGCAAATGTTTGACGAAGCTTAACCAGAAAATCTTCAGGAGTTTTCAAACTCAATGCCTTACAGTAGCACGCAAATTTCAGTTCTTCATTTTCCGAGATAATTTCAGCCATTAATTCCCAAACCCAAAAGTCATTTCTTTTCTTTTTTGCAAAAGGAATAAAAGCGGAAAATACATTTTCGGTATCTCCCAGGGCTAACAGCAATTTTGCCTTGAAGTAAGGTGGATATTGATATTCGGGATGGTCTTCAATAATGGTATCTAAATGAGGAATGAATTCTTGAATTTTATCCCTATCAATTTCTCTCTGTTGCCCGAAAGGATCTATCGGTTTTCCTTCCAAAAGTTTTTTGGAGTAAGCAATGTACGCCTGCTCAACAATAGCCATTTTTTTTCGACCGATATACTCGTCCGGCAAACAATCTTCAGACCGAAAGTTTTCAAACCCCCACCAGTCTGCAAATGCAAGATAGTTGGACCAGTTATGATAGCCTTTGTGAAAAGCTTTGTAGAGATATGAATAGGCATCCGATGGTTTAGTGAAATGAAAACATTTAATCAATTCAAATACCTCATTGATTTTCGAAAAGTCCACAGGGACCACTTTTTGAAAAGCAAATATCATTTTGCCAATCTGATAAGCACTTTTATCGAAGACCATTTTTTCCTCTTCCGGTAGTTCAAGTGCCTTTATTTTTTCTAAGTTCTCTTTGAACAACTTGTAATTTTCCGGTTGCGCATATTTTTTTAAGAAGTCATAATACACCCAGGCAATGGCCCGCCTATTCCAAATTTCTTTGGGATCCTTTTCCAAATCTACCTTTGCCATTGACAAGGCTTCTTCCATGCGGCCCGTTTTTCTGAGTTCTATGACAACTTTAAACGACATATTCGGAGTTTTGAAGTTTGTCGATGGAGGTTTTTATGTCCTCAATCAATTTAAGGCTGTTACACCTGTTTTCTAACGGAACTACCCTCCCGAAAAATCCATTCCCATCGTATTCAAAGTCAATAACCGCCTTTTCCGTTCCTCTTAGGAAAGCATATCGCTCGCGATAATTTTGATGGTTTACACCAACGGCCTCAATATTCAGTAATTGAATTTGTTCGGTCAATGAATCAAAAAGGAATTTTAGAAATGGTTGTTGTTCTTCCATTTCTTTATCAAATACTATTTTTGGAAATATCGGCTCCCCATTTTTTCGGCTCACTTTTACATGGATTGGACTTTCAATCAATTTGGAAATGGCTCCAAAAAGTTCATCGGAATTAGTGCCTCCCGGCAATTTTTGAAACTTGTCTTTAAACTGATTTTGCCCATTCACCCAAAATTTAAACGCGGCTGTTTCTTTGCCTCTTTTAAAATAGTATCTGATTTCATAGCCTTTTCTTTCCCAGCCAACAATATCAATAAACTGTTTGCTCAGCTTGTGCCAGTTGCTTAAAAAATGATCCTGAATAGGAGGTGGTGCATCTTGGAGGCGGAACGATTCTAAAGCCTGTAAAACCGCTCCTTCCAATTTAATCTCTATCGGAGGCACTGTTTGAGAAGTGAGTTCTTGATAAGCGCTTTGCACATGGGAATCGATAAATGACATTCCAGAAAAAGAGTTGAAACAGGGTGGGTTGATGCAATATAGCTTCCCGGAGGCTCTGGTAATGGCCGTGTAGGCCCACCGGAAAAAATCGGCATTCGTTTTACCGTGGCTGCTTTGTTGGGATTCAAAGAAGTTGAAATGACTTGGGACTCCTTTGTCCCAAAATACAAAGGTGTGTTCCCATTCGCCGCCTTGGGCTTTGTGGCAGGTCACCGCATAACCGAATTTTAGCAAAATGCAATTAAAGAACGGGTCAGTACAAATGGCTTCCTTGAACTCCTCTGTTTTAGGTTTTAGTTGAGGATACCTTTTTTTAAAATCTATGTAAAGAGCCTGTTGTTCCTCTGGTTTCAGGTAGTTATCGCCGTGCAGGTAATTTTCTAAAATGTACCCTTTGACCGATTTAGGTTGACCTCCATCGCCAGGGAGAAGAAGTTCGATGGTTCGCCAGGTTAGCCGAACAGATGTTGTGCCACCCGCTTTATTGTAAAAAGAGACATTCCTGGAAATGGTATTGATTTCCGTTTTTGTAACCACTCCAAATTCACCATTCAGGATGCCCAAACGGTAGTTGTTCCCGCCAATGATTACGGTATCTCCTGATTGAATGGGAAGGCTGGCTCCAAACTTGTCCCTGCGGATGGTTTTGTTCAAGTAAAGAGCGGTTCTGTTTTTATACGCGAGGATGATTTTCGTTCCATTCTGGGATTTATAGGTTTCAAGAAAATTTTTATACGCCGGATTAAAAATGTCTTTCCCATTCTCTTTTAGGTCAAAATCGTTGAAAAAACCGGAGGTTAGGCACCTTCTTATTTTGCTTGCAGATAGTAGAATGCCATTGTTTTTGTCCTGTCGTTTCACCTCCTTCATCTCGGTAAAAGCGACTTTCAAACGATACCTCTCCTCCAGGAATTTTTCATCCAACGCGGGTGAAAAATTCATGCCGATGGGGGGAAGCTGTGCCGGGTCGCCAATAAAAATGATTTTGGTATTTGTGGCAGCTTGCTGAATCCGGGAATAGGTAATTAAGTCTTTGAGCAAATAGCCACTGCCAAACCTGAAAAATTCTCCCTGACTCAAGGTGTCTGAAACCATAGACGCCTCATCCACGATAAGTACTGAATTATGCACTTCCCGATTGTTCCTGATTTTGTAGAAGTAAAGAAAGGAGCCACTATTATCATCGCCTTGGATTTCAATCTCTTTTAGTTCTTCAAAGCAGTAAATGCCTTTGTGAATCGTGGTTGCCTCGCTTCCGGTTTTCTGATTGATTACTTGGGCGGCTCTTCCGGTGGGCGCCATCAATTGGTATTTCCGGTCTATTTCCCGAAAGTATTCAACAAGCCCCTTCAACAGGGTGGTTTTGCCACTACCCGCATAACCTTTCAATATAAAAATATTTTCCTCACCTTCCAGAAAAGTAGCCACCTGCCCCACTGCTGTGCGTTGGTCATTGGTTAGATTGATATGCTGAAAGTGGTTGAAAATGTTCATCGTTTTGCTGTTTGAGGCAAAGGTGAAGTGAACGTGTGCGGTAGTCCTGCATTTTAAATTATAGATAATTAATAATTTTCTTTACGCAATCAAACAATTTTTTAAAACCATCAGGTTCATAAATATCACGGTTTAAATAGAGTCCATTTTTCTGCTTATTTAAAATACTTTCAACATTATGAACAAACCCATTTCGTTTTCTAATAAGGAAATAAATTGTTTTGATGAAATCATGGTCGCTTTTTTGCCATTTCTGAAAATAAATGCCAGCAAATTTTTTCCATTCTGGAGGTTTTTCTTTTTGCACTTTTTGTTTTTTGTTAATATAGCTTTTACTCAATTCGTCCCATTTCCAATCTAGCAAATTTCCGGCGTCTAAGATGTTCCATGTTTTATCACTATTCTTGAAAACAAATTGGTTATTGACAGTTTCAATAATGAGGTATAGTGATACAAAAGCATAAGCAAATTGTTCTTTTAATTTTGCTACACTAAGAAGAGAATAAGCAATGTCTAATTGATTTTTGATTTCATTGGTGAAATCTGTAAGATTTGGCAGTTTATCAAGTTTTTGTTTTAATTCCTGAATATCTTTATAGATTTCTTTTAAATAGCCATTATCAAAGCACCCCTTTATACTTTCTTTTAAATTTTTATAATTTTCCTCGCTTACTTTATCCTTGATAATGTATTCAGGGGATTCTTTTATGAAATAAGCATCAGCACCTTCATCTAATAACCTCTTCATATTCCAAGCTTTGTTAGATGCGGTAAAAATAATGACCTGTATGCCTTGGTTTATTGTTTTGATTTTTTTAAGAATTTTTACACCCGATAATTCCGCATTTGACATTGATTCGAATATTTTATCTTCCTGAGGGCTTAACCTCAAATCAAGGAATATTATGTCTTGTTCTTCAAATCTTTGGTAATTAGAGGCATCTTCAAAGGATTTTAAAATATCCAGTTTCGTTTTGTGCTGACTAATATGGGATTGTAGAATATGTTTAATGACTTCAGCCCAACCTTTATCGGCATAATCATCAATTAATACTGCATTACATCCTTTCCTTTCCAGTCCAATAAATTTTTCATCACGAGGCTGAATATTAATGTCTGTTTTGGCAAACTGGAATTTGAAGTACAGATCCGGTGGCAGTTTTGCCGTTTTCAATTTTATTCCGGCAAACTTTGCCAGCCTAAAGACGCCCCATTCATTTGCAAGCTGATGTCCCTCTTCTCTTTGATTGGTAATGAGTAATTTGGATAGAACGTGCATCCTTAACTCTTGCTCTGTAATTGATTCGCTGAAAATTTTTGCTGTATCTTGTATATCAAATGCACTGACTAACTTAATGCCTTTCGTAAAAAGAATGGAAGCTGTTTTTTCTTTGTTGTTTTCTAGTTGATTCCCAATAATTTCATTCTTCGTTTGCTCGGAAACAAAAATGATAGGAATAAACCGTTTATCGCCTAACTCTTTCGTCAGTCGGATATGCAAGCCTACTCTTAAACCTGTGTAATCACTGTCGTCACTTCCAAGTCGAACCGGGATAATTATTTTCTCAATTGTTAAATCCTGAAAAAATTGCTTTACCCACTGATCAATTTCATCGTCTGTAACTTCTTGGAGATATTCAATTTTTGTAAAGCCAAATTTATCAGCTAAATTTTGCCCCTTTTCTTCTATGATACCAATAACTTTATTCATATTTTGCTCTAACTTTATGGATTAAGGATTTTAGCTTTTTTAAAAAAGATTTAGCATCTTCTTTAGCGCTACTAATTTGTTCGTCAAATTTGGAAAATTCGTTTTCATGGTTCTCAGGATATAGAAAGTAAAATAACTCTGACAAATCCTTGTATTCCTGGCTTCTTCCACTGAAATCCGTTTCGTAATTAAAGTTTCCAATCTTACCGGCCAGAAAGATTCCAAGTCTATCCTGGATAATCAAACTTTTTTCAATTTCATAATTCTCGCCATACACAAGTTTTTTAATATCAACCTTCTCATTCGGGTTATTCTGACAGAGTTTCAGGAAAGGAATCAAGTAATGATAAAATCTATCCTTTTTCATTTCAAGGATAATGTTGTTGTTCTCATCTCTCAAAATCGTTGCAACCTGTCCACCACTAAAAACAACTAATGGAAGTCCTTGTGCTTCGGCTCTAAAGCAAACTCTGCTCTTGAAATCATCTGGCGGGAATGATGCATGAATAAAAATAGCTGTGGCATCTCTGAAAACATCATCTAACTCTATATCAGATAAATATATATGTTTAATTATACCCTTGAATCTTAATAATTCATCTAGCATGTCCACTCCATAATTATTGGACATTTGGCCAAATTCATTATCATCGAACAAATAAATCATACTTATGAATAAAATGTTAGCACATGAGTAAATCCTTCAATCTTTTCATCTATTTTTTCTTTTGGATGAATACCGCTTGAGGGATTAAATAAAATATTGATTTTATTGCATTCCGTATCAGGATTGTCGGCAACAATTGACCAATCACATAATTTGTAAAAAAACTTTTTAGCATCTTTTAAATCACCTCCCAATAGTTCCGGGTCAGATAACTTTTTTTTACACCTGGACCTGATATGAGTAATTTTCAATATTTTTCTTCTTCCTTTAGATGTGCTTTTTGCTTCAAATGTGATTTTCAGCTTGTTACCATTCCCTTTCCTTTGCCTTATTGCATTAAACACAGCACCAAGTCCAGATAATAATGCATCAACATCTGTGTAAAAGGTTGCACCGGCAAGATTAACATACTCGGGATTATCAAAATCTGTTAGCAATTGTTTTTCTGCTAATTTGTAGTTTATCAGATCCTCTAAATTCTTTTCGACCTTAATACTTTCTTTGAATAATTTAATATCTTCTTCAAAGCCAAAAATTGGATGCTTGTTGGGGTTTGAAGAACACCATTCTTTTACTTTGTCGGAACAAAAAGAAAAAGAGTTTGACTTACCTTTGAAAAACCATTTTTTATTATCCACGTCATCTTTATTATCAAAGCCAATAAACGACTTCAATCGAGCATGAAGATATTTTGGAATAGAGTATTTCTTTGTTTCATTTTTAAATGCTTTTTTGATTTTTTGACAAAAATCACCAAGGGCGAAAACCTTATTCGGAATGGTATAATCATGTACTAAATATTTAAAGGGATGATCATTGGAGCCAAACAATGACAAAAAAGCAGTTACATCTTCTGGCTTGTGATCATTAAGATTGAAGTCTTTTTCGGTAGATTTATTTCCTGTTTCTTTTTGTTGGGTCCCAATCTTCCCCTCCACCCTTTCCAGCCGCTCCAAAATCTCTTTACTCACATAACCTGCATTTTCAAGCTCTTTCCCTATAAGTTTAAAAAGCCTTTCTCGTGTTTTGCTGTCAACCTTTTTCTTTTCAGAAAAATCCAATAGGCTAATAATAAAAGCAATTTTATCCTGGGTGCCAGAAGTTGATTGATAAGGGGTGGATTGAGATGGAATTTTCTCTACAACGGGGGAGCCATAGCTCTTAACGCCTGCCTGTTCTAAAATGCTAAACTTACTCATAGCCTTGCCAGACTTTTTTGTTGGCAATGGCTTGTCCGAAGTATCTTTGAGGACCTCTGTTTTTTTAGTGGCATAAGTTGCCGTTGGCTCATTCAAAACATTTTCAGAGGGAGTATTTATGGTTAAGGGTAGCAGTACACTAAATTCTCCATTTTTGTTTTTCCTTTTTGAAATGGAATAGTATTTCTCGATTGGTTCTTTAAGAATGATTATCTCATCTTTTACCGTTAGTAAGTCTTTTGATTTTTCAAAATCGACACTACTCAACCACAGTCCTTTTCCCTTTAGGAAAATTTTGTAATTATCTAATATTACCCCATTTTTATTAGTAAACTGATTATGTTTTACTATTTCTATCTCCATAATTAGTTTTATTTATCAGCCCATAACGTCATCGCTTTTTCAATGCCTTTTTCCTCCCAAGCAGAAAGGATAATTCCCAATTCACTTTGTTGATTATTTAAAATATCAAATCGCTCTTTCAGTTTTAAGTAGGTTCCATCCTCTTCCCCCTTCACCATCTTCAAAAACTCCAACTTGCCATCCAGCACATTGGCCAAATTGGGTTTTCCTTTTTTGACATGACCTTTGTCTGGAATATAATCCCGTTCAAAAACCTGCTGGGCTTTTTCATAGCCGTACTTTTCCCAGAAAAAAATCCACATTCGGACTTGCTTAATATACCGCCTCCGCACATTCACCCTTTCATTTACCACCAATCCGGTGACTTCCTGCCGATTGGCTGTTTTTTGCAGCCTGGTTTTTTTTGGGTTGATTTCCAATTGCTGGTCTTCTTCGATGATTCGCAGGAGTTCATTCTGAAAATCTTCCCGGGTATAAAAATTATGGGGAGAGGAAAAGGTGATGTCATCCGCATACCGGGTGTATTTCGCACCAAAGCGATTTGCCAAACCGGTCAACTTGCGGTCCAGTTTTTTGCACAAGATATTGGTAATGGTAGGGGAGGTTGGGCTGCCTTGAGGAAGCATCGTCTTCATCTCTCCGTCAATTTCAAAGGGATGGGTACACAAACTTGCCAGTAAAAAAGCCAATGGTTCCTGCTCGCCCCCCAAATTAAAAGGTTCATAAATGAACCCCATCTTTACCCGGTTGCGGTCAAATGAGTGAAAGAAGTCTTTCAGATCCAGATTGTACACAAAGCGGTTTCCAACGTGTGCCTTTGCGTTATCCACTATGGATTTATTCAACACAAAGCCCGTCGCAGCTTTATGCGGCTCATAAACGCATTGCAAAACAAAGTTCAAGGACCGGAGAATGGACTTCAATCCTTTTACCGGCGCATGAATCCTTCTATTGCCACCGGACTTCTTTTTTATCGGGAAGGAGGTGTACCTATTTTTGCAGAACTCAGGGTTTGCATAATAGGTCAGCGACTTTAATAGAACCGGCTTACATTCCATGCCATACAGCATGTTTTTAGCATTGCTTAGGAGAGCCACCACGTCTTCCTTGGTTTGCAAAGCTGCAAACTGCTCCCGGATGTTGTTGATATGTTGCTGTCCAATTTTCATTTCTACTTTATCAATTCTTTGAAAATACCTTCCCGAATATTCTTTAGTATGAATATTTCAACATCATTAATTGAAATTCACAACCTATTCATCACTAATCATTACATCAACAGCCTTTAATCTTCTTAACAAAAAAGATAGAAGATGTGAATGGTGGTGGAAATGCCTCAGTGACATTCATCCCGCCATTGGCAGGATAACGTGCCGATCATTGTCCCGTTGCAAAACAACGGGACCAGCACGCACGAATCAATATTTTAGGGAAGGTATTTCAAAGAGCTGACGCAAAGTAAATACTATTTAGTGCACTCCATCTGCACGGTAAAGATAAGGATATTCTAAAGCTGTAAAAGCGCTTTAAATATTACCACCTATTCTTTTCGGGATTAAAGCTATCTTTGTCTAATCCAGTGCTTTCGCACGGCAATCAGTTTGAGATATGGCAGTAAACAAAAATGCACTAATCCGATACCAAGTCTTGGACCGGTGTTTTCGCAACCCCGGCAGGATGTATTTTTGGGAAGACCTTTTAGCGGAATGCAATAAAGCCCTTTTGGAGTATAATCCGCAGGGGGAAGGGATCCAAAGAAGACAACTGTTTGAAGACATTCGGTTTATGCAGAGTGAGCAGGGATGGGCTGTTCCGCTAAAAAAACCTCGTTATGGCCGCAGAGTTTACTACCGCTATTCTGACCGGAATTTTTCCATAAGTAATCAGCCCCTGAATGAGTCGGAAGCGGAGCAAATAAGGTCTGCTTTGGGAATTATTTCCCGCTTCTCCGGTTCTCCGCAGTTTGAATGGGTAAACGAAATGATTCCACTTTTGGAGTCTAAATTTGGATTGGTAGAAAGAAAAAAGGAGGTCATTAGCTTTGAAAGCAACGTAGATCTTAAAGGAATCCATTTATTGCCTCTACTGTTTAATGCGATAATCAATGAGCGGGTTTTGAAGATTGACTATAAAGACTTTAAAAGTTCAGAACCATACGAGATAATTTTTCATCCTTACTATCTAAAGCAATTCAACAATAGGTGGTTTTGTTTTGGTTTCAACGAGGCGAATTTTAATTCCTTTTGGAATCTCGCCCTTGACCGAATCGAGGATTTGTCCGAAACAGATAAAATATATCGGCAAAGTCAGATAGATTGGGATGACTATTTTTATGACCTAATTGGAGTCACCCGTCCGGAAGGAGTTGAGCCGCAGGAAATTGTCTTGAAATTTGCACCCTCTGTTGCGCCCTATGTTATTACAAAACCCATTCATCCTTCCCAAAAACACAGAAATGACGCGACGGGTCTTGAAGTCAGAATAAGGGTGGTTCCCAATTATGAATTGGAAAAAAAGATTCTTTCATTTGGGGAAGCAGTACAAGTCATTTCTCCGAAAGAAGTAAGAGAAGGTGTTTTCAAGAGACTTAAGAAAGCCAGCCAACAATATTGACAGGTTTTCAAGGTATAGCTCTTTTGTAATAAATGGATTCAGGATTTGGTAGAGCGGCTTTGAAAATGTGCCAAATGTGCATTTCCTGAAATCTCCATAAATGCTCCATTTCAAAATTTGGGATAGACCTTTTCGAGTTTTATACCTTCTTTACTACTTATTGAGGCAAGTTATGCTCCTTTAGGCTTATTATTCCTTTCTAAAAAAAGCACAAACTCTTCCGAAGGCTAATTCTCGTCTATTTGATAGCCTTCCCCCGTATAAAAATCCACCAAAATCA
>Ga0114931_10005845_pt1 | contig 15212 bp, 13 predicted proteins | sample 2SBtaG_FD_89579 | JGI IMG/M metagenome (GOLD analysis project Ga0114931, IMG submission 89579) | Deep subsurface microbial communities from Kolumbo volcano to uncover new lineages of life (NeLLi) - 2SBTROV14_V59a metaG | ecosystem: Environmental > Aquatic > Marine > Volcanic | place: Kolumbo...
CCGCTTGCGCACGACGGCCTTCTTCTTCGCCGATCCCCGCTTGCGCACGACGGCCTTCTTCTTTGCCGCTCCCCGCTTGCGGCCGACGGCCTTCTTCTTTGCCGCTCCCCGCTTGCGGCCGGCGGCCTTCTTCTTTGCCGCTCCCCGCTTGCGCACGACGGCCTTCTTCTTCTTCTTTGCTGCCATGGGACCCCCAATCCGGAAGAATCGCAGAGCGGCAGCTTAGCCGAGGTAGCCCGGCTGGCTACTCGAAAGTGGAGCCTCGCAAGAGGGCACGGGTCAGAAGGCCCGCAAGGATCGGAAGCAGGGTGGAAATGCCGTAACGAAGCAGGGCAAAACGCAGGCCAAGGATTGGCGCTTCCCACGCGACCAGCCGGTGGATGGCCAGCAGAGACCAGGCCGTGAGAAAAGCCACCACCGCGCCCGGCGCGGCGCCACCGCGCAGCAGGACGGCAGCGATGGGCATGGAGACAAAGGGCCCCGACGGAGTCACCACGCCAGCCGCCGTCGCGACCAGGATTCCTCGAAGCCCCGAGTCGTGACCCAGCGCATCCTGGATCCACGCGTGGGGAATCAGCGACTGGGCGAGGCCGGCTGCCAGGAACGAGACCGAGATGATCGCCGCATAGCGCAGCAGCATGCGCCAGCCATCTCCAAGGCCGGACCAGACGAGGTCACCCCCGCCGCGCCACCACGCCAAGCCTGCGAGCACGACCAGCGCCGCGAGCATGATGGCAAGCTGCGGATCGAAGATGACGGTGTTCCTCCGGGTGGAGCTGGTCACGGGCTCAATAATAGGTACAACGCGTACGATGCCGCGGGTGGGCTTTGAGCTTCGGGCTCTGGCCGCGGGACCAGAGCAGAAGGTCCAGACGGCTCGGCCGGGTGGACCAGCCACGACGCCTGCAGGAGGCCACCAGGCGCTCCACGGCATGGAGCGCCACTGCGCGAAGCTCGACCTCTTCTTCACTCCCCGACGCGATCTGTTGCCCCGCCTCGATCTTCGCCGCGAGCAGTGGATCGACCTCGAGGACCCCGAGCATGCGCAGCACATGGGGAACCAGGTTGTCGGCGAAGATTGTGAGCTGGCCGAGATCCTGAAAGGCTCCGAGACCGCGTCCGCCCAGGGCCTGAGAGAGGTCCTGGCACGTAATCTGGGCCCGCTTGTAGAAGGGCACCTCGAAGCCCTGGTAGCGAGAGACATCGCGGTAGAGGGGCATCTCCGCCAGGATTGCCACCAAGCGCTCCGCGGAGCCTCCCGCCTGCTCCACAGGCCCGGCAAAGCGCCCCTGGTGCCTACGCAGGAGGAAGTCCCCCAGATCGTTCAGCGCACGGGCAAACCAGTCCATCAGCTCCCCCGCCGGCCCCTCCGTGGACTGCCCCAGGGTACGGGCGCACTCCTGGGCAGAAAGCTCCGCGAGCTCCCGAGCACTCCACGGGCCCGTCCGCTCGAAGCGCTCGCGCAGGGCGTGTGCAACCGTGAGGTAGCCCGAGCGACCCTCCGGCTTGGCCAGATGCGGGAACCATCCAGAACCGAAGTTGATCGCATCCAGACTGATCACGAAGGCCAGGGTCGTCCCATCGTTGCGCAGGCGCAGCCCTGCCGGGTCTACCTGCGGCGGGATCGGACGCTCGCGTGCCAGCAAGCCCGCAAAGTGCTCCAGGGCGCCATCGTCGATGCGGACATGCCGGGCCCGGCGGCTGACCTCCGCCGCGGCCTCGCGAATCCGCTCGAAGAGGGGTTCTGTCACGGCTGCACGCCGCGCATGCGCAGGGCACCAGGCACCACCTCGACCTGCATCGGCAGAGTTGCCAGGGGATCGCCATCGAGCTCCACCGGGACGGGGCCGCCTTCCACCCTCAGACGACGCCCTCGGTGAAGTGACACGCCGGGCGCCTGGAGGTGCGTCCCGCGATAGATCCGGGGGAGGTGGCGCAGCACGGTGCGCTTCGAAACCGCGCCGATCACCACCACGTCCAGCAGCCCGTCATCAATGCGAGCCCGCGGCGCCACGAGCATACCCCCGCCGAAGCTGTTGCCGTTTGCGGCCGCTGCCAGCACAAGGGGGCCTTCAAAGATGCACTCGCCATCCAGGGAGAGGGACACCGGTGTGGCCCGGTAGGCAGCCAGGGCTTGGAGGGTCCCCACCAGAAATGCAAGCCCCCCTCCCAGGCGTTTGCGTCCGCGGCCCACCTGCTCGGTCACCAGCCCGGAGAGGCCGCAGCTCGCCACGTTCACGAACCAGGTTGCCAGCGGCCGCCCATCCCGGGCCCTACAGGTGACACGCCCGGCGTCCACGCTGCGCGTTTTGCCCACGCGCAGCCACTCCACCGCACGGCCCAGGGGGCGTGGCACCCCGAGGCCGCGCAGCCAGTCTCCACCGGTACCCATGGGAAGCGGCACGACCTCCACGTCTGCACCCCGGCCCGCCGCCAGGATGCCGCAGGCGACCTCCCGCAAGGTGCCGTCACCCCCAGCGACGACCACCCGCGATACTCCGGAGAATGCCGCCTCCCGGGCGAGCTCGGCAGCATCCCCCGGTGCGCGGGTCCGGACCCGCTCCAGCGGGCCGAAAGCCTCGTCGAGGCGCGCCTCGATTCGCGCCAGGGCTCGACGACTCCGCCCACCGCCGCTTGCGGGGTTCACGATCAGCAGGGTGGAGCCCGACACGCGGGGATCTTATGGCTCTCGCGGCTCGGGCGCCGGCCGGCTCTGTCTAGAGCCGGGTCGGGCTATCTTTCGGACCCTGTGCCCCTTCCGAAACGCCTCTTCCTCACCCTGGCCGCGCTTTTCCTCGGCGCGCTGATCCTCTCTGCGGGGCTGCTCGGCCGCAATGCCCTGGGCGTGGACTGGGATGTGGCATCCCTGCGCGAGCTGGTGCTGCGCATGGGGCCCTGGGGACCGGTGGGCTTCGTGCTGCTGGTGGGGTTCCGCACCTTCCTGATGCTCCCCTCACAACTCGTGCTGATGGCCTCCGGACTCTGCTTCGGTGTCGTGGAGGGCACCCTCCTCGGAGCCCTGGGGCTGCTGGTCTCCGGAGGCTGGGCCTTCAGCCTGACGCGCTGGCTAGGGGCGGACGCCCTGCGCGGTCGACTGCCCGCCCGCGTCCACGACGCCCTCGTGTTGGCGGACAGCAGAGGAGGAGCCGCCCTGGTGGCCCTCGGAACCGGCTACCCGTTTGGCCCCACTACCGCCTACCACGCGGCCGCAGGACTCACGCCCATGCGGGCCCTGCGCTTCTTCCTGGCGCTCGGCTGCGGCGCCGCGGTGCGCGCGGGTACGTTCGCGTATTTTGGCAACAGCGTGGCAGAGCGGAGCCTCGTGCATATGGCCGTGTCACTCGGACTGCTGGCGGGTGCGCTCCTACCCCTGGCTCATCCGGCAGCCCGACGTTGGGCCCGGCGGCAGTTCGGCCTTGGAGCCGCCGGCGGCGACCCGGCGGCGACGCCCACATCGGTGTCGAGCGCGATGGCCCCAGGGGGAAACACTCAGGAGAACCACTAGGGGCACCGAAGCATGGGGGTGACCGAACTCCCCTACACGCTGGCAGTCGAGCTGAGCACGGTGCTGATGCTCTGGACAGGGCTCAGCGTGTGGCAGCGGGACCGGCGCGCCCCGGGCGGCCGCTGGTTCACCGCCCTGACCGGGCTGCTCGCTTTCTGGGGTGTGGGGAGCCTCCTCGCCAGCCACTTTGGCGTGACGCCATGGACCCATGCGGTCGTCATGTATGTAGGCGTGATCTCAGTGGCTCCCCTGCTAGTCGGCGTGACCGCCCACGCGGCCGCCGTGCCGCTTGTGCGGCGCCTGCCCTGGTTCCCCTTGGCGCTGTGTACCCCCGGGCTCTTCTGCTACACGCTGCTCTTCCTGGGACCGTGGGGAGACCTCTTCCTGCGCTTCGACGCCGGCGGGATCCACTGCGGTCCGCTCTTCAACGCCTTCGCATGGTACTCCTACAGCCTCGTCGGGATCTCCATTGCACTCCTGGGTGTAGCTGCCCACCGCTGGCCAGGGGAGGGACTGCCCATGCGGATCGCGATGCTCTCGGTTGCGATCCTGATCCCCGCAGTCGGAAACATGATCTATATCTATGCCGGCCTCGACCTGGCCTTCGACCCCACGCCCGTGCTCATGGGGCTGGCGGCCGTCCCCTTGCGATCCGCCATCTTCCGGGGTGGACTCCTCGACATCCTGCCTCTCGAGCAGCGGGACCTGCTGAATGGGCTGCCCGTCGGCTTGCTGGTCGCCGACGACCAACGGGGCGTGATCCAGATGAACTCTGCCGCAGAGGAGCTGCTGGGAGTCCCCCGCAGCCACGCTCTCGGACGCTCCGTGGATGCGTTGCTGGCACGCGCCCCCGCGCGGCTGGAGATCCGGCGCTCCGTCCTGCAGCTGGGCCGCAGGCACCAGGTGCGCTGTGCGATCCTCGTGCCCCAGGCGGCCCAGACTGCCCGAACGGCGTCATCGCCACGCGCGGCCTGAGCCAGGCCTCGCGACCCGTCCTGGTTCGGGCTCCTATCCCTGGCGAAGCAGGTTCAGGGCGGAGCCGGCCTTGAACCAGGCTACCTGGTCGGCGTTCAGGGTGTGCTGCACCGGAAAGGTGTCGCTGCTGCCATCGGCATGCAGCAACGTCACCGAGAGCGGTCTCGCCGGAGCGAGATCCGCCAGGCCAGTGACGATGACCCGATCCCGCTCCTGAACCTTCTCGTAATCGGCAGGGTCGGCAAAGGTGAGCGGCAGGACGCCCTGCTTCTTGAGGTTCGTCTCGTGGATGCGGGCGAAGCTGCGCACCAGGACCGCTGCGGCCCCCAGCCAGCGCGGCTCCATCGCGGCATGCTCCCGGCTCGAGCCCTCACCGTAGTTCTCGTCTCCCACCACGACCCAGCGCAGCCCGCGCCGCTTGTAGTCTCGAGCCATCGCTGGGAAGGCAACGCCAGTCTCACCACTCAGCTGGTTCAGCCCCTTGCCCACCTGTCCCGTGAAGGCGTTCACCGCCCCGATGAACATGTTGTCGCTGATCTTGTCTAGATGGCCGCGGAAGCGGAGCCAGGGCCCGGCCATGGAAATGTGATCCGTCGTGCACTTGCCGCGGGCCTTGAGCAACAACGGGAGCTCGCTGAAATCCTTGCCGTCGAAGGCGGGAAAGGGCTCCAGGAATGCCAGCCGCTCGCTGTCCGCAGCGATCTCCACCGCCACCTGGCTGCGGTCTGCGGGCGGCGCCTGGTAGCCCTCCGAGCTCGTGACGAAGCCGCCCTCGGGCACCTCCGGTGCCGGCGCCGGGGGCTCCAGCCGGAAGCGGGTGCCATCGCTCGCCTCGAGCTCGTCCTGCAGCGGATTGAAGGCCAGGGTTCCCGCCAACGCGTAGGCCACGGCGACCTCGGGGCTGCTGATGAAGGCCAGGGTCGCCGGATTGCCGTCGTTGCGCTTGGGAAAGTTGCGGTTGAAGGAAGTGAGGATCGAGTTCCTGACCCCCTTCTCCACGTCGTCGCGGCGCCACTGGCCGATACAGGGTCCGCAGGCATTGGCCAGGACGACCGCACCGATGGACTCGAGGGCCTCGAGTTGGCCGTCGCGCGCGAGGGTCTGGTGGACCTGCTCGGAGCCCGGCGTGCACCAGAGCTGTGTTCGGACCCGGGCTCCCTTGGCGCTGGCCTGCCGCGCCACGTCCGCCGCACGTGAGACATCCTCGTAGGACGAGTTGGTGCAGCTCCCGATCAGGCAGGCACTGAGCGTCTCGGCGTAGCCCTGCTCCTCTACGTCCGCTGCCATGCGCGAGACCGGGCGCGCGAGATCCGGCGTGTGCGGCCCGACGATGTGCTGCTCGAGGCTTGCCAGGTCGATCTCGATGATCTCGTCGAAGAAGCGCGCCGGGTCCTGCTCCACCTCGGGATCCGCACAAAGGAGCTCCGCGTGCTTGCCAGCCAGGTCCGCGAGGGCTTCGCGCTCGGTGCTCTTCAGGTAGAGCGCCATGCGCTCGTCGTAGGGGAAGAGGGAGGTCGTGGCTCCGAGCTCCGCCCCCATGTTGGTGATGGTGGCCTTGCCGGTGCAGGAGAGCGAGCGTGTACCGGGCCCGAAGTACTCGACCACGCGGTTGGTGCCGCCCTTCACGGTCTGCAGCTCGCAGACCTTGAGGATCACGTCCTTGGGAGCGGACCAGCCCTGTAACGCGCCGCTGAGGCGCACCCCCACGAGCTTCGGGTAGAGCACCTCCCACGGGAAGCCCGCCATCACGTCCACCGCGTCGGCGCCCCCCACGCCGCAGGCAAACATGCCGAGCCCCCCTGCGTTGGGGGTATGGGAGTCCGTCCCGATCATCATGCCGCCCGGATAGGCGTACTTCTCGAGGACCACCTGGTGGATGATGCCCGCGCCCGGCCCCCAGAAGCCGATCCCATAGCGGGCCGAGGCAGAGCGCAAGAAGTCATAGACCTCCCGGTTGGTGACCCGGGCGTTCTGCATGTCCTGGCTGGCACCCCGGTAGGCCTGGATCAGGTGATCACAGTGCACCGTGGTCGGAACGGCCGTCTCCATGCGGCCGGAGGAGATGAATTGCAGCAGCGCCATCTGCGCCGTGGCGTCCTGCATGGCCACCCGATCTGGGCGCAGCTCCAGGTAACTGGTCCCGGCGTCCAGGACCTGGCCGGCAGGGTCGTTCAGATGGCCGAGGAGGATCTTCTCGGCGTACGTCAGCGGACGCCGCACGCGCTCGCGCACCCCGGCGAGCCGCCGCTCCAGGGTCTCGTAGGTGGACCGGACCAGCTCCGGGGTGGTCTCAATACTCGGCATGGCGTTCCTCCTGGCCCGCGCTGGGGGCAAGACGTTAGCAATTTCCCCCTCCGGGATCGTGACCGGGATCGGGTAGCATGGCGGAGATGAAGCCCAGCTCGCGACGGATCCCGGCCAGCGACGGTCTCTCCCTCCACGTCCTCCTCTGGAGCCAGGAGGGGGTGCCCTTCGTCATGCTTCACGGCTTTGGCAACGAGGCCCACATCTTTGACGACTTCGCGCCGCAGCTGGCGCCGCACTACCGCACCCTGGCCATCGACTTGCGCGGCCACGGCGAGTCGGACCACGACCGGGAGGGCCGCTACGGCTACGACAGCCATGTACGCGACCTGGAAGCCATCACCACCGCCCTTGGTATCGAGCGCCTGGTACTGCTCGGACACTCCTTTGGAAGCCGCGTGGCCACGCTCTTCGCGGCAGCCCACCCGGAGTGCCTGGCGGGCCTCGTCATCGTCGATGCCGGCCCGGAGCTGGACCCGCGCGGCACGACGCGCATCCAGATGGAGGTGGCGGGGCGTACGACGGATGGGGCCGGGGGTGATGGGAGCTTTGCGAACCGGGCCGAGTACGAGCAGCTCCTGGCCCACAATTACCCGGCCGCCACACCGGCGGCAATCCAACGCATGGCTCGCTATGAGCTGCGCGCGCGCGAGGATGGCCGTTTCGTACGCAAGCTCGACCCTGGCTTCCACGCTGGCCGCGGAGGCCTGACCCAGGAGGAGGCAGCGCAGCAGGAGCGGGAGACTACCCGCCGGCTATGGGAGGCCCTCGCCAAGATCGCGTGCCCCAGCCTCGTAGTGCGCGGCGCCGCCTCGGATGTACTGGCTGCGGATGTTGCCGACCGCATGGTGGAGGAGGTCCTCGCAAATGGCCAACTGGCGGTGGTGCCGCAGTCGGGCCATTCGGTGATGACGGACAATCCGGAGGGATTTGCCAAGGCTGTGAGCAGCTTCGCGCTGGGGGAGTAGCCGAGTTCAGTCGCGCGCACCCTCTCGCGCCTTCGGATTCCCCTTGGAGTCGGGCGTGCGGCGCCTCTCGGTAAGCGCGAGAAGCGCGGGCAGCAGCAGCAGGTTGCACAGCAAGGTGACGGACACACCGAGAGTGAGGAGCTGGCCGAGGCTGGCGAGACCCCGGTGGCCGGAAAATGCCAGACTGGCGAAGCTGCCTGCTGTAGTCAGAGCGCTCCACAGCACCGCCCGGGAAGTGCTGGTCTCCATCAAGTTGCGCGCACCGCTCCCGAGAGCCCGGTAGCGATGTACCAGGTGGATGCCGCTGTCGACACCAATTCCGAGAAGCAGGGGGATGACGATCACGTTGGCAAAGTTGATGGGCAACCCGATCAGCACGCAGACGGCCGATGTGAAGAGGGCCGCCAGCAGCAGCGGCGCCATCACCAGCGCGGTGTCTCGGGGGCTGCGCCACAGCACCACGAGCAGCAAGGTGACGAGAGGGATTGCGGACAGCAGGGCCTCCTTGAGGGCGCGCACCACCGTGGCGGCCGCCTCCTGCTGGAATACGGCCGTGCCCGTGGCGCGCGGCGCGAGCCCACGCACCTGGGACACGAAGCGGCGCAGGTTGTCCTCGTCATTCAGACTGCCCTCGGGATGCACCTCTACCAGAGCGCGCCGGTCCGCCGTAAGCATGCGCGCTCGGATCTCCTTGGGTAGGTCTCCCAGGCCGAAGGGTCGTGCCTGGAGGGATTCGCCCAGGCGTTGCAGGCGTTCCAGGATGGGATCGACCAGCGAGACCCGAAGCGCTGCAATCGAGTCCGGCTTGTCTGCGGCGTCGGCCAGAAAGCGATTCAGCGCCTTGCGCAGACGCAAAGCGGTAGCCGCCAGGTCGTCGGAATCCGTACTGCGGGCAAAGGTCGTCAGGGCGTCGCGAAACTCCGCCATGGCGCGTAGGTTCTGCGCCTGGCTAGGCGGCGGCACCGGCTTGACCTGGGAGAGGCCGAGAAAGGTCGCCATGTCTCCAATGATGGCTAGCTTCTCCGGCTGATGCTTCAGGACATAGCTCGCGAGGGTCGTGGCACTCTCCACGCTGGGCAGGGCCTCGAGCTTGCGGGCCATCTCGGTGGCCTTGGCGAGGTCCGGCTCCAGGACCTCGATGCTCCAGGGGTTGACATCGCCCTCGTCCAGCAGCTCATAGAAGGTCTTCACCGACTCTGCGGAGGGATCCCGCATCCGCAGCGGGTTGGCGTCGAAGTGCAGCTTCGGCAGCAGGAAGAGTGCGCCTACGGCCAGCAACGCCGCGGCCCCGCAGACCAGACGAGGAACGCGCATGGGCCAGGAGGGCAGCGGCACTTCGCCTCCGTGCAGCGCCTCGAAAGCGACTCCGTCATCGCGTAGCCGGAGCGTCATGAGGGCGGGTAGCACCGTGAGGCTCCCGAAGAGGCTGATCAGCATCCCAGTGCCGGAGATGAGTCCCAGCTCTGCTACGCCGGAGAACGGGGTCGGCACGAAAGCGTAGAAGCCCACCGCTGTGGTGAGCGCGCACAGGCCAAGAGAGCTCCCGACTCCTCTCGCGGTCTCGACCAGGGCGTTGCGGTGGCCCCGATGCTCCCGGCGCAGCTCGCGGTAACGCAGCGTGAAATGGGTGCCGAAATCGACCCCCAGACCGATGAAGAGCACGGCAAAGGCAATGGAGAGCACGTTGAGGTGACCCACCACGAGGGCTGCGAAGCCCGCTGTCCACACCAGGCCACAGAGCAGCGTGACGACTACCCCGAGGATCAGCCGGCCGGAACGGAGCGCGAACCAGAGAATCGCAGAGACCAGCAGTAAGGAAGCGATCCCGGCGCCGGTAGCCTGGCTTTCCACCAGGGCAAACTCCTCCACCTCCAGGGCGCGGTCTCCAGTCACGCGGGCCCGCACGCCACTCCCTGGCGGCGCCACCTGGTGCAGCATCTCGTGGAGCGCCTTCATCGCCGCCTCGCCAAACAGCAGCTCCCGATAGTCGATGCGCGGTCGGGCAAGAACGTAACGGCGCGGCTTCGCATCGCCGACTCCGACGATCAGATCGCCGAAACGCATGGGCTTGGGCTGTAGCTGCTGGGCGTCCCGCAGCGCGACGATGACCTGGTCGAAGAGGCCGGACAGATCGAAGCTCTCCTGGCCCGTCCCCACGTTCAGGGCTGCCCGGGTGAGCAGGGAGAAGAGCCCGCGCACACTCGGATCCCGTGCCGCCTCGGCGAGCAGAGGCTGGACCGAAGCCAGGTCGTCGGCGAGATCCTCCAGATCGTCTCTGCTCATATAGAGGAGCCCATTGCGCTCGAAGAACGGACCCACTCCCGGTGCAAAGACACTCTCGAAGTGGTCGTCGGCACGAATCCGCTCTACCAGCTCGCGCGCCACGTCCGTCGCAAGCAGCTCACTGGGCGCGTCGATCACGACCATGAAATTGTTGTAGCGGTGCGGGAGATCGCGCCGAATTTCGAGATCGGCCTTGCGAAAGGGAAGCTTGGCATCGAAGAGAGCATCGGTATCGGCGTTCACCCCGAGATTGAACGCCGCATAGGAGCCCGAGAGGAGCGTCACCAACAGCGCCAGGGCGAGCACCACTCGGGGATGCCGCGACACCACGTCCACGAAGCGGCCGAGCAGGGTGCCAATTCGGTCCTCTAGTCGTGAAGCCATCGCGGTTGACTAGCAGAATCCTCCTGCTGCCGCGGCGGGTGGAGCCGCTACACTGGCCGAAATGTTCCGTGCTGCCCGGCTTACGCCCGTCTGCCTCGTCCTCCTGCTCGTCCTGGCAACCCCGGCTTCCAGCGCCGAGGCGCCTGCCGCCGCACCGCCTGCTGCGCAGCTCCAGGCCGCCCAGAAACCCATCAAGGCGCTCTACAAGGTGATCCTAGGCTGCATGAAGCAGTCCAAGTCCCTGGGTTACAAGGGCCGTCGGTCCCGAATGGGACCGGCCCTGGAGGCCGCCTACGATTTCGATTTCATGGCCTCCAAGGCCCTGGGGAGGTACTGGAGGAAGCTCGACGCGGCACAGAAGGACCGCTGGCGCGAGGCCTTTACCGAGATGACGGTCACCACCTATGCCACCCGCTTCAACGGATACTCCGGCGAGAAGCTCGACATCGACAGCGCCGAACCCTCCTCGCGAGGCACCGTCGTGGTGCGCACCCAGATCGTGCCCACGGGTGATGATCCCGTCTCCATCAACTACCGGATGCGCTCCCGAAACGGCCAGTGGAAGGCCATCGACGTCTACCTGAACGGTACGGTGAGCGAGCTGGCCTTGCGCCGCTCCGAGTACACCACGGCGCTGAAACGCGATGGTTTCGAGAAGCTGGTGGCGTCACTTGCCGAGAAAGCCGCGCACAGCGGCATCTAGCGGCCCCCCCGTGGACGCCTTTCCCGGATCGCCGCGCACCAGCGAGATGCGCTGGGCCACGCTGGCGTCTCGGTCCATCAAGTAGGCCGCCCGCAGGGCCGCGTAGAAGTCCACGCTGGTGGCACGCAGCGCGTCCAGGCGCTCCCCTTCGACATCGAAGGCGGCGACCCCCCCGGCTACATCCATCAGGACCCAGGGGCCGAATCCCAGCAGCCACATATCGGGACGTAGCGCGATGTCCACCGCCTCACCCAGGCTGTCTCGCACGGTGGACGGGCCCGCCACGGGCACCACGAAGTAGCTGCCGCTGGGGACACCGTATACCGCCAGGGTCTGTCCGAAATCGGTTTCATGTCGCGCCCAGCCGACATCGCTGGCCGGGTCGAGCACCCCCCCCAGACCGAAAGTCGTATTCATCGCGAAGCGTCCGAAGGTCGTGAGGGCCTCACGGGGTGCCAGCTGCAAGAGATCGTTGATGAAGACCACGGGCAGCTGGAGATTGTCGAAGACGCTGCGGATCGCCTTGCGCCCGACCTCCGGCACGAGGAAGCGAAAGCCGCGGGTCAAGGGTGTGATGACGTGGAGGTAGCACGCCTCGTTGAACCTGAAGACGCTGCGGTTGTAGCCCTCCAGGTGGTCGCGCACAGCGGGGTCCGGCACGTCATCGAGCCAGGCGTCGAGGTCCTCGTCGGGCAGGGGGTCCACAGCATGTGTGAGCGCGGTCTCCACCACGTGGGCCGGGACACCCGCCGCGGACGTCGGAGCAGCAACCACTCCCTCTTGGCCAACCGCCGGAGGGGCCAGCAGCAGCACGGACAGCAGGAGCAGGAGAGCCCCGCTCAAGCCGTGGCCTCCAACGCCAGGCGTCCAGCCAGATCCTGTACGAACTGGCGCGCAGTGCGTCCCGAGCGCGAGGAGTGGTCGAGGGCCCAGCGAAGCGCTTCCCCATGCAGGCGATCCGGCGCGACAGAGATCCCTGCGCGCTGGGCGTGGTGCTCTACGATGCGTAGGTAGGTCGGTTGATCGAAGCCGAAGAAGCCCAGCACCAGACCAAAGCGATCCGAGAGCGCGAGCTTCTCGTCCAACGCTTCTCCCGGGTGCAGCTCCCCATCTGCGTCAAGGCGCACCTGTTGGTTTTCGGAGCGGCGTTCCGGCATCAGATGACGCCGATTACTGGTTGCCACTATGCGCATGTTCTCCGGTGGCGCCTCGAGGCTCCCCTCCAAGGCGGCCTTCAGTTCCCGGTACCCGACCTCGCCCTCGCCAAACGAGAGATCGTCGCAAAAGAGCAGAACCCGGTATGGCAGGCCCCGTACTGCGGCCAGGACCCGGGGAAGGTGTAGCAGCTCTTCCTTGCGGATCTCCACGATCCGCAGGCCCTGACCGGCGAACCGGCTCACCAGGCCACGAACGGCGGACGACTTGCCGGTACCCCGCTCCCCATAGAGAAGTACGTGATTCGCGGGAAATCCCCGCAGGAACTGCTGGGTATTGCGTAGGAGTTCTCCCACAGGCCGCTCGACCCCCAGGAGATCCTCCAGATCAAATGGCTCCAGGCCGGGAATGGGGACGAGGCGCCCTGTTCCGGCCGCCACGTCCCAGCGAAAGGCCCCATGGCGCGCGAAGACGTCCGGCCCCGGAGAAACGCCCAGGCGCTCCTCGAGCAGCCGCTCAGAGAGCGACAGCACACGGTCGAGACGGACCAGCAGGTTCTTCCAGCGGCTCACGGGGCCGCATTGTAGACTGCGCCAGATGCCTGCGCAGACCCCTTTCGGTTGAGCGACCCTCGGCGCCCCATGACGCCCTCGAAAGCAACGGAGCCTCGGGAACCCCGTGTGGGCCTGTGTGCGGGATGCGGCCACGCCCGGGTCCAGCACAGCGCGCGGGGCGGTGTCTTCTGGCGCTGCGGCCGGGCGGAGCGGGATTCGAGCTGGCCGCGCTACCCGCCGCTGCCGGTCTCCAGCTGCGAGGGCTTCTCCGAGGCGCCGCAGCCGCCTGGGGAGCCGAGGGGGTGCTAGCATCGGCGGGGGCACCCCGGTGCAGGGTCCGCGCGATTCGTGGAGGCTCTCATGCAGCGCTGGTTCATCCTCTCCGCCATCGGCCGCGACCGCCCGGGGCTCGTGGCCGAGCTGGCCCGGCTGGTTCTCGACTGCGATGCGAACCTCGAAGATTCGCGGATGACGATTCTCGGGACGGACTTTGCGGTCATCTTGCTGTGCTCTTCGACCCGTGACGACGTAGGCAACCGGCTTGCCGTCGGCGCCAAACGGCTCGAGCGGGACCATGGCCTCACCATCCTCCTCCGGCACCTGGAGGAAGGCCCGCGGCCCGCGCTACCGGCCACCGGAACGCAGCTCTACCGCGTCGAGGCAGCTGGCGAAGACCGCGCCGGAATTGTCGCGGGGATCTGTGGGCTGCTTGCCGAGCACTCGGTGAACATCGTCGATCTGCACAGCCGCACCCAGCCCGGGCCGGGGGGATCTCCCCACTACTTGATGACTCTCTCCGCGGAGGTGCCGGACTCCGTGGATCCACGCGCGCTACGCGAGGCGCTGTCAGCCGAAGCGGACCGACTCGTCATCGACGTGGCGTTGATGCCGGCCCAGGAGCGAAGCGCCCGCTAATCCAGCGCGCCCCGCAGCTCCGATCGCCAGCGGTCGGGGAACTCCCAACCGGTGGTGTCGTGCGTGGCCTGGAAGAAGACCTCGAGAAAACGGTAGGTGAGCCCCCAGACCACGTGGCGATCCGGCTTCCCGACCACAACTCCTGGAAACAGCTGATCTCCCGCACCGGGGAAGGTCTGCTCCACGTGGTGCAGGGGATCCAGAAGCCGGGTCAAGGGGGTCCAAAGGGTCTGCGCCACCTCGTGATTCGCCACCAGGGGTGCTGGGTCGGCGCAGTGGTAGACGAAGGCAGAGACCACCAGGCCGGAACGGCGGCCTGCGTTTCGCCCCTCGAGGTCGTCGAGGCGTCCCAGCAGCTCCCCGCCCCGTATCTGCAGGCCCACCTCTTCCAGGGTCTCGCGTTCTGCGGCGTGGCGCACGCTCGCGTCGCGCGCCTCCATGCGACCGCCGGGGAAAGCCATGTGACCGGACCACGGGTCGCCGGCCTGGCGGGCCCGCTCGATGAACAGCACCTCGGGGCCCCCGCCCCCCGACCTCAGCACCATCGCCACCGAGGCCCGCCGCGCCCCGGCCGGATTCACCAGGGCGGGCTGGAAGAAGGCGAGAGCGCTGCGGATCTCGTCGATTCGGGGCATCTGGGGAAGATAGCGGGTGCTCAGCCGTGGGATCTCAGGGTCGGCACGAGAGTGCGACACGCACGATCCGTTCACGCCCGTCGGCGGATCGCTGACCCAGGGCAAGAGCGCGGCCGTCGGGCGCCAGGGACACACCGGTGGGGCGACCGAATTCCAGAGTCCCGCCGAGGTCCAGGGGGAGGAGGCTCCCGCCCCGGGGGCCGAGCAGCACACGGTCCCCCGCAGGTGTGGCATCGGGTGTCAGACCCGCGAGCAGGAAGCCCGAGTCCGCCGCAAGGACTCCCTCCCGGCGCCCGGCCACGGCGCACAGCCAGGACCCGTCGGCCGAGAAGGAGCCGGAGACCAACGTCGGGAGGGCCCTTGCCCCAGCACCTTTGGCGCCGGGGTCGAGCAGCCACGAGCGCCGGACCCCGCGACCACTCCCCGAGGACACCAGCAGGGCGCGCCCATCCCGCGACCACGCCGCGGCCTCCACATAGCGGTCTGCGCCGCGTCCCAGCAGCCGCCTCTCGCCGAGCACGACGCCGCCATGCCCACGCTCGACGCCTGCGTGTACCACCTCGAAGCTGCCCCGAATCCCCCGTGTCCAAACGACACCGGAGCCCCAGGGATCCGCGAGCGGCCGTTCGTCGGGCCCGCTGCGGAAGGTGAGTCGCCGCGCTCGGGGGGTGGCCCCTGCGCGGCGCGGCACCCCGGCGCCCATCAGCTCGCTATTCGTGGGCGGCAGTAACGTGGCGAAGCGGTCCGTCTCGAAGAACACTCCGAATCGACCGGGAGCAGGCCTGCGGTTGTTCCCGGGCTCGCCACAGCTCAGGCACTCGACGACCCCTC
>Ga0114931_10005846_pt1 | contig 15211 bp, 17 predicted proteins | sample 2SBtaG_FD_89579 | JGI IMG/M metagenome (GOLD analysis project Ga0114931, IMG submission 89579) | Deep subsurface microbial communities from Kolumbo volcano to uncover new lineages of life (NeLLi) - 2SBTROV14_V59a metaG | ecosystem: Environmental > Aquatic > Marine > Volcanic | place: Kolumbo...
GCCTGCTGCTCGGGGGAGAGATCGAAGTCCATCAGAGGCCTCCGAGGCAGGCCACGCGCTCGAAGTGGTGGCTGGCATCGCCATACATGGGGCGGGCCCACTTGGAGCGCTTCAGATAGAGCTGGGCGTCGTACTCCCAGGTGTAGCCGACGCCGCCATGGAGCTGGACGGCGTCGATCCCGATGCGCGCGAAGGCGTCGGCGGCGTAGGCCTTCGCCATGGCGACGGCCCGGGGCGCGTCCTCGTGGCCCTCGTCGAGGGCCCAGGCGGCATAGTAGAGCAGCGATTTGAAGGACTCGACGTCCACGTACATCTCGGCGAGCGGGTGCTTCACGGCCTGGAACTGGCCGATGGGCCTGCCGAACTGGATCCGCTCCTTCGCGAACCCCACGGTGAGCGCGAGGGCGCCCTCGGCCGCGCCGATCGTCTCGGCCGTGACGGCGGCGGTGGCGAGATCGAGGATGCGGCCGAGCGGCGCACGCTCGAGCACGTCCTCACCGGGCAGCGCGACGTCGTCGAAGGACACGTTCCCCATGCGCTTGGTGTGATCCATGCTGGGCGTGGGTTCGACCGTGATGCCCGGCGCATCGGTGGGAACCCGCGCGAGCCGGATCGCGCCCTCGCCGGCTCCGGCCCGGAAGGCCACCACCAGCCAGTCGGCGTTTCCGGCATCGGCGACGAAGCGCTTCTCGCCGGAGAGCCGGAAGCCGTCGCCCTCGGCGCGGCCCGCGAGGGCGACCCCCTCGGGGCCAAGCCGGTCGCTGGCCTCGACGACGGCCAGGGTCGCGATCGTCGAGCCGTCCGCCAGGTCCGGCAGGAAACGCGCCCGCTGGGACTCGCTCCCAGCCTCGGCGATCGCCGCAGCCGCGATCGTGTGCGCGAGCAAGGGAGAAGGGAACAGGCTGCGGCCCGTCTCCTCGAGCACGACCACCAGGTCGACCCAGCCCAGGCCCGCGCCGCCGTGGACTTCGTCGACGGTCAGACCGGTCCAGCCGAGGTCGGCGATCTGATTCCAGAGCGCCTTCGAGTAGCCCTCGGGCGTCTCGGCGATCTCGCGGACGGTCGCCATGTCGCCGTTCTCGTCGAGGAACTTCCGCACCGCCTGGCGCAGCAGGTCCTGCTCTTCCGTGAATCCGAAGTTCATGGGGGTCTCCCGGGGCCGCGTTCGAGATAGCACGCACACCGGGGTGCGGCGACACGCGGCGGATCCAGGCGAGCGGGCCCGGCCTCCGGTAGGCTGGCTTCCGCCCAGGTCCGATGCGGGCGGGAGAACGAGATGAGCCAGGCCCCCGAGGAAGTCGAGCCGCGCGAGATCGCGAAGTTCCGTCGCGAGGTCCGCGCCTGGATCGGCGACCACCGCCCGCCCGAGCCCGACTTCGTGATGCCCCAGAACTTCCTGTTCGTGGAGACCGACGCGCAGTTCGAGTACCTGCTGGCGTGGCAACGGCAGGTCTACGAGGCCGGCTACCTGGGCCTCGACTGGCCGTCGGAGTACGGCGGCGGGGGCGACACGCTGAAGCGTCAGCGCATCGTCACCCAGGAGATGAGCCGGGCGGGGGCGCCCTTCTTCGTCAACACCATCGGCCTCCAGTGGGCCGGCCCGGTCATCCTGAAGTACGGCAGCGAGGAGCAGAAGCGCCGCTTCCTGAAGCCCATCTTGAACGGCGAGGACATCTGGTGCCAGGGATTCAGCGAGCCCGGCGCCGGCTCGGACCTGGCTAGCGTGCAGACCCGGGCCGAGCCCGCAGCCTCGGGCGAGGGCTGGACGGTGAACGGCCACAAGGTCTGGACCACGCTCGGCACGCGCGCCCGATGGATGATCCTGCTGGCGCGCACCGATCCCGACGTCGGAAAGTACCAGGGGCTGTCGTTCTTCCTGATGCCCATGAAGGTGCCGGGCGTCGAGGTGTCGCCCCTCATCAAGATGACCGGCGAGGGCGGCTTCAACCAGGTGATCTTCAGCGACGCGCCCATGCCGGGCGATGCCATGCTCGGCGCGCCGGGCCAGGGCTGGGAGGTGGCCATGGCCACCCTGACCTTCGAGCGGGGCGCCGCCGAGGGCACCGGCGGGGGTCAGGCCACGGCCACGGCCGATTCGGTGCGGCGGGCGGCGAGGCTCGCGCGCGCAACCCGGCGCGACGGCCGCCCCGCCGCCGAGGACCCGATCCTGCGCGACCGGCTGGTGCAGCTCTGGATCCAGGAGGAGGGGCTGCGGCTCGGTGGCATGCGGCGCCGCGTGCCCGGCCTGAGCCCCGATCGCCCGCTGGTGCTCGCCTTGATGAACAAGCTCGTCTACTCCGAGTACGCCCAGGATCTGGCGGAGCTCGGCTGCGAGATCCTCGGCCCCGAGGCCGCTCTCTGGATGGGCGACCCCCACGCGCCCGACGACGCCGAGTGGTCGCGCGCCTACATGAACTCCTTCGGAATGACCATCGGCGGCGGCACGAGCGAGATCCAGCGCAACATCCTCGGCGAGCGGGTCCTGGGCCTGCCCAAGAGCAAGTAGGACGGCATGGCGGACGGACCGGGCGACTTCGGCTTCGGCGACGATCACGAGATCCTGCGCGACGCTGCGCGGCGCTTCCTCGACGAGCGCTGCCCGCTCGCAGAGGTCCGGCGCCTGGCGAGCGACCCGCTCGGCCACGACCCCGGGCTCTGGAAGCAGATGGCCGAGCTCGGCTGGACCGGCCTGACGATCCCCGAGCCTCACGGCGGCGCCGGGCTCGGCAACCTTCACCAGGCCCTCCTGCTCGAGGAGATGGGGCGGCGGCTGCTGCCCTCGCCCTACCTCGGGAGCGCCCTCGCCTCGCTCGCGCTGGTGCGCGCCGGCGACGCCGACGCCCAGGCGCGCCTGCTGCCCGGGATCGCGCGGGGCGACACCCTGGCGAGCCTGGGCTGGCTCGAGCCCGAAGGCTCCTGGGAGCCCGGCGACGTCTCTGCCACGGCCCGCCCCGAGGGCGACGGCTTCGTGCTCTCGGGCGTGAAGTGCCACGTCGTGGCCGGCGCCCAGGCGGACCTGCTGGTGGCGCCCTTCGCCCTCGAGGGCGAGCTGACGTTGTTCGCCGTCGAGGGCGGCTGGCGCAGCGAGCCGGAGGTCTCGGTGGACCCGACGCGGCGCACGGCACGGCTCCGGTTCGAAGACCTGCGCGTCCCGGCCCACGCCCGCCTCTCCGCGGACGGTCTCGCTTGCTGGCGCGCGCTCCTGCTCCAGGGGGCAGCCTGGCTTGCCGCCGAGATGGTGGGAACCGCCGAGGGAATCCTCGGGTTGACCCGCGACTACGCCATCGACCGCAAGCAGTTCGGACGCCAGATCGGCTCGTTCCAGGCCGTGAAGCACCCGCTCGTGGACGACATGATCGGGATCGAGCTGGCCCGCAGCCACGCCTACGGCGCCGCCGCGCGCTACGACGAGGAGCCCGACCCGCCCGGCACGGGCGCACGCATGGCCAAGGCGCTGATCTCGGACGTGCTGGCCCGGGGCGTGCGCCACGGCGTGCAGTTCCATGGGGGCTACGGCTTCACGATCGACTGCGACGTCCACTTCTTCTTCAAGCGGGCGCTCTTCTGTCGGGCGATGCTGGGGGACGCGGTTCACCACCGGCGTCACCTGGCGGCGGAGCTGTTCGGCGAAGCGGACGCCTGAGCGGCCTCTCGAGCCGGCAAACGGCTCCAACGGCTCGCGAATCTCCTTATGCGAATAATGCCGGACCAAGCCCGTCGAAGGGTTCAACGGTACTTGGGAAGGAGGTTCTCCCATGACTCGACATCGACGTCTTCGCCTGCTGGGCTTCACGCTCGCCGCTGCGGCGGCCTGGGTCCTCGTGCCCGTTCCGGCCTCGGCGGACCACGATCGGCGCTTCGAGCGCGTCCGGGATCACGGCCGGGTCGAGCGGGAGCACGATCACCGCGACCGGGATCGCGACCGCGATCGTTACGACCGGCGCGATTGGAGGCGCTTCGCGCGCCGCGAGGCCCGGCGCTACGACCGCTACGAACGGCGGCACGACCGCCAGCACTGGCGTCAGCACCGCCGCGCCTTCCGGCCCTTCTACGACCCATACCGGCTGCACCGCCACGATCGTCGCCACGCCCGCTGGCCCTTCTACTGCGCGGAGCATCACGCCGGCTTCGGCCAGCGATGGCGCTTCGAGCAGCACCTGGTGCGCTCGCACCACCTGCCGCCCTACGGGCTGCCGCGGTTGCTGGCGCAGATCGGGTTCGGCTGGACCTACGGCTACTGATCGGGTTTCCTCGGGGTGTGACCGCACGAGCCCCGGGCCAACCGACGCGACGGGACATCGGGCGCTCGATCCGGCAACGGGTCGAGCGCCTCGACCTTCCGGCCGTGGCCACCGACCTGGACGAGCTCGGCCACGCCGTCCTTCCCGGCCTGCTCTCGAGCGCGGAGTGCGCGAGCACCCGCGCTCTCTGGGAGGATCCGGGGGCCTTCCGAAAGCGCGTGGACCTGGCCCGCCACCGCTTCGGCGACCACGGGGAATACCGCTACCTGGCCCGCCCGCTTCCGCCGCTCGTGGCGGCCCTGCGCACCCATCTCTACCCGCCCCTGGCCGGCGTCGCGAACGCCTGGGCGGAGCGTCTGTGGGGGCCGCGCCGCTTCCCGCCCCGCCTGGCCGGGCTCGCCGAGCAATGTCGCAAGCAGGGCCAGACCGAGCCCACACCGCTGATCCTCGACTACGCGGAGGGGGGCTACAACTGCCTGCACCAGGATCTGTATGGTCCCGTGGCCTTCCCGCTGCAGGTCGCGATCGGCCTGTCACGCCCCGGGCGCGACTACCAGGGCGGCGCGTTCCTGCTGGTGGAGCAGCGCCCGCGCATGCAATCGCGCGGCGATGCCATCACGCTGGGGCTGGGAGACGCCGTGGTGTTCCCCACGGCCGAGCGACCCGTGCGGGGCGCGCGAGGCGACTCCCGGGTCAGGCTCCGGCACGGAGTGGCCCGCGTGCGGCGGGGCCACCGCATGACGCTGGGCATCATCTTCCACGATGCCAGGACCTGAGCCCGCACGCGGCTAGATCGTGCCGGCCTTGGCCAGCCGCTCGAGCTCCGCGGCCGAGAGCCCGAGCTCGCCGTAGATCTCGGCATTGTCGGCTCCGAGATCGGGCGCGAGCGGGCGGTGCCGAGCCTCGGCCTCGGAGAAGCGGAGCGGGTTGCCGTGGAAGACCACCTCACCGACCTCCGGATCCGGGTGCGGGTGGCGCTCGATCATGCCACGCGAGAGCAGCTGCGGATCGTCCACGAGCGCATCGGGGCCCGACACGCGGGCGCACGGCAGGTCGGCCCCTTCGGGACCGAGCCGGGCCAGGACCTCGTCGCAGTCCAGCGGGCGGATCCACTCCTGCACCATCGCGTTGAGCTCGCCGCGATGGCTGGCGCGGCCGCGGTGGCTGCGGAACCGTTCGTCGCGGGCCAGCTCGGGCTGGCCGATGGCCCCGCACAGCCGACGGAAGAGCTTGTTGCTGGCGGTCGCCACGACCACGTGTCCGTCGCGGGCCGCGAAGCAATCGTAGGGCGCCGTGAAGGGATGCTGATTGCCGGTCCGCTCGGACCGGACACCGAGCCCGGCCGAGATCGTGGCCCAGGAGTCCGTCACGGCGAAGACGGCATCCTGGTTCGATAGGTCGAGCACGCGGCCGCGGCCGGTGCGGCGCGCTTCGTGGATCCCGGCCACCAGCCCCACGGCCAGATAGAGCCCACCGATGTAGTCCGCCAGGGCGCCGCCGCCACGGACCGGCGGCCCGTCGGGAAAGCCGGTCATGGCGAGAAAGCCGCCCGCCGCCTGGGCCACGATGTCGTAGGAGGCCTCCCCGGCGCGCGGCCCGGTCTGGCCGAAGCCGGAGAGCGAGGCGACGACCAGACGCGGGTTCGCAGCCTGAAGCGCCTCGGCCGAGAGCCCCTGGGCGGCGAGCCAGCCGGCGCGGAAGTTCTCCACCACCGCGTCCGCGCCCTTTGCGAGCCGCAGCAGGAGCGCGCGTCCTCCCGGGGTGCGCAGGTCGAGGGTGATGCTGCGCTTTCCGCGGTTCGTATTCTGGAACGAGAGCGAGGTCTTGCCCTTCTTCGACGGGCCGTAGCGATAGTCGTCGCCGCTGCCGGGCCGCTCGACCTTCACGACCTCGGCACCGAGGTCGGCGAGCAGAGCCGTGGCGAAGGGGCCTGCGACGACTCGCGTGAGGTCGAGGATGCGGAAGTCTTCGAGGACGCGGGACATGAGGCGGCAGCGTAGCGTGAGGCGGCCCTTCGGGGCCTGGGAGGACCTGCTGCGGATGGCTCGCCACGCCGCCCCCGGAGCCGGCCTGGGCCTGGCGCGCGGCTGCGCTCGATTCCGCCGCAGGCCCTCCCAGGACCCGACCGACCTCGTGGCTTCGGCTACGCTCTCGCCCGATGACTCGGGGTCTGGATCGGAGGGAGTTCCTTCGCAACGGGGCGGTTGCGGGGATGGCCCTGGCGGCGGGGCCCGCGGCGGCGGCGGTGGAGCCTCGCGTGCGACGCTACGGGACGCTCGGACGGACCGGGCTGCGGGTGTGCGACATCGGGTTCGGGAGCTTCAAGCTCGACGGCGATGAGCGGACGGTGCGTCACGCCCTCGACCGGGGCATCAACTACTTCGACACGGCCGAGAGCTACGGGGACGGCCGATCCGAGGCCACGCTCGGACGTGCCCTGCGAGGCGTGCGAGATCGCGTGGTCCTGGTGAGCAAGGCCGAGCTGCCGCCCCATCTGCGGAGCAACCGGATGATGGAGCGGCTCGAGGGGAGCCTGCGGCGGCTCCAGACCGACTACCTGGACGTCCACTTCAACCACGCCGTGAACGACGTCGACCGGCTCTCGAACCCCGAGTGGCACGAGTTCACGGCTCGCGCTCGCGAGCAGGGCAAGATCCGCTTCGTCGGCATGTCGGGCCACGCCGGGCGGCTGATCGATTGCATCGAATACGCCGCAGGCAGGGATCTCGTGGACGTGCTGCTCGTCGCCTTCAACTTCGGCCAGGATCCAGCCTTCTACGAGCGGATCCTGCGGCGTTTCGACCTGATTGCGCTCCAGCCGAAGCTACCCGAGGCCCTGCGGAAGGCGAAGCAGAAGGGCATCGGCGTCGTGACCATGAAGACCCTGCGGGGCGCCGCCAAGAACGATCTGTCGTCCTTCCGCGGCGACGGCGCGAGCTTCGCCCAGGCCGCCTTCCGCTGGGTGCTCTCCCACGAGGCGGTCGACTCCCTGGTCGTGACGATGCGGACGCCCGAGCAGGTGGACGAGTACCTCGGTGCCTCGGGCTGGAGACGAAGCGCGGCCGGCGACGGGCCGGTACTGGCGCGCTACGAGGCGCGTGAGGGAGCGCGTCAGTGCCGCTACGGATGCTCGGACTGTGTCGGGTCCTGCCCCGCCGGCGTCGCCATCCCCGAAGTGCTGCGCACGCGCATGTACGCCGAGGACTACGGCGAGCCGGAGATCGCCAAGCGCGAGTACCGGAACGTCGAGGCGGATGCCACCGCCTGCCTCGCCTGCTCCGGCGAGCCGTGCGCGACGGCCTGTCCGCACGGCCTGTCGATCTCGAGCCTCACGCGACGCACGGCCCGCCGGCTCGGCTGAACCGATTCCGACCTTGCGCCAGGGCTCGGCGGCGAAGCTGCGCTGCCGCCAACGCCAGGGCTCGGCGGCGAAGCTGCGCTGCCGCTAACGCCAGGGCTGGGCGGCGAAGCTGCGCTGCTCGAGCCGGCCGAGCGAGAAGTCCTTGTAGAAGCCGTTGAAGAAGCCGCGACAGCGCGAGGAGTGCTGCATGGCGCGTGGGCTCGAGGTGCGGCGCACCTCCTGCCGGAAGCTGCCGTCCTCGAACAGGCGGTAGTGGGCCCAGCCGCCCGGGTAGTCCTTGGTGCAGTTCACCTCGACCCACGGAACCCGGCCCGACGCCGCGTAGTGACGAACACGGTTGCGGTGGGTGTGCCCGACGAGGACGCCGCGCACCTGGGAATGTCGGCCGACGAGGTCGAAGAGGGCCACGGAATCTTCGGGGGCGAGGCCGATGGTGTTCGGGTACTGATCCTTCCGCTCCGGGGGAACGGGGTGGTGATGCATCAGGAGCAGGGTCGGGAGGCCCCGCTCGCGAGTCTCGTCGAGCTGCTCCGAGAGCCAGGCCCGGCGCTCTGCGCCGAAGACACCGTGATGCTGGCCGGGCAGCGCCGTCTCGAGCAGCAGCAGGCGCCAGCCCCCGAGATCGAGAGCACGCGGCGCCCGGGGCTGGCCGAGCAGCGCGTAGCCGTCCACCTCGAGGCCGACCTCGAGCCCGTAGTGGTCGTGATTGCCGAGGAAGGCGTGGTGGGGAGCGGCCAGTCGCGAGAAGGCCTCGCGCGCCGCGGCGAACTGCTCGGGTCGCCCACGGTCGGCGATGTCTCCCTTGATGATCGTGGCGTCGACCCCGGCGGCGTTGATGTCGGCGATGGCGTCCTCGTTCATGAAGCGCCAGTAGGGAGCCTCGCCGTCCTGCTCCGACACGGCGGGGAATCCATCCTTGGCCTCGCCGTACTCGTGGTCTTCGGTGAGGGTTCCGCCGAAGCGCGGCTCGCCGAAATGGAGGTCGTTCAGGGTGGCGAAGCTCGCGACGGCGTCGCCGGCCGTCGGTGCGAGCGTTTCGAAGTGGTCGGGAAAGTACTCGTCGGGCTCGGCGAGCACGCCCTCGCTCTCGATCGCGATCCGATGGGTCGTCGCCGGCTCGAGCCCTTCGAGCACGGCGGTCCGGGTCGTCACGCCGGCCTCGAGGATCGCGCGGACCTCGCCGTCCACCAGCACGCGGGCCGGTGCATCCACGGGCCCGGAGTCGTCGACCACGTCGAAGTGGAGGGTGACGGAGGTTTCACTGACGGCGAACAGCTCGGGGTGCTCGATGCGAACGTGGGCCATCGCGCCATCCTACTCCGTCAGTCGTCCGCACGATAGCGGGCCAGCTGCGCGTCGTAGGCGGAGAAGCCGACCGTCTCGCGAAGCGCCGCCCAGTCGAGCAGCCGATCGGGTGTGCGGCCCTCTGCCAGGGTGGCGAGCGCCTCCTCCATGGCCCGGATCGAGGCCGAAAGCAGCGTGACGGGATGGGCCGCGATCTTGAAGCCCAGGGCCTCGAGCCGTGCAGGCGGGACCAGTGGCGTCGCGCCGCCCTCCACGAGATTGGCGAGCTTCGGCCCCGGCAGCTCCTGGCCGATCCGCTCGAGCTCGGCCTCGGACTCGGGCGCCTCGACGAAGAGGATGTCGGCGCCGAGATCCGCGAAGGCTCGGGCCCGCTCGAGCGCCTCGTCGAGCCCCAGGCGCGCGCGGGCGTCGGTGCGGGCCATGACGAGGACGTCGGCCCCCGATTCGCGGGCGTCGACGGCGGCGCGGATCCGGTCGAGCGCCTCGCCCCGGTCGACCACCTCCTTGCCGGGCGTGTGCCCGCAGCGCTTGGGCGCCCGCTGATCCTCGATCATCACTCCGGCAAAGCCGGCCGCGGCGTAGCCCGCAACCGTCCGTCGGACGTTCATCGGATTTCCATAGCCGGTATCGCCGTCCCCGATCACCGGAATCGAGACCGCGCCGCACACGTTCCTTCCCTGGTCGAGCATTTCGCCGTAGGAGATGAGCCCCGCATCGGGCTGGGCGAGCCGGGTCGCCGAGACGCAGAAGCCGCTCATGAAGCTGAGCGGAAAGCCGGCCGCCTCGACCAGCCGCGCCGAGAGCGCGTCGTAGCAGCACGGCATCGTCAGCAGGCCGGGCGCATCCAGCAGGCGGCGGAGAGCGGCGGCGGGGGAGCTCACGGCCCGTGACCTTACCCCGTCCCGGAGGGGCCGACACGCGGGCTACACCCGCGCGCTCTCCCGGCCGATGAGCCACCCATGGACGTGGAGCCCGCCATGGACCCACAGGCCCTGGCCTCGCTGCGCAGCCTCGACGGCGGCGCGGGCGAACGCCTGCGGGAGATCCTCGAGCTCTTCCTGGACGACGGGTTGGGCCTCGTCCTGCGGATCGAGGAGGCCGTGGCGGCGCGCAACGGCCGGCGGTTGCGCGGCTTCGCGCGCCAGCTCTCCGGAAGCGGTGCCAACGTTGGCGCCGCCCGACTCTCGGCGATCTGCCTCGAGCTCGAGCGCCTCGGCGAGCAGGGCCGGCTGAATGCCGCGATCCCTCACCTGGACGACCTGCGAAAGGCGTTCGAGCGGGTCGAGAGCGAGATCCACGAGAATCTCGCGGAAGGCCACTAGGCCACCCCACCGGGAGGCCGGGCGCTGCGGGCCGGCACGCTCGACCACGCGGCGAGCGCCGGCCGGGTAGACTGGCGCCATGCCCTCCCGGCCCTCGCGTGCCCGCGTCGAGATCGAGTTCTTCCGCATGCTGAATCGCGTGCTCGAGCCGATCATCCGGGCGGGGGTCGGCTCGCCGCGCTTCGTGCCGAGCGGCTTCATCGTGCTCGAGACGGAGGGGCGGAAGACGGGGGCCGTGCGACGCAGCCCGCTCGCGGCCACCCGGATCGGCCGCCACGTGGTGGTGGGTACGTTCCGCGGCGACCGTTCCCAGTGGGTCCGGAATCTCGCCGCTCAGCCCTTCGCCCGCTACTGGCTCGCCGGTCGCCCGCGGGAGACCCGAGCCTTCGTGATGTACGACGGCAGGCGATTCCGCATGCCCCGGACCCTGCCGGCCCACATGCAGACCGTGGCCGGCTTCCTGTCGCCGTACACGAAGGCGGGCTGGGCGTTTGCCATCCTGGCTCCTCGCCGAGAGCGCCGCCGATGATCGCGCCCCACGCCGCTGAGGCGCTCTGCTCGGAGGCCCCATGTCCGACGTCGCCACACGCCTCGCCGAGCTGGTCGGTCCGGCGCTCGCCGGCCTGACCGCAGCGGAGCGGCCGGCCATCATCGCCCTGGCGGAACGCATCGCCGCCGGGCGCTACCGGGTCTGGGCGGGACGGATCGCCGACGAAGGTGCGCGGGACGACCTCCGGGCCTGCGCGGCGCGCGAGGAGGAGATCGCCTCGCGGGTCGAGGCGACGCTGCCGAACGCTCAGGAGCTCCAAGCCGCCGCCCAGGCAGCTCACCCGGAGCTGCCGGCCCGCTATGCCGCCCTGTTCGAGGGGCTCTCGCTCGCGGAGCAGCTGTCGCTCCAGGCAGCGGCCGAGCGCACCGGCGCGACGACCTGGCGCCGGCTGGCCGAACGGGCCGACGCCGCCACGGCCGAGGTCTACCTCGCGTGCGCGGTGTTGGAGCTCGAGAGCGCCGAGGCGGTCGAAACGCTCGTCGCTTCGGGCCTGGCCGGCTGACGGCGCCGCCGGGGGCCCTCGCCGCGAGCGGCCTGTGCCATCATGGCGGTCGCGCGCACAGCCGAGAAGGAGAGACCCGTGATCGGATACGTGACGATCGGAACCAACGACTTCGAGGCCGCGCGCGCGTTCTACGACGCCCTGCTCGGCGAGCTCGGCGCGAGCCGATTCATGGAGCTCGAGAGCTTCGTCCTCTGGGGCAGTCCCGCCGCCCCGGGCCTGGCCATCACCAAGCCCTACGACGGGAAGCCCGCCACGGTCGGCAACGGCGTGATGGTGGCGCTCGCGGCCGCGAGTCGGGAGCAGGTGGACGCGATCCACGCCAAGGCGCTGGCTCTCGGCGGAACGGACGAGGGCGCGCCGGGTCCGCGCGGTAACGGCTTCTACGCCGGCTACTTCCGGGATCTCGACGGCAACAAGCTGAACGCCTACTTCCTGGGCTGAAGGGACCGCCATGTCCGCGGTGCAGCTCTTCTCGGGTGGAGCCGTCTGCGGCCAGCGGGTCGGAGCGCGGCCGGCCTCCACCTTGGACAGGTCGAGGACCTCGTTGATCAAGCCCAGCAGATGCCGGCCGGCGGCCATGATCTTCCCGAGGTCGGGGACCATTCCCGTCTGGCCCGCGTCCTGGGCCTCCTCCTGGAGCATCTCGCTGTAGCCGAGGATCGCGTTCAGGGGCGTACGCAGCTCGTGGCTCATGTTCGCCAGGAAGGCGCTCTTGGTGCGGCTGGCGCGTAGCGCCTCGTCGCGGGCCTCGGCCAGGTCGCGCTGGGACGCCTCGAGGTCGCGGTTCTTCTCGGCCAGCTCGGCCGTGCGGGCCGCGACCTTCTGCTCGAGGGTCTGCTCCGACTCGCGCAGCGCCGCGTTGGCGCGGGCCATGCCGGCCAGGGTCTCCGCCAGGCGCGTGCTCGACTGCCAGACCAGGAACGAGTAGAAACCGACCAGCAGCGGAAGGTAGAGCGAGGCGAGGATCTGGATCACCCGCGGCCCGACGGGCTCCAGGGACCGCAGCGGCGGGAAGAGCGCGGCGATCGAGACCGCCGCGGTCGTGAGCGTGGAGCCCACCACGATCCTGGGCAGCTGGCGCGGGGTCGCGAAAGGCACGCCCGTCACCACGGCGATGATCGCCAGCAAGGTTGCGATGGGCAGGAGGACGGGCCCGCCGCTGATGAAGACCAGCGAGGCGCCCCAGAAGCAGGCCACCGTCAGCGCCACCGCCGCCCCGAGCCGTCCGCGCCGTGCCAGGGGGCGGGCGACGTAGATGGCGGGTCAGAACACCAGACCCGGGTAGGCGCAGACCGCAAAGCTGAAGGGACTGCGAAAGAAGAGTATGAACAGGAGCAGGGTGAACGGGATGATCGGCTCGCCCCAGCGGGAGAAGCGCAGGAAGCGCTCGGTCTCGGTGGTCTCGCCCGTCGACGTGTCCGTGTGCTCGCTCATGCTCGCCCCGCAAGCGTTCGGGAAGACTCGGGCCACCCCTCCGCGAGGTCGCACCGCGGCCTTCCGGCCGGCCCATGCGACGGGCCCGGGACGGCCGAGGACGCTTCTCTCCAGCCGTGGCCGAGTCGACCGATCCGGTCGCGCCGGCAGCGGCGCGCGGGTCGAGGGTCCGGCACGAAGGCGGAGGGTCCGGAATCCAGGCCTCGACCGCAGGGCCCGGGGCGAAACCGTGAGGAAACCGTCATGGAGCGGCGGGAGCGAAGGGCTCCGCGAGCGGCGGGAGCGAGGGACGCCGGCGTCAGGCCAGGTGGAGCACGACCTCGCGGCTGGAGCGCTGGCGCCGGTGCTCCCAGAGATAGATCCCCTGCCAGGTGCCGAGGACGAGCCGGCCCGCCTCGAAGGGGATCGCGAGCGAGGTCGCCGTGAGCGCGGCCTTCACGTGGGCCGGCATGTCGTCGGGGCCTTCGAGCGTGTGCGTGAAGAGCGGGTCGCCCTCGGGCACGAGCCGGTCGAGCCAGGCCTCGAGATCACGCTTCGCCGAGGGGTCGGCGTTCTCCTGCACCAGCAGGCTGGCCGAGGTGTGCGGGATGAAGAGCGTGCACAGGCCATCGGCGATCCCGGCCGCATCGACCGCCTCGGAGACCGCCTGGGTGATCTCGTGAAGACCCGTGTCGGCGACGGCCACGCGCAGGCGCTTCACCATCAGGAATCCTTCGGGCCGTGGGAGCCGCGCGCCTGGGCCTCGAGGCGACGCGTGAGGCAGGCCTCGCACAGACAGGCCCCCTCGGGCAGCGACGGGTCGGGCGCCAGCGGCGGGTGGGCCATGCACCAGCAGCGCTCCTGTCCGAGGCGCAGGCCGCAGCGCACCTCGGCACCGCAGTCGGGGCAGTGGGGAAGCGTCCCCTGCTCGCGCCGCGCGTCCGCATCGCTCATGAGCGGAGCTTACGACGGGCTCCGCGGGATGGAAACGATCGCGGTCCGCCCGCTTCGCCGGGCCGCCATCGCGGTGGTATGCTGGCCGAGCCCCGTCCGGAGGGAGCCATGGCCCGCACCCGCGTCCGCCAGCTCGTCCCCGCCGCACCGGAGGCCGTCTTCGCGGCCTTCACGGACCCCGAGGAGCTCCGCCGCTGGCACGCACCGGGGCCCGACTTCCGCGTGCCCGTCGCCGAGTTCGATGCGCGCGTGGGGGGCCGCTTCCGGATCGCCATGCAGCCCCCCGACCGCGAGGCGCCCTACACGTTCGGGGGCGTGTGCCGCGAGGTGAAGCCCGGCGAGCGTCTCGTCTACACCTCTCGCTGGGAGCCCCCCGAGGAGCCGGCGGAGAGCGTCGTCACCATCGAGCTGCGGCCCGAAGGGGACGCCACCGAGGTGGTCGTCGTCCAGGACGGGCTGCCCGACGACGCGTCCGCCGCGTCCCACACCCAAGGCTGGACCGGCACGCTCGAGAGCCTGGTCCGGCACTTGGCCTGAGGCCTCCGCGATGCCCCACGACCCCGCCCGTGTGCGGAGCGGCCCGGTGGTGCTGCTGGTCGGCACCCGCAAGGGCGTATTCCTGCTCCGCTCCGACAGCGAGCGCGGCCACTTCGAGCTCGACGGCCCACACTTCCTGGGCCACCAGGCCCACCACGTGGTGCTCGATCCGAGCGACGGCCGCGCCCTGCTGGCCACCGCGCGGGCCGGGCACCTGGGCCCGACCCTCTTCCGCTCGACCGACCTCGGGAAGACCTGGCAGGAGGCGTCGCGCCCACCGGCCTTTCCGAAGCAGCTGGACGAGCAGGTGGACGGGGCCGGCCGGGTCGTGCACCACGTCTTCTGGCTCACGCCCGGGCACCCGAGCGAGCCCGCCGCCTGGTACGCGGGAACCTCGCCGCCGGCGCTCTTCCGCTCCGAGGACGCCGGCGACACGTGGGCGCCGGTCTCGGGCTTCAACGACCACCCGCTGTGGGCGACCTGGACCGAGGACGGCGACGACGGCACGCCCGACGGCTCGCTGCTGCACTCGATCAACGTGGACCCGCGCGACCCGACGCACCTCTACATCGGCGTCTCGGGCGGCGGCGTCTTCGAGAGCCACGACGCCGGCGCCGACTGGAGCCCCCTGAACGCCGGCTGCGCCGCCGACTTCAAGCCCGACCCGTACCCGGAGTTCGGCCAGGACCCGCACTGCCTGCGCCTCCACCCGCTGGCACCCGACGTCCTCTGGCAGCAGAACCACTGCGGCATCTACCGCATGGAGCGGCCCACGGGCGTGTGGGAGCGGGTGGGGAACCAGATGCCGCGCGAGGTCGGCGACATCGGCTTCCCGGTGGAGCTTCACCCGCGCGATCCCGATCGCGCCTGGGTGTTCCCGATGGACGGGAGCGACGTGTGGCCCCGGACCAGCCCGGGAGGCCGGCCGGCGGTCTATCAGACCTGCGACGCCGGGCGCAGCTGGAAGCGCCGCGACGAGGGCCTGCCCCGCGAGCGCGCCTGGTGGACGGTCCTGCGCCAGGC
>Ga0114931_10005847_pt1 | contig 15209 bp, 12 predicted proteins | sample 2SBtaG_FD_89579 | JGI IMG/M metagenome (GOLD analysis project Ga0114931, IMG submission 89579) | Deep subsurface microbial communities from Kolumbo volcano to uncover new lineages of life (NeLLi) - 2SBTROV14_V59a metaG | ecosystem: Environmental > Aquatic > Marine > Volcanic | place: Kolumbo...
AAAATCGCGGATCATCCAGTCCCGGCCACGATGTCCCATATCCGCCAGGTCACCGGCGGGCTTTGCCAGCGCTTCATCCAGCGCCGCAATCAACGGTTCCACACCAATATCGATCCACCAGCCCGCCCCTGCGCGCGCAAGTCCAGCCCACGGCGCGCCTTTCGTAACTATTGCCGGCGTCCCTGCCGCCAAGGCCTCGGCGACCGTCATGGCGAAATTCTCGCTATGGGTCGGTAATATATAAAGCTCGGCCTGCGCATAGGCATTTTGCTTGTCGGCGCCAAAAAGCGGGCCGGGAAAGTCACAGCGCTGTAGCGCCAATTCATGGGCCAGTGCTTTCATCTGCCCGAGATAGCCGAAATTGTCTGGTCCAACGATATCCAGTTGCCAATCAGGAAAGCGATCCTGGACGGCTGCCCATGCCCTGAGCAGATTGTCGATCCCTTTTTTGGGGTGGATACGGCTGACAAAAAGAAGTTTCCTCTTTCTGGTGGCCGTTTCAACAGCAAGATCCGGTATATCGACACCATTGGGAACTAGTGCCACCGGCTGCGTGAAGCCCAATCGGCGGATGTCCTCATATTCCGTCATGGCAGTGGCATGAAAAGCGCTCGCGCCGTTCATAACAGGCTTTAGGAGCAGTGGCCTCAGCGTCTTCTTGAGCAGGTGAGAATTTGCCAGGGCCCAGTCCGACAAAGTACCTCGGGGCGAGACCACCAGCTTGCATGAGGTATCCTTGATTGCCATTGCCGGATAGATATTTTGCATCATCCACAGGCTGTGATTGTGCAGTAACTGAGCGCGCCCGGACAGCGCTTCTGTTCGCAGCCAGCGTTTCATCTTTGGCGAAACGCCGAGCCGTTTAGGCCCAATGCCGTAAGGAAAGGCGGTAACGAAACCAAGGTCCGGTCCCGGCGGTCTTGGTTGCAGCACCGCAAGCCTGGTTGGCTGACCGTCAGCGACAAGTGCGCGGCACAGCGATGTTACGCTATAGGACGGTCCGCTGGCCTCATTGTTGATGGTTGGCACGATGTGGGTTGAGTGGACCGGCTGGGTCATGGGCCAGGACGTGGCACCGCCCAACTTTCGATTGGCGGGGCCCTATCGTATGACAACATTCTATATTCTATGTGCCCATATCTTGCGCGTCTTCGACACGTTCTATCTTGCGCGTCTCCGACACGACGGATCGACCAGGGCGGGCCAGCCGCGTCAGCTGCGAAGACCTGCCCGCTTTCAGCAGGGCGCGGGGCTCAACCCTATGCGACAGCTACGCTTTTCACCCCGCTTCTGGCGGACTTACTTGACGCTGGTCGATGACGAATAGCGAGGGTGGTGAATGGATCGGGCTGGGCAGGCGTCAAGATAGCCGGACGGCCGCGAGCAAAGTACGAGAATGCGGGTATTGTCCTGCGAGCGCTGCGTTCCACTCCTGATTGATGCCGGTTGTAATGTTTTCATCACTCCTAATGCATCTGATAAATTAGCGGAGAAGGTCCCTCGTCATTTGGTCCAGCTTCCTCTCGCTCTTTCTCCAGAGCTTTGGCGATCTTTTCCAGATGCGGCAGAAGCTCATTGAGTTCATCATATCCCTCTGCGTTCCAGATGTTTTTCAACGAGCTGAATAGGCTGCCATTTTCTATCGCAGTCAAATTCGCCAGCGTCAGGCTGGCGCGTTTTGGCGCATTAAAATAGCTGCCGTCCGTTTTTGGCATCGCGAAGTCGAGCCGTGACGCAGGAGACCTGGCCGCTATCGGCGTAACGACATCGCGGAATGTCCGGCGGGCGAGTTTAGTCGAGTTCAAATTCTTCTTTCCAATCATCACCTTCTCCAAACTCGGGCTGATCTGTTTTCCAAAGCAGGTAATCCTCCAACACGAGTAAGTCCATTCCTGTTCTCATGAAGCAGCGATAGGCATCTTCCGGCGTGTTTACAATGGGCTCGCCCCGGACATTGAAAGACGTATTGATCAGCACGGGACAGCCGGTGAGGCGCTCAAACGAGGTGAGAATTCTGTGAAAACCCGGATTGTCTTCCGGGTGTACTGTTTGCAGGCGGGAGCTGTAATCGACATGGGTGACAGCCGGGATGTGAGATCGCGGCGTGTTGACGATTTCAAGCATATCGGCATTTTCCTCGTTGCGAAATGCGGCCCAATCAAAAGGTTTGCGGAATTTTTCACGAACCGGCGCGACCAGCAGCATATAGGGACTCTCACCCTCGAAGTCGAAAATTTCATTGGCGCGGTCATGCAGCACGGCCGGCGCGAACGGCCGAAAGCTCTCTCTGAACTTGATTTTCAAATTCATCCTTGACTGCATGTCGACATTTCGCGGGTCTCCTATGATGGACCTCGCCCCAAGGGCTCTTGGCCCGAATTCTGCGCGCCCCTGCATCAGGCCGATTACCTTGCCGTCGCAGGCGGCTTGCGCAATCCGGTCCGCCCATGCATCGGGCTCGCTGATGCGTTCAAAAGGGGCTTCCACACGTTCCAGGTAGGCTTCGATTTCATGGGTGGAATATTGTGGCCCGAGCAGGCTGCCCTTCTGGCGGCCCCGCTTGTTCACGGTCCTGGGAGTTTTGCAGCCAACATGGCCTGCGTATAGTGCGGCGCCAAGCGCGCCCCCCGCATCGCCGGCCGCCGGCTGCACCCAGATATCGTCGAACAGCCGGGCGCTATGAATTTTTCCTCCCGCAACGCAGTTAAGAGCAACGCCACCAGCCATCGTCAGATGTTTTTCTCCGGTCAGGTTTCGTGCATGCGCTGCCAGGCGCAACATCACCTTTTCGGTAACGCTTTGGACCGAGGCGGCGATGTCCATATGCCTGCGGTCTATGCGCGATTCAGAACGACGCGGCGGGCCACCGAAAAGATCATGAAATTTCTCGTTCGTCATGCCCTTGCCGCTAGGAAATCCGAAATGTTCCATATTGAGCGCAAAGGACCCATCATCGCAAATGTCGATCAAATGCTGCTCGATAAGATCCGCGAAGTGCGGTTCTCCATAAGGCGCAAGACCCATGAGTTTGTATTCGCCGCTGTTGACCTTGAAGCCGCAGTAACTCGTCACGGCGGAATAGAGCAGACCCAGGGAGTGCGGGTAGCGCAGCTCCGACAACAGTTCAATGTCCTGTCCCTCGCCGCGTGCAATCGTCAGCGTCGCATGCTCACCAACGCCATCCACTGTCAAAATGGTGGCGCGCGCGAAGGGGGAAGGATAAAAGGCCGAAGCTGCATGGGAAATATGGTGGTCGACAATCCATAAGGGGCGTTCACAGCCCAGTTCACGGGTAAGACGCTCCTTGAGCCTCAATTTGTCATCAAGCAGTCCTTTCGTGGTGTCGACAAACCCGTCTTCTCCGGCAGGCGCGATCGTTATGTAGTTTCTTATAGCCCGATCTATGGTCAATGCCGGATTGTCATAATAGACGATGGCCTCAATCTGATCAGGATCGATAAAGGCTTCGCCAAGGCAATAATTTATTGCATTGGCGGGAAACACCGGATCATGTTTCTTACGCGTGAAACGCTCCTCCTGCACAGCCGCAATGATCTCTCCGTCAGCGACGATTGCGGCCGCTGAGTCATGATAAAATGCTGAAATGCCGAGGAAATATTTATTGTTTTCTGGCGGCATCCATTATCTGCCGTTGCTTTGCGAGCATTGACGAAACCACCGGTGCAATGGACTTTGCGATTGCTGCATGCCCTGAGGGTGTGGGATGCGAATCATTTTGAAACCTGAATGCACGGCGCTCAACTTTGCTATAGGCGTGCAGGTCGGGAAGCACGTCATGCACATTGAACCCGTCCTCCTTTGAAAGTTCCCGGAACCTTTGCTGATAGGCGGTTGCATCCGCTGTTTCTTCCACATGTTGATAGAGGGGCAGTGGCAGCAGCAGCATCGGAGAGCTGCAACTGTTGCGCCATTCCAAAAGAATTGCCCGCATCAACTGCCAGGCGTCCGAGTGACGATCATCATATTCCGGAACCGGCTGATATCGGCTTATCTGTTGTGCAAGAGATTTCAGTCCCAATCTGTTCACGGCCTGACGCAGCGTGGAAAAGCGACCGCCACCACTATAGGCGGTTCCATCCGCCACTTGGTCAGTCAGATGTTCACCCTTCACAAGAGCTTTGGGTACGGGATCGTTGAAACGAACAAGCACACCATCACGCAGTTCAAAATATGCCCTTGGTTGAAAACGTATTTTATCATCATGCGATCTGGCCAGGTGAAACTGGGATTTAACCCTTCTGATGTTCTCGACAAGGATTGAGACAATGACGAGATCACAAGGCTGATCGCCGGCAAATTTTTTGTAGGCAATGAACTGCTGGTCCGTTCCAGACCCCGACAAGCCAAAATTAAAAACGTCCACCCCGTCAACAAGGCGCTCCAACTCGCTCGTATAGCGTTGGCCGTTTGCAACACCATCTTCCGCCGTAAAGGAATCCCCGAATACAAAAACCCTTCTCGAGCTTCCTTCCCCCGGGGGCGGTGTTCGATCGTCCCGGAATCCCAAGGCATTGGTGCGCAGCAGAAATCCGCCCGACTCGTGTGGCAGTCTGGTTTTCAGGTTGGGAATAAACGTATAACCGACATCTGGATCATATCGAAACACATCCGGTGCGACCATCTTCTGTCTCAGCCATTGTCATGGGGAATTCGTCAAATCTGCTTGCCTTCATTGAGCAGTTGGAGACCCTTTAATTTGCTATCTCTTCCATCACCGCCACGATCCGCCTGCCGGCCTCGCGGTAATCGAAATATTTCAGCGCGACACGGCCGGCGGCGGCCGCTAATTTTCTGCGCAGTTCCGGATCCTCGATCAGGCGTTTCATTGCACCGGCAATAGCCTCGGCGCTTTCGCTTTCGACCAGCAATGCGTTCTCGCCATCATGGAAGTATTGCGGTATATCCCCCACGTCGGTGGCGATAATCGCCCTGCCCATCACGCTGTATTCGGCGAGTTTTGTTGGCAAAGCGGCAACGGCAAACCTATTGTTGGCCTGAGGCAGAACCAGCACGTCAGCGCGCGAATAGATGGTGATGACATCCTCCGTGGATACCCATCCGGGCGTTACCACGCGATCTTCAAGCCCAAGCCGTTTTATCAAGCCGGCAATGTCGTCATGACGGGGGCTTTTATCCAGCCTGCCTGCGATGACAAGCCGCGTTTTGGGGTGATGCTCGGCAATCTGCGCAAAGGCTTCGACGAGGTCGCGAACCCTGAACTCTTTCCACAGCCCACCAGCATAGGCGAACAATATGTCGTCGCTATTGATGCCCCATTTTTCCTGCGCCAGTTCTCTTGCCGCATCGTTTGGTTTGAACATCTCGTTGTCGACCAGTATCGGCAAATGCAGGTTTGATGTCCTGGGCGCAAGCGCCTTGACATGATCGAGAAGATATTGGCTGATTGCTATATTGAGATCCACAACCCTTGGCAGCAGTGCTTCGTCTAGCTTGAAGGACGACCATGTCAGCCAGCTGGCGAGACTGTTCCGCTGGTGTCCTGAGGAGCGCAGGTCGCAAAACTCCGCTGCAACCTTTACGCCTTTACGCCGCAAGACCATGGCCGGGCCAAGGCCGTCGATGCGCGGGCTGTACAACAAGACCCAGTTGATCGCTTCACTATCGACAAACTCCTGCAACCGGGACCAAAATGATAGCCGGCTTTTGAGATGGCGCAATCCACTACCTCTGGCCTGCCCGAGATAGACGACGTCAACGCCGTTAATTGTGAGGGAAATCTGTTTGTCATCACGCCGGGGTACAGCGATGAACACCTCTTGACCCTGAGAGGCTATCCCACGGGCTATCGCGTCGACACGGCGTTCTGCAGCGCTTGCCCCCGTTTGGGTGGGATATTCCCCCATATAGACAACCAGAATTCTCATTGCAGCGTTCGTTTGATGATATTATCGCAGTGGCCCCGCGGGCTACTATTTGATTGGCAACGTCTCAATGCCGTCCCAGGCGTTAGACAGGCGGCAGGTACCTGTGATGAGTTTCACGACGCGCTGCGAGACATTCTCAACCTTATATTCGTCAGGAATATCAATTTCCCTGCCAGCATCGAAATCTGCGCGGGCGAGTTCAATGGCATTCAATACGACCTCCAGATCGAATCCGGTCATGATCATGCTGCCGCGATCCAATACCTCCGGGCGTTCCATCGCGGTGCGAAGGGTAATCGCTGGAAAGCCGAGAATAGCCGACTCTTCACTGATCGTACCGCTGTCCGACAAGGTGCAGTATGCCTGTTGCTGAAGATGCACATAGTCGAAAAAGCCAAATGGCTTCAGCATATTGACCAAGCGATGCAGCGACGAATCTGCAAGCGCCTCGAGCCGTTTGCGTGTGCGTGGATGAGCAGAGAGAATAACCGGGAATCCGTAATTTTCAGCGATTTGGTTGAGGATATGCACGATGCGCTGCAGATTGTCTGTGCTGTCGACATTTTCCTCGCGATGGACACTGATCGCGAAGTAACGCTGCGCCTCAAGATTAAGCTCGCTCAATATCGCAGAGGCATCAATCGGGGAGCGGTAATGACCCAGAACCTCGGCCATGGGCGAACCAGTGAGATAAATGCGGCGGTGCGGCAGACCTTCCGACAAGAGGTGCCGCCTGGCATGCTCGGTATAGACCAGATTGAAATCTGAAATATGATCAACCAGGCGCCGATTGATTTCCTCAGGCACGTTCAAGTCGAAGCAACGATTGCCTGCTTCCATATGATAGACGGGGATCTTGAGGCGCTTGGCCATAATCGCTGCAAGCGCGCTATTGGTATCGCCAAGGATGAGGACGGCGTCCGGTTTTTCCGCCAGTAACACCGGTTCGATGGATGAAATAACGCCACCAAGCACGGCGCCCAATGAACTTGTGTCGACGCCCAGAACGTAATCCGGTTTTCTCAACGCCAATTCATCGAAAAAAATCTGGTAGAGTTCATGGTCATAATTTTGCCCCGTATGCACCATGCGGTGATCGGTATATTTCTCCAACGCGGCGATGACTCGCGACAGCCTGATGATTTCCGGACGGGTGCCAAGGACGGTGACGACTTTGATGGGGGACATGATGGCTGATCAGACCTGTTCGAAAACGGTATCGGGATTATTCTTGTCAAATATCTCATGCGACCAGAATAGCGTGACCAGCTCGTTCGCGCCAATATTGGTGATGTTGTGGGTATGCAGGGTCGGCATGTCGATAAACTTAACCTCGTCTCCGGAAACGATGAACTCTTGTTTGTCTTCCGTAAGAAGGCGGCGGATCTTGATGCGGGCTCTGCCCTCCACGACCATGAAACGCTCAACCTTATGATAATGAAAATGATTTCCTCGCGTGGTGCCTGGCTTTGTTGTCGAGAAAAAAGTCTGACCGCCATTGTCAGACTTTACCAGTTCCGTCAGCGCGCCGCGATCATCCCGGTGTGTTATCAGGGCCTGGGGGTAAAAGGCGGGATAAAGATAAGAACGATAGGTATTGAACAGCCGAAGATTCAGGGGGTCGCGCAGATCGGGAATGATATGCCCCTTATATGAGCCGGCCAGTGCCGTGATCCGCTCCAGCAAAACTTCGACAGTCATCACTCTGCCGGAAGGCCGCAATCGACCCCGCTTTTTGTTTTTCACAGCCGCCAAGATCATTTCCGAAGCATCCTGGAAATGGATCAATTCAACCTGCCTGTTTCCATTCACGGCGGAGCTTTCTCCCTGGGCCACCTGGTGGCAGAAAGTGGAGACGACAGAATTGTAGAAAGGGCGTGCATGTTCGCCGAAAAGATGAGGGAAAACAAATTCGGAGTAGTCGAGGCCTGCCTTCCTGGTGCATCGCTCCAGAATCTCCCCGGCCTGTTTTTTTGCTCGGCCATACACGCCGTCATTTTCGATCTGCGTGGAAGAGGCATAAAGAACATGAGCCTTTGTGCCGGTCTCATTCAATGCCTTGGCGAGTTGCTCGGCCAGTTCCGGGTTTTTCCGGGCAATTTCCTGGTCTGAAGCCCGGTTGACGCCAGCCAGGTGCACGATGGCATCGCAGCCCTCGACGAATTCGGCCAGGCACTGTTCGGATTCGAACTCCGCTCTGTCGGCAGAACGGACGTCAATGTCATGTTCGGCCAGCAGTCGGCACCGCAAGTGCCAGCCAAACTGACCATAGGCGCCGGTGATTCCAATCTTCATTTCAGATACAACTCAACCATAATCGCAGACACGGCGATCTTCGGGCAAAGGTCATGAATTCTCGATCCCGTTCAGCTCTGTTCTTACTTCCGGCAAAGAGGTAAGCGGTTATTTAACCGCTTACGAATCCCTCAGCGGCAGAAGAAACCTTGTCATGGCTGGATTGGTGATGGTCAGCTCTCTGCCCTGCTTGATCAGCTTGATGAAGAGCGGGATGACCGAACCGCGTGAGTACATGACATTGCCATAACGCACCGAGGAAATTACCGTGTCTCCGGCGAACTTCCGGCGGGATTTTGCAGCGGCGACTTTTTCCATCATCGCCTTGCTCATCCCCATGGCGTTTATCGGCATAACCGCTTTATCCGTACTCAGGCAGACAACACTCTCGACATCATTTTCAATAGCCGCATCGAGAACATTGGCGCTGCCCAGGATGTTGGTCTGCACCGCCTAGATCGGAAAGAATTCACAAGACGGCACCTGTTTGAGCGCGGCGGCGTGAAACACCATATCCACACCCACCATGGCATAGCGCAAGGAGTCCTTGTTGCGAACATCGCCAATATAGAAATCTACATCGGCAGCACCAATCTCGCCGCGCAGCCTGTCCTGTTTTTCTTCATCACGCGAGAATATCCTGACATTACCGCACTCTTTTTCCAGAAGGTTCTGAACCATCGTCTTGCCAAACGAGCCGGTCCCGCCGGTAATCAGAACGGTCTTGCCTTTAAACATCGTTTTCCCAGTCACATAATTGGAGGGTGCTTCATTTCAAAAATTGACTACGTATAACTTGAGGCGCTGAATTTGGCCTGGACCGGCAATGGCGGTGATATTGCAAGGCGGCAGATCGGCACTGCGCCACTCATCCGCCCGTTATCAGCGATTTAAAGCTACGAACGGCAGCACGTCCGGCATCCACATCTTTGCTCGCGGTTGCGAATACGTCCGTATAAAGTATTGTTTTCTTTATCCCGTGAAACTGTTGTGCGGCTACATATTTGTTGATGTCCTCGATTTGCCTGTAGGAGCACTCCTCAAGCAGCAGGTTGCCGAAGTTGTCAAAAATCCAGGCGTAATCATAACCAATATCCTCCAGCACTGGATAGAGTTTCTCGAGCGCCGCCATCTGGCCGGCTGTCGAGAACTGATTTTCCCAAAACAACATAGGCTTTGAAGCCTTGAGAGTGCTGGCAGCCGAAAAGAGTACATCGGCGTCGAACCCGTCGGTGTCCACTTTAATTAGAGCGATAGAATCCAATGCAATGCCATCGCTTCGCAACAGATCATCCAGCTTGGAACTCGCAGACCCGAGTGACTCTTCAGAACGTGACGCTGTCGTTCCCGTGCTGACAAGGTTTCCCGAATAGATTCCAGTCCCTGCCAGTGCCTTGATTGTCCTGATCCGGCCTTTGGCATCAGAAACGTAATCAACATTTTGCCTGAGCAATTCATAAAAACCGGCATCACCTTCAATAGAAAAAATTGGATTGCTGCAGACCTGTGCAATCGCAACGGTGGTGTCGCCGACATTTGCGCCGACATCAATGATCAAACCTATATCGTTGTCGAGATGCTGGCACAGCACAGGCAAAAAACGGTCATAGAGCCGGTGATTCTTCTGAAACTGGGGAAGCAAATGTTCCCGATTGAGTGTGATATGAATATCGCCGATCGCATATTTCTTTGTCGAAGGCAGCAGCGGCTCAAATGTTCGCCGAGCGCTGTTGCGAGCATGGCGAATTATTTCTCTTATCACCTTATGGTTCCTGCACGGAGCTGACGATTATATTGCATGGGCCGCTATCGCCCTGGCCGGTTAAAGCCTGTCGATAGACATCAAGATACTGGGCAGCCACCACCGGATAGGAGAAATGTTTCACCGCATGGTTTCTGGCGTTTTCCGAAAGCCGGTTGGAGGACGCCTGCTCCTTTAACACCCATTGGATGCCGCGCGCCAGATCCAGCGTGTCAAACGCCTGCGCCAGATAACCGGTTTTCTGGTGCTGGACGATATCGACCAACCCAGAATTGTTGAAAACCACGGCAGGCGTGCCGCAGGCATGGGCCTCGGAGGCGGTTTGCCCGAAGGCCTCCCGCCTGGAAGGATTTACCAACACATCCGCGGCGCTATAAACTATCCGTAGCGATAATTCATCATGTAGGCGCCCGGTGTAATGCACAGGAAAGCCAGGATTGGGCGGAGTCTTTGGTGCGAGTTGTCCAAATATTACGAGCTGCAAGCCATCTATCTCACCGCGCAAATGATCGAGGGCGTCAAGCAACAGGTCAAACCCTTTTAACCGGTTATGTCCACCGCCCATCGCCCCAAACAGCAACAACTGTTTGTCTTGCGGCAATCGCAACAGCTCGCGTGCCTGCCGTTTATCTATCGGGCTCCAAAGGTCGGTATCCAGCGCATTTGGAACAACCGTCACCGGCCATTCACCCATCAGCCTGCTCTCACCTGCGCAAGCCGCCAGCCAACGGCTCGGCGTGACGATATGCATGGGGTGCCTCCAGTGCTTTAGCTTGCGCTTCCATGCCCAACGATCTAGATCGAAACCCTTTGTGCCGCTCGGCCTATTGTCGCGTCGATAGCCTTCGCGCCAGCGCTCCCCGTCCGGGCAATGCCCTGTACCGTTGAACGCCCACATATCGTGCAATGTCCAGACAAGCGGTTTTTCAATACGCCCGATATCTTTGACCGACATCATTTCCGCATTGATCCAATGCAGATGAATAATATCGCTATCAGAGCGGTTCAGTATTTCATGCCAGCGCGACGGGATGATCGCCAGCGAGCCGGCATTCTCGGCGCGCAGGCCCTTCTTGAGCAATGTCGCCAGGCGTGGCCGCCACCAGGCAGATGCTGTTGCCTCCATGCCTACAGGCCCGCAAACAGTCCAGTCTCCCCTCGTCGCCTCATTGACAACAACGGTGCTATCCGTCCCGGCGGCACGCAAGGCCCGATGAAGGCGATAAACCGCGTTGCTGGCGCCCCCCGGTGCATCGCTATATGCCAGGTGAGTGATTTTCAAGGCGATCTGTTTGATTGCAGGCGATGCCAAGGTATGATCCTGATACGAGGCAATTGCATTTGACATGCAGGACTATTATCAAGGCCCGAGTGTCGTTCATACCGGCACGATGATCCTGTTCATGCTGCCACTTGCCTGTTGAATAGCAAAGTGAACGGCCCAAGAAAAATTGCTCTTGCCTTCATTTCAAATATGACAAAGGTCTTCCTGGATGTGGCGTCCAAAAAAAAGTTGGCCATTCCATAACTTATCACTGTCGATATTGCAGCCCCCGCAGCTCCATAACTTGGTATTAGAGCAATATTCAATAATACATTAGCGACGGCGCCTCCGGCCAGCCTGTACATCTGCAAGTGCTGCAAGTTTTCCGCAATATACCACTGCAATCCAGCCTGACCAACAGCCACAAAAACCAAAGACCAGACGTGAATAACCAGTACAGTAGCTGACGCCGCATAACCTGCGCCGAATAACAATAAAATTATTGGGCCGGCCAGCAAGGACATGACGATTGCAACCGTGATTGAAAACAAAGCCAAAGAATTCAACAGAGTCTGCATTCTTTTTCGATAAATTTGTACGTCTTTTTTTTTCGATGCAATAATCGCAGGAAGCAGAGACGCAACGATAATCACAGGAACCATGGTCCAGATTTCACTCAGCCGCAGCGCCGCAGTGTAGATCCCGACCTCCTCCTTTCCGACCATCTGCCCGAGCATGATTTGATCGATGCGCATATAGATCATCGCGGCAATGCTGGCAAAGAGCAGCGACCAAGAGCCCGTGAGGAGCTTCTTGGCGCGGCGCATCCGGAAAGACCAGTTGGTTAATCTTCCCTCACGCTTGATATAGACTCCAAACAATCCCAACGCCAACAATCCGCCCTCTATGAGCATCAGCCAGACGAAAGCGATTAGCGGTGCTTGAAGAACGAGCATGGCTACTTTGGCGGCGGCACTCAATAGGACGACACCGCTATCCAACCAGACAACGTAGCGGGACTGCACCTGGGATTCGAACCAGAATCTTATCACATCACTGAACTTGAAAATCAGTGCGACACCAAGGATGGCAATCATGATTTGCGTTGTTTCGTCTTTTGCATGCAGCCATCTGCTCACTACCAAAACAAGCAAAAAAGCAATCAATCCACCAACCAGATGCAGGACGCCGGCGGTACCAAGTGTTGTGTCCGCTCCGAGTGGGTCGCGCACAATATCGCGCACCACGATCTTGTTCAGCCCCATTGAGGCAATGACTCCGAACAGACTGACAAAGGCGATGGCATAGTTGAGCTGACCGAACTGTTCCGGGCCAAGATAGCGGGCGACCCGAACGCCGACAACGAGGCCAATTCCCATCCGCAGGGCCCTGTCGAAAAACAGCCAACCCATATTGTCCAGGATCTTGCGCAGATTTGGCCGGCGCTCGATGCGGCGCAGAACAAATGCTGGCACCAGGTTCATTGCCGGCTTATCGCAATCATTATGAATGGCCTTCATCGCCTTTTGCCGTGTCAACTGAACTGGCGCTGCCAGCGATTGTGGAATGAGGTTCGATTGCGCCAAACTGTCTATGTTGCCGCTGCCCTGCCACTGATCCCGGCCTCTGACGTCCCTGAGCCCGATAGCAGAGCGCAGACGACATGATTGCCATCAACATTAGGCCAAGTTCATAGACATATGTTCTGAGCATAAGCATCACCACCAGCGTGATGAAGGCAATCTGCGCCCGCCGGATATAGTCGCGATAGGCCGGGTCTGGAGAGCGCAGCGCATCCTCGGCAGCAGGTGTGACGCGGGCCAGGAAAAAAATGAACAACACCAGCGATATGACACCGCCATTCACTAGAAACAGCGTGATACCGCTCTTCGGAGAATTTAGCGTGCCAATCATATAGTCCAACTTCAAGGGTATAAATGGGTCCGTAAACAAATGCCCCAGCCCAAACCCTCGCCCAATAATTAATCCCGCCGGGTCTTCCTGGAATGACTTGATGATCACCCAGTCCATGTCCTCGACATCCATCCGGCCGAGTGTACGTAAATATAAAACCTCCATGATACTGTCGCTTTGGCGTAACTTCTTAGTGGCATAGCTGTTATGTTCGAGCAGTGGAACATTCTCGACATTGTAAAAATAAACGCTTGTGATTGCTGCTGTGCCGATTAAATAGGCGACGAGTATAGTGCTGCGGGCAAGCGGTCTGCCGAGTGAGCGCAGCCCGAAGAAAACCACAACCCCAAGGCCAAATGCCACGAATCCAGAAGTCGACTGGGTAAGATAGATGATGCTTAAGCACAGAAAAAATGCGCCATAGAGCTTTGCTCGGGACCTGAACAAGCGGGAGCCGAAAGCCATGATCAGCACAGCCGCCGCAGCCGTTGCCATGGACAGCCCCTTTGGCTCACCGCCAAAGCTTGACGGGCGCATCACAGGGCCGCCGAATGCTACAAACTTGCCGGTACGAAAATGCTCTGGATTGCCACCTAATAATCCGATTGGAAATATGTCATTTCCGGTTGCCTGGTATACGACATATTGCAGAATGCCTAATGTGCATAGAACAAGCACTGAAATGACATAGACCCGCAACAGGCCAATAATGGAAAAACGGGCGCCTCTGGCATTGATCAAAGCAAAGGGAATGATGGCTAGGAGAAAGACGACGAGGACCACGAGTGTGCGCAGTGGACCATTGCGCAGTGCGCCGCCAGCAAATTCAATGTCAACGGAATGAGTGTTGAACGTGATCGTGGCAGCCGCCAAGCCCAACACGATAATCGCCGCAATCAATCCAATGCTCGGGATTTTCCCCGGACTCAGCCGCATTTCAGCCGCATATTTCAGCGCCAGCACCATTAGAATGGCTTGCGCCACCAGGACGTCGGCGCCAAGGTTGACCTCAAGTGCATTCCATGGAACCCAAAACACCGGCACGCCCAAATCACGGCCTGGCGGCATGCGTAGCGCAATAAACGCTGATATCGCCAGGACGATCCATGGTACCAAAGCTAGGCTCACGGCGTATCTGGTTCCCAGTTCTTTACTGGGTATTCTTCAGCAATAGGTCGAAATATTCGATGGCCTTTTGCAGCCCAGAACGAAGCTCCATCCTTGGCTCCCAATTCAAAAGCTTCTTTGCCAAGGAAATATCCGGCTTGCGCTGCATCGGATCGTCCTGCGGCAGCGGCTCGAACGAGAGTTTTGATTTCGATCCGGTCATGTCGATGATCTGCTCGGCGAGTTCTTTGATTGTGAACTCGCCCGGATTGCCGAGATTGACGGGGCCACTGATTTCAGCGGGACTGTTCATCAGCCGCACAAAGCCCTCGATCAGGTCATCGACATAGCAGAACGAACGGGTCTGCATGCCATCGCCATAGATGGTGATGTTGTCGCCTTTTAATGCCTGCACAATGAAATTCGAAACGACGCGGCCGTCATTGGGATGCATGCGCGGGCCATAGGTATTGAAAATTCGTGCCACCTTGATTTCGAGATTATGCTGGCGGCGATAGTCGAAGAACAGGGTTTCAGCGCAGCGCTTGCCCTCGTCATAGCAGGAGCGCGGCCCGATCGGGTTGACATTGCCCCAGTAGGCTTCGGTCTGTGGGTGCACCGACGGGTCGCCGTAAACCTCTGACGTTGAGGCCTGGAATATGCGGCAGCCCAGGCGCTTGGCCAGACCCAGCATGTTGATGGCGCCATGTACGCTGGTCTTGGTCGTCTGCACCGGGTCGTGCTGATAGTGGACCGGCGCCGCCGGACAGGCGAGATTGTAGATCTGGTCGACTTCGAGATAGAGCGGGAAGGTGACATCGTGGCGGATGAATTCAAAGCGCGGATGGCCGAACAGATGCTCGATGTTCTGCTTGGTGCCGGTGAAGAAGTTATCGACGCACAAAACCTCATGCCCGTCAGCAATGAGCCGGTCGCAAAGATGCGATCCGAGAAAGCCGGC
>Ga0114931_10005848_pt1 | contig 15208 bp, 15 predicted proteins | sample 2SBtaG_FD_89579 | JGI IMG/M metagenome (GOLD analysis project Ga0114931, IMG submission 89579) | Deep subsurface microbial communities from Kolumbo volcano to uncover new lineages of life (NeLLi) - 2SBTROV14_V59a metaG | ecosystem: Environmental > Aquatic > Marine > Volcanic | place: Kolumbo...
GCAAGCTTGATGTCCGGCATGCTCTCCCTCCAGCTGCGGGCGAGGTTGCCGAGGGCCTCTATCGTGCCGTCGACCTCTATTAGGGTCTTGTGAGGAAAGCTCTCGGCCGGAACTCGTCCCCTCTCGACCACGGCGCCTCGGGCGCGATTAGAGAGCACGGCGGGGACGAAATCATGGCCGTCGTATCTCTCGCCCCTGATGGCGAAGAAGAGCTCGCCCTCCTTTATACGCCGGGAGTCGGTGGAAATCCCTTCAAACACAGGGTCAACGCCCCTGTTTGTCAGAGTTCCATGGGTTGCTTTTAGTACAAACTCTAGGTCTATCATGTTTTTTTGGCTTTGCGCGTTCCGTAATTGACTATTGTGCGTTCTTTAAAATCTCCCGGGCGGCTTCACGGTCGTCGAAATGGTGTTTGGTTTCTCCTATGATTTGGTAGTCCTCGTGTCCCTTGCCGGCTATGACCACCGTGTCGCCCGGCTCCGCGACGGAGATTGCCTTTCGTATCGCCTCCCCTCTATTCTCTATCCTCCAATAGGGTTTCCCACCCCGGTCTCCGGGAGAAAACCCCCGCTCGATCTGGTCTATTATCCCCTCCGGGCGCTCTGTGCGCGGGTTGTCCGATGTGACCACGAGCACGTCCGAGAGCTCTCTTCCTATCTTCCCCATAAGGGGCCTCTTCCGCTCGTCCCTGTCTCCGCCGCATCCGAAGACGAGTATCACCCTTCCCGTGGTGAGAGGCCTCACGGAGGCAAGAACCTTCTCCAGCGCGTCGGGGGTGTGGGCGTAATCGACCAGCACTTTAAGGCCGCGCTCGTTCTCCACGCTCTCAAGCCTTCCGGGGATGCACTTCAAGCCTTCGACGCCCCTTTCCACCTCTGCTATGGAGGCTCCGAGGGCTAGGGCGCAGCCCGCCGCGGCGAGGATATTGTACAGATTGTGCTCCCCTAAGAGTGGGGAAGCGACTCTCGCACTACCCCAAGGGGTTGCCACCGCGGCCTCAATCCCCGCACTGTCGATGCGGGCTTCCAGGCAGTGTACGGAGGTCCCTCTGCTGTACTTGGAGTACGTAATTATCTCTCCCTTTGCTTCATCTTCAAGGGCTCTTCCGAAATCGTCGTCCACGTTGATTATGGAGTACTTCCGGGCCTTTTCGCTCCTTTCGGACAGATTGGTGAAGAGTTTTTTTTTCTCCGCGAAGTACTTTTCCATCGTGCCGTGATAATCCAGGTGGTCCTGGCTTAGATTTGAGAAGATAGAGGCGTCGAAATGGCAGCCCGATACCCTGCCCCTGCTGAGTGCGTGGGATGATACTTCCATCGCTATGCAGTCGACCTCATCCTCCGCCATGCGGACTATTGTTTCCATCAGGTCTGTAGATTCCGGTGTTGTAAGCGCAGACGGCGCCGTCACTTCCCCCCATCGGGACTCTATGGTCCCTATAATCCCCGGGTTTCTGCCTGCGGCGTGCCATATGGATTCCATCAGATACGTTATCGTTGTTTTCCCGTTGGTGCCGGTCACTCCGACCATAGTCAAATCCCTCGTTGGGTCTCCGTAAAAGTTGGCCGACGCCAGGGCAAACGCCTCCTTCGTATCCGCTACCTCTATCACGGTGAGGGCGGAGAGTATTCCCGCCGGCAAGGGGTCTGCGCCCGCCTCTATTAGGGCGGCACTGGCGCCGTGTTCGAGGGCCGAGCCGATGAATCTATGGCCGTCAGCGGTCTCACCCCTGAGTGCCGCAAAGAGATTCCCGCTTGAGACTTCGTTCGAGTTATAAGCGATTCCCGTAATATCTACTTCGGCGTGACCTGAGATGGTCTTGTATTCGATGCCCTTTAATATTTTCCCTAGTTTCATAGGTTTTGTTTCAGTTGCAGCTGGCAAACCGTGCCGTTCCTTATTCTAACCCCAGGGCTCGGTTTCTGGACCACCACGTAGCCGCTTCCCCTGAGCTTTATCTTAATTCCCTCTCTCTCGCTCCACATTAGTACATCCCTGGCGCTAAGTCCCATTAGGTTGGGCATTATCGTCGCCTCTGCAAACGATATCTCGGGTGGGACTCCCATGTAGAAGAGCACCTTCTCGGTTATGGACTTGAAAATAGGGGCTGCAACTACCCCTCCGTATGGATTCGTTCTTGGGTTTTCAAGAACAACGACTAGGGTGAACTTGGGATCGTCTGCGGGGGCAAACCCGATAAAAGAGGATACATGGCGATCGCTGTAATAGCCACCGTTCTCCACATCCGGCATCTGCGCCGTGCCCGTTTTCCCCGCTATCCTGTATCCGGGGATTACAGCCCTTTTCCCGGTGCCATCCGGTGAGACGACCCCCTCCATCATGGCGGTGACTTTTTTGGCGACGTCGTAGGAGATGACCCTCCTGACGACTCTGGGTTTTACTTCCTTGTAGTCAGAGGGCAGAGAGCCTGTAATTTTTTGCACAATATAGGGTTTTGTCATGTATCCGCCGTTGGCAATGGCGGAAAGCGCTCTCGCCATCTGCAAGGCTGTGACGGACATCCCTTGACCAAACGCTTGTGTAGCGAGGTCCATCGGTCCCCACAGCTTGTAATTCGCCACCCTGCCGTTGGACTCGCCGGGAAGGTCTATGCCCGTTTTAGCGCCGAAGCCGAACCTTCTCAAATAGTCGTAATAGAGCTCCTTGCCCAATTCCTCCGCAATCAGCGAGGCTCCTATGTTGCTTGAGACCTTTAGTATCTCCCCCACGGAGAGCACCCCGTGAGGTTCCAGGTCCCTTATGACCTTCTTGCCTATCTTCCTTCTACCGTTCAGGCAGTGGAAGGAGGAAGAGGGTGTGACCTTTTTCTCTTCCAGGGCTGCGGCGATTAAGAATACTTTCATCGTGGAGCCCGGCTCGAAGGCGTACCATACCGGGAGGTTTCTCTGTGTCCTCTCGTCGTGTTTTCCAACTGCGTTGGGGTTGTTGAACGGGTAAGACGCCATGGCCAGAATGGCGCCGGTCTCGGTGTTCGTCATCACCGCCATCCCTCTCTGTGCCTTTGCTTTTTCGACCCCCGCCTTGAGCTCCGTTTCTACTATGTACTGTATGTGGGAATCCAGGGTAAGCTCTATATCCCTGCCCCGCGATCCCTCAAGGATTGGATCCTCGACGTCTATTATTTCCCTTCCGCGCCCGTCCTTTTTGATTGTTATCATTGCCGGGCTGCCCGATAGGGTGTTCTCGTACTCGTATTCCAGGCCCTCTATGCCCTTTGAGTCGATGTCCGTAAAGCCTATTACCTGTCCGGCGAGGTGGTCGTTGGGGTAGGTGCGCTTGGATTCCCTGATTACTCCCAGTCCCTTGAGGTGGGTTTCTTCTATCTTCTTTGCGGTCTTAGCGTCTGCGAGCCGCTTAAGCCAGTAGAACGGCTTCCCTGAGTTCAGCCTTTCCGTGATACGCTTTCGTGAGATTTTGAGCAGTTTAGAGACCTTTTTGGCAAACTCTTTGGTGTTTTCAACCTCGCCGGGACGCATGTAGATGGAGTAGGCGTCTACGTTTATGGCGAGCTCGTTGCGTTTCGAGTCGAGTATGTTGCCGCGCTTGGGCAGGAGGGTGAGTGAGGTCTGATGCTGCCTTCTTCCTTGCTTGAGGGCCTGACCCCTATTGAGCACCTGAAGATCGAGAGCCTTTATCGAGACCCCGAGGAGCATTAGAAGGACGGCGCTCCCCGCTAGGATAATCCTGATTCTGGGTTTTGGCGCAATATCTCGTTTGCCGGGCATCGCTTCCCCACACTACTATTTTCTTTCCCTCTCTCCGACGAGTACCGCTCGGTCTACATATATTATGTCATCTTGAGTGGGGAACTTAAACCCATATGCGAGAGCCTTTTTCCCGATTCTGGACGGGCGCTTCAGTACTACGTACTCGGCGTTAAGGGCGTTGATTTCCTTGGTTAATTTCCTTACCTCGCTCCGGTTCTGGGAGATTTCATACCCCAGCCTTATCTCTTCTCCCTTGATTCTCAGGTACCCCAAGGCCAAGAACAGCCCGATTATCAGAAAGGAGAGTACTCTCTTGGAGTATATGGGGCTGAGTAAATGGCCCTGCCCGCCATTGTCACGCGCTTTGGAGCTCCTCATTCTGGGTCCTTTCTCCTCCTCTTAGTTTTGCACTCCTCGCACGCCTGTTCTCCATTGCCTCCTCCATGGACGGGGTTATGGGCGCAGGAGTGAGAATGTTCAGCATCTTTTTCTTGTGGCACACGCATACGGGAAGGTCGGGGGGGCAGGTGCATGGGGAAGCGAGTTTCTTGAATGCCTTCTTTACCACCCTGTCCTCTAGGGAGTGGAATGATACGACGGCTATCTTGCCGCCTGGTTTTAGCAGGGGGGCTGCCTTTGAGATAAAGAGCTTCAGGTTTTGGAGTTCATTGTTTACGGCGATTCTAAGCGCCTGGAACGTCCTCGTCGCGGGGTGTATGTCTCGGGGGTGGAACTTTTTCGGTATGGCCCTTGATACTATCTCGGCTAGCTCGAGGGACGAGCGGATGGGGCGCTCCGAGCGGACTTTTATGATGTCCCGAGCAATCTTTTTAGCCCACCGCTCTTCGCCGTTGACCTTTATTAGTGTCGAGAGCTCATCGAACGTGTAGGTGTTTACAATATCCTTGGCGGAGGTGTCGAGCCTGGTGTCAAACCTCATATCGAGGGGTTCTTCTCTTAAAAAGCTGAACCCCCTTCCGCTCGATTCGAGCTGATAGGAGGACATCCCGACGTCGGCTACTATGCCGTCTACTTCGCCGATGCCCAGGTCATTTAATATTTCATCGATGTGCGAGAAGTTTTCGCGGACGAACTCAACACGCGGAGCATACCCCTCGAGCCTCGACTCTGCGTACTTTAGCGAATCCTCGTCCACGTCTATTCCGATTACTCGCGCCGCCCCCTCGGTGATTTCCAGGATGGCCTCCGCATACCCCCCTAATCCCAGCGTGGCGTCTACGTACACGCCATCCGGCTCGGGGGATAGGAACTCCATAACCTCACGTATCATCACCGATGTATGGACTGGATAGTTGATCTTATATGCTAACCTCCACAATGTTACAAACCCTCTCCTACCAGCACTTCGCTGCTTTTTTTGAACTCTTCAAACGCCTTTGCGGACTCTTCCTTCTCCCATACCTCTTTTGACCATATCTCGAACCTCGTGAGCATTCCGAGCAGCACGACCTCTTTCTCGATCTTTGCGTGTCCTCTCAACGACGGGGGAATGAGGATTCTCCCCTGTCCGTCTACCGGACAGTCTACGGCGCCGCCCATCAAGTATCTAAGGAACGATATCACCTCGGTCTTGAACTGGGGCAATTCGGATATGCGGCTCTCAATCCCATCCCACTCCTTGACCGGATACGCCGTGAGGCACCTGTCGAAGTTAGTGACTATAAGGGTCTCGTCGCTGTATTTGGCGCGAAGCACCTCGCGGAACTTGGAAGGCACACTAATACGACCCTTGTCGGTCATGGTGTGTTCGTACCTGCCTCTAAACATCAAGTTTTTAGAATGTGCCACATTACGCCACTGCTACTTGGAGTAAAAACGTGGACGTCGAGCCGAATTTCGCTGAAATTTAGGTTAGAAAGGACTGCTCTCCATGCCATCCTCCTCCGCCACCTAGAACCCAATTCATACCACTTTGCGCCACTTCTTAAAACATATTAAATTACGCACCTTTTGTCAAGGTATTATTATGTTTTTTCGGTACGTTATTCCATTTCCGCCGATTTTGAGGGCGATACAAACAAGCGCGGCGTTTGATTGCAGCCGTAACGACGCTACGAGGAGGAGAGCGGGAGGGGAGAATGGAGGGCAGGCCCGCCCCCCGGAATCCCCCTTAAATTAAGGGCTTAAAGGCGTCTAAAGCGCTCGAAGTCGGGTTTTTTCTTGGGTACAATCCCCCTTGTAATAGATGAAGAAGCTCAAAGAGTACGGTAGGTTTATAAAGGTAGAGCACACCATTTTCTCCTTTCCCCTAATCCTCGCGGGTGCTTTTATGGGATTCGGGGCGGGCGGGGAGGCCATGCCCTCTATGTCCTGGGTTAGGCTCGTCCTCTTAATCCTCCTTGCGGGATTTGGCGCGAGAATCGCAGCCCTCGGGCTTAACCGCATTATCGATAGGGAGATAGACAGGTTAAATCCTAGAACCAGAGTAAGGGAGCTTCCCTCGGGGTCGATAAGCCTTACTGAGTCGATGCTGGTAACAGGCTTCGGGCTCGTCGTCTACCTCGTATCCGCAGGCTTAATCTGCGACCTTGTGCTCTATCTATCCCCGATACCGCTCGTGGTTTTCGTCCTGTACCCCTACATGAAGAGGTTTACCCCGCTTTGCCACTTCGGAGTGGGCGCCGGGCTGGCGCTCGCCCCAATCGGGGGTTTCGTTGCGGCTACCTGCTCCTTTAACGGCATGCTGCCTGCGCTTTTGCTGGGGCTTTTTACCTTTTTCTGGGTTTCGGGCTTCGATATCATCTACGCGACGCTGGACGAGGAGTTCGATAGGGACTACGGCCTCTATTCTATGGTATCGAGGTTTGGGAAGCGGAACGCCCTTATGGTTTCAGGCGCGGTTCATGCGCTCGCGTTTTTGAGCCTCTTAACCCTTTATCTTTTAGAGTTCAGAAGCCTGTTCTCAATCGTGCTGCTCCTTGTTACCGGGTGCCTGCTCTATTTGGAGCAAAGGAGGTCTTCAGACGTCGACCTGGCCTTTTTTAGGATTAACGCGGTGGTCGGGTTCGCCGTTTTCCTTTTCGTGCTCTCTGGGATATACTTACACTAATCATGCGAACTGTTGTAGGAGTTACGGGAGCTTCCGGCGCGGTCTATGCGGTTGATTTCCTGAGAAAATGCCCTGACGACAAATACTTGGTGGCGAGCAAGTGGGGAAAGAGGGTGATGCACGAGGAGTTGGGGCTTAAAGTAGAAGAGCTCTCCCCCTGGGTAACCGGGGTGTTTGACGACTGGGACCTCGCCGCCCCCCTCTCGTCCGGCTCCAACCATTTCGACGCCTGCGTTATCATCCCATGCTCCGTCTCAACTCTAGCAAAAATCGCCTCCGGCATAGCCGATACGCTCATAACACGCGCAGCGAGCGTCGCGCTCAAGGAGCGCAGGAAGCTCGTACTGGCTCTAAGGGAAACCCCGCTCGATTCCATTGCGCTTGAGAACGCGCTCAAGCTCTCCCGCCTGGGCGCGGTGATAATGCCCATCTGCCCTCAGCACTACCTCGACCCGAAGGGTATCGACGACATAGTCGATGCATACGTGGACAAGCTCCTGGGAGTCTTGGGCTATAAGAACGAGAGCCACGGCTGGCGGGCTGAAGAGCTCGATTAATTGAACTAGCCCCCTTTTTCCTCCCCCCCTCCCCCCTCCTCAGCTTCCCCCTTGGTTCATTCTCACTCATGTGCGCGGGGGCGGTTCCCGTGCTCCTCGTTCACTAATCCTGTATACTTAGTTTTGACCGTTTTTCCTGCAACATAGGACTGAGGAGCGCAACTCCGAGTTATGAAGAAACCACAGTTCCAAGACCTCCACGACTTCGTCGACTACCTTGAAAGGGAAGGGGACTTAAAGCGCGTCACTGCGGAGGTAGACCCAATACTCGAAATCACCGAGATTGCTTCCAGGGTGATAAAGGAGAGGGGGCCTGCGCTCATATTCGAGAACGTCATGGGCTCGCCGTTTCCGGTAGTGATAAACCTGTTCGGCTCCGAAGAGAGGGTGGAGCTTGCGTTGGGGAGAAAGCCGAGGGAGGTGGGGGAGGAGCTCGTCTATTTGTTCGAGAAGCTGAACCCGCCGTCGCTTAAGAACCTCTTTTCGGTATTTCCGAAGGCGCTTAAGGTGCTCAACATGAGGACCAAGGGCGTGAGGTCGGGAAAGGTGCAGGAGGTGAGGGAAAAGCCCGACTTTAGGAGGCTCCCTATTATTCAGTGCTGGCCCAAGGACGGGGGGAGGTTCATCACGCTTGGGCTAGTGCTCACCCAAGACCCCGTGAGCCGGAGGCGCAACCTTGGGATTTACCGTATGCAGATTTACGACCACGAGACCGCGGGGATGCACTGGCACCCGCATAAGGGGGGCGCCGCGCACTACCACGAGGCCGCAAAGCTGGGCAAAGAGCTTGAGGCCGCGGTGGTTTTGGGCGGAGACCCCAAGATGATATTCAGCGCCATAGCGCCCCTGCCGGAGGGCATGGACGAGATTGCGTTTGCGAGCTACCTCCGGGGGGGGGCTATGCCTATGGTGAAGGGGAAGACGGTTTCTTTGGCGGTTCCCGCGAACGCCGATTTTGTGATTGAGGGCGTGGTGCCCCAGGGGGTGTTAAGAGAAGAGGGGCCATTTGGAGACCACTTCGGCTACTATTCGATGGAGGCGGACTTCCCGATATTCAGGCCCACCGAGATAACACACCGTCGTGCCCCAATCTTTCCGTCCACGGTGGTGGGGATACCCCCCAAAGAGGACGTCTTCCTCGGTATGGCGGCTGGGGATATGTTCTCGCCGCTGGTGAGAATCATACAGCCCGAGGTGAAGGACATGTGGGCTTACCCCGATGCCGGCTTCCACAATCTCCTGGTCGTCTCGGTGGACGAGCGCTACCCGAAGAACGGCATCAAGGCGATGCTCGCCCTCTGGGGAACCGGTCAGCTGCTGCTTACTAAGTGCATGATAACGGTCTCAAGTAACGTCGACCCGCGCGATTTTAACCAGGTGTTAAGGGAGATAGGGGAGAACTTCGACCCGCGCGAGGACTTCCTCCTTATTCCCTGGGCGCCGCTCGACACGCTTGACTTCACGAGCGGGAAGATGCACGTGGGGAGCAAGATGGGGATCAACGCCGTTAGGGGGGGGAATCGGGGGGGCAATAATCTTGGGGGCAAAGCGGGGAAAAGAGCGGCCGTTCCTAAGAGCGTCCCCAACCCGGCCGAGAAGATTCCCGAGGTGATTGACCATAGGCTCCTGCCCGGCGGTATGCTTCATATAAAGGTCAGGAAAGACCCCAAGGATGCCATCAAAAGGCTCTTTCAATTGCCCGGTTACGAGGGGCTTAGAATCGTCGTCGCGCAGAGCGGGGACATAGACCTCCACGACGATTCGGAGCTCATTTGGGGGATGTTCACGAGGTACGACCCCTATCTCGACGTGGTGATGGAGCATGCGGAGCTTCGCGGCCCCGCGGTGCAGTATGACGGGCGCATGGGTATAGATGCCACATTTAAAAGCTGGTATCCTGACGTAATAGAGATGTCGGACGACATTAAGGAGAAGGTAACTCGCAGATGGCAGGATTACTGGGAAGGGTAGAGCGGTTCTGCTCCGACCCCGCTCTGGTGGATATAGCGCGCAAGGTGGAAGAGGGCGAGCGCTTGAGCTTCGCCGACGGGCTCAGTGTGCTTGAGACAGGCGACCTCAATACAGTGGGGATGATTGCAGACCACGTCAAGAGAGAGAGGGAAGGGGATAGGGTATATTTTGTGGTCAATAGGCACGTAAACCCAACAAATATTTGCGCCATATCTTGTAAGTTCTGCGCGTTCGCAAAGACGCGCAAGGCCGCAGACGCCTACGAGATGACCTCGTAGCAGATACTCTCCCTGCTGAACGACGAGCTCAGAGAGGTGCACATCGTGGGCGGGCTCCATCCCGATTGGCCGTTCGAGCACTACCTCGATATCGTGCGTCTCATAAAGAGCGAGTACCCCGATGTGCACGTAAAGGCCTATACCGCGGTCGAGATTGACTGGTTCAGCGATATCAGCGGCTTGAGTCACGAGGAAGTACTCGTCGAGATGAAAAAGGCCGGCGTGGATGCCCTTCCGGGCGGGGGAGCGGAAGTGTTCGCAGAGGAAGTAAGGAAGCAGATTTGTGCCCCAAAAACGCAGTCACTAGAGTGGATAAACATACACAGAACCGCTCATAAGGTTGGCATACCTTCAAACGCCACCATCCTTTACGGCCACATAGAGAGCCCCAAACACGTGGTCGACCACTTCGACAGGCTGAGGCGGCTCCAGGACGAGACCGGAGGATTCTTCGCCTTTATCCCCGTTCTCTTCCAGCCTGAGAACACCAGGATGTCGGAGCTTATGCCGCGCCCCGGCTCGTACGACCTGAAGCTCCACGCCCTTGCGAGGCTCTACCTCGATAATTTCCCGCACATCAAGGCCTACTGGGTTACGCTTGGGGAGAAGGCGGCGCAGGTGGCGCTTAACTACGGCTGCGACGATGCGGACGGCACCATAATCAGAGAGAAGATAATCCACGACGCGGGCGCCCCAAGCGAGGTCGGTCACACGAGAGAGTTTCTCACAAGGATGATTAAGAACGCGGGCTATGTACCGGTTGAACGCGACGCGCTCTATAACGTTCTCCACGTCTACAATTAAGCCTTAAACGCCCCCCCTCCTGCTCCATTAATCATGACTCCCTCCGGATAAGAGTTGCCATTGCCGTGTAGAGCGGTGAAATATTTCCCTCCCCCTCCCCCTCAAACGTTCTAATAACCGGGAGCGGGCATCAGCTCCATAGGTCACTTCGGGCTTGGCCGTACCCGGCACAAGGCGGTTATGCCCGCAACATTTGTTGTACCTCTGCGATGTTTTTGTTTTTGGGGCTAATAGAGAGTATATTTTCACATTATTTCGCTGCATATCGTCTATGCTTCGTTGGTTTAACGCGGGAGAGGATGAGAGGTTGTATAACGGGGGAACATCGGAAGTCGACGTTGTGGTTGTGGGCGGGGGGCCGAGCGGGCTTTATACGGCGCGCGTCCTTGCTCAGTCGGGCTATGGCGTGGCCCTCTACGAGCAGTCCTCAGAGATAGGAAAAGACGTCGTGTGCTCAGGGGTGATAAGCGCAGAGGCGTTTGAAAGGTTCGACCTGCCGGATGATTCGGTGGTTGGAACCCTGAGAGAGGCCGAGCTGTTGTCCCCAAGCGGGCTGACGCTGCTTTACGACCATCCCCGCCCCGCGGCCTATGTTGTGGATAGACACGCATTTGATGGGGCGCTCGGCGAGTTCGCCTCAAGCGCAGGCGCTCGGATAGTTCTCGGCACCAGGGTGACGGGGATAGAGGTATGCGGAGACCGGGTGGAGGTTCGCACGACTTCCACCTCGGGTAAGGGCAGGGTTTCGGCCAAGGTGGTCGTGATTGCCACCGGCGTCAACTATAGGCTTCAATCGCAGCTCGGTCTGGGGCGGCCAAGCAGAATACTTAAGGGCGTTCAGCTTGAGGCTGACTTTCAAACTCACGACCGCCTGCGGCTCTACTTCGGCAACAGGTTCTCCAAGGGATTCTTCGGCTGGGCTATCCCGCTTGAGAACGGGAGGACTAGGATAGGGGTTATGACGGAGGGAGACGCCGTCGGGGGGTTTGAAAATATTTTCTCGGAACTGGCGGGCGGGAAGATTTCCCCTCGCTGCGCCTGTGGTGTTAAGAGACGTGGTATTGCGTTCGGAGCCATAGGGAAGACCTTCTCTAAAGGGGTTTTGGTAGTGGGAGAGGCAGCGGGTCAGATAAAGACGACCACAGGAGGGGGGATATACTGGGGGATTATAGCCGCCCACCACGCGGCGGAGACCATAAAACTAGCGTTCTCCGCTGGTGACTTCAGCGAGAAAACCCTCTCTGAGTACGAGAAGAGGTGGAGGGGAGAGCTTGGGAGCGAGATTTCGTTGGGCAAGCATTTCCACAGGTTCTTCTCAAGGCTCGACGACGAGGGGATTGACAAGCTCTTTGATGCGGCCATGGAGGACGGGCTGCTTTCGTTCATTGCCGAGAGGGGCAGATTCGATTGGCACTTGGATGCCGTGATAAAGATACTAAGAAGCCCCAATCTGAGAAGAGTCCTACTCGCCGGATACCTAAACGGCGCCCTCAGTTTTGGCTAGGGTTCACCTGGCGCCCGCTCTTTCAACTTCGCCGCCTCCTCTCCCCACTTTCGCATCCCCCGTCTCCGCCCCGTGCTCGTATGTTCTCCCCCTGTACATCCCAATTAACGACGCAAATGTCTTGTTGGGGAGGAGCTTCACAAACATGTCCCCTAACCACGGAGATACGGCGTCGGCAAGCATTAACACCCTGGGTTGTGAGGGAACGACGACCCTTCTCCGGTTTGTTGCCACTGCGTTAAGCACAGCCTTAGCGACGGCTTCCACCTTAATCGGGGTCATGTATCTGAAGGGTGGGGGCATGTCGGCGGTGTCGACGCTGGTCAGGAGCGGCGTTTGAGTGAGCGCGGGGTGGATGGTCGAAACGCGTATGCCACTTCCGTCTAGCTCCTGCCTCAAGGCGTCCGCGAAAGCGCTTACGGCGTGCATGCTGATAGAGTAACCCCCGAACTTGGGAAAGGCCTTCTTTCCCACGACCGAGGACATGATTGCGATGTGTCCTGAGCCCTGCTTTTGCATTGCCGGAAGTACTTCCTTAACGCTGAACAGCGTGCCGAACAGGTCTACGTCTATCATGTCCCTCGTGTCCTTAATGAAGTTTCGGTTGTCTACGGCTCCTACGAGCGCCTTGCCGGCATTGGTAAAGAGGACGTCGATTCGGCCGAACTCGTCGAGTACCCTGTTAGCCATCTCCCGGACTTCCTCCTCGTTTGAGACGTTGGTTGGGACTACCATGACGTTAGGGTTGTAGCCCGCAATTTCAGCGCGAACCCTTTCGAGCTTTTCCCGTGAGCGTGAGACCAGTACGGTCTTGGCGCCTTCCCGGGCGAATGCGTGAGCGGTGGCGTGGCCAATTCCGCTGGATGCGCCGGTGATTACAACTACTTTGTCGCTGAATCTATCCTTGCCTTTCATGTTTAGCCTCCATAGAGTGTATCTACACGTATTGCTTTAAATTTTTTTTCTATTCAGCTCGCGTCTGCTCTAGAACATCGGAAAGTCCGCCCAGAATGGAATCCCAACGATCCGTGCCCAACCCTTCTACAATCCTCGCTTGAACATTTTTCCACAGGGGCAGCGCCTGAGAGAGCATATTCTCTCCACGCTCGGTAAGGGTTACGACTCTAGTCCTGCGGTCATTACCGGAGGTGACTTCCAAGAGCCCGCGTTTTTGTAAGGGTCTCAGATTTCTGGTCAGCGTCGTGCGGTCCATTACCATCAAGTCGGCGAGGCGGCTGACTGTGATAGGGGCGAATAGGCTTATATGAGCTAAAACGGTAAACTGGGTTGCGCGAAGCCCGATGGGTCTAAACACGTCGTCATAAATCTGGGTTATGGCTCGCGCCGCCTTCCGAAGGTTAAAGCATACACATGAGTCGAGGTCAGTCTCTATGTCCTTGCCGTTACAGTTTTTCATGTTCGTTTTAACCGGGTTTTTTGGGATGTATCACATATAGAAGTATATACACGCATATAGGGATGTCAAGTCTTTTTTTGAGTTCTCTTAATTACTCCCACCCCCTTTTGATGAGAACCTCGCACGGGGGGCGGTCGTTCGATAAACGGGCGGGGAGGCGGTTATAATACCCCGTGAACGTCACTGAGTATATTCGGGAGCCCTGGCTGAGAAGGTGGATTTCCAACCCGAGCGAAGTGAGACTTAACGCCCGCATGCCCGCGCTCGTGGTCGAGACAAAAGACCGTGACGGGGTAATCAATGATATCATCTCATACCTCGGGGCCATGAAGGGGAAGAAGATAAAACCGCCGAATTAGGGCGGGGGTGATGGCGTCATTGACAGCACCCCTCTTGTTTCGAAGGGCATTTCACTGTTCCGTAGGAGCAGAAAACGCAACAATCGCCGGGCTTCGGTTTCAGAAGGGTTTTGCAATTTGTGCACTCATAAAAAAACAGGCAGGAGTCCTCCGGCATGGTCTCCTCCCTCTCGAAACCGCATTTGGGACATTTGATAACCGATTCTAACTCCATTGGGCTTGTCACCTCGTAATTGATTCAGGGTTTATACCATGTAACTAATGTCGGATGAGCTGGTCGGATAAGCGTAGGGCATAAGTTTTAACTCGGTCGCGGGAAGCCCGGTGCGGATTGCCAAGGCGAAGATGTTTATCATCTCCTCGGAATGAGGACCCAATATGTGGGCGCCGAGAATCCGATTGCTCTTTTCCTCAATAAGCACCTTGAACCCGGAGTGCTTGACGCCTATCCTGCGGGACGAGAACCAGCTCGATGTGTCCTTATTATATTTAGTCCTAAACTTTAAGCCTCTTTCTTTGGCCGTCTCTTCCCCGATTCCTACCGAAGCGAGGGGCGGGGTAGTAAACACGACGGTTGGGATTCCGCTATAGTCGGGTTTTCGGTGGTTTCCTTTCAACAGATTACTCGCTACCGTGTGGCCTTCCATGGCTGCTACGGGTGTAAGCGGCGCTCCTCCGCTGGCGGCTGCGTCGCCCGCCGCGTAGACCGCCGAGTTTGATACGCTCTGGAGGTATGCATTGACCACTACTCCCCTCTTATCGCTTTCCACACCCGCGTTTGCCAGTTCCAGTTCGTCAATGTTGGGTACCCTGCCGGCGCCGTGCACGACCAGGCCTGCTACTAATGTGTCGGTGCTGTTATTTTCCGAGCAGTGTATAACTAAGCTCTGGGGCTCTTTGGTAACGCCCTCAACGAGAGTATTCAGACGGACGTCGACGCCTAGTTCCTTCGTGGCTTGAAGCAGCCGGCCTACCAAATCTGGGTCAAAACCCTTGAGCGGGCGTGAGTCTTTGTGGAGTATGCTGACTTGGGAACCCGCGCGGGCGGCGATGTGGGCAAACTCAAAAGAGATGTAGCCGCCTCCAACGAAGACTATGCGTTTAGGCAGCCTTTCGAGGTCGAGAAAACCGTCGCTTGTGGTCAGGTGCTCTTCGCCCGGGATAGCAAGCGTTGCGGGCCTTGCCCCGGTAGCTATAACGATGTGCCGCGCTTTGAGCTCGTCGCCGCCCACCTCGACAGTGTCTTCTCCTATGAAGCGTGCGGTGCCGTGGAACATGCCGATGCCCGCTTTAGCATAACCGTTCTCCCTATTTTGTGGAACGGGCTCGGTGAACGTGTTTTTAAAACGCATCAAGGACGGCCAATCTATTCGGGCCCCTTGAGCGACAACTCCATTGCCCGCCATTCGATTGTTCCAGTCTATGAGTTCCGCCGCTCCAATCAGCACCTTCTTCGGGTCGCATCCCCTTAAGGCGCAGGTGCCGCCGTAGGGTCTCGAATCCACTACTGCGACCTCCCA
>Ga0114931_10005849_pt1 | contig 15206 bp, 18 predicted proteins | sample 2SBtaG_FD_89579 | JGI IMG/M metagenome (GOLD analysis project Ga0114931, IMG submission 89579) | Deep subsurface microbial communities from Kolumbo volcano to uncover new lineages of life (NeLLi) - 2SBTROV14_V59a metaG | ecosystem: Environmental > Aquatic > Marine > Volcanic | place: Kolumbo...
AAGGTCCTGAAGTTGTATTTCGGGCTCGACGGGGGTCGGGAACACACCCTCGAGGAGATCGGCGGCATGTTGGGGGTCACCCGGGAACGGGTCCGGCAACTCCGGGATCGAGCGCTGAAACGCCTGCGCGAGGGCGACGTCGGGAAGGCGCTGTCCAGCTTCGCGGCCTGAACCCGGGCGACAGGATCCCCTACGCCTTGGGGCCGGAAGCGATGGCTTCCGGCCCCAGGGCTGTCCGGTCCCCTTCTCCAGCGGACCCGGGCCCGCCGAAACCGTATCTGGCTCCGACCCCCGACGACTCCTAAATTCCCGTGGTGATTGACTTTCTGTATCTCCGAGTGGCGCGGGGGCTGACGCTGGCAGGGGCCGTCGGGCAGTTCGTTGCCGATGTCGTGCGCAGTGCTCGGGATGTGACCGTCTGGCTGGGCCTGACCGCGACCCAGATGCGGCGGATCGGGGTGGGCTCTATCCCGATTGCCGCCCTGATCGCCGGCTTCACCGGGATCGTGCTGGCCCTCCAGGCGTCCTATACCCTGACCGGTGTGGTCCCGATGTATTTCGTCGGGGTCCTGGTGGGCAAGAGTCTCATGCTTGAACTCTCCCCCGTGCTGACCGGGTTGGCCCTGGCCGGGAGGGTCGGCGCCAACATCGCCGCGGAACTGGGGACGATGCGGGTGACCGAGCAGGTCGATGCCCTGGAGACGCTGGCGTACGACCGTCACTCCTTCCTGGTGATTCCCCGGGTCCTGGCGGCGAGCCTCATGTTTCCGGCGGTGGTGGCCCTCGCCACGGTGGTGGGGGTGGTGGCCGGCTGGATTACCTCGATCAATCTGCTGGATCTGTCCTCGGCCGAGTTCTTCAAGGGGCTCCGGCTCTTTTACAAGTTCAAGGATATCTGGTACGGACTGGTGAAGAGCATCTCCTTCGGCATGATCATCGCGTTCATCGGGTGCTGGCAGGGGCTGAGGGCCACCGGTGGGGCGGAAGGGGTGGGCCGGGCGGCGACCAGGGCCGTGGTGGCCGGCGCCGCCATGATTCTCGTGCTGGACGCCGTGTGGGCGGTGCTGGTGCTCTGATGATCGAGTTCCGGGACGTCTACAAGGCCTTCGGAGACAAGGAGATTCTCCGGGGCTTCACCCTCGAGATCCGCGACGGGGAGACCATGGTCGTCATGGGGTACTCCGGAACCGGGAAGAGCGTCGCCCTGAAGCACATTGTCGGACTGCTGACCCCCGATCAGGGGGAGGTGGAGGTGGACGGACAGATCGTCCACACCCTCAACCGCCGCGACCTGGCCACGCTGCGGGGCCGGATCGGGTACGTCTTCCAGTTCTCGGCGCTCTTTGATTCCATGACGGTGGAAGAGAACATTGCCCTCGGGTTGCGTCGGAAGCAGCTTGGAGCGGCGGACATCCGGGAACGGGTCAGGGAAGCCCTGGCCCTGGTCGACATGGCCGGGACCAACGAGCGGTACCCGGCCGAGTTGTCGGGGGGAATGCGTAAACGAATCGGGATCGCTCGGGCGATGGCTCTTCGGCCGCGTTACATCCTCTATGACGAACCCACCACGGGCCTGGATCCGGTGACCACGTCGGTCATCGACCAGCTCATGATCCGGGCCCGGGAGAAGCTGGGGGTGACCGGCGTGGTGGTCACGCACGATCTCAAGAGCGCCTATCGGGTGGGAGACCGGATCGCCATGCTGTATCATGGAGTGGTCCGGCAGGTGGATACGGTGGAGCGGATCCGGCGAACCCATGACCCCATCGTGCGACAGTTCATCGAGGGTCGGCCGGAAGCGGTGACCGAGACCGAGCGGCTCGTGGACGGAGGTGGCTTCTGAAGAGTCGGGACGAGATCGTCGTTGGGGCGACGATGCTGTTTGCCCTGGTCGTGGTGGTGGCCGGTGCGGTCTGGATGTCCCAGACCCACTTCGGACAGGGTGGCCTGCTGTTTGATGCCCGGTTCAAAACGGTGGGAGGACTGGGGGTCGGCAACCCCGTCGTCCTCCGGGGGGTCCGGGTGGGGCGGGTGGAGGGGATCGAACTCGCCGAGGACGGCTGGGTGATTACCCACCTCCAGTTGTTCCCGGGCTTCGAGACGGAGTTGCCCGAACAGCCGGCCGTCGTTGCGGCCTCGGCATCCCTGTTCGGCGAATGGCAGGCCGGAATCATTCACCTCGATGATCCGATCGATGACCCCAACGTGCGAAATGCCCTCGACGAAGCCGCCGCCATCGGCGATGGCGCCTGGCCGGGCGCCACGCTTCCTGACATCGGGGAACTCACGGCCCAAGCGGGCCGAATCGCTGGAGACATTGCCTCTTTCTCGGCCCGAATCCAGACCGCGTTCGACGATCAGGCGGTGGCCGATCTCCAGCGCTCGATCCGGGATTTCAGTCAGACCGCCGACCGGATCAATGCGTTTGCCGGTCAGCAGACGGAGATTCTCGGCGATGTGGCCAGCGACCTGCAGGCGACGAGCGGTGCCGTGTCGGCGACCGCCCGGGCCCTCAGGCGAACCATGGCGCGGATCGATTCGGCCACCTCAAACGGTCGGCTGGACAGCATCGTGGGTAATGCCGAGACCATCAGTGACGATCTCCGAGTGGCCACGGATCGGTTCCGGACCTTCATGAAGGTCCTGGCCAACCAGGAGGGAAGCATCGACCGCATCTTCGGCAACGTCGATTCCGTGTTCACCCGCCTCGAACAGGGCGAGGGGACGATCGGACGGCTCGTGTCCGATTCGACCCTCTATGTCGAGACCCGGATGGCCATCGCCGAACTGCGCGCCCTCGTCGCCGACATCCGGGCGAACCCCCGCAAGTACTTCCACTTCTCCGTCTTCTAATGGATCAATCGCGGCAGGAGACCAGTGCCGGGGCGGTGGTCTTTCGTCGGACCGCCGACACCAACGGGTTCGTGTTCCTCCTCATTCTCGATGGACACGGCAACTGGGGCTTTCCCAAGGGACACGTCGAGTCGGGCGAGACCTGGCTCGAGACGGCCCGGCGCGAGGTGCGCGAAGAGACCGGTATCGAGGAAACGGTGAATCACGGCGACCTCGGGAGTACCAGCTGGATGTTTACCTCGTCCGCGGATCCGCCGGCCAGAGTCTGCAAGACCTGCCACTTTTACCTGTTTGAAACCGACCAGGAACGGTTGACGCCCGGTACCGCCGAAGGGATCGGGGAGGCCGTCTGGCTGCCCGCCGACGCTGTCCCCGTCCGCCTGACCTTCCCCGCCGCACGGGAGGTGTTCGACCGGGCCCGACTGGCCTTGTCGACCCCGGCTTCCGGATCGGTCTGATGGCGGTGATCCCGGTCTGGCATCCGACTCCTGCGGTGCGGGAGGGTGTACGGCGGGGAGTTCGCAACCGAGGGGTTCGGGTGGTGGCGTGTCGCACCCTGAAGCGGGTCGAGGGGTTTCTGCGTTCCGAACTCGTCGAGGCGATCGTCGTCGACGTGCGGGGTGGGCGGGTGGCGGAGGCCGCGACCCTGGTGGAACGTTTCCCGCGCATTCCGGTGTTCGGCTGCTCCCGGTTTCGACCGGACGACGGCCGGCTGCTCACCCGCTGCGGTGACGCCGGCTTTGCGGACGTGCTGGTCCTGGGGGTCGACGATCCGGTCATGGGAGAACTGGTGGCCGGTACCCGGGTCACGGAGACCCTGGCCCGAATGCTGGCGGGCGTTCCGGCTCAGCTGCGGCTCACCGAAACGGTACAACTTCGGGCGTGGGAGACCGTCCTCCGGGGTGCCCACCAGCCGCTCCGGACCGACGACGTCGCGGCCGCACTCGCGGTGTCCCGGGAGCATCTGTCGCGGGAATTCGCCGCGGGCGGGGCGCCCAACCTCAAACGGGTCATCGATCTGGTCCGACTGGCCCTGGCGGCCTACCTTCTGGGCAATCCCGGGTACACCGTGGGGGTAGTGGCGGCCATTCTCGGGTACTCCTCAGCCTCCCACCTCAGTGGTGCGGCCGCCAGGGTGGCGGGTGTGAGGTCGCGGAACCTCGGTCGGCTCGGTCCCTTGGGCGTGGCCCGGGAGTTCCGGGGATCGAGGACCAGGAGCCGGTTGTGAGCCAAACTGCCGCTTGCCGACACCGTTCTTTGTGATATTTTTCACAAGCTGTATCCTCGTCAACACGTCACGTCTACACATCAGCCGGTTACGGATCGCGAATGGCTAACCAATCGACCCTTCGTCCCGGGGAGTTGAAGGACGTCCTGCTGCGGGAGATCGAGGCCGCCGACCTGTCGGCCCTTGATGTCCAGGAGGTCGGAACCGTCCTCGAGGTCAAGGACGGCGTGGCCCGGGTGTACGGGCTGACCTCGGCCATGTCAGGCGAGATGCTCGAGTTCACGGCGGCAACGACCGGGGACGTGATTACCGGTCTCGCTCTCAACCTCGAGTAAGACAACCTGGGTGCGGTGGTGCTCGGGGATTACCTCGCACTCCGGGAAGGAGACGAGGTCCGCCGGACGGGGCGGGTGCTGGAGGTGCCGGTGGGTCCCGAGTTGGTGGGCCGGGTGGTGAATCCGCTGGGCGAGCCGCTGGACGGGCTCGGACCGATCAACGCATCCTTCCGCCGCAAGGTCGAATCCCCGGCGCCGGGGATTATCGAACGGCAGCCGGTGTCGGAGCCGATTCAGACCGGCCTCAAGGCCGTGGATTCGATGATTCCCATCGGTCGGGGTCAACGGGAGTTGATCATCGGGGACCGGGCGACGGGCAAGACGGCGATCGCGGTGGACACGATCATCAATCAGAAGGGCACCGGGGTCATCTGTGTGTATGTCGCCATCGGGCAGAAGAACTCCACGGTGGCCGGCGTCGTCGAGAAACTCAAGGAGTACGGCGCCATGGAGTACACGATTATCGTCAATGCGAGTGCTTCGGATCCCGCGCCGATGCTGTACGTGGCCCCGTACGCGGGGTGCGCCATGGCCGAGTACTTCATGTACAACGAGCAGCAGGCCACCCTGTGCGTGTACGACGACCTCTCGAAACAGGCCGCGGCGTATCGACAGATGTCGCTCATCCTCCGCCGTCCGCCGGGTCGTGAGGCCTACCCCGGCGACGTGTTCTACCTCCATTCGCGACTGCTGGAACGGGCGGCGAAACTGTCGGATGCGGAGGGTGGCGGATCCCTGACCGCCCTGCCTATCGTCGAGACCCAGGCCGGGGACGTGTCAGCGTACATTCCGACCAACGTCATTTCCATTACCGATGGCCAGATCTTCCTGGAGACCGATCTCTTCAACGCCAACGTGCGGCCGGCCATCAATCCCGGGATTTCAGTGTCCCGAGTCGGGGGCAATGCGCAGATCAAGGCGATGAAACAGGTAGCCGGGCGTCTGCGGCTCGACTATTCCCAGTACCGTGAGCTGGAAGCGTTCGCCCAATTCGGCTCGGAACTCGACCAGGCCACACAGGCGCAGCTGGCCCGAGGGGCGCGGGTGGTGGAGGTGCTGAAACAGCCGCAGTACCATCCGGTGCCGGTCGAGCGGCAGGTGATGGTCATCTTTGCCGTGAACAACGGGTACCTCGACGATGTCGACGTCGATCAGGTTCGGACCTGGGAAGCGGATTTTCTCGGCTTCATGGATGCGCAACACCCGGAGGTCGGGCGGGCCATCCTCACCGGGGGCAAGCTGACCGACGAGGTGGAGGCCGATCTCCGCAAGGCCATCGAGGCCTTCAAGGCGATGCGGTAGATGGCCAACCCCCGCGAGCTTCGCCGGCGCATCAAGTCGGTAGAGAATACCCGTCAGATTACGCGGACGATGGAGATGGTGGCCACGTCCAAGCTCAAGCGGGCCACCGACCGTGTGGCGGCCGCGCGTCCATATGCGGCGGCGCTGGCGGAGGTGATCCGCGATCTCTACGATCCGGAACTCGCCGAACAGTTCCCGCTCCTGCGACGACCTGCCGGTACGCCGGGTCGGGTGGCGGTCGTGGGTCTGACGAGCAACCGGGGTTTGTGTGGGGGGTTCAACGCCAATCTCATCAGGATGGCCCGCAACCGCGTGGCGGAACTGGAGGATCAGGGCACTGCGGTCGACCTCCACATGGTGGGACGCAAGGGTGTCGGGTTTTTCCGATATCTCGGTCGCGAGATGGCCGGGACGATCGACGACCTGAACGATCAACCGACCATCGAGGATTCCATCCGGATCATGGCGCCGCTCGTGGCCAGCTTCGAGGACGGCGCGCTCGACGCGGTCGAACTCATCTATGCCCGATTCAACAGCCCGATGAACACGCCGCCCACGCTGATGCGGGTCCTCCCCGTGGAAGTGGATACCGTGCATCGGGGGCGGACATCGACCGTGCAAGCAAACTATTTGCTGAAACCCGGACCGGACCGGATCGTCCGCGCCATCCTGCCGCTCTATGTTCGGAACCAGATGTATCGGGCGCTGGTGGAGACGGCGGCGGCGGAGCAGGGCGCGCGGCGGACGGCCATGAAGAACGCCACGGATAATGCCGGGGATATGCTCGACACACTCCGGCGGACGTTCAACCGGGCACGACAAGCCCAGATTACCCAGGAACTGGCGGAGATCGTCGGAGGCGCCGAGGCCCTCTGACCGACGCAACGCGTCGGTGACGGAGCGGGCGTCGGTCGGCGTTCACCCTTTACCAACAACAGAGACGGTCATGGCGGAAACGGCGACGCAGAACATCGGCAGGGTAGTACAGGTGATTGGTCCGGTTATCGACGTCGAGTTCGAACCGGAGCACCTTCCGGAGTTGCTGTCGGCGTTGCGAATCGACACGCAGGTGGAGGGGCAGGACCCCATCCGCCTCGTGGCTGAAGTGCAGCAGCACATCGGACGCAACCAGGTGCGGGCAGTGGCGATGAGCACCACCGACGGCGTGGTGCGGGGCATGGAGGTCCTGGACACCGGGGCGGCCATTACCGTCCCGGTAGGTGAAGCGGCGCTCGGTCGGATTCTCAATGTGATCGGTGAACCGGTTGACCACGGACCGCCCATCGGTCCGGAGGTGGAGCGTTGGCCGATTCACCGGAACGCGCCCACGTTCGAGCAGATCGAACCCAAGACCGAGGTGTTCGAGACCGGCATCAAGGTGATCGATCTGCTGGCGCCGTTTGTGAAGGGCGGCAAGGTCGGGCTGTTCGGCGGAGCGGGCGTCGGCAAGACCGTCATCATCATGGAACTGATCAACAACGTGGCCAAGGGCCACGGCGGGCGGTCCGTGTTCTGCGGCGTGGGCGAACGGACGCGCGAAGGGAACGACCTGTTCCTGGAGATGAAGGAAAGCGGCGTGATTGAGTCGACCGCCCTCATCTACGGACAGATGAACGAACCGCCGGGCGCGCGGCTGCGGGTGGGGCTCTCGGGCCTCACGGTGGCGGAGTATTTCCGCGACCGGGAGAATCAGGATGTGCTGGTCTTCATCGACAACATCTTCCGGTTCACGCAGGCCGGATCGGAGGTCTCGGCGCTGCTGGGCCGGATGCCGAGCGCGGTGGGGTACCAGCCGACCCTGGCGACCGAGATGGGGAACCTGCAGGAACGCATCACCTCGACGCGCAACGGGTCGATCACCTCGGTGCAGGCCATTTACGTTCCCGCCGACGACCTGACCGATCCGGCGCCGGCCGCCGCGTTCAGCCACCTCGATGCTACCGTGGTGCTCAGCCGGGCCCTGACCGAGATCGGCATCTATCCGGCCGTCGATCCGCTCGACTCAGGCAGCCGGATTCTGGATCCGCAGTACCTCGGCGACAAACACTACGCCACAGCGGTAGAAACGCAGCGCATCCTGCAACGCTACAAGGATCTCCAGGACATCATTGCGATTCTCGGCATGGACGAACTGTCCGAGGAGGACAAACAGCTCGTGGCCCGGGCCCGGCGCGTCCAGCGGTTTCTCTCCCAGCCGTTCCACGTTGCCCAGCAGTTCACCGGGTTTGAGGGGCGTTACGTGAAGGTCGACGACACGGTGGAGAGCTTTGCCCGGGTGGTTGCCGGCGAATTCGATCACCTGCCTGAGCAGGCCTTCTACATGGTCGGCGGCATCGAGGAGGCGGTGGAGAAAGCCCGGCAGATGGATACGTCCGCCTGATGCGGGTGACGGTCATCGCCCCCGACCGGTCGGTGTTCGACGCCGACGCCGAGGCGGTCGTGGCTCCGGCCTTTGACGGCCTCGTGGGGATTCACCCCCGGCACGCCCCGTTCATGACCCTGCTGGGCGACGGAGTGCTGACCATCACGACGGCGAACGGGACCCGCACCTTTCATGTCCGGGGCGGATTCCTGCAGGTCATCCGCGATACGGTCCGCGTGGTCGCCGAACAGGCGGAACAGGAGACCCATGGGTAGGGGGCTCCGATTCCCGGTCCTCGGCGTCTTCGGCGTCCTGATGGGAGGGTTGCTGCCCGGACTTGCGGCCCAGTCAACTGGACTGCCGACCTATAACGCCCCCTACCGCGCGTTTGCCGAAACCGAACGGGGGCTCGGCGTGGCGTTCCCCGGTGGGGGTGAGGTCGCGTTCGAAGGTATGCTGGGCTTTGGACGCAACACGTGGGATGTGCGGTTTCGCGGAGGGGTGGCGGCCGGACGCGGACCGACCGATGAGGTCGTGATAATGTTCGGGACGGAGGTCCGCCAGCGGGTCATCACCCATACGGAAGATTTTCCCGCGGACGGCGCGCTGATCCTCGGGGCCGGTGCCACCTTGGGAGACAACAACAACCGGCTCATCCTGCCGATAGGACTCTCGCTGGGTCGACGTCTCGATGTCGAGGATTCGGACGTGAGCATCGTCCCCTATGTCCAGCCGACTGTGCTGCTGGTGACCGGGGACGGCGGGGGATCGGCGAATTTCTCCCTCGGACTCGGCGGCGATTTTCGCCTGACTCCCCGCTTCGATCTGCGCGTGGCGATCGGCCTCGGGGATATTGATGGATTCTCGGTCGCGGGAGTGTGGGTACGATGAGGCCTGGTTCCTGAACGGGAGGATGATCATGAGTCGCTGGATTGGTCTGACCGCGGGCCTGGCCATCGTGGCTGCGCCGGCCGGAGCCCAGTTGAACAGTCTTCCCGTGTTCGTGTCTCCCAAGGGGGGCACCGGTTTCACCGTCGCCGTCGACTACGGTCGGGGTCTCAATACCGAGTCCGGAGAAAACACGACGCTGGCGGCAAGGGCTTCGCTGGGACTCGGACCCTTCGCCATCGGGGGCGGGATCGCCAGTGCCAATCCCCGGGTCGGGACCCTGGGTCGGAAGACGGAGGTCCAGTACATGGGGAACGCCTCCCTCCGCATTCTCGGTGGAGCCCTCGTACCCGTCGCCGTCAACCTGCACGCCGGCGTGGGAGTCCTGAACCGGGATGTCGCCACCGGTGTCGAACGGCGCGAGATCACGGTGCCGTTCGGTCTCGGGCTGGGGCTGAGCCTCCCCACACCCGGTTTCGCGTTTGAGCCCTGGGTGGCTCCCCGCTACACGATTCGGGTCATCGATCAGGGCGCCGCAACGGAGACGCAGAACGGGTTCGGGGCGTCGGCCGGTATCCGGTTGGGGTTCGCCAACGGCCTGAGTCTCGAAGCGGCGTTCGACTGGACCGACCTGAGCTCCGCCACCCTGGTCGGCGCGCTCACCAACCCCAACGTCCCCTCGACCCAGCCGGCGGTATTCGGCCTCGGGTTGTCCTACACCTTCCGCCTGCCCGGCATCGGCGTGCCCGGTCCCGGCCTCTGACCGGCCGAGTGCGGCCCTGGAGTGGCAATACGCCCGGTCCGGCAAGGGCTCAACCGATTCCGGTTACGAAACTTTTTGGGGCCCGCTAGGTTATTGAGCGCATTCGCCACGGTGGACCGGGGGGAGATGACGTGATGACGAAGGCTGTGAGGCGAACGCTGCTGGTGGCCGGCCTGACTCTGGCCACGCCGGCGTGTGCGCTCCACTTTACCGCCGAGACCCTCGGAGTCAAGGCGACGGTCGCGCAACCGCCGGGTGACAACCCGACCGGCGCCGATTTCGAGGTGTCGAAGAAGGCCATCTTCATGTTGTGGGGCGTCCTGCCGGTTGCCCGCCCGTCCCTCGATCGGGCCCTGGCGGGTCAACTCATTGACGGGTCGGAGGTGGCCAACCTCCAGGTCCACGTGCGGAGCCGGTTCTCGGATCTGTTCGTCACCGCCATCACCCTGGGGCTGATCGTGCCGCGCACGGTGACCTTTTCGGGGACCGTGATCAACAATCAGCCTCCTCGCTAGGCTCAGAGAAAACCGAGGAGTCGAGCCGTGGTTTGTGATGCGGCGCCGGCCGTCAGTGCGCTCCGGAGGCGGCGTCCGAGCGCGTCCCCGGTGGCCGGGTGTGCCAACCACTGCTGCCACTGCTCCCCGAGGACCCGCGCCGGTTCTTCGTAAGGGAGCAGGGGAAGCCCGTGATCCAGGAATCGCACCGCCTCCGGGTTGGTGGCGGCTTCGGGTCCGGTCACCGTCGGTCGGCCCCAGGCGGCCGGTTCGGACACGGAGTGGCTCCCGCGGCCGAACCCTCCCCCCACGTACACCCCGTCGGCCAGCCCGTACAGGTCAGCCAGGAGCCCGGTGACCTCCACCACGGTGACCGGGGTGGCCGGTGGGGCCTGACCGGGTTTCCACGATTGGGCCGCGAGGTTCAGTCGGTCGGACAGATGCCCTACCCGGTCTGTAGCCTCCGAGGATGGCTCGTGATGGACAACCAGCAGCCGAGAGGCGGGATACCCGTCCCGGAGTCGGGCAAACGCTCCCAGGGCTATGTGCTCGTCTTCCGGGTGCAGGCTGCCCGCGAGGAACGTGGGGCGGCCCGGATCGCGGAGGGGGAGAATCCGGGACCATGCGGGCCAACGCTCCAGCACGTGGTCATCCCGCGGATCACCGGTGACCTCAACCGCTCCGGCAGGAACCCCCAGGTCGATCCACCGCCGGGCGTCGGCGGGGCTCGCGGCTCCGAGCCAGGCGATCTGCCGGTGGATCGATTGCAGGATCCGGCGACCGGCCCACCCCCGTCGTTGGGAACGGGGCGACAACCGCCCGCCCGCCACGGTGACGGGAATCCCGAGGCGGGCCGCGGCGTCAGTGAGACCCGGCCACAGGTCCCCGCGGGCGACCACCACCAGGGAGGGATTCACGGCGGCAACGGCGGCCTCGAGACCGGCCGAAGGCCCCGGCGGCAGATAATCGCCATGGTCGGTGGGCCACGGCTCCGGCCATCGGGCGAGGCTGGGGGATGTGAAGGAATGCACGATCGTGATGCCGGGATGATGGGTGCGCAGGCGTTGCGCCACTGGGGCCAGCCCCATCATTTCTCCTACCGAGGGAGCGTGAACCCACACCCGCGGCGCAGGAGGCCTCCGAACCGCGGCCCAGGCGATCCAGCGGTCGGCGGCGTGCTCGGCCTCCGCCAGGGCCGTCCGGGTCTTGCGCCATCGGGCAGCGATACGCTGCAACCCGTCGGCGACGCTTGCGTAGGGGAGGGTGGGAGAGGATAACGTCATGGCATCCACCATTATCTCTGGCAACTACCTCCGCGCCAGTCGCGAACCGCGCTACAGCATCACCTTTGTGCTGCCGCTCCTGCTCCTCTACGAGGGACTGGCGGCGCTCCTGTCCCATTCGGCCCTGGCCGGGGTTCGGAACGGTGCCGACGTGCTGCTGAAAACGCTGTTCGCAGCGGTAGGAGGCGGTCGGGTTGGCGTCACCGCGTTCGGCATGGTGCTGCTTGTCTGGGGAGCGGCGCTGGTGCTGCAGGACGTGCGACGGCATCCCGGCCGGCTTTCCCCCCGGGTGCTCGGGTTGATGATGGCGGAAAGCGTCGTCTATGCCGCCATCTTCGGCACCGTGGTCGCCAACCTGACGTCACTCCTGCTCTCCGGATCGCTGGCCGTGGTGCAGACGGAGGCGACGGGGTTCGGCGGTCTGCCCCTCGGGACGCAACTCGTCGTGTCCCTTGGCGCCGGCCTGTATGAGGAACTGCTCTTCCGGGTCCTCCTGGTGTCCGCTCTGATGTGGATCGGTGGTCGACTGGGCCTGGGCCGCAAAGGTCGGATCGGAGCGGCGATCACCCTCAGCGCCCTGATCTTCAGCGCCTTTCACTATGTGGGTCCGTTCGGTGACACCCTCACCCTGCCGTCTTTCACCTTTCGGGCCGTGGCCGGGATGCTGTTGAGCGGGCTGTACGTGGCCCGGGGTTTTGGCATTGCTGCCTGGACGCACGCCCTCTACGACGTGGGGATTGCTCTCGCCTGGTGACGATCAGCGCCCCGCACGATCGGCGAGGATGGAGTCGAGAATCGGTCGCCACACGTCCATGCCGGCGGCTCCCGGCAGCACGCCACCTTCAATAATGAAGGTCGGCGTGCTGGACATCCCGGCCCGCCGTCCCGTGTTGAGGTCGGCGGTCACCAGCGGGCGCATCGATCCCGAGTCGATACAGGCCTCGAGTCGGGTTCGATCCACGCCCACCGAGTCGGCGATACCCATGAAATAGGGCGCCGGATCGTTGAGTTTCTCCCAATCGGGCTGTTTGCGGAACAACAGATCGTGGACCGGCCAGAACTGTCCCTGGTCGGCCGCGCACATGGCGAATTCGTGGGCGGCCGGGGCGTTCGGGTGCAAGCTGGGGATGGGGAAGTTGACAAAGATGAGTCGGGCCTTGCCGGTGGTGATGTATTCGGCGCTCAACGCCGGAAGGGTCGAGTCCGCGAACCGGCGGCACCAGGGGCACTGGAAATCGCTCAGTTCGTAGATGGTCACCGGGGCGTCCGCAGATCCCTTGGTACGCATCGCCCAACGGGGATCGATGGCCTGGGGAGGGGTGGTGGGTGCCGAGGCCGCAACGGTGGTGGCCGGGGCGGCGTCAGGGCTCCGGAACCACGCCACGCCGGCCAGGGTGGCGAGGGCCAAGGTGGCAATGAGACCCACCGTCATCTTCGAACCGTTCATCGTGTCTGCTCCGGGCCGGGCCGGCCATCCGGCTCACTTGCGGTAGTTGTAAACGGCGGACTCCGGACGGGGGTTCCCCGTCAGTGCCGCCATTGAACAATAACATCCCGGTCCGTCAACGGGACGACAGTGGGAATGAGGGGGGCGACGGTGAATCCCGTGTGCCAGGCGGTCTCCAGGAAAGGATTCGCCGGATCGGGCACCCGGGCAGTGATCCACCAGTTGCCCGGGGCCAGGCGGGTGGTGGCGACCCCCCGGGCGGAGGTCCGGACGGTCACCGGCCGCCGGCCCGCGTGGCGAATCCGGGCCGCGGCCAGGGAGTCGAAGACGGCCAGAGCGTTGTCCTCCCAGGTGCGCAATGAGTCAGCCGCCCGGCCCGCCCGGCGGGCCAGATCCCGATCTGGTCCGATCAGCCGCTCCAGCGATCGGGACAGCTCAGCCTCGCGGGCCAGCAGCCGGTCGTAGGCTTCCCGGAACGTCCCGTACCGTCGGATATAGGCCGGCGTGGCCCGGGGCAGGGTGGTCAGCGAGTCCGCCAGTTTCTGTACCCGGGCTCGTGCCTGCTGCCACTGTTGGTGGATCCGGCCCGCCGCCGTCAGGTCCGGGCGTTGGTAGTCGGCCAACGCCTCTTCGAGTGCCGTAAAAACCGGTCGCGGCGTCGACGCGGCACGGGCCAGCGAGTCGAGCAGGGATACGGGATCGTATGGCAGGAGCGTCAGCTCGAGATCGTGGACGGGGTGGCCCGCCCGGTTCACCCGGATCTCGACGTACGCCGGGGGAGCCGAACAGGCCAGAACCGCCAGCGCCCCGAGGACCGGCGTCAGAGCCAGTCGGACGGGGCGCGCCATGTCGGAGAATGGTGTCGGGTCAGTCGACGATCGCACCGCCGAACAGGAAACCCCGCGGGTCCACTTGGCGACCGTGGACCATCACTTCGTAGTGCAGGTGATAGTTCGTTGCGACACCGGACATCCCGACCAGGGCGATGTCATCGCCCCGCGCCACCCGGTCACCGACCTTGACCAGAATCTCGGAGCAGTGCGCGTACCGCGTCCGAATGCCGTTACCGTGGTCGAGGGTGAGGATGTTGCCGTAGCCCGACTGGACCTCCACCTTGACGACGCGCCCTTTGGCCACCGCCTGGATGGGTGTGCCGCGAGGCGCGGGAATGTCGATGCCGAGGTGAGGCAGGGGCGTGTGGTATACCGGATGCATCCGGGCGTGACTGAACCCGCTCGAAATGAACCCCGCGGTCGGCATGATGGATGGAGTTCGGGCCAGGCGTTCCGTGGTTGAATCCATACGGTTGACGGCCTGGTCAAACGAAGCCAGCAGCAGTTCGGCCCGTCGATTCAGATTGCCCAGCTCGTCCCTCATCGTGATAGCGGTGCGGCCCGTGGTCGTTTCTCCGAGCAGGAGGTCGTCGGGACTCGGTGGGCCCGCCGGGCCCCCCACGCCGGCCTGCTGGACTTCCGGATCCTGAGGTTCGAGTCCGGCCAGCAACCGGACCTCCCGATCGCGACTGGTGATGACGGCGATGGTATCGGAGACCTCGGCGAGCGCAACCTGCATCCGGTCGATTTCCTGCTCGAGCGTGGCGTTGCGGCGTTCCATGCGACCCAGGCGTCGGAGGTCCACGGTCTTGGTCACGACCAGATAGGACCCCGCGAGGGTCGCGAGGGCGAACAGGACCCCACCGACCAGCAGCGCCCGCACCGCGCGTGAGGACACCTGGAGTTCCCGGGAGGTTCCCGCTCCCTGGGGGACGACGACGACGGTCCAGCGACGTATCGACATTCGCTTCCTGCTGGCTGAAAAACGCAATGCAGTGATCTGCTGAAATCATCGGCGCGGCGGGAGTGAATCTTGGCCCGCGGCCACCGGTCGGCAAAGATATGGGGGCGGTCTTTTCGCTGTCAAGCAGCCCACGTCACACTTTTTTGTGACGATGATCACCAAGTTAACCCTCGGAATGGCGGCCGGTTACATCACCCCTCGACCTTGGGGAAGAGCGGTGGCGGACGCTTCACGGTCCTGCCCCCCACCGGGGCCGTCACCAGGTCGTCCCAGGTTGCATCGCCGACGGTGCCCGTGAAACCCAACGCCTGCCAGATCTCGAGAGTCTTGCCGGGCAAGAACGGCGACAGCATGATCGTGATGCGCAGCAGGGCTCGGGCAAGAGCGGCCAGCACCACGTCGAGCTGTTCGCGTGGGCCCTCCCGGGCCAGAGTCCAGGGGGCCGCCGTCTCCA
>Ga0114931_10005850_pt1 | contig 15206 bp, 11 predicted proteins | sample 2SBtaG_FD_89579 | JGI IMG/M metagenome (GOLD analysis project Ga0114931, IMG submission 89579) | Deep subsurface microbial communities from Kolumbo volcano to uncover new lineages of life (NeLLi) - 2SBTROV14_V59a metaG | ecosystem: Environmental > Aquatic > Marine > Volcanic | place: Kolumbo...
CGCACCTGGAGATCGACCTTGTACCAGCCCGGATCCCCCTCCACGTCGGAGACGGTGATCTGCGCCTGGCGCAGGGGGCGGCGGCCTCGCACCGCCGGATCCACCACGTCCTGATCGGAGACGTACTGGCGGATCCAGTTGTTGAGCTCCCGCTCCAGGTCGACCCGCTCCTTCCACGAACCGAGCTGCTCGCGCTGCAGCACTTTGATGTAGTGGGCGAGGCGGTTGGTGATCATCGTGTACGGGAGCTGGGTGCCAAGCTTGTAGTTCGCCTCCGCCTCCTTGCCCTCCTTGCTGGTGCCGAAGTACTTGGGCTTCTGGCAGGAGTTGGCGGAGAAGAAGCAGGCGTTGTCGCTCCCCTTGCGCATCGCCAGGGCGATGAACCCCTCCTCCGCCAGCTCGAACTCGCGCCGCTCGGAGATGAGGACCTCGGTGGGGATCTTCGTCTGCACCTCGCCCATCGCCTCGAACTGGTGCAGCGGCAGGTCATCCACCGTGCCACCCGATTGGGGACCGATGATGTTCGGACACCAGCGGAACTTGGCGAAGCTGTCCGCGAGGCGGGTGGCGAAGGCGAAGGAGGCGTTGCCCCACAGGTAGCTGTGGTGGTCGTCGGTGACCTGCTCGTTGTAATTGAACGCCTTCACCGGGTTGTTCTCCTGGTGATACGGCAGGCGCAACAGAAAGCGCGGCAGGGTGAGGGCCATGTAGCGCGAGTCCTCCGACTCGCGGAAGCCGTTCCACTTCGCATACTGCGGCCCCTCGAAGATGGCGTGCAGGTCCTTCAGGTTGGGGAGCTTCAGGAAGTCCTTCTCGCCGAAGAACTGCGGGCCCGCAGAGGCGATGCACGGCGCATGCGCCATCGCCCCCACCGACGCGAGGGACTGCATCAGGGCGATGTCCGGGGCGCTCGGGGAGAGCTCGTAGTTGGCGACCATCGCCCCCACCGGCTCGCCGCCGAACTGGCCGTACTCGGCGGTGTAGACCTGCTTGTAGAGCCCCGACTTGGTGATGTCCGGCGCGTCCTCGAAATCTTCCAGGAGCTGCTCCTTGGAGATCGACAGGAGCTCCATCTTGATGTTCTCGCGAAAGTTGGTGCGGTCGATGGCGAACTTGAGACCGCGCCACGCGCTCTCCAGCTTCTGTACGTCCGGGTGGTGGAGAATCGCATCCACCTGCGCGGAGAGCTGCATGTCGATCTCCGCGATCATCTCGTTCACCAGCTTCTGGTGGACCTTCTCCCCCTGATGGGCCGGGGTGACTAGCTCGGTGATGAACCGGCTCACCCCGGCTTTGGCCACCGAGTACCCCTCGTCCGTCGGGGCGATCTTCGTCTCCTGCAGAATCTGATCGAGGAGGCTGCCCTCCTCCGTGGTGGTCTCGGCCGCTTGTGCCTCGGTCTGCTGTTCTTCCGCCATGGTCTCTCTCCTCGTGAGTCGTCGTGGTACCGCACCTACGCCGCGGGGCCGGTGGGGCTCAGATCACCCCTCGCCCTCGCCGCCGATCCCCAGCTCCTTGATGAGCTCAGCGCGCTGCCCCTCATCCTCCAACATGGTCTGGATCTTCTTGCGGAAGGCGGGGAGGTTGCCCAGGGGCCCCTTCAGGGCGGTGAGGGCGTCGCGCAGCTCCAGGAGCTTGTTGAGCTCCGGCACCTGCTTGACGATCGACTCGGGTTCAAAGTCCTTGAGGGTGTCGAACTTCAGGCTCACCGACATCTGCGCCCCCTCCTCCCCCGAGAGGCGATCATCGACGTTGGCGTCCAGCGCCAGCTTCTGGCTGCGCATCACGTCGTTGAAGTTGTCCTTGTCCACCTGGATCGCCTTGCGTTCCTCCAGGGGGGTGGAATCGGCGCGCAGGGTGTAGTCGCCGATCATCATGAACTTGAGCGGCAGCTCCACCTCCTCCTGGGCCCCCCCGGTGGCCGGCCTGTAGGTGATGTTCACCCGCTCCTTCGGTGCAACGGAACTTTCCTTTGCCATGATCCTCTCCTCTCGCGCTCGGGGCTGGGTTGGGTTTGTGTGGGTGGGAAACGGTTACGACGAGCGTAGCGTAATCGCGGAACCATGACGCCGATGGCGGAGTGACTTACCTACGGCGTCATTTCACCTTCATCTTTCGTTTCTAATCGAGTCACCTACCTCGCACCACACCACCCTCCAGGTCAAGGGCGGCGACCACGTCGAGACGGCACAGGCGCGCCTGCAGCTCCTGCAGCCGCAGCGCATCCTCCGGGGTCGGGCGCCGGCCGCCGCTCCCCTGGCGCGCCTCCACCAGGGTGGCGAGAACCGTACGCGCCAGCTCCGGCGACCACGCCGCCAGATCGCGGGTCTGCGCCTCCTCGTCGAGGGCATCCAACAGCGACACGGCGAGATCGGCGCGACCGGCGGTGTGGCAGAGGCGCGCCGCCGCGAGGCGCCAGTGGAAGCGGTCCCGGCCGCTGGCTGCGCTGCGCCCCCCCTCCTGCAGGAGGGCAAGGCCGCCCTTGAGGTCGCCGCCCGCCGCCTTCGCCCGCGCCTCCTGCTCCGCCTCCTCCCACGGTGCCGCCCCGCCGCCCTCGCCGCCGGCGGCGGCCGGGGCCCCGCCGGTGGCGAGAACCTCAGTGTCGATCCACAACCGCGTCTCGCCGTCGGCATAGGGGGTGCCATCGGCGAAGGTGAGGAGGTGAAAGCCAGGCAGGCGGGTGAGAACCACCCGCACCGCCGCCACCACCGCCGCCGCAGCCGCCGCGTAACCGTCGCCGAGGTGGCGTAGTCCCTGCACCGCCCACCGCTGCGGGTCGAGCCACAGGGGCTCCAGGGGGAGGCGCTCCTCGCACGCCGCCACCAGCCCCGGCCAGTCACCCTGCTCCAGGAGGCCGGTGAGGGCCTGGCGGGTCGCCCTCTCGGGACCGGGGACGCGGGTCTTGCCCCCCTCGTTCGGCGGCACCTGGGCAAGCCCCCCCCACGCCGCCAGGCGCGGCAGGAGGTGGGCGAGGGGGTCGGTGGCGTCCGCGGCCCGGAAGAGCGGCGCGGCGGTGGCGAGGGCCTTGAGCACCTCCTCCGGGCTCGACATGGAGGAGGGCGGACCACCGGCCGCGACGGCCGCCGCCGGCCTCGGCGCCTCCTTGCGCTTCTCTTCCGCCTCCAGCGAGCGGACCATCCCCTCCAGGGCGCGGCGTGCCGGACCGAGGGCCGGGGCGTTGTCGCCGTACTGTTCCGCCGCGATGCCGTCGAGGCGGCGAAGCTGCTCCAGGGTGGTGGTCACTGCCTCCTGGTCACCGCCACCGGCGGCACGCCGCTCCAAGGCCCCCTCCAACCGCTCGGCGAGCCAGGTGAGGGCATTCGCCCGGCCACGCGGACGGCTCGGGAAAAGCTTCTCGCCAAAGGTCTCGTGGAGGTCGGCCAGCAGGGTGATGCCGGCGGCGAGGCCGCCATATCCCTCCAGCTCGAAGAGGCCGCTGCACAGGTAGGTGGCGGCGGCCACGTCTTTGGAGCGCGACTCGAGGATCCCGGTGGCGAACTCCACCACCTGCGCCCAGTCCACCTGCTCGCCGGTGATGCTCCCGAGCTTGGCGATCTCGTTGCTCAGGGCCTCGAACTCCGGCTCGTAGCGGACGTCCGCGCCGGCAGCCTCGCCGTCGAACGGGGTGCGGCCGAGGGCGGCCACCCGTTCCGCCAGCGCGCCCATTACCGCCACCTCCAGCGGGCGAGCTCCGCGACCGTGGCGTTCGCCACCGCCCCGGCCACCGGCTCGCCGGCACGACCGGCAGCGGCGGCCACCGTGGCCGCCTCGGTGGCGTCCACCAGGCGGTCGTCCTCGCCGGCGTGGCCGAGAAGGTAGAGGAGTCCGCGCGGCGCCAGGGGCGGCGCCGCCAGCCACACCCGGCCATTTCCCCAGAAGGCGGCCACGCCGGAGGCGCCATCCGGCCGCAGGTGGTCGGCGAACAACAGCCAGGCGGCCACCGCCTCCTCCGCGGCGGCCGGCAAGGCGAGCCACCAGCCGCCGCGCGGGCGCTGCGCCGCCTCCACCAGAAGCTGGAGGTGGCCGGTTGCATCGGCGCCAGCGGGAAGAAGCTGGGCGAGCAACGCCCCGACACCGTCGCCCTCCGTCACCGTGGCCTCGCCGTTGCCGGGCATAGCCACCGACTCCAGGCTGCGGACCCGCTCCATCCATGCGCCCCGCTCCGTCTCTCCCCGGCCCGCCGCCACCACCGCCTCCGCCGCCGCCAGGTAGGCGCGGTAGCGCAGCGGCAAGAGGTGGGCCGGCCCGGCCCCGCGCGCATCGAGGAGGAGGAAGCAGGTGCACGGGTAGCGGCGGCCGGCGCTGTCCTCGCTCGGCGCCATGTGGCCGAGGCAGTAGCGCTGCCCGCGCTCCGCGGGCGGCAGGAGGAAGTGGCTGCCGTGCCAGCCGCCGTAGAGCCCCCTCCCCTCCCCCGCCGGATCACCTGCGAGCTGTTCGTGGGCGACGGCCAGGCCGCCCTGGATCCACCGGTCAAGCCCCTCCACCTCCGGGTAATGGGCGTTGACCCGCAGGAACTCCCGGTCGAGCGGCAGCTTGCCGAAGCAGCCGACCGCCGGTGCCACCGTGCGCGCACGGCCGCGGAACCAGGCGCTCACGAGTCGAGCCTCCCCGGCGGCCGGAAGTCGGCCCCGCGCGGCGGCCGGAAGGGGTTCGCGTAGGCGCTCGCCTTCACGTCGATGGAGACCGGCGTCTTGCGGGTTCCCTGGGCGCCGAGCTGCCAGCGGGCGATAAAGCGGGTGCGGCTCTGGGCCTCGATCTTCGCCGCGTCGAGGAGGCGCAGGAGTGCCCACGCCCCCTGGTAGCCAAGGGAGCGGCGCGGGCCGCCGCCGATGGGAACCACCTCCACCGCCGCCTTGCCCGAGCCAAAGGCCCCGGGCCACGACAGCGGGATCCACTCCTCCGGGGTCATCCGGTAGCGCTCGCGGTGGTCGTCCACCACCAGGTCGATCTCCTCCAGCCCCGGCGTCGGGTGGATGCGGACCTGAAAGTCGGCGTGCGGCTCCTGGGCGCCGCGCGGGAAGAGGGCATCGGTGAGGCCGTGGGCCACGGCGATCGTCTGGCGCGCCTTAGCCCCCACCTCGATCCCCGCCCCCATCCACACCCGCGCCACCCAGCCATCCCGCGCCCGGCGCAGGAAGGGGGCGAGGCGCTTGTCGAAGTAGCGCCAGAAGGTGCCCTGGCCCGGCTGGAGGTAGTCGGTCACCTCACCGAGGGGGACCTCCTCGCGGCCGCTCGCATCGAATGGATAGCGACCCGCGAGGCGCTCGCGGTACGGCTTCACCACCTACTCCGCCCAGCCGCGCGCCAGGGCCGCCTGGGTCTCCGAGAGGACGCCGCGGTAGGCGTGCGACGCCACCTCAGTAAAGAAGGGGCGCACCGCGGCGCGCAAGTCCGGGCCGAAGCGGTCCGCCATCCGGTAGGAGAAGGTGAGCAGCGAGCGCACCTCGTTACCGGAGGCGTCGGTGAGGGCCCCGAGGGCGAAGGCGGCCACCGCCTGGTCCGGGTCGTCGGAGCTGCGCAGGCCGCCGAGGCGGTCACGCAGGGAGGCGAGGTGGGCGCGGTACTCGTCGAGCGACAGGGTGGGGTCCTTCTTCTTCCCCTGGGCGAGCAGGGTGCGCACCGGCGCGAAGGTGTTGCTCACCGCCGCCATCGGCCCCTCTTCCTGCTTGCGCGCCGCCATCTCCTTCGCCTTCTCGCGGGCGACGTCCTGGCCGGTGGCGCCGATCCCGAGCTTGCGCCCCACCACCCCGGTCACCCGGGAGAGGGTCGACTGGCTCACCGAACGGCCCGCCTTCTCCTCGAAGTCGGTGTTGTCCGCCACCGTCTGGAAGAGGATGGGGAGCGGCGAGTCCGGGCCGGCGAGGAGGTCGAGCTTGCCCACCGCATCCTCCGTGTCGCGGAAGGGCACCACCGAGAGACCGGAGAGGAAGGTGGTCCACGCCTCCTGGTAGTCGCGGGCGTAGAGCCGCTCCATGGTGGCGAGGAGCACCTTGGCATCCGCCTTGCCCTCCGCCTCGCCCGACTGCAGGACCCAGGCGTCCGCCACCGATCCCTTGGCGAGCGCCGCCATCCGCGCGCCCACCCGCTCCTTGTATTCCTGGCGGGTGAACATCCCCGGGACCTCCTTCGGGTCCACGAGCAGCGCCTCGCGCCGCCAGCGGGTGGCGGTGGCGAGGGTGATCGCCGGGAGCTGGTGGAGGAGCTCACCGCGGAGGATCGCGTAGAGGCGCTCCCCCGGCGGGATCGCGTTGAGGGCGGAGCGCGCCGCCGCCACCACCGCGGGCGCCGGCGCCACCACCGGGCAGTCGTCGCGCCCCACCTGGGCGAGGTAGCCCTCGAAGGCGCGCTGGACAATCGCCTCCAGCTCCGCCGCGCTTACCTTCTCGTCGGGCAGGGGCCGGGCGACCGCCCAGCGCCCCTCCAGGGCCTTGCGCAGGAGATCGGCGTCCGCGTGATCCCGCTCTCCCACCATCAGGTACGCCTTGAGCATCGGGTAGGCCGCCTCGCCGTCGCGACGTGCCACCGCCGAGACGAGGTCATCGCCGAGGCGCGCTACCGCCGGCGCCAGGAAGAGCTCGCGCAGGTGGGCCAGGTAGAGGGCGCGCAGGCGAGGGGCCACCAGATTGCCGCTGTAGAGGCCACCGCGCAGGTAGAGGGGGGGTCCCTCCGCCGCGTACCGATCGAGGCGCCCGGCAAGGCTGCCGAGCCGATCGAGGGCCAGCCACCGCTCCGGGCTCGCCGGTGGCGCCTGGCCGAGGGTCGCAACCGCCCGATCCACCTGGCGCAGCAGCGTCCGGTTCGCCGCCCACGAGTAGGTGATCGCCGCCCCGCCGCCGAGGAGCAAGGCCAGGGCGAGGACGAGGCTGCCGGCGCGCAGCCACGAAGAGCGCCGCCCGGCGCGACGCGTCGGTCCGGCGACGTCCCGGTCGGGGAAGACCACGGTGGTGAAAAGGTCGCGCAGGAAGTAGCTCTTCTTCTCCCGTTCCTGGGCGACCACGTCACCGACGCCGCTGATCTGGAAGGTCTCGCCCATGGAGGCGATGAGCCGGTCGATAGGCGACCCCTCCTGGGTGCCGCTGGTGAGGTAGAAGCCGCGGAAGAGCGGGTTCTCCTGGTACGGGTTGGCGGCGAAGAGCGCCTCCATGAAGGCGCGCAGGGTCGGTGCCGAGGCGACGATCTGTTCAGGGAAGGCGTAGACGAGGAGCTGCTCGCGCGGCACCCGCACCTCCCCGAGGCGCGCCAGGCGCCGGCGGCCGAGGCGGCGGACCAGCTCCTGGAAGCGCTCCGCGAGGCTCTCGCCCGAGACCAACCCGCCGTTCAAGGGCAGGGTTACCCCCCACACCTGGCCGCGGCGCTGGGAATCGAGATCACCGAAGGACTCGACGAAGCCGGGGATCAGGTCGCACTTGGTGAACAGGACGTAGACCGGGAACTGGACCCCGAGGTGGTTGATCAGCTCATCGATGCGCTCGCGGATCCGTTTCGCGTGCGCCTCCACCTGGCCGTCGCCCCCCTCGAGCAGGTCGGCCACCGAGACGCCGACGAGCACCCCGTTGATCGGCTTCTTCGGCCGATGCCGCTTGAGCATGTCGAGGAAGGCGATCCACTCGTCGCGGTCCTCCTCGCTGGTGGTGTAGCGGCCGGCGGTATCGAGCAAGACCGCCTGGTCGGTGAACCACCAGTCGCAGTTGCGCGTGCCGCCGATCCCCTGCACCCCGTGGCCGCCGCTGCCGGTGAAGGGAAAGTTGAGCCCCGAGTGGAGCAGCGCCGTCGACTTCCCGGAGGCCGGAGGGCCGATGATCATGTACCACGGCAGGGCGTAGAGGGCGGAGCCACGCCCCACCCCGCGGCCGAGCTTCGACCCCTTCAGCGCGGTGACCGCCTCCTTGAGCTGCACCTTGAGGGCCTGGATCTCCTCCTTGCGCTCCGGCCGGGCGTCGGCCGCCTGGGCGTCCGCCTGCGCCCAGAGGGCGGATTCGAGCTGGGTGGCGCGCCGCGCCTCCAGGATGCGAGTGACGATGTAGGCGATCGCCGCGCCCACGAAGACCACCGCGAAGCAGGCCAGCCGCACAATCACCGACAGCTTCAGCAGGCCGCCGCCGAACCAGACCAGGGCAAGCAGCGCCAGGACGCCGATCGCCGCCACCAGCCGGCGATCGCGCAAGAGGGCGAGAAGGAGCTTCACGCGCCGCCCTCCGCGCCCTGGGTGGTGGCCGCCGGGGGCGGTGGCAGGAAGGCGAGGTGGCCGGCGTCGCGGTGCAGCCAGACGGCGTAGCCCGAGTAGAGCATCACCAGCAGCGCGCCGCTCACCGCCAGGGCGACCCAGGGCGGCAGGCTGCGCCGTAAATCGCCGCCGATCCCCCCCTCGCCGCCGGGGAGCGGTGGGGAGAGGGCGTCGTCGCCCTTGTGAAGCCGTTCGAGGTCGGCGCGCAGCTCACCGGTGAGCCGCCGCAGACCCTCGACCCCCTCCAGGCGGTATTTGCCCTCGAAGCCGAGGGCGAGGCAGAGGTAGTAGACCTCCGCCGCCTCCTCGCGCTCCGCCAGCCCCTTGCCCATCTCCGCCAGCCGCTGAAAGAAGCCCTCGCCGGCGAGGTGCTCGCCGAAGAGGTCGAGCTGCAGGGTGCGCGCCGACCACGGCTCGCGCATGGGCAGGGTGGAGACGAGGATCGTCTCGTCGAGGAAGGCGCACAGGGCGTACTTCGCTGCCTCCACCTCGCGGTCGGCGATCCCCGCCTCGCGGGCGTCGAGCTCCAGGCGGTAGAGGGCGCGATCGACCCGCCGGCGCACCTCTTCGCCGTCGCCGGGGTCGCCGCCGGCGTGGATCTGCACCGCCAGGCCGAGGAGATCGGTGGCGAGGTCGGCAAGGCGGGGTCTGGGTGCATCCATGAGAGGGGGGGGTGGGAGAGGTCGGTGGCGGCTGGTTTCGCGCCACGGAATGAGGATGCTCGCGGCGCCGGTGGCGCGGCGGAGACCGGGGGAGGGGAGGCTACTCCTTCAGGGCGAGGAGCTCGCAGGCGAGGTCCGGCGCGGTGATCGGCAGGTAGAGGGCGATGGCGCCGCTGGCCCGCACCCCGTCCCACGCCGAAGCGCCCGGCTCCAAACGGAAGTAGACGGTGCCGGTGCGCAGCGGCAGGGCGGCCGGTGGCCGGGGCGCGTGGACCAGGGGGATGCCGGAGAGGGCGGCGGCGATCAGGGCGTCGATCTGGTCCGGTGAGGCGACCTTCCCCTTATGCTGTACCTCGCCAATCAGGGTGGACTCCGCCACGTCCGCGCGCACCGCCAGGAAGAGTTCGGCCTCGGCAAAGAGCGACGCCTCCTCGGCGCGCCCCTGGTACATGAACTCGCGCGTCCGGCTCAGGGCCACGTTCACCCAGCGGGTCGGGGTCACCGTCCCCATGAGGCGGCCGAGCAGGAGCTGCAAGTTGGCGAAGGTGGCGCCGAGGTCGTCGTGGGCGTAGGGCGGCACGTCGGCGGCGTTGATCTCGGTGGAGAAGGTGGAGAGTGCCCCGGCCAGGCGCGCCACCGCCAGGTAGGCGGTGTGCGGGTGGTGGGACGGGGTACGGACGAGGTCCGCGACCTCGGGCAGGGCGGTGTTCACCGTGTGCAGGAGCCAGTAGGTGGCGGTGTCCGCGGTGCCGAAGTCCACCAGGTCGCGCGACCGGTGGCGGCGCTGCTCGCTCAGCGCCTTCGCCTTCGCCGCGAGCTGCTCCAGCAAGGCGCGGAGACGCGCCTGCACCGGCGCGCAGGCGGCGAGGTGGACGGCGGGCGGCGCGTAGGCGGGATCGAGGGTGAGGGTGCCGGCGGTGGAGCGGCTCAGGCGCGCCACCGGCAGGGTGTCGAAGCCGTCGCGCTCCTCCCCCTCGAAGAGGATCGACCAGCGGGCCCGCGCCACCGGCACCGAACGCGCGGCGCTGCCGGTGTTCTGATCCACCACCTCCACCCGCTCCTCGGCCCAGCGCACCGGCGTTGCCGGCTCGCTGGTGGCGGTGAGGAGGTGGGCGCCGGGCCGCCCCGCGGCGACGCGCGGCAGGGCGAGGTAGACGGTGAGGGTGGTGGCGGTGGGGGCGAAAAGATCCCCGATGCCGCGCCCCTCCGGGAGCGGCGCCTCCCCCGGCAGGTCGAATGCGAGGCCGCCGGGGAGCAGCCCGGCGCACCGCTCCAGGCGGAAGACACCGTTGGCCAGGGCCTCCGCCGCCACCTCGACCTGGGTGAGCCCCCAGCCGTGCGGGGCGAGGGCGGCCACCAGCCGGCGGTGCGCCTCTTGGTGAGCGCGATCCGCCTGCTGGAAGCAGTGGGGGGTGAGGAGCATCCCCTCCGACCAGAGGAGCGGCGCCACCTCCGCCATTACCGGCTCTCCTTCTTCTTGAAGAGCGAGCCGCCGAACAGACCTCTCTTCTCCGCGTCGAGCTCCACCTGGCTGTCACGGAGCGACAGGCGGAAGGCCTGCTTGCGCTTGTCGGTGAGCGGCAACAGCCGCCGCCACCGGTCGCCCTGCGGGGTCCGGAAGAGGGCGACCACCCCGAGGTAGCGCGAGTCGAGGTTGCGCTTCACCTCCACGTCGCGCTCCTCGCCCGGGCGCAGGGTGAGCTCCTGGCGCTCCACCAGATCACCGGCGAGGGCGTCGCCGGGCGCCTTCCACAGGGCGCGGAAGTCGGCCTGGTTGAAGCGGTCGGGCCGCTTGAGCTGGTAGACGTAGACCACCACCGGCAACGACGCGCCGGCGGCGTCCGGGTTGAGCTGCGCGTCGCCGCGCAGGTGGAGGCCGAGGACCGGCGGCTTGTGGCTACAGGCGACCAGGGCCGCGATCCCCACGGCCAGGATCCACCGTCGTCGTGCAACACGCTTCATGACTCTCTCCTCACACCACCCTCCTGGGCGGCGACTCGGTGGCGAAGATGCCCCATTCACGAGGATTCGTCACCACCGCGTTGCTGCATCTCCAGCCAACCACGGGCGAGGACCGGCCGCAGCAACCGATTGAAGGTCGCCTCGTCCATCTCCGCCAGCTGGGCATACCGTTCCACGTAGCGGCGCCAGGCCGACTGTTTGCCCGGGATCGACCGTACCGGGATCGACAGGGGGCCCACCTTCACCTCCTTGCCCGCCACCTCCGCCTCCACCCGCTTCGGGTCGATCTCCTCCAGGGCCTCGCGCACGCACCGCTTCAGGCCGTGGAGCAGGCCGAGCTGGTGGCGCAGGCAGTCCTCGGTGGACTCGCGCACCGCCTGCTCCGCCTCCTCGTGGGTGGGACAGCTCTCGGGGTCGAGGAGGTAGGCGGCGACCGACCCCTCCTCCTGGCCGGTGGCGCGCAGCTTCACCCGGTTGGCGCCGAGGCCGTGGTAGCGGGTGGCGGAGGCGTCGTACGCCACCTCGAACTCGCGCCGCCCCCCAAGCAGGGCGCCGAGGCCATCGATGAGCAGCGGCACCACCCGCGCCAGCCGCTCCCCCGCCGCCGCCAGCCACACCGGATCGCCGGGCAGGTCGTCGCGGCCGAGGAGCGCGGCCAGAAGGCCGCGCAGATCAGCGATCCCCTCGGGGACCACCGCCACCACCTCTTCCTCCACCACCGGCTCGGGTGCGACGTGGCCGCGATCGGGAAAGACCTCGCGCAGGGCGGCGACGGTCTCCGCTTGCTCCACGGCATCCAACGGCTCCAGGGCGTCGGCCACCGTGCGCGCCACCGCCGCCCGCCGCGCCTCGCCGTCGAGGGGGGCGAGCTCACCCAGCGCCGCGGCGATGCGCCGCACCCGCCGGCGCAAGATCGCCTCGGGATCCTCCGCCACCGGCGCCTCGGGGAGGGGCGCAACCTCCGCCTCCCCGGCCATGACGATCCGTGTCCCCCCCTCCTCCGGCTCCGCCGCGGGGACCTCCCCCTCCAGCGCCAGACGCACACCGTAGGTGGCCAGGCCGATCCGATCCCCTGGAACCACCACCTCCGCCTCCTGGGCGACCAGGGGGTGGCCGTTCAGGGTGGAGCCGTTGGTCGAGCCGAGGTCGGTAATCCAGTACTGGTTACCGCGAAACTCGAGGAGCGCATGGTGGGTGGAGATGGAGCGCGTCCGGTCCTGGATCACCAGATCGTTGTCCGCGCCGCGGCCGATGGCGATGGAGTCCCCCTCCGCCGCAAAGCGAAAGGGGGCCATCCCGGCGGCGGGCGGCGGCTCGATGATCAACGAGATCGGCATGGTTGGCAGGGCGAGGTGGGAGGTCGGGGGAAACGCCGTGTACGGATCGGCAAATCTACCTTCTCAGGTTCGATCCGCAACCGGAGACGGATCAAAGCGAAAAAACCCTCCCGCCGCCATCACCCCTCCCCCTCTGTGGGGTCGCGCCGGGAACAAACCGCATCCAACGCCTCCTGCACCTCCCGGTGGAACGGATCGCTCCCCAGCAGGTGGCCGTGGACCTGCGCCGCCAGGCCGGTGAGGACCGCGATCGCCCGGTCGATGGGGCCGCGCGGGAAGTCCGGCTCGTAATCCCCACGATCCGCACAGAAGCCGAACGCGGGCCGCCACACCAGGAGCCGGAAGCCGAAGAGGAGCAGCTCCTCCCACAGGAGCTCCGGCGTCCCCGCCTCGTTCGCCATCCGATCGGCGCTGCGATAAAGCGGTGCCAGCGGTGAGAAGAGGTCGGGGCGGGCCGCGATCTCGTGCAGCAGCGCGTCGCGGAACCGCTCACCGCTCGTGTCCGCCTCGCCCGCCACCACTGCCGCGCGCTCCACCACCTGGTCGCACCCGGCCACCACCGCCGCCACCGCCTGCTCGTCGTTCACCAGCAGGGCGTGAAACCAGAGGCGGCCAAGGCTGAAGAGGTCGCACGGCACGTGCAGGGTCGGGTGGTGGAGGCACGCCGCCTCCGGGAAGGGCTCCCCCACCCGCTCCGCCACCGCCTGCTCCTGCGCCGCGGTGAGGCTGCCCGCCACCTGCAACACACCCCCGTCGAGGCGCTGGATGCGGCCGAACAGCGCCACCTCGCCGGCCACCTGGAGGGTGAGGCCGTCGTTCACCACCGCGTGCAGGAGGCCGCCACCTACCCGCGCCTCGAAGCGGCCCTTCGTCGCCGTGAGCAACGTCACCTCCGCCCGCTCGCCACGGCCGTGGGGGGCCACCACCGGCGGCGCGCTGTACGCCTGGCGCACCTCCGCCGGCGGTTCGAAGAGCCCGGTGGGCAACCCCTCCACCACCATGGGCGCCGCCCCCCCCGGGGCGATCAGCCGGACCGCAGTCCCCCAGCGCCCCGGCGCCGGCCCCGCCGGGTCGCCGACACGCGCCATCACGTGCGACGGATCCAGCCGCAGGTGCGGCCCGCGCACCGCCTCGTGCAACGCCGCCACCCCGCGCAGGAGCTCCAGGAAGGCGGCCACCTTCAGGTGCGCCACCTCGAGGTGGAAGAGGCCGTCCCCCTCCCCCTCGAAGAGGTACTGCGGCCGGCGCCGCACCGGCAGGCTCGCCGTCTCCACCAGCCCCCGGCGCGCCGCCTGCGCCTCACCCGCCAGGGAGCGGGCGGTGAGCCCATCCCAGGTATCGCCGCCGAGGAGGGCCATGTGCTCGTCGAAGCGCAGGTGGAGCGGCTCCAGCGGGAGCACCTCCACCGGCGCGAAGGCGAGGGGGAGGAGCCGGCTCGCCCCCTCCCCCACCCCGGCGGCGGGGAAGCACCCCCCCCGCTCGTCGCAACCGACACACGGCGCCGCCACGGCGGGCAGGGTCGCCACCGCCGCACCGAAGGTCTCCAGCCAGCCGCCGAAGTCCACCACCGCCGTGCCGCCGCCCTTGACCCCCTTGGGCAGCGACCGGGTGTAGAGGGTCGCCGTCCCCGCCGCGCTGCACGCGGCGCAGTAGAGCAAGGCGTGACGCGACGACGCCGGCGTCTCCAGACCGAAGCGATCGAGCGTCGCCTCGTCCGTACACGGTGCCAGCGGTGCACCACAGCTCGGGCACGGCGGTGCGAAGGTGAGCCACCGCTCGCGGCACAGCACCGCCATCGATGCACCCCCGAAGAGGGTGCGGCCGGGGATCGCGAGGCGCTGCACCACCCCGGGCCGCCCGGCGAGGGCGGCCAGGGCCGCCGCCTCGCGCTGGTGGCGCGCCGCCGCTTGCGCCTGGGTGATCTCCCCCCCCTCCAGAGGCCGGAGCGGCAGATCCCGCCCCACTTTCACCACCGCCTGCAACAGCGTCCCATCGCCGCTCGCCACCTGGGCGAGGAGCAGCCGCGACGTATTGCCGCCATCACTCACCACCCGGAGCGGCGTCTCCCCCTCGCCCCGTACCAGCTCGAACCGGATCGCGTCACCGTCCCCCCACATCGCCAACCCCCTGAAAAGGTAGGCCCGCATCCTCCCCCGGCCCCGGAGACGGATCAAGGGGCGGGCGGGGTCCATAATCGTCGGCTCATCCTTCGGGGCAAAACCACGAAGCACACGAAGGCCACAAGGGGAGCCGCTTCGTGACATTCCCCCTCTTCAAAGTAGAAAGTAGAAAGGGGGGCGCGAGGGGGAGATGGCGGGTTGGGGGGCGAGACTCTGTTGTGGGATAGCTGCCAGCCGGCTCTCTCTGCGGTCGCGTCGCGTTTGCGTACAAGCTCAGACAACAGCTCCCCCCTTTCTACTTTCTACCTTCTACTTTCTACTTTTTGTGACCGAGGCGGCCTCGGGTGCAGCCACCCGAAACCCTCCCGCCACGAGGGTCACGCTTCGTGTCCTTCGTGGTCTTCGTGGTTTTCTCCCCCTTCCAGGCCGCTCGTGACGCCCGCTCGCGCCACCCGCTGCAGGGCCGTGGCACACACCGTGTCCGAAAGCTACTCATGGAGGTGGTCGCGAGCCTGCTTGTCGGTGAGGGTCGCCGTTTTGAGGGCGTCGAACAGATCGGTGAAACCCCGCCCCATGCGCGCATCCGCCAGGCAGTGGCGCAGGAGGGCGAGGCGCTCCGGGTGGTCCTCCTGCTGAAGGGCGAACCGCTCCCACTCATCGCGAAACACGAAGCGGGCGCGACGGGCATCGTAGACCGGGTCACCGAGCCCGTGCCGGAACCCGCCACGCCCCTCTTCCCCAGCACGGAGGGGCGAGATCGGGGATGCTGGAGGGAGTCGATCCCCTTTGCCGGGGCGGGGAGAAAGCGGGGCAACGGTGGCCAACGAGCAACGCGCCTATCCAGAGAACGTGGCCGGCGAGTTCTTCGTGGACTCGCGGTGCATCGACTGTGACAACTGCC
>Ga0114931_10005851_pt1 | contig 15202 bp, 16 predicted proteins | sample 2SBtaG_FD_89579 | JGI IMG/M metagenome (GOLD analysis project Ga0114931, IMG submission 89579) | Deep subsurface microbial communities from Kolumbo volcano to uncover new lineages of life (NeLLi) - 2SBTROV14_V59a metaG | ecosystem: Environmental > Aquatic > Marine > Volcanic | place: Kolumbo...
AACTAAAATAACCTTGATTTATCCGCCCATTGACCCTGTGCTCGGTCTGCCTATATACTGCGCGACCCAGTAACGGCAGCGGACATCGGCTTCTGCCAACTAATGCGATACTTTACGCCTGCCACGAGGTAATATCCTCGGCATGGAAACAGAAAGAGATACCTTTGGCATCCGTAAGATATTGTTATATCAGGCAATTATTGGGGGCCTGATCATACTGGCCTGGGTCCTGGATTCGACTCAGGCGGCAATGGCGGCCCTGTTCGGGGTGCTGATTGCCGGCATTAATTCATGGCTGCTGGCCTGGCGCTCGGCGCGATTACAAAACCAGCCTGCGGGGGACCCTCAGCGTGACCTGCGTGCGTTTTATTTCGCGGCCTTTGAGCGCTTTGTCATCGTGATCATGCTGTTTACAGCAGGACTGGGTGTGCTGCAGCTCGCTGCGCTGCCCCTGCTGAGCGGTTTCATCGCGGGCCTGGCAGTCCATACAGTTTTAAGTCTTAGAACGGGATCCACATCGCATGGCCGGTGACAGCATTACATCCAGTGAATACATTAAACATCATTTAACCAACCTGACCTTTGGCCGCTTTCCGGAAGGCACCGAGCATGCCGGCCAATGGGGTTTTGCCCATTCCGTGGAACAAGCCAAGGAAATGGGTTTCTGGGCGATCAACGTCGACTCCATGTTCTGGTCACTCGCGCTCGGCGGTCTGCTGTTTTATTTTTTTCGCAAGGCAGCGAAGAACGCCACGGCCGGCGTGCCCGGCGGACTGCTGAATTTCTGCGAATGGGTCATCGATTTCATCAATACCAATGTGCGGGGTTCGTTCACGGCCAAGAATGACATGGTGGCGCCATTGGCCTTCACCATTTTCGGCTGGATCTTTCTGATGAATTTTATGGATCTTATCGCCGTCGATCTGATCCCCTGGCTGACCGCTCTGGCGGCCGAGGCCCTGTTCGGCGCCGATCCGCACCATGTCTTCATGAAGGTCGTGCCGTCCACCGATCCCAATGTCACCTTCGGCATGGCGATCGGCGTGTTCATACTGATGCTTTATTATTCGGTGAAAATGAAAGGGCTGGGCGGCTTCTTCGGCGAGCTGGCTTTTCAGCCGTTCCCCAAATTTCTGTTTCCGGTGAACCTGATTCTGGAAGGCGTCTCGCTGGTCTCCAAGCCGGTATCCTTGTCTTTGCGACTGTTCGGCAACATGTATGCCGGTGAAACCATCTTTATCCTGATCGCCCTGATGTATGGCGCGGGCGTGGTCATGGGAACCTTTGGCGGCCTGTTGCAGGTCGGCTGGGCCATTTTCCATATCCTGATCATCACCTTGCAGGCGTTTATCTTTATGACGCTGACCATCGTGTACCTGGATATGGCACATCAGGAACACCATTGAGTCTGACAGTTTAACTTTGAATCTTTATCGAAATTGCTAACTTAGGAGAGAACTATGGAAAGCGCATTGTTGTACATTGCGGGTGCATTGATGATGGGTCTGGGTGCCCTGGGCGCGGCCGTCGGTATCGGCGTGCTGGGCGGACGTTTCCTGGAGGGCGCCGCGCGCCAGCCGGAGCTGATTCCCATGCTGCGTACCCAGTTCTTCATCGTCATGGGTCTGGTCGACGCGGTACCGATGATCGCGGTCGGTCTGGCTTTGTACGTGCTGTTCGCCGTGGCAGGTGGCTAACTCAAAAACTCCGGTTTTCGAGACACACCACTAACCAAGAGGTGAAGATATGAATTTCAATGCGACCCTCATTGGACAGCTGATCGCATTCGCCGTCTTCGTCTGGTTCTGTATGAAGTATATCTGGCCGCCGATCATGGCTGCGCTGGAAGAACGTCAGAAACAGATAGCGGATGGACTGGCTGCCGCCGAACGTGGCAAACACGAGCAACAGCTTGCCGAGGAACGGGCCAAGGAATCCCTGCGTGAAGCCAAAGAACAGGCGCAGGAAATCATCGCGCGTGCCGAAAAGCGGGCGGCGGAAATCGTTGAAGAGGCCAAGGGCGACGCCAGAACCGAAGGTGAACGTCTGCTGGCCGCTGCGCAGTCCGAGATTGACCAGGAGGTCAACCGGGTGAAAGAAGAGCTGCGTGGTCAGGTGGTCAGTATCGCTTTGGCCAGTGCCGAGAAGGTGCTGGAGAAAGAGTGCGACGAGGCCACACACAACGAACTGCTGACCAAGCTGGCAGCACAGATCTAGGGTATCGCCATGGCCGAAATCACCACCATTGCACGCCCTTATGCCCAGGCGGTTTTCAAACTCGCCAGTGCCGCCCAGGCATTGGACAAGTGGTCTGACACCCTGGCCTTACTGGCGCTGATTACCACCGATCCCGAGATGCAGCGGGTCATTGATAACCCGCGCCTGACCAGTGAACAACTGGTCGGCTTGTATATCGATATCGGCGGCGAAGCGCTGGACGAAGAGGCCGGTAATCTGCTGCGGGTGTTGGCCGAGAACGGCCGTCTGCCGGTGCTGCCGGAAATCTATCGTTTATATCACGCGGCCAAGAGCGAGGCCGAGGGCGCCATCCAGGCTGAACTGATTACCGCCTATCCCGCAACAGAAGCGCAGAAGGCCCAGGTCTTGGAAGCCCTGAAGCAGCGTTTCGGACGTGCTGTCGAACTGGACTGCAAGACCGACCCTGCTCTCATGGGGGGTGCCGTGATCCGCGCGGGCGACCAGGTTATCGATGGATCGGTGCGGGGCAAACTGGACAAACTGGCTGCCGTACTGAGTCACTAGAGGAATTTACACCATGCAACTCAATCCCACTGAAATCAGCGAGCTGATCAAAAGCCGCATAGAAAAGTTTGAAACGGCCGCCGAAACGCGTACCGAAGGATCCGTTGTGTCTCTGACCGACGGTATCGCCCGGGTACACGGCCTGGCCGATGTCATGGCCGGTGAAATGCTGGAATTTCCCGGCAACATCTACGGCATGGCGCTGAACCTGGAACGTGACTCGGTCGGCGCGGTTATTCTGGGCGACTACAAAGGCATTACGTAAGGCGACACCGTCAAGTGTACCGGCCGGGTGCTGGAAGTGCCGACCGGCGAAGCGCTGTTGGGCCGGGTGGTCGATGCCCTGGGTATGCCGGTCGACGGCAAGGGTCCGATCGAAGCCGAATCTGCCTCGCCGATCGAAAAGATCGCGCCCGGCGTCATTGCCCGTAAATCGGTGGATCAGCCGGTGCAGACCGGCCTCAAGGCCATCGATGCCATGGTGCCGATCGGCCGCGGTCAGCGCGAACTGATTATCGGGGACCGCCAAACCGGTAAGTCCGCGGTGGCTATCGATGCCATCATCAACCAGAAGGGCACCGGTGTTAAGTGCATTTACGTGGCGATCGGACAGAAAAACTCGTCCATCGCCGGGGTGGTGCGCAAGCTGGAAGAGCACGGCGCCATGGACCACACCATCGTGGTGGCGGCCTCGGCCTCGGATTCCGCGGCCATGCAGTTCATCGCGCCCTATGCCGGTTGCGCGATGGGTGAATACTTCCGCGACAAAGGCGAAGATGCCCTAATCGTGTACGACGATCTGACCAAGCAGGCCTGGGCCTACCGGCAGGTATCCCTGCTGCTGCGGCGTCCGCCGGGCCGGGAAGCCTATCCGGGTGATGTCTTCTATCTGCATTCGCGCCTGCTGGAACGCGCCGCGCGCATCAACGAAAACGAAGTCGAGAAACTGACCAATGGCGCGGTCAAGGGCCAGACCGGTTCGCTGACGGCCTTGCCGATCATCGAAACCCAGGCGGGCGACGTGTCGGCCTTCGTGCCGACCAACGTCATTTCCATCACCGACGGCCAGATCTTCCTCGAATCCGATCTGTTCAACGCCGGTATCCGTCCGGCGATCAACGCCGGTCTGTCGGTTTCCCGTGTCGGTGGCGCGGCGCAGACCAAGATCATCAAAAAACTCGGCGGTGGTGTGCGACTGGCACTGGCACAGTATCGTGAACTTGCTGCGTTTGCCCAGTTCGCCTCGGATCTCGACGATGCCACCCGCAAGCAGCTGGAACGCGGGCAGCGGGTTACCGAACTGATGAAACAGATGCAGTATGCACCCTTGAGCATTGCCGAAATGGGTCTGTCGCTGTTCGCCGCCAACGAAGGCTATCTGGACGATGTGGAGCTGAACAAGGTGGTCGATTTCGAGTCGGCTTTGCATGCCCACATGAAGTCCAGCTTTGCCGAGTTGATGAATCAGATCAACGAAACAGCCGACTACAGCGACGAGATCGAGAACGGTCTGCGTCAATGCGTCGAGGACTTCAAGGCCAACGGCGCCTGGTAACTGACTGTGCATGAGCCGACCGGCCCGCGAAGCACCGCGGTCAGGGCCGCTTTTCAATAACTGAGGCACATAGATTATGGCTGGCGCGAAAGAGATACGCACCCAGATCAAGAGCATCAAGAACACGCAGAAGATTACCAAAGCGATGGAAATGGTCGCTGCGAGTAAGATGCGCAAGGCCCAGGACCGTATGCAGGCCTCGCGACCCTATGCGAGTAAAATCCGCGGCGTCATTTCCCATCTGGCCAGGGCGCATGCGGAATACCGCCACCCCTACCTGAGCTCGCGGGAGCAGAAACGGGTGGGGTTGATCGTGATCTCGACCGACCGCGGCCTGTGCGGTGGCCTGAACGTCAACGCCTTCAAGGCGTCGATTGCCCGCATGAAAGACTGGCACGAGGCCGACATCGAGATGGACGTGGCGGTGTTCGGCACCAAGGCGCTGCAATTCTTCAAACGCATCGGCGGCAATATCGTCGGCCAGGCGACGCATCTGGGTGATGCGCCCTTGGCGCATGACGTGATCGGCAATGTCAAGGTGATGCTGGATGCCTATGATGATGGTCGTATCGACGGACTGTACATGGTGTACAACCGGTTTGTGAACACCATGACCCAGCAGCCGCTGGTGGAACAGTTGCTGCCGGTCGTGCCCAGCGAGGAAAAAGCACTCGAGCATCACTGGGATTACATTTATGAGCCGGAAGCCAAGCCGGTGGACGGCATCATGATGCGTTATGTGGAGTCGCTGGTCTACCAGGGCGTGGTGGAAAACAACGCCTGTGAACAGGCTGCGCGCATGGTCGCCATGAAGGCTGCCACCGACAACGCCGGCACCCTGATCGATGAGCTGGAACTGGTGTACAACAAGGCACGCCAGGCCGCCATCACCCAGGAGATTTCAGAAATCGTGAGCGGTGCGGCGGCGGTCTAGACGCGGCACCCGGAGAGTCCGTCAGTCCCATGCAACTCGATCTGTTCGATGCGGACGCGGAAACGAAACCAATTGCTATTAGAGATAAAGAGGACATCAACATGAGTACGGGCAACATCGTTGAAATCATCGGCGCCGTTGTCGACGTGGAATTTCCGCGCGACTCGGTACCGAAGGTCTACGACGCGCTTACCGTCGACGAAGCCAAGCTGACCCTGGAAGTCCAGCAGCAGCTGGGTGATGGCGTGGTGCGAACCATCGCCATGGGTTCGACCGATGGCGTGAAGCGTGGTATCGCGGTCAGCAATACCGGCGCGCCGATTTCGGTGCCGGTCGGTCAAGGCACGCTGGGACGCGTCATGGACGTGCTCGGCAATCCGGTGGATGAAGCCGGGGATGTCCAGGCCGAGAAAAAAATGCCGATTCATCGTGCGCCGCCCAGCTATGAAGAGCAGGCGTCCAGTGTCGAGATCCTGGAAACCGGCATCAAGGTCATCGACCTGATCATGCCGATCGCCAAGGGCGGCAAGGTCGGCCTGTTCGGCGGTGCCGGTGTCTGCAAGACCGTGACCCTGATGGAGCTGATCAACAACATCGCGGTACAGCAGGAAGGTCTGTCGGTGTTCGCCGGGGTCGGGGAGCGTACCCGTGAAGGTAACGACTTCTATTATGAAATGAAGGAAGCCGGAGTACTCGACAAAGTGGCCATGGTGTACGGTCAGATGAACGAGCCGCCCGGCAACCGCCTGCGCGTGGCCCTGTCCGGGCTGACCATGGCGGAATTTTTCCGTGACGAGGGCCGTGACGTACTGATGTTCATCGACAACATCTACCGTTACACCCTGGCCGGCACCGAGGTCTCGGCCCTGCTGGGTCGTATGCCGTCCGCGGTGGGTTATCAGCCGACCCTGGCCGAGGAAATGGGCGCCCTGCAGGAGCGCATCACCTCCACCAAGACCGGATCGATCACTTCCTTCCAGGCGGTCTACGTACCGGCGGACGATTTGACCGACCCGTCGCCGGCCACCACCTTTGCCCATCTGGACGCGACCCTGGTACTGTCCCGCCAGGTGGCCGAGCTGGGTATTTATCCGGCCGTGGATCCGCTCGACTCAACGTCGCGTCAGCTCGATACGCTGGTGGTGGGTAATGAGCACTACGACACCGCGCGCGCCGTACAGGGCACCTTGCAACGTTACAAGGAGCTGCGCGATATCATCGCCATCCTGGGTATGGACGAGCTGTCGGAAGAAGACAAGCTGACCGTGGCCCGGGCGCGTAAGATCCAGCGCTTCCTGTCGCAGCCGTTCTTTGTGGCCGAGATCTTCACCGGGGCGCCCGGTAAATATGTCGGTCTGAAGGACACCATCCGCGCCTTCCAGGGCATCGTCAACGGTGAGTATGACGAGCTGCCGGAACAGGCGTTCTACATGGTCGGCACCATTGACGAAGCCGTCGAGAAAGCCAAGACGCTGTAACCCGCAAGCCTGGAACAGGCAGGCGATAAAAAGAGTATCTGATTATGGCCATGGAAATTCATGTCGATATCGTCAGTGCCGAAGCGGAGATCTTCTCCGGTCCGGCGACGATGGTTTTTGCCCCCGGAGCGATGGGTGAGCTGGGTATCGCGCCGCGCCATTCGCAACTGCTGACGCGGTTGGTTCCGGGTGAAGTGCGGGTGCAGAACCAGCAAGGTGAAGAACAGAGCTTCTATATTTCCGGCGGCATGCTGGAAGTGCAGCCGCATGTGGTGACGGTATTGTCGGATACCGCACTGCGCGCCACGGATCTGGACGAAGCCGCCGCGCTGGAAGCCAAGGAACATGCCGAGAAAGTGATGGCCGAGAATCAGAGCGAAATCGATTACGCCAAGGCCCAGGCCGAACTGGCCGAGGCGGTGGCGCAATTGCGAACCCTGGACCGGATCCGGAAAAAAACCCGCACCTGAGCCGGGTGACGGACGGACGAGCGGGGCGGATCCACGGATTCGCCCTTTTTCGTTGGATAGCGGTAGAATAAGGTTTTGCCCGATAGTCGATCAGGAAAGTCAATGAGCGAGCCGCGTGTCAGCGCCAACCAAGTGGTATCCATCACCTATTCCATCTATAGCCCGGAAGGGGAGTTGCTGGAACGCAGCGACCTGCCGGTTTCCTATATGCACGGGGGCAAGAACGACATGTTCGAGCGCATCGAGGCGGCGCTCGACGGATGCGCCGTGGGCGACGAAGTGCAGGTGGATTTCGCACCGGGTGAAGCCTTTGGCGAACACGATCCGGACCTGACGTTTACCGACGATCTGGCCAACGTGCCACCGCAGTTTCAGCAGGTCGGCGCCCAGGTGGAAATGCAGAACGATCGCGGCGAAACCAAACTGTTTGTGGTAACCGGGATCGAGGACGGTAAACTGACCGTGGACGGCAATCATCCTTTTGCCGGCAAACCGCTGCAGTTCCGGGTACGCGTCGAGAGTATCCGCGAACCCAGCGAAGAGGAGCGCCGCCATGGCGGGGTGGGTCAGCGCGCGCACTGAGCCGCTTGTTATTGCAATAAGGAAGGCCCTAAGTCGGTAAAGATCAGCCGTGCTGCGGTCGCTATAGCAGGAACAAACGCTGTACAGAAATGGATCTTTCATGAACCTGCACATCATCATTCTTGCCGCCGGGCAGGGCACCCGCATGTGTTCCGCGCAGCCCAAGGTCCTGCACCCGCTGGCCGGGCGCCCGCTGCTGGCGCACGTGCTGGCCACGGCCTCGGCGCTCGATCCGCAATTTATCCACCTGGTTTATGGCCATGGCGGCGACCAGGTGCGCGCCGCATTCAGCGACGACAGGGTCGAGTGGGTGGAACAGAGCGAACAACTCGGCACCGGACATGCCGTGCTGCAGGCCATGCCCGGTATTCCGGATGAAGCCGTGGTGCTGGTGCTGTATGGCGATGTACCGCTGATCCGGCGGACCACGTTACGGCCACTGATCGATCTCGCGGCGCAGGGCAGGCTGGCGCTGCTGACGACCGAGCTTGACGATGCCACCGGCTATGGCCGTATCTGCCGCGATCAGCAGCAGGCCATCACCGGTATTGTCGAACACAAAGATGCCGATGCGGAACAGCTGGCCATCCAGGAAATCAACACCGGCTTTCTGGCCTGTCCGGCCGGTTTGCTGCGTGGCTGGCTGGCGGGGCTGGAAAACCACAACAGCCAGGGAGAGTACTATCTCACCGACATTGTCGAACGCGCCTGCGCCGACGGTATCAGCGTCGAAGCGGTCGGGCCGGAACAGCCGGCCGAAGTGCTGGGTGTCAACGACCGCCGGCAACTGGCCACCCTGGAGCGCGTATATCAGGGTTGGCAGGCCGATCGGCTCATGGCGGCCGGCGTCACGCTGCTCGATCCGGCCCGCATCGACGTGCGCGGCGACCTCCGTGTCGAGCGCGACATCACCATCGACGTCAATTGCATCTTCGAAGGCGAGGTCAGCCTGGGCGAAGGCGTGCACATCGGGCCGAACTGCACCCTGAAAAACGTGGTGCTGGAAGCAGGCGTGACGCTGCTAGCCAACAGCGTGCTGGAAGACGCGCGGGTCGGCAGGGGCTCACGCGTCGGACCGTTCGCGCGGCTGCGTCCGGAGACCGTGCTGGCGGCCAACACCCACATCGGCAACTTTGTCGAAATCAAGAAATCCAGCATCGGCGAAGGTTCCAAGGTGAATCACCTCAGTTACATCGGTGACACCGAGATGGGCAGTGAGGTCAACATCGGCGCCGGCACCATCACCTGCAATTATGACGGCGCCTACAAACACAAAACCACAATCGGTGACCGCGTGTTCGTCGGCTCCGACTGTCAGCTGATTGCCCCGGTCGAAATCAAACCCGGCGCCACGCTGGGCGCCGGTACCACCCTGACCCGCGAGGCGCCGGCGGACCAGCTGACACTCAGCCGTGCCAAACAGATCACCATCGAAGGCTGGAAACGGCCGGTGAAAAGGAAGTGAGGAGTCAGGAGTGAGGAGGTAAGGGAACATGTGCGGAATAGTCGGCGCCATTGCCCAGCGTAATGTCACGCCGGTACTGATCGAAGGCCTCAAGCGCCTCGAATACCGGGGTTACGACTCGGCCGGTATCGCCCTGCGCGACAACCTCGGCCACCTGCAACGCCTGCGTTCTCTCGGCAAGGTCGCCGAACTCGAAGCCTGCCTGGAAGATATGCCGATCGACGGTGACCTGGGTATCGCTCACACCCGCTGGGCCACCCACGGCATACCCGCCGAGCGTAACGCCCATCCGCATATGAGCGGCGAACAGGTCGCCATCGTGCACAACGGTATTATCGAAAATCATGCCCAGCTCCGCGCGCGGCTGGAACAGCAGGGTTTTGTGTTTTCCTCCGAGACCGACACCGAGGTCATCGCACACCTGCTGGCCAGTGTCATGAAAGAGGAACCCGACCTGCTGGAGGCGGTACGCAAAGCCACCGCGCAACTGGTTGGCGCCTATGCGCTGGCCGTGATCGCGCCACAAGATGCCGAGCGCATGATCGTCACCCGCGCCGGCAGTCCGCTGGTCATCGGCGTGGGCATCGGCGAGAACTTCATCGCCTCCGATGTGTTTGCCCTGCTGCCGGTTACCCAGCGCTTCATGTTCCTGGAAGAAGGCGACGTGGCGGAGATCCGGCGAGACGCCATTAACATCTACGACAGCGAGCAACAGCCGGTCGAACGGGAGGTCCGCACCTCCAGCCTGTCGGCCTCCACGGCGGACAAAGGCCCGTACCGTCATTACATGCTGAAAGAAATCTTCGAACAGCCGGCCGTGATCGCCGAAACCCTGGAAGGGCGTATCTACAAAAGCCGGCTGCTGGAAGCAAGCTTCGGCCACGAAGCCAAGACCTTGCTCGATCAGACCCGCGCCGTGCAGATCATCGCCTGCGGCACCAGTTACCACGCCGGCCTGGTGGCCAAATACTGGCTGGAAGAAATCGGCATACCCTGCGCCGTCGAGGTCGCCAGCGAATACCGCTACCGCAAAGTGGTGGTCAGCCCGGACTCCCTGTTTATCACCATCTCGCAGTCCGGTGAAACCGCCGATACCCTGGCCGCGTTGCGCAGCGCCAAAAGTGCCGGCTATATCGGCAGCCTGAGCGTGTGCAACGTGCCGGAAAGTTCGCTGGTGCGGGAATCCGACGTCGCCCTGATGACCCGTGCCGGACCCGAAATCGGCGTCGCCTCCACCAAGGCCTTCACCACCCAGCTGGTGGCGCTGCGCTTACTCACGCTGGCCCTGGCCCGCCGCCATGGCATGAGCGAAGAAAAAGAACACGAACTGGTCAACGAGCTGCACGCCTTGCCGCGCCAGGTTGAAGTGGTACTGAAACTGAGCGACGCCATCGCGCAAATGGCCAACAATTTCGCCGACAAAGACAACGCCCTGTTCCTCGGCCGTGGCACCTTCTATCCGGTGGCCATGGAGGGCGCGCTGAAACTGAAGGAAATCTCCTACATCCACGCCGAAGCCTATCCGGCCGGTGAACTGAAACACGGTCCACTGGCGCTGGTCGATGAAAAAATGCCCGTGGTCTGCGCGCTGCCGGATGACCCGCTGCTGGAAAAAGTGTTATCCAACCTGCAGGAAGTGCGCGCCCGCGGCGGCGAATTATTCCTGTTCAGTGACCACAAGGTCGAGATCGATCTCGACAACTACCAGAACCTCACCCTGTCGGACATCTGCCCCGGCACCGCTCCCATCGTCTACAGCATTCCGCTGCAACTGCTGGCCTATCACGTCGCCATCCTCAAAGGCACCGACGTCGATCAACCTCGTAACCTGGCCAAATCGGTTACCGTTGAATAAGCGCTGATTGCCAGATTTCAGAAAATCAAATTCAGTATGGCCGGCCACCGGCCCGGAAGGCTTATCAGACAACGTGGGTTTCTTTCAGCATAAAGCCCAGTATGCGACGGTATTCATAAAACAGCAGTTTATCGTGTTAATTGGTGATTACGAGGGGTGGGCAGACTGAACCTCAAGCGTGATATGCCGCCTGAAAGCTCCCGCAATAAGCCGCCAGAGCCTCGCGGCCTATTGCCTGGAAGGAAATCCGCGACTAGAATCAAAAAACGTAATAACCCGTTAGAACAAAAGGACTTATGTAATAGGTTGAACGTCATGAAAAAAATAAAAGAGGGATGCCAGGAATGATATGCCGCAACTTGCCATATAATCACTGTTAGCTGCAATATGTCAGATTCCAATAATTACCTTTAACACCGGAGGACAAGGTCGTGATTAAGAATTTTGATGAAATAAAAGAACAATTAAAGGAACTATCTGGTGTCATTAATTCTTTTAAGTCAGAAGCCGTCCAACTGCGTATTGTAGAGCTTGTTTTTGGCCTTACTGAAGAAGATGAGACACAAGAAGAAAATGCAGAAACACCACCACCGAAAAAGAAAAGAAAGAAAAAAGGTGTAGCTTCAAAAAAAGCAGCAACTAAAAAGAAATCTGGCACTTCAACAAAGCGAGCTAGTGGGGCTGGCGCACCTGCTACCTTAACAAAATTAGTTGAAGAAAACTTCTTCTCAAAACCCAGATCAATAGGAGATATCGTTGAACATTGCGAACATAATTTAGCACGCAAATTCAAATCAAACGACTTTTCTGGAAAGTTTGCTCGTCTTGTACGCGATGGAACTCTAAAACGTTCAAAGAATACGGATAATCAATATGAGTACACCAACGCCTAGCCCAACACTCGAACAGGCGCTCGCTAATGTGCCTGGAAAATTTAGGAAAAAACTAATTGATTCATACCTTGATATCAAGCGTGGTTTGATTGAGGCAAAATACGACAGTGTTGGAATAAATGCGGGCAAGTTTTGTGAAATAGTAATAAGGCTATTGCAAGAAGAAGTGTTTAATAAATCAACACCCTTTGGCGAAAAAATACCTAAATATGGCTGAAGAGTGTAGAAAATTAGTTACTAGCCCAAAAACATCAGCTGTAGAAACTATTAGAACCATAATTCCCAGATCAATAATATTTATATATACGCTACGAAATAAACGTGGAATCGGACACGTAGGTGGAGATGTTGACGCAAATAGCATTGACGCAGTAACGATCGCAAGATCCGCTGACTGGGTAATATGTGAACTGATTCGCGTATATCACAAATTATCGCTTGAAGAGGCGCAAGATATTGTTGATAGCTTGTCTGTAAGAGAGTTGCCAGCTATTTGGGAAGTGGCTGGAAAAAAGCGTGTTTTGAAAGATGTACTCAGTGCTAAACAAAAAGTTTTATTATTGCTGTACTCTGAGCCTAGTTCTTCAGTATTAACCGAAGACCTTTGCTCATGGGTAGAGTATGCGCCATCAATGTTTTCAACCCGAGTCCTATCGAAGCTTCACTCTGAACGACTCATAGAGCACGACAAAGACAGCGAGTTAGTATATCTTTCACCAAAAGGCGCTAAATATGTTGAAGATAATTTGCTTTAAAAAATAGCAGCTAACAAGGCGCTCGTTCGGACGCTCCTTACGTCGCGCCGCACAGCTTAAACGTTAGCGCTTAAAAAAGGGAAACCGAGTGGATACGGAAAGCAAACGATTCGGTATAAAAATTGATTACCAGCGAGACTCTGCTGATCCAGGGCGGGTTTTTAGGGCAATGTCTGGTTTGATTGAGTCAGTGCAAGAATTCGATCAGCACATGGCACATACCATTAACGCTGACATTTCCACCATTCTGCTTCTCGAAGACATCCAGAGCGGCTCGGTCGTTACTTGGTTGAGGAACTCACTCAAATCAATTCCAGATGAGGCACTGAAGGAACTCAAATGGAAAAGAATATTTGGCGAATTTGCCTTTAACGCACGTAACTCCGTAGTCGAGTGGATGGAGCAGCGCGAAACCATTGGCAGCCGGAGTGAGGTCAAGGAGCTACAGGAAATAATCGTGGTCGAGGCCGAAAAAACTGGCCTCAACGCCATCCCCGCTTATGCTCCACCACCTACCAACATCATCCTATCTGATGTTTCGGCTATGAAACGCTCGCTCGATAATCTGTGCAAAGAAGATCAGGCCTTGTACTTAACGGATCAGACGGAAAGAAAATTCAACCATTCATTCTCTATCAGTGAAGAAACCGTCCGAGAACTGCTCACCCTCAGAACAATAACGTCTGAAACTGAAGCCATCCTTCAAGTCAAAAAACCCGATTACTTGGGGAAGTCCAAATGGGTTCTCCGTTATCAAGTCATACAAATCGAAGCCTCAATCATTCACACCGAATGGTTGCGTGAGTTCCAATCTCAAGCCCAAAGGGTGTTGCCAGGTGATTCTCTTAGGGCGCAGTTGAAAGCCGAAATCTCATATGGCTATGAAGGTGAGATCGTTCATGAGGTATTCACCATCATCCAAGTCAAAGAGGTAATTTCAATGGGTGGGCAATCGCAAGGGGCCTTCTGGTCGTGAATGCGCTAACAAGGCACTCAAAGCGCTCGCTATGCTCGCTGGGACCTCCGCAAGCTACGCTTGCTCCGGCCCCTTAGCGCAACGTTAGCACTAAAAACCAGGGAAATATCATATGTCATATGCAGCACAAGTATTCAGGGTATTGATTGCGTCCCCTGGTGATGTGAGTGAGGAAAGAGATATCGCAGTAAAAACTATTCAAGAATGGAATGACCTTAACTCTGCAGAAAGGCAATTAGTACTGTTGCCGTTAAGATGGGAAACACATTCTGCACCTGAATATGGAAAACGACCGCAGGAAGTAATAAATCGACAAGTTGCAGACCAATGTGATCTTCTAGTAGGTGTTTTTTGGACTAGAATTGGGAGTCCGACAGGAGTTGCGGACAGCGGTACGCTCGAGGAAATAGAACGGGTAGCAAATGATGGCAAGCCTGTAATGTTGTACTTTTCCAAATCAAGTAAAAATCCAGACGAAATCAACTTAGAGCAACTAAAAAGATTAAGAGAATTCAAGGATAAAACATTTCCAAATGCTCTTGTTGAAAACTACGCGGGTATAATTGAGTTTCGAGATAAGTTATCTAAGCAACTTGAAATTCAATTAAGAACGTTGCTCGCCAGTTCGGATGGTATCGCCGAGGATGATGTCAATACTTCACCGTATACTGATATCGTTCTTCAGTTTGCTGACTCAGAAACAGGGGAAGCGATTGGGGAAGAGCTAGTTTTAAATTCAACAAATTTAAAAGTAACTGACTACGACAGAATTCCAGATTATAAGCCTAAAAAAGTAGAAGCTAGATCAAAAGAAAAAGAAGAAATACTTGAACTGATCATGGAAACTCGAGGGAGAGATAAAGATTATTATAGAGATAAGATCAACAATTTGATTGAAAAAAGCAAGAGAAAACCTGTTAGATTTTGGCTAAAGAATACAGGCACTGTTGGTGCTAGGGATGTTTATTTGGAAATAAAACTAAAGTCGAATAAAAGTCCCATCACGCTGTACACACAAAGAAGTTTTGAATCACCTGAAGGCGTTTTCTTTTCAATCAGTGATCGTGACATAAAGGCCAACCGTATTTCCGACATAATATGGTCGACTAATATCGAGATGCGTGCGCTTCAACCTAAACGCGAAGTAAGCCCGGAGAAAAGACTGTTGCTGAGCGCAGAAAAGAACTGCACTATTGATGTAGAAACAAATATTTATGCGGATACTCTATCAGAGCCAATTACAAGAACACTTAAAATAAAATATACAGTCAAAACTGTAGAAACTAGTTACTCGGATTTGCTAGAAGAGCTAGAAGAGCGAGACTAAAATCAGTGCTAACAATCACATACACTCTGAACTTCCCCCGTTAAAATGGACAAAACGCTGTCCATCCTGACACTAACGGGGATATGAATATGGCTAGAAGAAAACGTAAGAGCTACAGTAAAGAGTTTAAAGAGGATGCGGTGAGACTG